>Ga0302320_10022309_pt1 | contig 12513 bp, 16 predicted proteins | sample Bog_T0_3_FD_202130 | JGI IMG/M metagenome (GOLD analysis project Ga0302320, IMG submission 202130) | Peat permafrost microbial communities from Stordalen Mire near Abisko, Sweden - Bog_T0_3 | ecosystem: Environmental > Terrestrial > Soil > Wetlands > Peat | place: Sweden: Abisko, Stordalen Mire...
CATGTTTTCAAAGATTACCAAAAAAATCTCATCAAAAAAGAAATTGAAAGACATAAAAGCTTTTCAGCTTGGCTACCTGCATGCGTAACCCATTGTTTTGATGATAAAATTAATTCGGTTAATTGGGAAGTGCCAGAAAAATCAGGGATGACTGTGAATGAAGTGGTGAAGGCATTTTTGGAGAATCCAGAAGAAAGAAAAGTTTACATTGATGAACTTTATTGGCCTGGGAATACAAATTGCGCTAATGTGATGGAAGGACATTTGGATATATTTTAAAAATACAAAAACTAGAAAATGATTAAAAAAAAGTTAATTTTTTTTGGGAAACAATGCAAAACTATATAATTTGTTTTAAAAAAAAAAATAATTACAAATTCTTCCCTCTTAAGAACTCAACTATTTCTTTTGTTTTTTTCGTTTTTAAATTAGATTTTTTTTCCTTTCTATAATTTAAAAGTGAATTTTTTTCAAGATCAAAACTAAAGGAATTTCTAATTCTGAAAATACAAAATTCTCAAATTTATTATTTGGAAATTTCACAAAAAGCCATAAATTTCCCCAAAAACCAAAAACGAGATGAAATCGAATTTTATAAATTTTATTAAATTATTTAAACACTACTTTAAAAAAACTCTTAAAAATCGTTAAAAATGATGGAAGACCATAGAAAGTTCCCCCTAAAAACCAACGAGAAATATTTCCTTCAAAAGGAGGTAGTGCAAATCAAGCCCAGCAACCCTAAATCCTCTCTTGCAGCCAACAATCTGCTCTTGAAATCTGACCAAAAACATCAAAAAACGGTTTCCCTTCATAAATTCAACAACTCGTTTATCAACAACAACACAAAAGAAGTCGAATTAAGTGATGAAAGCTTTTCCAAATCCAATAATAAAAGTTCTCTGGGTCCTCAATTTTATCATATTATTAACGAGAAAAAAAAGGCTTTCAATGAAAAAATCCCGAAAACTTATCGTGGCGTTGAAACTTCGAAAAGTCCTGATAATTTCAACAATTACTCCAATAGCAAGCCCCCAATCAGCGAGAGAAACATTAATATATGTAAAAATTGCAAAGAAAATGAAGAAAATCTGAAAAAAGTCTCACAAATAATCAATAATTTCGTATATGAGATCACGAGTCTAAATGAAATCGAAGGGTTGTGGCGAAATGGCAATTTTTCGTTTGAAAATGAAAGAATAGGTATATTTTTTTTGGGGGGGCTTTAATGAGAAATGAAAGTTTTGTAAGGTTCAACCTCGAGAATTGAGAATTGTCCCCCTGAGATCTCAGAGGATCGAGAGTTTTTGGAGACGGAATGTGGGAAATTATGCCAGAAACTGCAAGGTTGTCTCTGGAGAAACAGAATCAAACTTGAGGATTTGATTCTGGATGTTGAAAATCTATCAAAGATGAGCCCGTTTCTGGAAATTGAACTGGTATTTTTTTTGTAAATTTTTCGATTTTATATAAGTTTCACATATTTCTAAAAAAATTTACAAAATTTAAGGGAATTTTAAATGCATTTCATATATATAATTTTACATTTTTTTACAATCATTTTCATATATTTACATATATATTTTATATATTTACATATATTTTATATATTACATATATTTTATATATTTTATATATATTTTATATATTTTACATATATTTTATATATTTTACATATATTTTAAATAAAATTTAGAAATCATTTAACAATTTTTTTATTTTTTTAAAGAAAGAAAACAAAGACTTGACAAATAACAAAAGGACTCCCATAAATATATTAAACCCCAATGAAAAATTATTGGAAAACATCAAAGACGCGCGAAATTGTTTGGAATTGTTAAAAGGGACAGTGTTGAAAGGTGGAATATCTGAGACATTTTTACGTGAGATCCGTAACATTCAAAAAAAACCTCCAAATTCTAATGAGATTTTGCAGACTTTGCGATTGCAGCTAGAACAAAGTCTCAGAGAAAGGAGATATTTGATGATTGAGCTTTCATTATTAAGGAAACAAATGGATAAAATTGATAATCAGAAGGGGGGAAGCCTGGATGTGATGAATTTAAGGAAGAATATAAGGGAAATAATGGAAAATGAGATAAAATCAAAGAAAAACGCAGATGCTTCTTTATCTTCCTCATTTAATTATAATATGATGTGAACTCAATATATTATTAAAAAATTATTAAAAGGTCAATATTTCATATAATATATAAAGGTTTTTTGGAAAAAATGAAAGGGGTTTCGAAAGATTTGCTTCGATTGGAAAAAACCTACTTTGAATCAGGTCCGAATAATCAAGATAGTAAGGAAAAAACTGTTCTAAGATTATTGGAAAAACCTAAAAAACCAGATTTCACTCAACTTCCTCGATCAGAACGTACTTTTAAAAAAAAAAAAAATGATTTTTTGAGGATTTTTTTTTTAAAGTTTTAGCCAAGGCGCAAAACTTTTTACCCGAATTTATACAAAACACACAAACACTATTACAAGACGAAAATGAAATCAAGAGAAAAAGAATTGATGATGAGGAGAATCTATTAGAAAAGAAAAAACTCATAAAATTGAAAGATTTGAAGCCACCTTCGCAATATATCTATAAAACAGGCACTTTCCTACAAGCCACTGATATAAAAATGGTTGATTTTTAACAATTTTCAAATTTTATTTTAATGGTTTTTCATAGAATATGCTTTTGGGTGTTTTTGATATAAACGAGCCTGACAAAAAACCAACCTTGAATAAAAATAAAATAATCGAAATTTCGAGTGACGAGGACGAAAAACAATGAAATTAATAATTTTTTTTTTTATTTTTAAAAAAAAAAGAACTAATATTTAATTTTTTCTAATTTTCACAAAAACACATTTCAATGGAAGTCTACGAAATAGTGAAGTCCATCGGCAGTGGCTCTTTCGGGCAGGTTTATCTCGCCCGTCACAAAAGAGAAGATAAAAATTATGTGATAAAGAAGATAAAAATCAAGGATATGCCGCAAAAAGATCGTGAGAACACGGAACAAGAAGTAAAAAATCATAATTAATGATAAAAAATCATACAAATCATAAAAAATGAAAAACTATAATGAAAAATCATAAAAAATCATAAAATTAGGTGGGATTGTTGAAGAAATTAAGACATACCAACATTGTGGCATATAAAGATTCATTTCTGGATAGAGAACAATATCTTAATATAGTGATGGTGTATTGCGAAGGGGGGGATATGTATAATAAGATAAAAAACCAGAAGGGGAAGAATTTCAATGAAACAGTTTGTTTTTTTGTGTGATTTTTTGTTAAATGTCGATTAAATTTGAAAGCAAATTTTGGATTGGTTCGCACAAATGTCTCTTGCATTGTTTTATTTACACGATCAAAAAATTTTGCATAGAGATTTGAAAACACAGAACATTTTCCTGAAACATGGAAGGGTCAGATTAGGAGATTTCGGAATTGCCAAAGTTTTAGATTCAACGAGGGAATTTGCAAATACTGTAAATTTTACATTTTTTTAACTAAATAATTTTTTATCTATGCCATTTTTTTCAGAAATGACTGCAAGTCTTTCACTATGCATTTTAAAATAAAATAAAGATTTTTTTAAATGCTCTTATGGTATTTTTTTCATAATTTACTAATGCATCTTTTAACTTAATTATCATAATTATTGTTTATAATGTGTATTATTTAAAGTGCATAGGAACACCATATTATATGTCCCCTGAGTTGTTTAAATACAAGCCATATTCTTACAAATCAGATGTCTGGGCATTGGGTTGTTGTATTTATGAGATATGCACTTTAAGACATGCGTTTGATGCTCAAACATTGAATGGTTTGGCTGTGAAGATTTTAAAAGGGTCATATCCTCCTTTGAATTCCATGTATTCCAAGCCTTTAAGAGATCTTATAAGTTTATTCATATTTTTCTAATATCCTTTATCATTTTGTTCTAAAAAAAGATAAAATGCTTTCAATCAATCCAAAAGAAAGACCTACTATTTGGGATATTTTAAATAAATCCTTCATTAAAAAAAGAGTGATTGAATATATGATTGAGATTTTTTCCGGAAATTACCCTGAGGCCTCATTACCGAATGATGTTGATGACATTTATATTGACAGTTTAAAGGAACAGGCTGATAGATTAGGAATTCTAGTTACTGTTAGAGAAAAAGCTTCTTTGAGCAATGGAGTCAAAGTCGAAGATAATGATCATCAAGAGAAGAAACCACCAGTCTTTCAACAGAAAAAAACAAAGGTCGACTCGAAAACCATCGAATTGGAAAAACAAAAGAAAAAAAAACAAATCGAATTGAGAAAAGAAGTCAATGAAAAACAAATTCTTGAAGTAAAATATATATGAAAATTATATAAATAAATGAAATTTGACATTATTATATTAGGAAGAAATTTCAAAATTGGAAAAGAAAAAACAAGTCCAAAGCAAAAAAATTAGCGGAAATAACAAAATGCAAAGCAAAGAAACCAATAATATTAAGGAATCCAAAGAAAACAAGGAAACCAATAAGCCCTTAACTAAATTTCAAAACAATTCTCAAGAAGATTTTCCCTCCAAAGAAAAAGAAAAGAAAATTAAAGTCTTAACTATGCATTAAAACTTAAAATATTCTGTTTTTTTTTTCAAGATCACAGCAAAAACAAAAACTGAAGTCACCAAACTTCTTCAAGAAAACAATCGAAAACTAGAAGAAGAAGAAAAGCCCAAAATCACTAAAAAGTCTCTTCCCGACCCAGATTCCGAGCCTCATATTAATATACCTCCTCCCCGTAAAAACTCTATAGAAAATCAAGATAATTCTAATGTCCTGGATACCAATAAGGTTAATAAAACTTATAAATATATATGAGTTACATATTTAAAAAATCTGAATAAAATTAATAGATGCGCAATTTCAGTGATCAAAGGGAAAAAGTTTTATTTGAGAAAGAAAGGAAAAAAAAAGAAGAACAGGTAAGATGGGAAGAGCAATTTCGAGCAATTAGTATGGAAAATTATCACTCACGAAAAATCGCCACAGAGAAGAAAAACGCTCAATATAGACCTTCAAACGCTATGAAAAGTTTGATTGCGAGTTATGAGCTGATTGATGAGACTGTGAAAGAGGAGAAGGCGTTTAAAATACAGGAGGATTATGATATGAATGAGGAATCAAATGGAGATGATGAAATCATATTAGGCAAAAAATCATTATAATGTATTCATAATTTTGGTTAATAAAGAGGAAGATAATGAAGAAGAAGAAGATGGGGTCATTGAAAAGAAAATCAACTCTTTCAAACATAAAATAACAGAAAAAACAGCCAGAATCACTGAATTGAAAGAGTCACTGAAAAAAACAATGCAAATGTATGAGTTTTATAATTGAAAAGGAAATTTAAAGGCGATTTAGCTTAGAAAAGTCAATTGTCCCACCGAACAAAACTGAAGAATTTAAAGAAGAAAATATCGAGGAAACTTCCAGTATTTCAACAGATCAACTATTGTTGGAAGAGTCAGAAGAAGAAATTTAGTATATATATTTAAAATTTATGGTCCCTTTTTTTTGTAAATTATTTAAAAAAGTGAATCTGATCATCAAAATTTCCCAGAAGAAAATCAAGAAAAACAACCTTTGAACCCCCAGGAAGAAAAAATACGTGAACGGGTCAAATTATTAAAGCAGTATGATATTTTCATATGAAAGAAACCATAAATTTTATAATTCATGAAGTCGATGTGAAGCAGGTATCGGAAATGTTACCTATAACAAAGCCTACAATTATGTGAAAGAAAATATTGAAAAAAACAAGAATGAAGAGCTCAGAAAGGGGTTAACAGAGATCCTTGGGGAAGAAAACATCGGATTTTGGCATCTCATCGATCAAATTGTGTTTTATGAAGGATTGGCAGGCGAATTCCAAACTAAAAACCATTAAATTAACCCCAATTTTTCATTATTTTTGTAACAAACGTTTAATTTCTTAAAACAACTGCTTTTTTAAAAATTCAAATATATTTATCGTCTAAATTTTCCCATTATATTATAATATATGATATATAGTTCATTGTTATTTCTTGCCCACGGGTTTTCCCACAGGTTTTTTTGCTCCAGCTGCTGCAGCAGGTGGTCCTTGTTTTGCTTTTAGTGTTTCTATGATATTATGCATATTTTCAATAGCGTGTTTGAGAGTTATTATTTCGAGCTCTTTTGATTTCTCTGACTCTTCCAAGAGTCGGATGCGATCTTCATAGGGCTTGATACGCTCGATGAAAAGCCTTTCTAGATCTTCTGGGTTCATATTCTAAGGAAATTATATGACGATTTTTTAAATGTTTTTTAATTTTAATTTGTTTGAAACATTAATATTTTTTTGACATTTATTCGATAATATTTAACTTTAATATGAAATTCTGATTAAAGAATCTATATTTTTAATTTTATTTTCATATTCTGTATTTTTAATTTTTATATTTTTTATTTCTTCTTTTAATTTTTTATTTTTAATAAAAAAAAAACATTTTCATTATATTTAAGAAAAACTATTTATTTTTTAATTGCATTGCCTCATTTTTTTATTTGTAATTTCTTTGAAAAGAATGAAATTTTGAGGGAAATTCAAAAAATTTATTTTCTTCTAAAACATAAAAAGTCATATCCAATGAGCAAAAGAATCACTCTCAATCAGCAAAAAACTCTCCCTAAATCGTATACCCAGCTCACTGTTAACCATTTCTTTAAGCCCACGACCTCAATCCCCCCTGGGGAAACAATAAAAAAAACCATCGACCCCCCAAAACAACAAATTTTATCAAAATCACCCACAAAAAAAAAGGAAAACACCATATCTCTTGAAACTGATGAGAAACTTATTGAAGAAATTGAAGAATTCTTAAAAAACGAAGAATCTTGTAAAGAAAACATCACGCCCATTCCTTTACCAAAGGTAAAAAATCCATTTTTACCCGAAAAAAATGAAAATATGGCATTTCAAATCGAACCAACACCGTCTATTGTTCCCTTTTTCGAAGAGCAGAAATCCACTTCAAACAGTCGATTCGCAGACCTTCTCATAAAGGATTATATGCGAGTCGATTTTGAAGAGAAAAATAAAATCCTTTCCAAAAATGAAAACCTTTTCCAAATCACCCAAATCTATAATAATTCCACTTCAGATTCTATTCCAATTGAAATTTTGCACAAGCTTTCGAATCATAGCCTAACGATTCCTTTTAAACTCCTCACGATGACCCATGCATTGTTTTGTCAGGAAATGGAATTCCTCTTGTTTTTAACTGGTAAATGGCAGATTCTATCCCTTTCATCTGGGGATATGATCGAAGTGTTCGGGTCATTCAATGAAGATCTCCTCCTGACGATTTCTAATGACACTCCAGAGAATTTCATGATTTATGAGCCGAATACCATTCTTTACCCGACTTTGATTCTGGATGCGCATAAATGCCTTAGAAGAGGAGTTTTGGGGTTGAATTATATTGGCAAAGATGGAGAGGTCAGCATGCCTTTGGTTATTGGTTGTTTGGCACATAAGGTCTTTGAATTGGCTTTTAAATCTCATAATGAGGGGAAATTGATAGATAGGCAATTTCTAATAGAGCTTTATAAGGAAGTGACTAAGGATTTCATAGAGGATTTGTATGTGATGGGGAAAAATGAAAACGATTTGCAAGAAATAGCCTTGAAACATATAGAGGACATTGAGGCATGGTTCAGGACATATCTTTATGAGAAGAAAGAATGGGTGTTTAATGAGAAAACTGGTGAAAGTCTTAAGGTTTTAAGAGTGTATGGGGCAGAAAATATGATAATTTGGAATAATATGGGATTGAAAGGCCAATTGGATGCGATTTTATATTGTCAGATAAAGACTAAAGATAATAGGATAAAACAATGTTTTATTCCCTTTGAACTGAAGACTGGAAAGGAGTATTTTATTCATTTCTATCAAGGTTTTTTTTATTGTTTGTTGTTGAAGCAGAAGTTCGAGCAGAATCTTCAATTGACAAGCTTTTTCTATTATTTACAACAGAACAAAGTGATCATCAAATCAGGAAACAACAATGATATAGTGGATTTGATAATAAAAAGAAATGCGTTGACCTACATGATTAAACAATATGAGAATTCGCAGGATCCTGAAGATTTGAATTTACCTCAAATGTTGAAAAAAAACCTCCATGAATGCACTATTTGTCCTTTTAATGCGGTTTGTAGCAGTATAACAATTGCTTATAATGATAAAGATATGGAAGATTATGATGGGTTTGAAGTTTATAAAGATCTAAAGAATTCAATGAATGTGGAAGAGAAAAATTACCTGAAGAAATGGTTGAATTTATTGAAAATGGAGGAAAATTTCGAAAAAGGCATTTATTTTTCAGGCAAATCGACTAAATCCATTAATAAACAAACTCAAAAAACGGGTCAAGTTGATGAGGAGTTGTTTTTCGAGCTTGAAAGTATAGACAAATTGAAAGAATTTTTGCTTTGCTTGAAATCAAAGTCTAGACTTTTCGAAGAACGAGTGGTTTTTTCATTCATCAAATGCTCCAATTCACAAGAAGCATTATGCAACATCTATGAGAAATTAGCCACAATTGATAATGCCAATTTAAGACAACCGGAAACCAAAATAATCTTGAAATGCTTCATAGAACATAAGAAACTTTATCAACAAGGGGGTAGTTTTTACCTGAAATTCGAAGGGAAAGTGATGATTCAGGACCTGGAGCAAAATCTAGAGAAATTCTCGAATTTTATAGAATTACTCGAGATCAAACCAAAATTTTTAGTTGAAAAGATAGACAAAACTTATTATCCAAACTTGAGATCAAACATATTTAATCTTATTTTGGAAGAAAAAAATGAAAATCTTAAACAATTATTAGTTTTTAATCAACCAAACACTTTCGAAAACCACAAGATTTTCCAACATTGTTCATTTGATAACGTGCTTAATGATTACAAGCGTTTTAATCTAAATCCAGATCAAATTGAAACAATTCGAAAATCGCTTTTGGCTGACCATTTCAACCTGGTTTTGGGTATGCCAGGCACTGGAAAAACGCATACATTGGCCATTTTGATTAAGATTTTATGGGATTTCAGGTTTAAAGTGTTGATAAGTTCATATACTCATTCCGCTTTGGATAATATTTTGAACAAATTCCTTGATTTATTTCCAGAAGCCAAAGATTCTGTGGTTCGATATACGAAATCTAATCAAATCAATGAGGAAATGAATGGAATTGTTTATGATAGAAGAAAGTTTGGGAGTTGCAATGAATTGAGTAAGTTTTTTGAGGGTAAAACATTGATTTTTGTCACTACATTATCAAGCAGAGGTGCAATGATTAGTAATTTTTATTAATATTAAGATTATTTTGAAAATTTACAACATTATTTCAAAGGGAATATGGATTTTGATTATTGCATTATTGAGGAAGCTTCTCAGGTAATTGAGCCTTTGATAATCGGTCCTTTGATGAAAGCCAAAAAATTCATTATGATCGGAGATTATTATCAAGTAAAATTTGATAATTTTATGAAATTTATTAGAAAAATTATAAAAAGTTACAACCCCTTGTGAAGAATCGAGATGGTGGGGAAAATGGATTAAAAGTAAGTTTATTTGAGAGATTATGCAAAAATGATTTGAGCAGAATTTCCAAACTCAGATTTCAAGTATTTATCAGAAAAAATCATAAATGATTTTTGGATATTAAAGTATAGAATGAATAAAGATATCATGTGTCTCTCAAATACCTTAATTTACAAAAACACATTGATTTCAGCCAACGAAGAGGTGAATGAATCAAAACTTTCGCTTGATTTTTCACAATTGAAGTTAGTTTTTTTTTATTTTAACATGATTTCTAATTAAAGTTTTCACAGTCCTTTGTTTCCCAAATGGATCTGTGAGATTCTCAATTCAGAAAAACGAGTGATTTTTATAAATATTGATAGTTTAGTGAAGGCATGGGGTAAAAAAACCGTAGAAAAACCAACTGAGAATGAAAAAAGTAATAAAAAACAGATAATTTATGGCAAAAGCAGCTCTGGAATAATTGAAGACAGTGAGAAACTGGCTGGGTCTCTGGAGAAAGAGTTGATAATAGCTTTGGTTAAAGGATTATTGCAAACTGGCTTGCAGAAAAACCAATTGGTGGTCTTGGCGATTTACAATTTGTTTAAGAACAAATTGGAAAAACGCTTAAAAGTGCTTGAAATTTTAATGAAATTTTTTTGATTTTTCTTTTCTTAAATTTTTGTTTAAAGCATTTGAAAGTTGATGTAATGACGGTGGATAAAAGTCAGGGTCTCGATAATGATTGTATTATAATTTCCTGTTCAAAAAGGGGTGGGAAGGAACATTTGATGAATGTTTAAGATTATTTTTCAATTAATTATTTGCTTGTTATATATTTAGAATTGGAGAAGAGTTAATGTGGCGTTTACTAGAGCCAAGAAAAAATTGATTTTTGTTGGCTCGATTAACCAATTAAATCAATTAGAAAAAATGAAGGATTTCATCACTCTGATCTCTAATAAAAACTGGGTAAAAAATTACTTAAATTATTTCCTATATAATCTTTAATAGGTATTTAATATAGATGAAACGCAATATGAGGAAATCGATTTTATAAAAACTCCTAAAAAATAATATTTATTCATATAAATAAAAACTTTTTTTATATTCCAACCCCAAAATCCTTTCTCTTTACTTATGACTCAACCTAAATTCCCCCGGAAAAGCGTCCGAGGTCCTCACATATATTTAATGCTTCCCCACTTTTTTTTTTTCAAGGTTCTATCCAACAACATGAAAACATCAACTTAACAAATGAAAAAGATTTGCTGGAAAATGCAGATCCAAGGTTCCAATCCTTTGATCTTAAAGAATCTGGGATATATGAACCCTGTTTCTATCATGAAAGTTTCTGATTTAAATAATTATTCTTTTCATCGTTTTTCTCAATGGACAATTTCATTAAATTTAGGCATTTTTACAAAAACCTACCAAAAGTCAGAATATAAAAAGTCCACAGCTTGCAACGTGTGCCAAAAGAACTTTGGGATATTTTCGAAGCCTAGAACTTGGTTTTTATCAGATATAAGACTTTTTACTAAATAATTAAAATTCTTAGTAAATTTTGTGGAAATATGGTTTGTCATGATGATTCATTGAAGAAAAGACCCAGTCCTTCTGCTCCTTTCAAGCCTAGGAGAATTTGTTCCATTTGTGAAAACAAATATCTCGAGAAAAGAATTTATGATGAATTTATCGAAAAGAAAAATGCTTTTGATCAAAAGATGGAAAAATTGAGGTTCGAATATGGTTTATTCGATGAAGGGTTGAAAAGCATGCAGAAAAATGTGTTTAATATGGATTTTACAGTATTTTGATTTTTGAAAAAAAATGATAAAAAAATGTTTTTTTGAAAATGCAAAGAAAAAGAAAAATTATAGAGATAATACTGAAATTATTAGCCAAAAGAAGTTGATTGTGCAGAAAATCAAGCTGAGTTCAATAGATTATGAAGAAAAAATCAAGAAGACGTCAAATGATATCACATGTGTGAATCGGAAGTTGAATAAACTAAAGAAAGAAGTGAAAGATGTGGATGAAAAAGCACATGAATTGTAATAACTTTGTTAATTTTTTCCAGAAAAAACTGATTGTTTAGGAAAGAACAAAAATTCGAAATTGACACAAAACTCAAAGCCATTGATTTAGATATTGATCAAACAAAATTTCTCATTGAGGAACAAAAAACTTTACAAAAAAATGATCCATATAACTCAAATGTTGAGAAAAATGTGGAGACGACCCAGGAAGAAAATGAGAAGAAAACTGTGAAAAATATAGCTAAAGAACAAGATGATTCTTTTTTGTCTTTTCAAAGCCAAGATGACAGCAGACAGACTCTGAGTAGCGAAAGAATGAAAAGCATGGGTCCGGTTGCGAGTTATCAGGTGGATGAAAATATAAAGCCTTTCGCAAAAAATTATGAATGTTATGTGTGCAGAATAATTTAATGTGATAGAAACCAAATTAACTAATTTATGATTTCTTTTTCATAATTTTATCGCAAAATTAAAAAACCATGCAAAAATTTTTTAAGAACCAATCATAAAATCTATGAGCAAAAAATAAATTTTTTAAAATTTTTTTTATCAAATTATTTTAAAAATTATTAGAAAAATATTTTAAAATCAAAATTTTTTTTTTTAATTTTGTATTCCAAATTATTTTATATTTCTTTCATCATTAAGATGTCATTTTAATTAATTAATCATTCAAATTAAAATTTTGTAATATTATTTCATTTCAAGAGACAATAAAAACATCAATACATTTTTTTTTTTGAATATTAGTTAAATAATTCATTTTTTAAATATATAACTGTGATGGACTGTGGAATATGTCTCCGTCAATATGAAATAAAAGAAATCGATTTGAACCCATATCTTCTTGAATGTGGTCA
>Ga0302320_10022310_pt1 | contig 12513 bp, 14 predicted proteins | sample Bog_T0_3_FD_202130 | JGI IMG/M metagenome (GOLD analysis project Ga0302320, IMG submission 202130) | Peat permafrost microbial communities from Stordalen Mire near Abisko, Sweden - Bog_T0_3 | ecosystem: Environmental > Terrestrial > Soil > Wetlands > Peat | place: Sweden: Abisko, Stordalen Mire...
CCGATTTCAAATATAATCGTCGACCTGACACCCGTGTTCAGAAATATATCGATAACATCATTACCTCCAAACTTTATGAGTATCTTCTCACTTTTCTCTATGTCTTAACAATCCTAATCTTATCAATGTCATATGAAAGCAGTCCCCTCTCCTATAAAGAAACATTAGAGAATTTAAACTTCAGCATAATTGTTTTGATCCTGTTAGATTTCTTATTGAGACTTATTTCCTATGGTCCGAGCTACTATATCTACACAAATTGGGCTAGACTTGATCTTTTTATAACAACTTGTTCATTAATAGATTTTCTCTCAATTCTTTCCCTTTTGAAGATCTCCTCAGAAATCAGACAGCTCATGCGAATCACCAGAGTACTATTTCTTTTAAAACTGATCAAGCGTTTCAAAGGTATCAACAATTTAATCGGAACCCTGATGTTTTCACTTCCTTCACTATTGAATGTAGGAGCCCTGCTCATATTAATCTACCTTATGTACTCAATCCTAGGTGTCTATCTCTTCCAAAACATCAGTCAAGGCGTCGTGATTGATGAATATAACAATTTCCATAACTTTCATTTAGCCATGCTCCTTCTTTTCAAATGCTCGACTGGTGATGAATGGTTCCTTGTGATGTTCGATCTCTCAGATAAGAATCCCGGGTGCGAAACTGATGATTCATGTGGATCTATCTATGCCATTCCCTATTTCCTTAGCTTCTTTCTCATCTGCTCATATATCATGCTCAATCTTTTCATCCTCATCATCATTCAACAATTCGAAGAATACCACCTTAGAGTCAATAACCCAATCCAAACATTCCGCGAAAACCTTGAAACCTTCAAAAAAATCTGGTCTGAATTCTCATTGGCCTCAGAAGGATTGAACATTTCCCATAGGAATCTCATTGAATTCTATATGAAATTACCAGAACCTTTGGGGTTCCATCCTGGAATTTCTCGTGCTGTTATAGCTAAAGAGATCATGAACATGAACCTATCAGGAGACGCAGATGGGAATATATATTTCAATGAATTGTTGTTCTCTTCAATGAGAAGAGTTTTTGGGGCGGAGGTGTTGAAAAACGCTCAATCGGAGATCCAGATGCTTTTGAAAAGGGAGGAATATGCGATCAGAAAGAAAATAGAAAAGTTCAAGAAAAAAGATATCAGAAAATATAGCATAATCAGCTCGAGAGTCAGTTCTAAGAAAACGAGTCGAACCAGCAGTTTTTTCTCTAGTTTTTTCGAAAAACCGATTCCTGAGGAGTTCGGCTTCCGCAAAAACATCGTGAATCCTATTATGGAGTTTTTTTTTGTTGGTATGGCATTCAAGTCTTGGAAGAAGTTCACTAATTTGAAGCTGGAAAAACAATTGGCTAATGATGATAGTTTAATTGTGGCAGAAGATGATGTGAGCAATGATGAGGAAATTGAGGAAGAAGAGGAAGAGAATGAATCTGAAAGTGAAGAAGAGGATGATGAAGCCAGTCCGGTCGAAGGAGTGAGAAAGATGCCTTATTTCCAAAGCAAATATTTAAATAGAAATAGGGCGAAAAGCATTTTGGTGAGAGGTGAAGAAAATGAGAATAAACTTGGAGAAATGAATTTTATGATGAATTTGAAGAGGAGGGTGTCAAATTTGTTCATGATAAAGCCACTTAATGTGGTACATCCTGAGTAGTTGTTTTTATAATTTCGATGGATATTTAGAAAATGTTTGGTAAGTAAATTTAGTAGAGTTTTTACCAATTTTAAAGTAATAAATTATTTTTTTTGGAAAAAAGAACAAATAATTAACAGAACTATTCTCATAAAATTTCAAAAAATGTTTTATTTAGAGAACAATTTGATAAATGAAAATGGGAAAATTAAAAAAAACCACAGAGTCGTCCTGATGTTCATCAGGATATATGAAATTTTTTAAGTAATATTTAGGTTGGTATTGGTTTCAGGCTGGTTTTTGATTTGGATATGATCGTTTCTTGAGAAATCATGTGTTTCTGTGTAATCTTGACAGATTAAATCGAGAAATGGAACTATATACCATAAGTTATCCTTAACAAACGCAATTTTCTCGAGGAAAAATCTTAAAAAATCAAGAGAATTTTACTAAAAAACACAAATCAACTCCATGAAAATATAGTCATAGAATCGGCTGTGTAAATAAGGACGTTTTTTTCGAAAGTGCTGAGATAATCCCCTAGAATTGAGTCATTTCTCTGAGCAATATGTAGCCAAAGAAGCTGAATAGCCTTTGCTTTCATATCCTTTTAAATCAAATATTGTTTATTTCTTTAAAAAATCAATACCCAGAACTTTTAATGTCCGATCGTCGCAAAGATTGATACGGCCCCAAACTATCAATAAATTGAGAAAAATCCATTGATTTTCATCTAATTCAAAGGAAATATTGCTTGTTTCTTCAATATTCATGAAATTTCTCAAAAAAATCATTGAGGTCCTTTACTATTTCCTCTGGTGTTTTATGGAAAGTATCAGCATAGGTGAAATCTTTACAGCCTAACTCATGAATTCCTGAACAATCAAAAGCTAATAGTAGGAAAATGTTGAGGATTAGAAAGAAAAGTGTTTGGATTTTTCTCATTTTGTTTGAAATTCAAGAATAATTTAAGGGGAATTATTTAGTATTCAAGTATTGATCAAGTGTTATTATTTCGTTTCGTCTAAAACTTAGATTTATGGCTTAAAATAAGCCAAATCGACTATTTTCGCTAATAATTTAAAGAACGGGAATATAGCTGAAAATAAATAGGGATATTTGACTTAAAGTCATGAATTTTGTTATTAAGAGTATAGACTATATTCTTTTCTTTTACCATTAAAGATAAACTTTCAAATTTCGAATTAGAAAGCCGAAAAACTAAAAAAACAAAGGCTTTTTTAAGTTCAAAATCATGACAAAATGACCTGAACAGAAATTTTAGAAAAAAAAATTATTAATGAAATTAAAATAATTAAAGCATTTCCTGGATAAAGATTCGATAAATTTATATTTGAATCAGAGCTGAAATCAAATAACAGAGATTTTTCTTTAAATCTGATTGGCTGTCTAAAAATAGAATTGGGCTGGAATTAGATATAAAAAACAATAGCTTCGAAGAACAGATAATAAAACCCTATTTTTCCCCAAAATGAACACCAAATATTTCCTTGTTATTTGTTTTTTCCTTTCCATTTTCATCACACTTTCCGCACAAACAACTTGCCCAACAGGATTTACAGGATGTAATACATGTGATTCAACCTCCACCATTTGTTTGACATGTACTCCAAGCACAAATTACCCTGCACTAAATCAAAGTGCCTGTGATATTTGCTCAAACGATATTGCGGATTGCGGCTCATGTGCAGTAAACTCTTTAGGAAACACCACATGCACACAATGCTCAACTGCTGGAAACGTTCCTGCCCTTGCAAATAAGCAATCTTGTGTGGCTTGTTCTGCAGCCATTGGAAATTGCAGTACCTGCTCCGTTGATTCAAATGGCAATGCTACTTGTCTACAATGCAACCAAACTGGATTGGTGCCAAACCAGACAAATCTCCAATCATGCGTTGCTTGTAATGCTACCATTTCAAACTGCAACAATTGTTCTGTCAATTCCACTGATGGATCTGCCACATGTTTAGCGTGTAGTTCTGGAAACGTTCCTGCACCTATATATATGGATTCATGCGTCTCCTGCGGGACTGCCATTAATGGTTGCTCAAATTGTTCTGTCAGTTCGGCTGGATCAACAACATGCATAGCTTGTTCTGGTACTGGAATGGTTCCTTCTTCAAATATGGCATCATGCATCGCTTGCGGGACTGCCTTCCCTGGTTGCCAAAATTGTTCTGTCAATTCCAATGGGTATGCCACATGTTTAAATTGTGTAGCCGACTACTTATTTTCCAATGGAGCTTGCACAGCCTGCCCAGCAAATTGCATGAATTGCACCAGCAACACTGCATGCACACAATGCAATAATGGATTTACTTTAAGCACTGATGGAACAACATGTTCATCATCCATTCCAAATTGTACTACCTTGAACCCTTCTGCTGCATCTGGAGTGCCAACATGCAGCGCCTGTGCTTCAGGATATGGTTTACAAGGAGGGAATACTTGCTTAAAATGCTCAGGAACTTGCACAACTTGCAGCTTTGACTCCAATTACAATGAAACCTGCTCAGTCTGCTCAAATTCTGTTAACAATGGTGGAGTTTGTAACACTTGCGCAATTGGGACTTTCTACAATAGTACTACTGGATCTTGTGTGTCTTGTTCGGCATCTGCTACTGGCGGAATGACAGGCTGCGCTACTTGCTCAATTAGTGGTTCAACCTTCACATGCAATTCATGTAATTCAGGATATTTCTATAACGCCGCAGACACTTGCGTAGCATACAACGACCCCAATTGTGCTACTGGTTCGGCTGTGAACAATTGCACAACATGTCAAAATGGTTTTTTCATGAATAGTACATCTACCAACTGCACTAGTTGCATGAATATAACTGGCAATTGTACAAGTTGTACAAATGCTGGTGTCTGTACTGGTTGTGGTTCTGGATTGTTCTTCAATACTACTGCTGGAAATTGTTCTGGAAGTTGCAGCTTAATTAACGCCAATTGTGCAGCTTGCTCATCTTCGAGCCTGTGCACTAACTGCTCTGGTGGAAATTACATTATCCAAACAAGTGCAACTACGGCTACATGTGGTTCCTCCTGCGCTCCTAATACTCAAATTAACAACACAGTTGCTCAGACCTGCACTGCTTGCGGTTTATTAACCACCTCAAGTGATTGTGCGAATTGTACTTCAGCCAGCATGTGCACGATGTGTCAAACCTTGAAATTGGTTTCTGATGGAAGCAGCTGCACTGCTTGCAATAATACTGCTGCTGGAGAAGTCTTGGGTAGTGGTAACACTTGCAATTTGCAATCAACTGTTACATTGTCAACAATCACATTGGACCCCACCAGCAAAATGCCGATCGGAACCATCAATTGTGCTGTTAATTCAATGGCCTTTTATGCTTGGGGCCTGGGAAACTCTGTTAACAGTTTGACCGTTTCAAATATCATGAGCATGACTGGAAACACAACATCAAAAACAGTGCCAGCGACAGACATGATTTCTTATTGGGTTGGATATGGATTCCTTTCACAAGTGTCAGGAACATCAATATCACTTCCAATTGTTCGTCCTATTAAGAACTCCGGAGAAACCTATACATTAATTGCTTATTGTGTTAGTAGTGCAGGAGGATTGATGTCCAATGGTAATACCACCTGGGTTTCAAATAACAATGGTGCTAGCGAAGTAGCCATTCAACTTTCTTCAACAACCCCTTTGAACAGAACTGCCAAGCAGACATTAGGAAGTTATGTGAAAAAGACTCTTGGAATCAGCAGAACCATGTACACTGATCAAGGTGATGTTGTACCAAGTTTGACTTCATCAAGACTTTTGCAAAACACCACAAACGGCACCAACACAAGCAATTCCAGCTCAAGCTATCCAGTTTCCTTCTATGTACTCCCAGATTATTCTCTCACAAGCGATAACATGAACACATTGATCAACAATAGTTTGTCAAACTCCACTACTTTCTTAACAGCTCTTAACACTGCTATGACTTCTTCAGGATCAAGTGCCCCAGCCTTCTCAATTAGCTCAGTGGCTCAAACAGTGTTAACTACCCAACCAGTGCCAATTTTCGCCTCAACCAGCCCAACAATCACTCCTGCTAGCACATCTGTCTCTATTAGCTTAACATTGAGCAACATCAACGGCATAATCTTCATTGGCATCGGTCCCACCTTAACAGTTGCCTCCTCCAGACTCTTACAAAACTCAACAGGCGGAACCAACACAACTAACTCATCAAACTCATCCAATACATCTAACTCAACTGCAAGTAACTCATCCAACTCAACTGCCAGTAACTCATCCAACTCAACGACCAATGCAACAAACTCAACCACCTTGAACCTCACTGCTCCTTCATGGGCTCAACTGATTGCTTCAACTGATGTCAATGGTGCCACTTTAAATAATATGCAAAATATCAGTGCCACAAGTGGAACAGCTGTTACCTTCAATTTGACCAATTTGACTGCTGGAACTACATATAACATCTATTTCGGAGCTGAAAATTCTATGATCCCGCCTGGACAGAGCTACATCTATGTTATCTCAACTACAACAACTAATAGTAGTGGAGGCGGCGGGGGAAGTGGCTCAAGCTCTTCTGGAAAATTGATGGGAGGATTGGCCTTGATTTGGATGGCTTTCCTTGCTTTTATTCTAGGATAAAAAAATAATTAGTAGATAGAAATGAATATTATTAGAATTTAGATATAAATTTTTTTAAAAAAAATTTAAATAATTAATTTTGATTTATTACGAATTCATATTGTAATTTGGAATTTTGTTTGCGATGAGAAATCGGTAATTTATAAATTTTGTGAAAAAAAAAAAAATGATAATAAATAAATATATTTTTCAAAAAAAAATATTTCTCTGGGTGCGATTATATTAAAAGGTTGATTTTTTATAAATTAAATAGGTTCTTCCAACTCAAAATTCGTCTCCAAAATATATAAAGCTTTTTCGTAGATTTCTTCATTTGAATGGTACTGCAACTGTTCTAATTTGCTCACTCCATTCAATTGTTCCAATTTATTTAAAAATATATTTTCTCCTCCCTGACTGAAGTACTTTTCCCCGCAGCTCAGAATGTTTTTAATCCCCTCCAACACCACAGCCAATGTTTTTATATCATCACAATAAAGTAATTGGCAAAAAACATCCAACACTCCATATTCCACCAACTTATAAATATCCTGATGAGATCCTCTATTAGTGGCATTAGAAATTACCCAAGCAGCTTCTCTTTTAATCTAAAATGGCCATATAAAAATTATAAGGTTTTAAATACTTCAGGCGAATCAGAATTGATCAATGAAATCAATTTTTCTATATAAGCAGGATTGGTTACAACTAAGGAAATTTGTTCTTCATCTCCTGCTGTGATGTTTGAAAGTGTCCAACAAGCTTCTCTTCTCACAGCTCTTTTTTCATGTCCAAGTAGTCCGAAGAATTTATCCAAGGCTCCTGCTTTTAAAACCTCGTTGGTTTGCTGATCTGTGCCTGTGATCAAATTCCCTAAAGTTCTCAGAGAAGGAATCACAATGGATAGGATATTTGAACTATTGACATTATATATAATTCAAACAAATAACAAAAGATAACTTTAATAAAGCGACTAGTCTTGGAACACAACCTGTGTCTATAACTGATTGAATTCTGCTATCGCTTCCATCAGATAAATAAGAAAGCGCCCATGTGGCGTCCGTCAAAACTTCAGGGTCATCTTCTTTTATAACTACACTAGCAAGTATTGGAATGGCCTCTTTCACTTGTTCGAAATCAGGCAAAGGTTTGCCTCTACATAGGTTAGATAACGCCCATGTTCCATGTTTTATGCTGTTTTTGTTCTCTGTGGTTTGTAGTATCTTTATAAGAGGTTTGATCCCTCCGCAATTCAAAATCATGTCTCTGAATTCCGAAGAGTCTCCAGCAATATTTCCCAAAGCCCAGATCGCCTTGAAATAATTTCCTATAAAGTTAAAAAACATGCAAATTTACCTGTTCTGCCACTTCCGGATGTTTTGAATATAAAATCTTCACAAACAAAGAAATTCCACCCTTATCGATAATCGTCTGGGTCTGTTGGGTGGTGCCTGAAGCCACATTGGTCAACGCCCAAGCACTTTCCAATTGCAAATGCGGTAATTCTTCCTTCTGCATAAACTCAATCAATCTTGGCACCAAATTCGCATCAATCACAGGTTGGATTGGTGGGCCTTCTTCAATACTTAAGATTTTTCTCAATCCAATAACTCCCATATGTTGTTTTTGAACATCCTTTGAAAGGATGGCATCAACCAAAAAGGGGAAATCCTCCATAGTGTAGGTTTTCTTGAGACATTCATCCACCAAAGCCTTAAGTTTCTCTGAGTCTTCGTTCATATTGGCTTCATTGAGCGTGTTATGAACGTTGTTGGTGTTGGAGGATTCAGGTTGATTTTCCTTGATTGGTTCTAACAGATTTCTCTTTTTCTTGAAGAAGTCCTCTCGGGTTTGACGACGGATCTCTGTGGAGTATTCCTCACGCTTTTTCTTTAATTCGTCTTCATCATCTTCACCTGGAAAGAGATTAGAAGGGGAAAGTTTGGAAAATCTTACGATTTTTAGCGTTTTGATTCATTTTTTAATGGATTTCTGGGTCTTTTTTGATTTTTTGGGATTTTTTTTATTAATTTAGATATAATAACAAAACCAGGTTTAAAAGATTGGGATGAGAAACTATTATAGCAAATATTTCAAATTATTTTAAGTGCGGTTTTGCTGTCTTTATTTTATTTTTGATTCCCAATGACTTTTTCTTTTATTTTAATTATTTTCTATTTTTTCTTCCGTTTCCAAACTATTGATCTAAATATCATTGCTTCAAATTTCCCTCCATATATAATCTGTGCTAATGACTCCCAAGCCTTCCTTTCTGATGTATTATCCCCTCCATTGACTACTCTTTCAAAACCTAACATTTCAGGGATAATCTTTGATATATTAAAAAAAGCATTATGGAAACTTCAGCCTTTAGCATTAACAGGATCTATAATTTGCAATAACACTATCAATATTCAGCAAATGGGCACTTTTGATTCTTCAAAAAGCTATCTGTTTCTTGGAAATTTCCATTACAAAAGCGGATATACTCAATTGGGTTTGATTCCAACGCAGACTTTTTTAACCACAGGGCTAAAAAGGATAGTAAGAAAGGAAAATATAGTCATTTGGCCCTTTTTAACACCCTTATCTTATGATATAGGTGTCATTTTCACTGTTATTGGGGTGATTGTGGCTGGGTTTATTTGGCTTTTTGAGGAAAAAAAGTGGAAAAAACCCATAAAATCGCATTTAGAGTCCATGAGCGAAATTATCCTGGAGGTTTTCGGATCAATTTTTATTGGAAATCAGCTGTTTTTCAGATCATGGGCCTCCAGAATGCTCTTATGGAGCTTTTGGCTGATTATCTTATTTTTTTTGATGATTTATGCCATGCAATTATTCGTGAATATGATGAATTATTACCATTTTTATGAAGATCCCATCGATTTTAGTGATAAGACATTCGGAGCCTTAGATTCAGAATTGTTGATATATGGAAATTTGCAAAATGTCCAGCTTTATAATGATTATGAAACAATGTTTTCTGATTTATTGATAAATCGAAGTTTGGATGTGGTTTTGGCTGATTGGGTTGTTGTTTCTCAATATAACAATTTGTTTCAGGATCAATTAAAGGTTTTGCCTGGTTTTTATCAGGAATCTTGTTTCATAGGGCTTTTTTTTGGGAATTATATGGATTTTAATCAGAATTTTTCCGCTTCTTTGATGAAATATCAAAAAACGATTGATTTCAAGCGGTCATTTAAAGATTTTATGTCAGGAAACTCTCTGAATTCATCAGGAAATTCTTTTGTTAATTATAACGTGACTGATGAGAATTTGTTGGGAGTTTGGATAATATTGCTTTTCTTGATAATTTTAATGGTGTTTCTGTATATAACGAAGAAATTGAAACTATTCCCCTTGAATTTCTTCTCAAAGAAAAAAAACTTCCATCTCAGTGAAGAAAACACCGAAATAAACAAAAAAATAGAAACTTCCTTCCAAGAAACCTTTTCAAATTCTATTGAAAGTACTTTTCTTTGAATATTAAATATTTATTTAATAATTAATAAATTTTGGCTTAGGGTTATTTCGAGAATATAAAAACAATGTAATCACAGAAATCGACAGTTTTGAAGGCATGGTGCTGCTATTTGATGATGGGAAAAAACAAGCATTATCTACTGGTGAAATCCAAACTTTTCCTAATGAAAAGTTTACAGAGGAAGAGGAAAGATTGATACCTATAAAGATCTCATCAATGATCCAATTAAAATGATTTTATTAACTCATTTTTCTGATAATTTTTGAGAAATATGATATAGAAAGTATTAAACAATAAAAATTTTTTTTAGTTATTAATATTAAAAATAAAAAATAAAAAAAATGATTTTATCTAGAATAGATTCCTTCTCTGTAGTTTTGAAGTTAGACTTATAAATGTATATGAACAAAAAAAATTAAAGCCAAAAAATTGTAATTAATTAGTTCATGTTTTTGAACAAACTTTCCTTCTTGGGCTTAGAGTCTTGTTTGTTTAGTATATCTAAGGGAGAAATAGCCTTTATCACCATTTCACTTCTGACGTTTTTATGAAGCTCTCCTAAAATATCCAAAGTATGATGGTTCATCTCAATTTCTTCAGTGCTTCCAGGGTTTTTCAGGAATAAAGATGAACGATGATTGATCACAGATTGTCTTAATTTTTTGATGACTGATTTCTACCCCCAAAAAGAAATATGATCATTATTTATATTAAAAAAATTGCATTTACTATAAAAACCACTCTCTCGAGAGGTATCACCACATTTTCATAATCTTGATCTGAAAGTTGGACTTTAGTGAAATTTTTCCTATGAAAAATCAATAAAAAATTGATAATTTTTTTAGCAATTTTTTTTTCAACACTAAATTTTCCAAAGAATTTTCTTGGCCTTTATTGAACCAACTTTCCTTCACCAAATCTCTAAAAATTCCATAAATATGATAAAATCATTGAGAAATTTATTAATTACTCTATTTTTATTCGTTTCTGAGGGTCTTTCTCCATCATCAGCAACAAAATTCTCTTTAAATCCTCAGAAATCACCCTCCCTTTTCCGAACTCCACCCGATTTTCACTTATGTTCTTCACCATTTCATTCATATTATTTCCATAAAAAGGCACTTTCAAATACAAGAAAGCATAAAAACTGACCCCCAAAGCCCAAATGTCCAACGGTTTCCCCTCAATCCCCTTCTTTAGTTTGAAGAGTTCCGGCGCCATGAAAAAATATGTGCCTTCTGTTGACTCCAGTTGATCGTTTTCGCCCTCGCAAAGCTCCGATAATCCGAAATCAGCCAGTTTAGCAGTCCCATCCTCCATAAATAAGATGTTTTGAGGCTTGATATCACGATGAATTATATGATTATGATGAACTTTTAATTGAATTTTTTAAAAATTATGGTATTTTTTGTTTTTTTTGTGTTTTTTACGATAAGAAAGTCCCAAAAGACAGTCTCGGAAGATTGGTCGCAATTCATCTTCAGGCAGAAGCACGGTGCTTTCAGGCTCTTTTACGTAAAAGAAACGGGCGTCATCTTCTTCCCATTCTATTAATTGTCCTTGGGACGCATAATCCAACACTTTTTGAGTTATTTTAATGATCTATTTTTTATTTTGATACCCAGATAAAGTTTCCCTTTTTCTTCTCCAAAAAGGACCTCATGAAGACGAATCACATTAGGATGGTCCAGTTTCTTCATAACTGCGATTTCCTTCATCACATCTTGCATTGCATCGTGGATGACGAGTCCTTTTTTGTAGAACAGTAATTTTTTATAAGAGTTTTATTTTAGTTTTTGTACCCCCATTGGCATTTTTCTTCATTGTCCGAATTTTCATCAGCTTGGACTTCTTAAAAATCTTCATTGCGTATTTTTTCTCGAGATCGAGCATTTTTTTAATGCAAAGCTTAACTTTACCATAACTGCCTTCCCCAAGTGATCCTAAAATCTTATAATTATTGATCATTTTGCCGCCCTGTTAATTTTTAATGGTTTTAACATATCAAAATTCTCATAATTTAATATAATGAATACATCAAGACCAGTGCTGTAGTTGATGTTGTTGGTTTCCTTCACCTTTTGGTTTTTATGTTTGAATTTCTAGTTAAATTTGTCAAAAAATTTACAATCTACAATGAAAAACCTTAATTGATCCTTGTCTTGATCTTTCAAGGAGCTTGAGATTGAAGGTCTCTTCTTCTTTCAGACTTTTCTGGGTATTGAGTTGGTCTATGATATTGTTTGCAGGTAGTGTTGTGCTTAATTTTGCCATTTGCTTTTCTTTTAATTCTTCATCGCTATTATGATTTGCATTGGCTTCCTTTTCTTTTTCATCTTTAGTTGGTGAGTCTTGAACTTTATTTAAAGTAGGTTTTTTGGATTTATAACAAGCAGTGCCCATTAAAAAAGCGATATGTTATGAGATATTTTTAGAATTAAAGGAAAAATAAATATACTATATTATAAAATAATATATTGATTTTGAGTTAATGAAGGGGTGAAGTGCCTATTATTTAGAAGGGAAAAGAAAGAATAAAATATAACACAATGAAAAATCAAAATAAAGAAAATATTAATTTCAAAAATTTAAATGAGAAAAAAACAAATGATTTTTTTTAGCAACTTTAAAAAAATATATTTATAACAAAAAGGATGTGAAAACGGAAATTATCAAAAATATCAAAAAATCAAAAAATATATTTAATTAAATTTGAG
>Ga0302320_10022312_pt1 | contig 12512 bp, 6 predicted proteins | sample Bog_T0_3_FD_202130 | JGI IMG/M metagenome (GOLD analysis project Ga0302320, IMG submission 202130) | Peat permafrost microbial communities from Stordalen Mire near Abisko, Sweden - Bog_T0_3 | ecosystem: Environmental > Terrestrial > Soil > Wetlands > Peat | place: Sweden: Abisko, Stordalen Mire...
GGGGTTGCGCCTCGACTGTTCGTCTTAAGCAAACCGGGGTTGGTAGAGTCTGATTTCGCGAAGCGGCGAAGGACAAAATCAATGGCGAAAAACAAGACCAGGCCTACCGAGGTAAGCGTGGCGGCGTTCCTTGAAGCGATCGCCGAGCCGGCCAGGCGCGCGGACGCGACTGCGCTGGTCAAGCTCATGCAAGAAGCATCCGGCGAAGAGCCGAAGATGTGGGGGCCTTCGATCATCGGCTTCGGAAGCCATCATTACATCTACGAAAGCGGTCGCGAGGGCGATGCGCCGGTTCTTGGCTTTTCTCCGCGCAAGGCTGCGCTGGTCCTTTATGGGGCTTTGAGGGCTGGCGATGCCGATGCAAGGCTCGCCAAACTCGGCAAGCACACCACCGGCAAGGGCTGCCTTTACATCAAAAAGCTCGCCGACGTGGACCCAACGGCGCTGAAGGATCTGCTCGCAAAATCGTTCACAGCAAAGAAGGCGTGACACCAGGGCAAATGCCGGCTCTGCTCCCGGCGCGAAGCATCTGGCGGCTCGCGCGTTTGAGTCACTCAGCCTTCCACTTCGACAGGAAATCCTTGATCGGTTTGGCGGCATAGCCGTCTGCGCCGTTTTCCAGTTCGTTCGTGTCCTCCGATTTCAGCAGTTTCCCGTCTGAATCGAGCACGAACAACCAGGGGTAGCCCGGAATCTTCGGATATTGGCTCAGAAATGCGTAGTTCTCATTGATTGCGCTCATATTGACCTTCATCAGCACAAAGCTCGCATCGCGCTGCTGCCGCAGATCCGCATGATCGGCAAAGAACTTGTCGAGAGTCTTGCACCAGATGCACCAATCGCCACCCACATCGATCAGAATTCGCTTGTTTGCCGGCTTGGCCTGGGCTTCGGCCATCGCGAGATCCTTGAACGGATCGCGCTTGGGGTCGTAGGCGCTGGAGAAGTCCTCAGGACTGGTCGTCACCAGCGGCGGTTTGGGGCGTTCATAGGAGGGAACAAATGGCTTGCCGTTCAGCACGTAGGAAGCGGTTATTGCCACCTCGACCGGCTGGCCGTCAACCATGTATGGCTTGTACTTCCATTTGTTCACTGCCAGCTCAACCGCATCGCGAAGCTCAACGCGAACTGCGGGATTGCCCATCCCTTTTTCAATCTTGACACTGCCATCCTTCAAAATCAGGATCGGAACCCCTATGACGCCTTGGTAGGGAAAACCACTCGGCGCGATGGGGAGAGATGCTGCGGCCTCATACACCGATTCAGGCATGGGAAACCCAGGCTCAATTGTGTATGGCTCGGAAAGCGCGTCTTTGTCAGGCTTCACCCGTTCAGCATCTGCCTCAGCCAATGGCTCCAGCAGAGACACCTTCATCTCCGTGGTCAGCTTGCCATCGACGATAACCCTCACATCCCTGGCGACAGCGTGGTTCTGGAAAGCCTGGATATCGTCGAACTGTACCGATGTGGCGCCGGCAGAAACGAGACGCAGATGCATATCTCCGTCGAAACACCAGGTGGGGAAAAGCCAGTCGGGGTCGGCCTGGTCCGCATACCGGGAGGGGTCCGCCACTGAGACACAATTCAGCATGATTCCCGAGGTCCCAACCCTCTTGATTTCCATCTCGAAGTCGGGTTTGACGTTGGCTGCCTGATAGAGCGGGGCAATCACTGGTCTCGCCACGCGCAGATTAGCCCAGGCGGTGTTGAAACCGGTTCCTCCGGGCTTGGTGCGGTAGCGCTCGGTGCGCGAGACGCTCCATTCCGAGCCATTCAGCCGTGGTTCAGCGCCGGTGTATGTGCGTTTCCACTGATAAGGGCCTGTGGCCCATTCTTCCATGGTCCCGCTTACGGGCCTGGGAATTCCGGCTTCTACGAACTGGAAGTCCATCTTCAAATGCCACGGCTTCAGGCCGTCGCCGTCGAGAGCGTTGGATTTGACGCCGGTGTTAAGAACGCGATGAGCGAGCGCGTTGAGCTTCGCTGTCACAGGCGGCAAATGGGAAGCCGACTGAGCTGGCTGCGACGGTGGGGCGGCCTGGCCAAACGTCAAGGCCGCTGAAGCGATTCCTGCCAGGAGTGGCGAATGAACAGCCAGTCTTTGCAACCTAAGGGAGACATTCGAGTGCATTTTAGATATCCCTCGACAGAACCCACAATGCTACACGATCCGTCAAGGTGGGGAAATGGCCCGAAATGCAGGCTCGAAAGGGTTCCCTTCATCGGTTGAGATTGCGAAGTGAGCATGCGGCATGAATGCCTTGACAATGAAGATCAGACCTATCCAGGAAGCCTTCCGAAACTACGGTGCACCCTCCCCGCCAGAGGCAAGTTCGGCAAAAACGCAAAATTTCGATAATATTAAAGAGTCCAGCTTAGTCCCAGACGCGGCCCGGCCTGCTCCGGCAAGCCTCTCCATTCAAGACCAGGGCGGTTTTCCTCGATGGGAATCGCACGGGGTTTGTGTCTTTTCGCTGTAGCCAGCGCACTTCGCACTTAAAAAGTTCATCAAGAGGTTGCCATGATCACATCGGACAAAATGGATTGTCGTCTCCGCGCTCCTCAGCCGCAAGGTCTCTATCATCCGCGGAATGAGCACGATGCATGCGGAATGGGGCTCGTCGCGAGCATTCGCGGCGAGAAGAGCCATGACATTATCCGCAAGGGCCTCGAGGTCCTCATCAACCTGACGCATCGCGGCGCGGCGGGTTGCGACCCGGAGACGGGCGACGGCGCTGGCATCCTCATCCAGATTCCTCACACGTTTTTTGTGAGCCAATGCGGCGATCTGGGAATCCGATTGCCGGAGCCGGGGGCCTATGGCGTGGCCATGGTTTTTCTTCCTGTGGACAGGCAAGACCGCCTGCAATGCGAGGGCGTCTTCGAGCGCATTGCGCAGGAGGAGGGCCTGAAGCTGCTCGGCTGGCGCGATACACCCATCAACGGCGACGCCGTGGGCCGTGAAGCGCGCGCCTCTCAGCCGTACATTGAGCAACTCTTTGTGGGCCGTCCGGCCGGGTTGGACGAGGATGCCTTTGAGCGCCTTTTGTACAGAATCCGCCGCCGCACGGAAAACGAGATTGCAGCATCGGAGATTGAGGACAAAGACACGTTCTACATCCCCTCGTTCTCGTGCCGGACGATCGTCTACAAGGGGCTCATGCTGGCTCCGCAGATTGAGAAGTTTTACTACGAACTGGCGAATCCGATGGTCACCAGCGCTCTCTGCCTGGTCCATCAGCGCTTTTCCACCAACACGTTTCCCAGTTGGAAGCTGGCGCATCCGTACCGCTATGTGGCGCACAACGGCGAAATCAACACCATTCGCGGCAATATCAGTTGGATGAATGCGCGCCAGTCTGTGCTGGAGAGCCCCCTTTACGACGGCCAAATCGACAAGCTGTATCCGGTGATCACGCCGGGAGGCAGCGACTCGGGTTCGCTCGACAATGCGGTCGAATTCCTCTTCCAGTCGGGCCGCTCGCTTCCCCATGTGATGGCGATGCTCATTCCCGAAGCCTGGTCCGGCAACCCGGACATGGACGAGGACAAGCGCGCCTTTTATGAGTACCACGCCTCGCTCATGGAGCCATGGGACGGCCCGGCGGCCATTGCCTTCACCGATGGACGTTTGATCGGGGCTACTCTCGACCGCAACGGCCTGCGCCCCGGCCGCTACGTTGTCACCAAGGACGATCTGGTGGTGCTGGCCTCAGAGGCCGGCGTTCTCGACGTTCCGGCGGAAGATGTGCGCAAGAAGGGCCGCTTGCGGCCGGGCCGCATGTTCCTGGTGGACACGGTCCAGCAGCGCATCATCTCCGACACTGAAATCAAGAAGCAATTGGCCGGCCGCCAGCCTTACGCTACCTGGCTCAAGGAACAGCAGGTTTTGCTCGACCATCTGCCTGAGCCTTCGCGGGTGATCGCGTCGAACCCCGAGACCCTGCTGCGCCGCCAACGCGCTTACGGCTACAGCGAAGAAGACCTTAAGGTCTTGCTCGGACCCATGGGCGCCACGGGTGCGGAGCCCATCGGGTCAATGGGCACCGATGTGCCGCTGGCCTGCCTCAGCGACCGTCCACAGGCACTGTTCAACTACTTCAAGCAGCTTTTTGCGCAGGTGACCAATCCGCCCATCGATCCCATCCGCGAAGAGCTGGTGATGTCTCTCATCAGCTACATCGGTACCGAGCGCAACATTCTGGAAGAGGCGCCAGACAATTGTCATACACTCAAGCTGCCGCATCCGATCCTGACCAATCGCGATCTCGAGAAGCTGCGCCGCGTCTCTTCGGGCGATTTGCTTGCTACCACGCTTCCGGCGCTCTTCCGAGCCGAGGACGGCGAACACGGACTCAAGCACTCGCTGGACGATCTGAGCAACCGCGCCGCACACGCGGTGAGCTCCGGCTACACGCTGCTGATTCTCTCGGATCGCGGCGTCGATCCTACTTATGCCCCGATTCCCAGCCTGCTGGCCATGGCCGCGGTGCATAACCGGCTGGTGCGAGAAAAGACCCGCACCCAGGTGGCGCTCATCATCGAGAGCGGCGAGCCGCGCGAGGTGATGCACTTCGCCCTGCTCATCGGCTACGGCGCCAGCGCCATCAATCCCTACCTGGCCATCGAGACCATCCACGATCTGAAGCGGCAAAACCTGCTGCCTGCCAACGTTACTGCCGAATACGCCGAGAAGAACTTCATCAAGGCCATCAACAAAGGCCTGCTCAAGACATTCTCAAAGATGGGCATCAGCACGCTGCAAAGCTATCGTGGCGCGCAGGTCTTTGAGGCCGTGGGGCTCAATCGGCACTTGGTGGATGCCTACTTCGCCGGCACCGCTTCGCGCATCGAAGGGGTGGGGCTCGACGTGCTTGCGCGCGAAGCGCAGTTGAAGCACGCTTATGCCTTCAAGCCGCTTACCGAGTCTGAGACCGATCTGACAGTCGGCGGCCACTATCAGTATCGCGAAGGCGGCGAGTACCACACGTTGAATCCGCTCACCATCGCCAAACTGCAGCAAGCTGTACGGCAGAACAGCCCAGCCACATTCCAGGAGTACACCGATCTGCTGGAGGAACAGAGCCGCACCTTGTGTACGCTGCGCGGCCTGCTCAAGCTGAAGTTCGCCGACGAGCCCATTCCGCTGGATGAAGTGGAGCCGGCCAAGGAGATCGTCAAGCGCTTCACCACGGGCGCCATGAGCTACGGATCTATTAGCAAAGAGGCCCACGAGACGCTGGCCATCGCCATGAACCGCCTGGGCGGAATGTCGAATACCGGCGAGGGCGGCGAAGACGAAGAGCGCTTCAAGCCCGATGCCAATGGCGACTCGCGCCGCAGCGCCGTCAAGCAGGTGGCCAGCGGCCGCTTCGGTGTGACGGCCAACTATCTGGTCAACGCGGACGAAATCCAGATCAAGATGGCGCAGGGGGCCAAGCCCGGCGAAGGCGGTCAGTTGCCCGGCCACAAGGTGGATGCAATCATCGCGAAGACGCGCTTTTCCATCCCCGGCGTGGGCTTGATCTCTCCTCCGCCGCACCACGACATCTACTCGATCGAAGACCTGGCGCAACTGATCTACGACCTGAAGAATGTGAACCCGCAGGCGCGCATTGCCGTCAAGCTGGTCTCCGAGGTGGGCGTGGGAACAGTAGCCGCGGGCGTCTCCAAGGCCCATGCCGACGTTGTGCTCATCTCCGGCGACAACGGCGGCACCGGCGCATCGCCGCTGAGTTCCATCAAGCACGCCGGGCTGCCCTGGGAACTCGGCCTGGCCGAAACCCAGCAAGTGCTGTTGCTGAACGATCTGCGCAGCCGCATCACGGTGCAAACCGACGGCAAGCTGCAGACGGGGCGCGATGTCACCATCGCCGCTCTGCTGGGCGCCGAAGAGTTTGGCTTTGCCACCATGCCGCTGATCACCATGGGCTGCATCATGATGCGCAAATGCCATTTGAATACCTGCGCGGTGGGCATTGCCACACAGGACCCGGTCCTGCGCGCGCGTTTCACCGGCCAGCCCGAACACGTGGTCAACTTCTTCTTCTTCATCGCCGAACAGGTGCGCGAAAACATGGCCAAGCTGGGCTTCCGCACCGTGAATGAAATGGTGGGCCGCGTAGACAAGATCGATGCCGCCGTTGCCGATGTGCACTGGAAGGCCAAAGGGATCGATCTTTCCTCGATCCTTTACTCGCCCACTTTGCCCTCGCGCGTGGCGCGGCGCAAGATGCAGGCCCAGGATCACGGCCTTGCCAAGGCGCTCGATCATGCGCTCATCGCCAAGGCTGCACCCGCGCTCGAATCGAAGACGCCGGTCACCGGCAGCTTCGCCATACGCAATGTGCATCGCACTGTAGGCGCCATGCTGGGCGGCGAAATCGCCCGCCGCTACGGCTCGGCTGGGCTGCCCGACGGCACCATCCACTTCCGCTTTGAGGGATCGGCCGGGCAGAGCTTCGGCGCGTTCGTTCCCAACGGCGTCACTCTGGAGCTCGAAGGCGATTCCAACGATTATCTGGGCAAAGGGCTCTCCGGCGGGCGCATCATCGCCTATCCGCCCAAGACATCGAGCTTCCTGCCCGAAGATAGCATCCTGGTTGGCAACGTTGTGCTTTACGGCGCTACCGCTGGTGAGGTCTTCCTGAATGGCATCGCCGGGGAACGATTTGCCGTGCGCAACTCAGGCGCAACGGCGGTTGTTGAAGGCGTTGGCGACCACGGCTGCGAATACATGACCAATGGCACGGTGATTGTGCTAGGCAAGTCGGGGCGCAACTTTGCCGCCGGCATGAGCGGCGGCATCGCGTACGTCTACGACGGCAGGGGCGACTTCTCCGCACGGCGCTGCAACCTGGCCGGCGTTGACCTGGAACCGCTGGTTTTAGCCGCTGACGTGGACCTGGTGCGCGGCCTGCTCGAACGCCATCGCGACCTGACAGGCAGCCCGCGGGCAGCCTGGGTTCTGGAGCACTGGGCCGAGGCGCAGCCGCGGTTCACCAAGGTCTTCCCGCACGAGTACAAGCGCGTGCTGGGCATCGCTCTCGTCAAAGAGGTCTACACTCCTCCAACAACTTTGTCGCCAGTGGCGGCGGCAGCCGAGGTGCACCATGGGTAAGGTCAGTGGTTTTCTTGAGATTCAACGCGAACAGCCCACTCGCCGCAAGGTCGAAGATCGGCTTAAGGACTGGTTCGAGATCTACGAGCCATTCCCCGAGGAGAAGCAAAAAGAGCAGGGCGCGCGCTGCATGGACTGCGGCGTGCCATTCTGCCACACGGGCTGCCCGGTCAACAACCTGATCCCCGACTGGAACGATCTGGTTTACACCGGCCGCTGGGAGGCAGCCATCCGCCGCCTGCACGCCACCAACAACTTCCCCGAGTTCACCGGCCGCATCTGTCCGGCTCCGTGCGAGGCTGCCTGCGTATTGGGAATCAACCAGCCGGCCGTTTCCATCAAGCTGATTGAGCGCAGTGTCGTCGAGCGCGCCTGGGAAGAAGGCTGGATTCATCCCGAGCCTCCCGAGCAGAACACCGGCAAGCGCGTAGCTGTGGTGGGCAGCGGACCCGCAGGTTTGGCGGCAGCCCAGCAGTTGCGCCGCGCCGGCCACTCCGTGACCGTCTATGAAAAGGCAGACCGCATCGGCGGCCTTCTGCGCTACGGCATTCCCAACTTCAAGCTGGAAAAGGACGTAATCGACCGCCGCATCGAGCAGATGCGCGCCGAAGGCGTCACCTTCGTCGTCAACGCACATGTGGGCGTCAGCGTTCCCGTCGAGGCGCTGACCGATCACTATGACGCTATCCTGCTGGCCGGCGGCGCCGAACACCCGCGCGACCTCAAGATTCCGGGCCGTGAGCTCAAGGGCATCCACTTTGCCATGGAGTACCTGCCCCAGCAGAATCGCCGCTGCGAAGGCGACGCAGAGGATGAGTCCCTGGCGATTCTTGCCGAGGGCAAGCGTGTGGTCATTATTGGCGGCGGCGACACCGGCGCCGATTGCCTGGGCACCAGCCTGCGCCAGCACGCCAGGAGCGTCCACCAATTTGAGATCATGCCCAAGCCGCCCGCACAGCGGGCCGCCTCAACCCCCTGGCCGCTGTGGCCCTTGCAATTGCGCACCGAAAGCGCGCACGAAGAGGGAGGCATTCGCGACTGGGGTGTCAACAGCGTCAGTTTCACCGGCGACGAAAACGGCAACGTCAAGCAATTGCACCTGGTGCGCGTGGGGCCGCCGCCGACGTTCACGCCTGTTCCCGATTCGGAGTTCAGCCTCGACGTCGATCTCGTCCTGCTCGCCATGGGCTTCCTGGGCCCGGTGCGTTCCGGCATGATTGAGCAGTTGGGACTGGCCCTCGACAACCGCGGCAATGTGGCCGCCAACGCCGATTACATGACCTCGGTGGATGGCATCTTTGCCGCGGGCGATATGCGCCGCGGGCAATCGCTGGTGGTCTGGGCCATCGCCGAAGGCCGCAAGGCCGCCGCCGCCATCGACAGCTACCTCACCGCCAACGCAGAGTCGGAGCCGCTGCTGCGCCGCGCGCTGGCATAGGAGCTGGGAAGGAGACTCAGGCTTTGTGACACGACCTCAGTCGTGCCCTGGATACTTCTTGCAGTCTCAATGGAATCTTGCAAGAGGCTCTGCTGATTTAATTTATGTAATCTGGTGGCGGAGGGCAGGATCGAACTGCCGACCTACGGGTTATGAATCCGTCGCTCTAACCATCTGAGCTACTCCGCCGGAATGGGGCCTGGAGGAAGCGGGCCAGCTTGGACGCCGCCGGGCGCGGTGAGCCGAAATTCGCGCACACATCCCCACATCGATGATACGGGGGGCCGGTTTGGAGGTCAAACTCCAGCGGCCATCCAATTCAAAATGGTCCTTAGCGCACCAGGAATAGAGAAGCTTGAAAGCGGCAAGAGCTTCGGAGTCCGGGCACCGATCTATCTCAGGCCAATTCGGATTTGCGGACCAGGATGCAATCCATTTCCATTGCTTCGAGACCGTCGGCGGCCACCGCAACCGGCATGAAGTCCACAACGCCGAAACCCCTGCTTTCAAACTCTTTCAGGGATTCGATGTAGGCGGGCATACCGTGATAAATCGGAACAAAAGAAACCTCTGTCTGAGCCCCCTTGAAGTTGGCTAGGACCCCATCCGCGCCGCGAAGAACCTCCAGATCAAATCCTTGCGTGTCGAGTTTGAGATAGAGGCGCCGCGAAGCGATGCCGGCCATGCATTCATCGAAGATGGAATCCAGGCGCCTGACTTCAACGGTCTCTGTGCAGATAACGGTATTGTCCCGGTGAGTCTCCCTGGGCCTTGGAGAGAGAAATGAATTCAGCTCGTCGCCTGTGCAGACATTGATGTCCGCCTGGCCGTTTTTCGAGCCTAGCGCGTATGGAAACACTCTCCACGGCGGTCGTAGAGCCGCGCGCTTTGATAGATGCACGAAAGTGGCGCGAACCGGCTCAAAGGAGACAATCCAGCCCTTGTACCCGATGTCGCGAAGCTGGTCGCCATACCCGCCACGATTCGCTCCAACATCGATTACGCAATCGATCGCAAGCTTGCTGAATACCCTGCGCAGGGTGTCGCGCGACCGAACCCATCCGCTTGGCGGATAAGGCACAACCTCATAGCCAAACGATTTTAGAAATCTTTGCACGAGCTTTACTGCTTTCATTCAAATCCCATTGCTGGCAGACTTCAATTCTCGGCCACTAATGTCACATGGTGAACGTTCCCACAGTGGTCAGGCCGGCTGTGTTCGACGAGTTACCCAGGTAGACAGTATAGTTCCCCGGCGCCACGGTCCAACTGCTTGTGCTGGTATTCCAATACGACAAGGGATGCGAAGAGTCGTTCTCGTCCACCTCGATGGTGACGGTCTGGGAAGCTCCCGGCTGAAGCAGCACCTTTTGCCAGCCGACAAGCCGCTTGGGCGGCTCGTTGGTGCTGGCGGGCAATCCAAGGTAAACCTGCGCCACCTCCGCACCGGCTACAGAGCCGGTGTTTGCCAGTTTGAAGGTGACCTGGAAGTTCGGATTGGTCGACGGAGTCAGATTGTTCACCAGCGCCGCATTGGTCATCGTAAACGTGGTGTAGGAGAGGCCGTAGCCAAAGGGGAACAGCGGCGTGTATCCGTTCACGTCGTACCATTTGTAGCCGACGTTGTATCCCTCGGTGTAGTTGACGGCAAAAGGCGTGACGCCATCCGGCGGCTGAGGGACAACCGGCCGCGGCAATTGCGCCTCGCTGGCGGGAAAGGTGATGGGCAGCTTGCCGGAGGGATTGGTCACGCCAAACAGGAGGTCTGCAATCGCCGGCCCGCCGTTCTGGCCGGGGTACCAGGCCTCGAGCACCGCGCTCACCTGGCCAAGCCAGGGCATGAGAATGGCGCTGCCGCTCTCAACCACCACGATGGTATGCGGATTGGCAGCGACGACTGCCTCCACCAGCGCATCCTGGTTGATTGGCGTGGTGCTGGTAAGGTCGGTCAGGCTGAGGCTCGGCTGATCCATGCCCTCGCTGGCCCACTGGCTGACAAAGACGATGGCCACCTGGGAAGAAGCCGCCAGCGTGGCGGCAGCCGAGGCGTTGGAACCATCGGCAAATTGCACCTTGGCGTTCGGCGCTTTGGCCTTAATGGCGGCGAGCGGCGAAGACAGATCCCAGGTCACGGTAGCCCAGCAGGGCGGGCAAGGTTCGCCCCCTGTCAGCGTGCCGCCGATGGGCTGCACTTGCGCCGAGCCTCCGCCGGACAGCACCGCAACATCTGCATGAGAGCCGATGACGGCGATCGATTGGACCGTGGAGCCGTTCAGCGGCAGTTGGCTGGCTGCGTTCTTCAGCAGCACAGCGCCCTGTTCCTCGATGTCCTGCGCGACCGCGGCATCGGCGGCAGCGGGGATCGCCTGGATCTTCTGCGGATTGTCGAAGATTCCGACCTCGTACATGGCGCGCAGAATGCGGTGCACCATGTTGTCAAGCCGCGACTGAGGCACCTGTCCACTGGTGACGGCCTGGCCCAGCGTGGCGAAGAACTGCTGGTTAGGCTGTTCCTGGTCAAGCCCGTTCACCGCAGCCGTAGAAGTGGTGTGCGTGGCCCACCAGTCGGACATGACGAATCCCGGAAAGCTCCAGCCAGTCTTGAGCACGTCGTTGAGCAAGTGGCTGTTCTCGCAATCGTATTGGCCGTTGGTCAGGTTATAGGAGCACATGACCGACTGCACATTCGAGTCCTTGACGCCAATTTCGAAGGCCAGCAGATCGCTCTCTCGGCCGCTGCGCTCGTCGATGATGACATTGGCCGTCGTGCGCCCGCTCTCCTGGTCGTTAAAGGCAAAATGCTTGATGCCGCCCACAATATGCTGGGCCTGGATGGCGTTGATATGCGCGGCCGTGATTTTGCCGGCAAGGATGGGGTCTTCGCCTTTGGTCTCAAACGTGCGGCCATCGCGCGGCTCGCGGCCGACGAGATTGATGTTGCCGCCCAGATTGACATTGATTCCGTAGTCGGCCAGCTCGGAGCCGATGATGGTGCCGTATTTGGTAGCTTCGTTCGTGTCCCAACTGGCCGCGCTGGCGATCGACGAGGGCAGCGCCGTGGCCGGCCCTACTCCATTGCCCACGCCCACACTGCCGTCCGCCAGATACAAAGCCGGAATCCCCAACCTGGTGTTGGCCGGCACCCATCCCGCCGCGCCCAGCGGAACCGTGTACCCATAGGTGAGGTTGGTGGTAACTCCGCCCTGCACCATTTGCAGCTTTTCCGCCTGCGTCATCTGCGCCAGCATGGCATCGGCCCGCGCGTCGGGAGTGCCGGACGTGGTCGTGGTTGTCGTCGTAGAAGTGGACGATGAGGAACTGCCGCCGCACGCGGTCAGCCCCAGGGCAGCCAGCAGAATCAAAAGGAATGCCAGAGGTCCAATTGCGCGCAAGCACCGGTGCGAGGCCGGTCCGCTGGAAGTGTTTCCAGGAATGACGCGCTGCGAGACGGCTGCCACAGGGGAAACCGCAATGGCGCTTCCCGGTCTTTTCACCCTGAAAGAAACAAGAATGCTGAACATGAACGCCCCCAAACCTCAAACGTAAAGCCGCGAACATCATAGTCCCGCAGCGCGCAACAGCCAATGCCCAATTGGTTCGCCGGGCTAGATCTCGCGTCCTGATTTCGGATTCGTACCAGGTCTTGAAATGCGATTCAATGCATGTGGCTGTTTTCGGAGGGAGCATGGGTCTTCAGACCCATGAATAGAGGGAATTGCTTTGACAGGCCTTCAGGCCCGGGCCTTGTCGCGGCTGAGAAGAAAAGGCCCGTGGCTAAAGCCCAATGTTTTTTGCGCCTGTTTCAGGGGTCTGAAGACCCCTGCTCCCTCCACAGGAACCAAAAGCAGCGCCAGAGCTAATTTATCGAAGGATTGGCTAAATCTCTATACGTTTAGAAAGGGTTCGGCCTGCCAGATCGCGGCGCGCACCCGGCAGGCCCGGCCAGCCAGCCTC
>Ga0302320_10022314_pt1 | contig 12511 bp, 7 predicted proteins | sample Bog_T0_3_FD_202130 | JGI IMG/M metagenome (GOLD analysis project Ga0302320, IMG submission 202130) | Peat permafrost microbial communities from Stordalen Mire near Abisko, Sweden - Bog_T0_3 | ecosystem: Environmental > Terrestrial > Soil > Wetlands > Peat | place: Sweden: Abisko, Stordalen Mire...
ATTCATCACCAGCCGCATCAATGCCATGATCGGCAATGAAGCGTTTTACATGTTGCAGGAAGGCGTGGCGTCTCCGCAGGACATCGACAAAGCGCTCAAGCTGGGATTGAATCACCCCATGGGCCCGTTCGAGATGGTCGATCTCGTCGGGCTCGACACTCGCCTGCACATTCTTGAGTATCTGCATAAGTCGCTGGGCGAGAAATTTCGTCCCGCGCCCCTGCTGGTGCAGTACGTGAAGGCCGGACGCCTGGGACGCAAAGCCGGACGTGGCGTGTATGAGTATCCGGGGGAAAGTGCGGGACGGGCCGAAAAGGCGGCTGCGGTTTCAGCGATTGAAGAGAAACAATAGGGCTGTGCGTTAGTGAAAATCGTGCGAGCGCACGTCGGCGTCGGTGATATCGACCTTATAGGCGGCGTAGGCTTCGCGCAGGGGCGCAACTCGCTCCACTTTCACGGAGATCACGCCATCCTGATTTTGCAGAACGCCTTCCAATAGCAAGAATTTCTCCGACACAATCAAAATGCGGTTCTGCTCCAGCAGATCGGGAGTGATGATCGCATTGCTGATTCCGGTCTCGTCTTCCAGGCTGAGAAAGACAAACCCCTTGGCGGTTCCAGGCCTTTGCCGCGCGATCACGCATCCTGCCGTCCGCACATGACGGCCATTCGGAACTTGCGCCAACTCTTTCGCTGAAAGCACGCCAGCGCGGCGCAGATCGGCCCGGCGATACGCCATGGGATGCGGCCCAACCGTAAGCCCGGTACCGTGGAAGTCGGCCACCAGTCGCTCTTCCGGAGTCATGGGCGCCAGAGGAGAAGCCGCATCCGACTCGGGAATGCTCTCCAGCAGTGGACCGGCAAAACGTGCCGCGCGCTCCACTTGCCACAGCGCATCGCGGCGATGCAGACGCTGCTTTTTTACCGTATTGCGGGGCAGGTCAACATTCACGCGTAAATTCTCTTCTCCCGTGTGGCCAATCGAAGTCAGCGCGCCAATCGAAGCTAGTAATACCAATTCATTGCGGCGCAGTTCGGGGACGCGGTATGTTAGGTCCGTGATTGACTCGAACGGACGCTGGTTGCGCTCGCTGACAATGGCCTGTGCGGTTTCTTCGCGCAAGCCTTTCGCATAACCAAATCCCATGCGCAAGGCGAAGTGCGCGGTAGAGCGGGCCTTTAGGCCCGCGTCAACTGTCTCCAAATAATCCGGGGCTTTAGCCCCGGCTGGAAGCAACTGGCTATCCCACATTGTGGCACAGTCGTCCTGCTCCAAAGTACACAGCCAGTCAGAACACGTTATATCAACCGGCCTCACCTTTAGCCCATGACGCTGCGCGTCTTTCACGATAGTCGAAGGATGATAGAACCCCATAGGTTGATTGTTGAGCAGCGCCGCCGTAAATGCCGCCAGGTAATGACACTTGAGATAGGCGCTGGCATAGGCGATGAGGGCAAAACTGGCGGCGTGCGACTCGGGAAATCCGTAGAGCGCGAACGAGGTGATCGCCAGAATGATCTGCTCCTGCGACCCAGGCGAAATGCTGTTGCGCTGCATGCCCTGGCGAAGCTTGATCTCGATATCGCGCATGCGTTGCTCGCTGCGCTTGAAACCAAAGGCCCGACGCAATTCCTCTGCTTCGCCGCCACTGAATCCGGCGGCAATCATCGCTATGCGCAGCAATTGCTCCTGGAAGAGCGGCACGCCGAGTGTGCGCTTCAGCACCGGCTCGAGCGAAGGGTGTGGATAGACCACCGCTTGCCTTCCCTGCCGCCGCATCAGAAAAGGGTTCACCATCTGGCCGACGATAGGGCCGGGACGTATAATCGCCACCTGTACCACAATGTCGTAGAAGTGAGTGGGACGCAATCGTGGCAGGCATGACATTTGCGCCCGGCTCTCGATCTGGAACATGCCGACCGTGTCGGCCTTCTGCAGAGCCTCATACACCGCTGGATCATCGGACGGAAGCTTGGCCAAATCAACCTCTTCCCGATAATGATTGCGGATCAGCGTGATGGAATCTTCCAGCACGGCCATCATTCCCAGCCCCAGCAGGTCAACTTTGACGATGCCCAGGTCGGCACAGTCTTCCTTGTCCCACTGCACTACCACGCGGCCAGGCATGGTCGCGGGCTCCAGCGGAACAATGGAATCCAGTTGTCCCTGGCAAATTACCATGCCGCCGGAGTGCTGCCCCAAATGCCGCGGCAGGTCCTGCACGGCCAGGCAAAGCTCAAAGAACGTGCGCATGCGCGGATGCCGCAGGTCGAAGCCGGCATCGCGAAACTGCCGCTCAAGCGTGTCACCCGGATCCTTGTATTCCCAGGAGCTTACCAGTCCGGCCAGGCGATCGAGCGTTTCGCCATCGAAGCTGAGCGCCTTGCCAACCTCGCGCGCCGCCGAACGTCCACGATAGGTGATGACATTGGCCGTCATGGCCGCGCCCAGCTTGCCGTAACGCTCATAAACATATTGAATGGCGCGCTCTCGCTGGTCGCCGCTGGGAAGATCGAGATCAATGTCGGGCCACTCGCCACGCTCTTCCGACAGAAAGCGCTCGAACAACAGATCCATGCCCACGGGATCGACTGCGGTTATGCCGAGCGAATAGCAGACGGCGCTATTGGCCGCCGAGCCTCGTCCCTGCACCAGAATGTCCTGCTCGCGACAGTGGCGCACGATGTCCCACACGATAAGGAAGTAGCCCGCCAAATGGAGCTTCCCGATCAGCGCGAGTTCGCGCTCGATCTGACGCTGCGCGCGCTGCCATAATTTGCTCTGGCCGGGGCGCAAATAGCGGTCGCGGGCGCCTTCCATAGTTCGCGCTCGCAAAAACGAGTCCATGGTTTCGCCTTCGGGCACGGGGTATCGTGGAAATTCGTAACCCAGATCGTTCAGGGTGAACTCGAGTCGCGACGACAACTCCACCGTGTTCGCAATGGCCTCCGGCAGGTCGGCAAAGAGTTGCAGCATGGCTTGCGGCGTCTTGATGTAGCGTTCGCTGTTACGTGCCAGCAGACGTCCAGCGGTATCGAGCGTGCGATGATTGCGAATACAGGTGAAGACATCGAGAATCCGGCGCTCCTCCGGCTTGGCATACGACGCGCCTTGCGTTGCCAGCAGCGGCAACTGCAGGCTGCGTGCCAGCTCGATCGCTGCCTGATTGCGGGCCTCTTGCGCGCGGTTGTAGTGGCGCTGCAGCTCGACGTACACATTTTCGCGGCCATAGATCGCGATGAGTTCTTCGACAGTGCGGCGGCCTGCCTCCCGACCACCCTTAGCCAGCGCATCAGCCAGCAGACCTTCCTCGCCGCCGGTAAGACAGATAAGTCCCGCGGCATATTCAGCGAGATCGGCCATCGAGGCGATTGCTGGCGAATCTAGAAAAGGATGTTTTTCATTTGTATTGGGACGGTGCGACCGTGCAACCGGATATTTTGGTGCACGCAATTTCATGCGAGTCACTAAGCGGCAGAGGTTTTGATAGCCTTGGCGCGAAGCGCAGAGTAGAGAAACGCGTTTCGCAACCTGTTCGCTGCCGAGAACTGGTGTTTCCGACGAGCGCCGAAGTGGGGATGGAAGCAGTGAAGTGATCTCTGCTCCAATATGCGCCTTGATATCGAACTGCTTGGCCGCGAGATGAAAACGCGGCGCGCCATAGACTCCGTCGCGATCGAGCAACGCCATCGCCGGCATCTGGTGCTGGGCACATACCTCGGCCAGTTCCTCAGGAACCGAAGCTCCTTCGAGGAAGCTGAAAGCAGAACGGGCGTGGAGTTCGATGTACATGAATACAATGGCCAGCAGTCAGTAGTCTGTTGTCAGCTATCGGTTGTCAGATTTCTTAATGCTTTTCTCTGTGTCTCCGTGGTGGATGTCAGTCATAGCTGGCATCGGCAAACCAGTGGCCAGTCGCCAGGTCGCGATAAACACGATAGAGGGCGACAGGAATGTCAGAGCCTTTTGCCATAGGGGCGTTGCTTCCACTCGTTCTTTTATTGCCGTTACCCTGAGCAAGCGCTATGTCCCATTCCTCGCGCTCCCACGGGCCTGACTGATCTTTGTTGCAGCCTTCTTCCTTCCCGCTCTCTGTCCACCAATCACCCGACGAGCGCCAAGGCCCGGCTGACCACAAGATTTCCCCCTGTAGTTCTCCCCGATCGGTCTTCATTTCAGTAGCCAGGCCCACGGGCCGTCCTTCCGATAGTCGCACCCGAAGCGGCCACGCAGGCCGGAAGATTCGCAAGGCCAGAGGCGGCCGCTCTTCGATATCAGACATTGTAGGAGGGGGTGCCAGTTTGCGCTCTTCCGCTGGGGCCACAAAGCGGTCCAGCTGAAAGCTGTCGCGACGATGCCTATTTAGCAGGCGGGCAATTCCAGCCCGGCGTTCGCCAACAATGCCGCTGATTCGCGCCAAGGTGATTTCCAGCTTTTCCGCCTCGGGAGTGACCGGCAGGAACAGCCCGCGTTGTGGCCTACGAGGCGGTGCCGGCTCTGCCGCTATCCACACCTTCGTGACCGGAGCACCCGGAGGATGGGCTGCCAATTCCAACTGCAGCAGCTTCAATAACACCTTGACATCACGCATGGAGACCGGCAGCCGCAAAGTGCGCGCGTGGAGTGGCCTTACTCCTACATTGTGGGAACGTGCAGAAGTCGTGTTTAAACCACTGACGGTGGTGGTTTGTTCGTCTGCCACGCGCCGTTCCAGTTGCAAGCGGAGATGCAGTTCTTGTACGGCGAGGGCCCGCGCCTCCAGCCGGGCACATAATTGCTCCAATAGCCGATTCAGGACGAATGACAAAGCCTCCAGGGTTTCAACCGGAGATCCCAATTCCATCGCTTCCTCAAAATGCGACGGCGGTTCAGAGAGCACAAGCGTACGCATGCCTGCTCCGCGGGCCAGGCACTGCAGCCGCACTCCCACTTCGCCTAGCCGGGAAGCCAATGCGTGCTCGGGCAAAAGCGCCAGAGCGCGAAAATCGCGTACTCCCCAGCACTCCAGGGTATCGAGCAGCTGTTCGCGCAGCTTCTCGCGCTCACACCCGGAAGCCCGAACGCCAATCTTTACCGAGGAAATCTCGAATGCATCCAGCAAAACCCGCAATGGCAGCACTCCTAATCGCTGGGCTTCTTCACCCTCGGAAATCACAGTGGTCCCGTTAAACCCTCGCGCAGCATGCATCGCGGCATCCGGATTGGCAGCCAGCGCAAGATTCGTCTCCAACCCAACTGCGCTGACCCGTGACGCCAGGTCGCGTGCCATCTTTGCGAAGGCACCGTAAAGTCGTCCCAGTCCGGCAAGGTCGAGTAGCAAAGTGTCAGGGGCGGCGTCTTCCACCCGCGGAGTAAAAGCATGGGCGACATCGAGCAGCGCGGCATGAGCTGAGATCTCCTGCGCCAGCGAACGCTGACTTAAAACCGCGGCTGGAGAGCAAGCCCTCACGAAAACAGAGGCCTGCATTTTGGTCATGTTTGCTTCCATCCCCAGCAGCCGGGCTTTATCGTTCAGCGCAATCACGCGCGCCAGTGGAGGTTTGCCTTCCAGCACAGCCATCGCTCGTTCGCGCAACCATGGTTGGGCACGAACCATGGCCTCCACTGAAAAATCGGGAATGTAGATACAGGCAAACATAACCAGTGTGCGGCAGCAGTTACCGCGAAATACATGTGTGGCAGGCACGCGCCCAGATACTGAAAAGCGGAAAAGCAGATTCCTCGCGGGCTGAAGCTCACTCGGAATGACAAAATAAAAGAGTTGTACGGCGCACCTAAAGGTGCGCCCCTTCAAAACACCAGAAAACTCGGGTTTCTAGTCCGTGTAATCCTAAATCTCATAACGCGACGCGCAGCCCGAAGCGAACTCCGCCGGAGGGGAATGGTTTGCGCTGCGTCCATGAACGCACTACCTCGGCACGAAAATTCATCCCGCGCAATAAGGCGGCGTGGCTTACGACATTGTTCGCGGAAAGGTATGGCTGGTTTTCTCCAGCCGCCGAGCTTTCCCCAGCTTGGACATCGGGAAAAGGACTTGCCTTGCCTGCCTTCGAGGTAAGGAGCCCTGGCCATCCTTTCGTCGTAATTGGCCGTCCTAGATTCGGTACCGAATCGCGCGCGCAAACTTCCTCACGCTGCAACCGGACCACCAATGACGCGCATGTCTTGGCCCAAGGCTCTTGCTCCACCAACAACAGCACCGTTGCGGTGGGCTCTACCGCACGGCGAAAACGAAACCACGAGGTAAGCGGAACGCGCCGCATATTCTCCGGTGGTATATCTCCCAGGTCAAGTACAACCATGCCAAAGCCGCCTCCCTGCAGAAGCAGATCGGTCACCTGCAACACTTGTTCTGCTGCCTTGGCAAACGCAAACCCAGCGCGCGTCGAAGACCCCACGCGTTCGAGCGCAGCCCTGGGCTCTTCTTTGCCGCCTGACACGCTAGATCGTTCGCTGCAGCGCACCCAAAGCAACCGGGCAAGATCGATGCCCGCGGTCTCCGCCGAAGCAGGATCGAAGCTGTCACTCGCGTCCACCAGCGCACAAATTTCCTGCCGGCGAGTAGCTCCGGCCAGAGCTGCCAGCATTACCCCAGTGCGTCCCGCGGAAGCTGGTCCGACAATTTCGCTAAGCGCTCCGCGTGGCAGTCCGCCGGTGAGTGTGTCCAGCGCGGGCACCCCTGTCGACACCGTTAGTGGGGATTGGCGCTCCTGCAGCAGGAGCATGGAGGAAAGCCGCTCGCCGAGTGAAGACTCAATACGGGCGCGCAGCGTTTCAGCAGTCGGCATAGGAAACTCTGGTGGCGAAGCGAGGCCTAACTTTCGCTTTTTATTCGCTATCAATAAGATTCTGCTACAGGGAGCACAAGTTGTCAATCCCCCGCGAAAACCGGCCCCCGCAGCGGGTTTTACTATTTTTTATTAGAGGCGTTGGGAATGCAGGAATGGAGCTATTTGCAAGCCCGATGGTATGCCGGGCGGTATCCCTTTTGCTGGGCCTCGGATTGTTTCATGTAGGCACCTGACTTAGTCGTGCCGTACCAGTGTGTACCCGGACAGTGATAGACGCCCGTATTTGTATTGACCCAGACTTGAACCGTGGGACTGGCTTGGGTTGAGGAAGTTTCTGGGGACGCAACCGATTTCGGCTGCGTGGGCTGAGGGTTGGGCGCGGTAGCGGGCGTCTGCTGGGCGCGTGCTGTTCCCGCGATAAGAAGCGCGAACAGGAGAGCCCAGAATGCAGCTGATCGCCTCATTACCGCACCGCCGCGCCTTGGTTTTGGATGGGGAATTTTGAAAGCATCTGTGTGGTTCAATAATCGAAGCTGAGATTAGCACTCGACAAGTGATTTGCACAGTGATCACTGCATCAATCGTGTATTCTGTGCGGAATGCGGGACCCTGATCAGCACTGGGGATTTGTTATAATGAAGAGTCTTTCTGAAGTGGCGCTATCGTCTAGGGGTTAGGACGGAAGATTCTCAATCTTCAAACCCGGGTTCGATTCCCGGTAGCGCTACCAAACTATCATCCAAGAGAATCCAGTAACGTCCGGAAACTTCCGTAAGTCCTATGGATGCTGGAGTTTCGTATGCTTTGTCATCCGCAGATGAACAACACTGTCCATTGACATCTTGGGGTAAGTGGGGGCAACATTGGGGGCAAGTTAGCTTCCTTAAGAAGGAGTTGCCCCCATGCCGCTAACCGATACCGCGATCCGGAACACCAAGCCCGACCAAAAACCCTTCAGGCTGTTCGATGAGCGTGGTCTTTATCTGGAAGTCTCCCCGCCCGGAGGTAAGGGGTGGCGATTGAAGTACCGGTACGACGGCAAGGAAAAACGGCTGTCTCTGGGCGTCTATCCCGAGGTCACCCTGAAAGATGCCCGTGACCGTCGCGATGCGGCGCGCAAGCTACTGGCAGACGGCATCGATCCCAGCGAAAACCGCAAAGCGCAAAAGTTGGCCTACGCCCACCGTGCGGCAAGCAGTTTCGAACTTGTGGCGCGAGAGTGGTTCGCCACGCATTCTGCGACATGGGTCCCGGACCACCACAATCGCATTGTCCGACGCTTTGAGCACGACATCTTCCCGTGGATCGGCGGGCGGCCGATAGCTGAAATAACTGCACCGGAACTACTCAACGTGGTGCGTCGAATCGAAAGCCGGGGCGCGCTGGAAACCGCACATCGTGCCCTGATTAACTGTGGCCAGGTATTCCGCTACGCTGTCGCCACCGGACGCGCCGATCATGACCGGTCGCGCGACCTTAGGGGCGCCCTACCCCCCGTGAAGAGCGAGCACTTCGCGGCAACGACGAATCCGAAACAGGTAGCCCAAATCCTGCGGGCGATGGATGGCTACGAAGGGACGCCAACGTTGCGCGGTGCCCTACGCCTGGCGCCATTAGTATTCGTGCGACCTGGCGAACTGCGAAAGGCCGAATGGGCGGACATCGACCTGGACGCGGCGGAGTGGCGCTACACCGTGACCAAGACCAACACCCCACATATCGTGCCCCTCTCCCAGCAGGCCGTGGAGATCCTGCGCGAACTGCACCCTCTCACGGGGCGCGGGCGTTATGTGTTTCCGGGAGCGAGGAGTAACCAACGCCCGATGAGCGATAACGCAATTCTCGCCGCCATGCGATGCATGGGTATCGACAAGGATGAAATGACCGGGCATGGCTTCCGAGCGGTGGCACGGACGCTGCTTGACGAAGTGCTCGGCGTCCGGCCCGACTACATCGAACATCAACTGGCCCATGCCGTGCGTGACCCGAACGGGAGAGCCTACAACCGCACAGCGCACCTTCCCGAGCGCAAAAAGATGATGCAACAGTGGGCGGATTATCTTGACAAGCTGAAGGCCGACGCAGGAGTAGTTTTGCCCGAGCAATCGTAAGAATCTTCCGCTCAGCCACTTAGGGGGGTGGAATATCGTAGTGCTTGGTAGCGGTCCGCCTGCAGCCCTTTCGCTAATGCCAGGGTCTGTTAGTTTGTCGGGGCGCGTTCGCCGTAAATGGTGTACGCTGCGAACTTACAGCCAACTTCCAAACAGTACCTGAAGTTCGAACCCCTCTCTTGAGGCTGTCGGGCGATGGGATAGCGCCACCCAACCCGGTTGCGGAGATGGCTGGTCGGGTTCTGCCGCGTACACCGCAGGAACAAGTCCGGCTTTGCCGGGCACCTGCTCATCGCAGGCGAGTGCCGGACTTGGCTCGTTGGTGGCCCGAGGACATTTCCCGCCCGCGAGGCACTTTAACTTGATCGTTATGGAATTGCCTTCAGGAGTATTTGGGGCGGGAAACGCCTTCTGGGGATTTGCCTTCAGGCAGATCCGCCACACGCGCCCGGTGAATGACGGTTCCCAATGACCGCCCAGGATCGGATTACGAGTGTTCTGGTCACATGAAAAATGTAACGGCGCCTTATAGTGCTGTCTATCATTTCCGCGACGACCGCCTGCCTGCAACGTTTATCGCGAAGATTCCCCGTTCTCAGCTGCTTGAACACTCGCGTAGCCATGAGTCGCTGCGAAACCCCCATTCCAGTCCTTAGCTAGATGCCTGCTTCTTCAATTTGCTCCGCGCCGTGGCGGATTCCGCGTACATGAAGGAATTTATGACAAACCTCATGGCACAGCGTCGCCAGCACTGCATCTCTGTATCCACAAATGTCCCGAGAAATCTCGACGAAGACAGCGGCGGAGTCGTAACGGAGATCTATGCTTAAATACTTCGCCGCCAAGCAGGAGTAAGGCACCAAATGGGTCGGAGATGTTCCCGCAGATTCGTCGGCGACACCATGCCCATTTGTCACAACCGAGTCGTTACATTTACGCTGGGCGTATCAGCGGATTCGAAAGTGCTGGCGGAACGCGAGAATGATCAAGAAGAGCAAGACTGTGCTCACGAGGCCTTGAATAAGCGCGATTACATGTACGCCCTCTGGGACGCGAGGAAACAAAACAGCCGCCGAGTCTCCGAATGCTTGGCGCGAGGCACCGAGAAAAGGAATTGCATTGGCCAAAGTAAAGACGGCGAGTGCCTTTACCGGTTTCGACAACATTCCACCAATAATGTACGCGCTATAGCAGAAGCCGAACGCGAACAACGAGATGATGAACCAAACCGACGGCAAGACGACGCTCCGCCCAAAATCGGAAAGGTAGCGATAGCAGAAGATCAGCATCGTTAATACTGCTGGAAGGCCTGCGGGGCGTATACCACGTAGCGCGAACCATGCTACCGTAGCGGCCCCGCGTAGCCGAGCGAGTCCGCGCCGCCACTCCGGCCGTCGAGCAGATTCATCTTCGATTGCCCGCTTCTGCCGGTGAAGATCCCAAGGGCGCTTCGCGTTGGCCCACCAAGCGGACCACGCGATGCCTCGCTCTGCCATTCGCTCGAGAATGAACAGATCTCGCTTCGCGTCCACGGCCTGGATTTCTTTGGCGAGCCTTCGAAGGCGCCTTAAGCGCGTTGCGTTATCGGTCCGTGTGGTCCAATACTGCCATTGTGGCCAGGCCCAGCCTCGAAAGCTGAAGATCACCCAAGCTAGATCCAGGCTGTCCGCCTGCCGGATGTCGCCAAGAGCCGGCGGCTGATCGAATCGAGCCCTGCTGAAATCAGCCATGCTACGAATGGTCCGTCCAGTGAAGTCGGCGCCAATGTACTGTGGCCCATTCTTTATACCCTGCGGCGACCAATCCAGCAGCCTCTGCGGCAACCCGAGAATCCAAAGAGCCACTTTCTCGCGTGCGCAATGAGAAAAACCAAATCGCGCTTCGCAAAAGCTAATCTCTTCGAACCCTGACGGATCGGCAGCCTTGGCCCTGGCGAGAGCACCCGATCTCGCCATCCGTCAACAGGATAAGCATGTTGCTCGGAGAGCAGTTGGCGAGCCACCAATCGACCTCTTTCTGGACCCAAGGCGAGGCGGCCACTTCCGGAGATGCCCATCAGCAGGAAGTATTCGGAATCGGCCAGCGCCTTTTCGATCGTTTCCCACAGTGACGGAGTCACCGCCAGGCCGGTCTTGTCGCGAAAAATCCACACCGACCTGAGGCGATACCAGGGGCGCGCGAAGCGATGCAAGGCGGACTGTACCGCAGGCGCAAGGTTGCCGTCCACCGCGTGGCTGTATGAGAGGAAGCCGTTGTATTCCACGGTGTCGCGTGTTTTGGCCTTTTCCGGCTGGCAAGACAAGGGATCAGTCGCTAAGAACTCAAGCCGTGAGCTCGCGCACCGTGACCAATTCGTGACTATCCGAACGCAGCAGGCCATCACCGGACTGCACAAATCGCAACGGTGGTAGTTTAGAGGGAAGCTACTGCCGCGAAATAAACGCCACCTGTTGCGGGCTGACCATTCCCGTGACCACAGGCGTCAGCACATCGGTTTCGAATTGCGGCGTACCGACGAAGCCTCCACTGTCGCTGGCCGAATACGGCGAACCCGCCCGGAAAGCATTCTCCCGAGTATTCATTTCAGCGACGAAATTCCAGTAAATGCCGCAACGTCAGAACCTTCTCGTTGTCGTCGTCGGAAGAGTACATGAAGTCCGAATTCACTTCCCTCCGCCAGCAAGTCTCAACTGCAGAGAATCTCTAATCCATTGGTCCTGAAAAGCGCGAAAAAGGCCGGATTTTCGCGACATTCGCTACGCAAACCGGACCAGAGAAAATGACCTACGAGCGACTTCGCTCTCGTTGCAGGGGTTTTTCTCCGGCGCCTTCAGTAGTAGTCCGGTTTCGAGAACCCGCTGGGGCGAATAGTCGGCGATCACAAAGCGAACACAGCGCGAAAGCCAACTTGACTTCTGCTTCCCGATGATCTTCCGAGGTCACGCCGAGTACAGGTCAACGTCCCATTTGAGACGAATAGAACAGGATTCTGGAGCGAGATTACCTGAGGAATCCATCGTCAGAAATGCCGGTGCCGTTAGTGAATGCGTACAGGATTGTCTCCGTCCATCCTGACCCAGAAGGAGCGAGGCTCCGTGCGAACACCGGATTTGAACAGTCGGCGAGCGATTAAATTGAGAGGGGTCTTTCTGGTAAACGGGCTATCTTGCCGATGCCAGCGCGTATTCCCTGCAGTGTTCGAGATACGCTTTTTCATGGCTTGCAACCAGCTCCACTACGCTGATCCACAACCAGGGGGGAGCGTCGAGGTTTTTGGACCGATTGCGCCGCAGGCCCGACATCCAAGATTTCCGTGCGCTTTCGTCCATTTGCCTCGCATGCGCTTTTCCCACCACGCCGGCAAGAAAACGTGCGGATGTAACAACCTCGTCACGAGTGAGGCGATCCATCTCCAGCTTAAGATCCTGCGGAAGTAATTCACGAAGCACGACAGATTTTCCCATGAGCTCAGCGGCGAGCAAGATTGTCCACGATCACCAGGTCTCCCGGGCTGAGGGTGGGACATAAGAAGCGCTGTAGGTAAGTCAGAAAGATCTCCCCATCCATGGGTCCGTCGGTGAGCATGGGTGCGGTCAGTTGCTGGTGCC
>Ga0302320_10022317_pt1 | contig 12510 bp, 8 predicted proteins | sample Bog_T0_3_FD_202130 | JGI IMG/M metagenome (GOLD analysis project Ga0302320, IMG submission 202130) | Peat permafrost microbial communities from Stordalen Mire near Abisko, Sweden - Bog_T0_3 | ecosystem: Environmental > Terrestrial > Soil > Wetlands > Peat | place: Sweden: Abisko, Stordalen Mire...
AATTTGCACTGAGGCCAGATAGCTCAGTGGTAGAGCGCGGCCCTGAAAAGGCCGGCGTCGGCGGTTCAATCCCGTCTCTGGCCACCACACTCCCGTTTCACCCCGTCCCACGCGATTCCAAAGTCCTCCTCCACTGCATATAATTCCTTATTTTTCAACGTTACTTGTGTCCTGACGTCCCAGCGAATTCCTTGACAGTCCAGCTGTCCTGGGGGCAACATTAGGGGCAGTTCAATAACCAATGGAAAAGTTGCCCTCAATGTCCTTGACTGATATCCAGATCCGAAATGCAAAGCCCTGTTTGAGGCCCTTCAAACCCATGAAGGGACAAGCTAAGTCTCCTGACGACCCAAAGTTCGTTGCGACTGATAAACCGTACAAGATGGCTGACGAGAAAGGCCTCTATTTGGAGGTGGACCCCTCGGGAGGGAAGTATTGGCGATTCAAATACAGGTTTCCAAAGGAAAAGAGGATTTCGCTGGGTGTCTACCCAGAGGTGTCCCTTGCGGATGCACGTGACGCTCGTGACGAATGCCGCAAACTCGTGGCGAAGGAAATCGACCCAAGTGTGCATCGGAAGGCGGTGAAGGCGGGTAGAAAAGGGCTGGGAGCCGATGATTTCGAAACAATTGCCAGGGAGTGGCTTACGAAATTCATAGATCCGAAATCAGAAAAGCACCGAAAGAAAGTCTATGCGCGGTTCGTAAACGACATTTTTCCCAAGATCGGTAGGCGACCGATAAAAGAGATCACTCGCCAAGAAATGCTTGACGCAATTTTGAAGATCGAGGGCCGCGGAGCAGGGGATACCGCCCGTCGTACCCTGGGAAGCTGCAGCCAGATATTTAGTTACGCAATTAGAACGAGTCGCTGCGACATCAACGTTTGCCATGATCTTCGCGGCGCATTGAAAGCGATAGAGGCTGGCAATTTCGCAGCCGTGACCAAGCCGGAAGACTTTGCCGGAATACTTCGTGCCATGGATAGCTATAAGGGCACATTCCCAGTTCAGTGTGCTTTAAAGTTAGCACCGCTGGTCTTCGTCAGGCCTGGGGAACTGCGTCACGCGAAATGGGAAGACATCGACTTAAACGAAGGGCAATGGCTATTAGAACTCTCGAAGGATAATCGTGACCGTGTTCGCCCGCCAGGGTTTGACGAAAAGATCATCGTCCCTCTCCCTCGCCAAGCATTGGAGGTCCTGCAAAGCCTCTATCAGCTAACTGGAGATGGAGTATATGTTTTCCCAAGTGCTCGCTCGGCGTCCCGCCCCATGAGTGAGAATGCTGTGTTGGCGGCAATGCGCCGCCTTGGAATCCCGAAGGAAGAGATGTGCGGCCATGGATTCCGTGCTTCGGCTCGAACAATCCTTGAGCAGGAACTTCACATTGAACCACACTACATTGAGCACGAGCTTGGACATCAGGTCCTCGATCCAAACGGGCGGGCTTACAACCGTGCGACGTTCCTCCCCGAGAGGCGGCTCATGTTGCAGTCATGGGCGGACTATCTAGATGATTTAAAGTCCGGCAAGAAGAGGGTTTTGGCGAAGCCGAAAAAACTGACAAATATTAAGATGATTCAGGTCGCCGGCTTTCGCTGAGGGCATGTGACCTGATTTACCCGCGACTGGATGACTTCCGGCTTACCTGGGAGTCCTTTCCAATTCCCGATGGGCGCGCTCGTACTGATTTTGCCAATTGTGGCAGCGGTGTTTCGGATCCCATGCGCTCGATTTCTGGAAAACCTAACCCAAGCTGACTTATGGGCAGATATTAGGCTCAACAGCGGGTTTTAAATGCAAATCACGATTACTCTGCCTCCTCCTGATCATTTTGCGCATTTGCCAATATACCCACGAGCGAGTTGGCGAGATCCTTTCGTTCGCCCATCTCCTCAATCTTTGTCATGGCATATTTTCCAGCGAGGCTGAGTCCCGGTACTGCCGCGACTAACGGCGCGAGGTACGGTATAAGAAACGCGCCCAATGAAAGCCAGCTAGCCCCTGCCAAGCCCGTATATTTGCGTCGATATTTATCCTCGAGCCTCTTTGCTTCACTGCGGTAATCGTTCAGGAGGCCTCCGATGCCCGACGCAACCTCTGCCGCTACCCGGTCTGTATCTTCGAATTCAGCATCGCGCAGAATCGAAGTTGATTCTGCCAAACGTTTACGGAATTGTTCGTTCTCATTGTTGAGACGCATTTCCACGAGCGCGTCGATACTTGCATTCGAAAGCCATTCAAACCGTCGAGTCGCCAAGGCATCGATCGATGCCCGCGTGGTGGCGGATATCGTCGATCCTCTCTCAAGAGAGTCATTCCGGGCCTTTGCGCTCAATTTGAAATAATAGGCTTGCTGTTCTACTGATAGGAGAGGTTGCGCCCTCAATCCGATTGCGTTGTCGATCAAGTGAAATTGGGGTTCGAATCTCTCCAGCAAAGCGTTGCAGACCTTTTGCGCGTCCGAGAGGCTACTCATAAAGGACATGTAAGAGGGAGTGCGCCATTCCCCAATTTCGTCGATGTAACGTCGAAGGGCTTCGTCGAGAGGCTCCCCAATCGGGCCACCAGGCGCCACCAGCAGTCGCTTTACGTTCACAGCCTCCAGGAATTCTTCCGGATGTGCGGTCGCAAACGCGACCGCATCCTCAATACAGGTCAGCGGGAGGTTGAGAAGGACGCCCAGAGTGCCTCCCACGAATTCTGTGAGCTTTTCCCGGCTTGTTTGGTCGTGTTGCTGAAGTAACCTGTCGAAACTAGGAAATACGACCACCGGCGGGACACCGAGGTCCGCGTCAACAAGGGGTTTAAGCCGGAGAATATAGAACATTTCCTCCAGTATCCGAATCGAGCGGAATCTTTCCTCTGGCCGTTCGGCTTCGATCAAAGCGAAAATGGGGTCCGGGATCAGAACCGTATCGGTGTAGAGAACCATTCTCTTGGCAGCGGCGAATTGGGTCATCCTGAAGTGGGCGCCCCCACCCATGACCGCTTTAATTCCACCCAATTCCGCTGCGTGATGGTAGGGCTTCAAAGTTCTGTAGACTTTGTTAAGCTCGGGCTTCGCCCACTCGAACGCTTTTTGCACATCAGTCGCTCTCGAAGCCAACGACCCTACCTTTTTCGTAAACTGACTCAAGGGAGCGAACTTCTTCGGGCTCGTTCCTGTCGCGCGCTCAAAGAACTCTTCAAGGACCGCGAACAAATTCCGCTGGTGGGCAATAAGTTCCTTCATAACGTATTGAAGATACAGCAAATCCCTGTCTGGCCCACAGTGAGAATAGTGGCATACCTACTTTGCACCTCGGTTCGGTTTAGGCTTGAGTGAGGAGCGAATGGTTATGGAATCGGAAGAAATTCTCGGGATCGATTTCCACGACGCAATCATGGGATTGAAGCGGGCAGTTGGGATGAAAAGGCTTGAACTCAGGTCGCCCTTAACAATTCGAGCGCTGGACCGCGTTCGTCTCGGTGCGGACGGAAGGGTCGATCCGTCAACTGTCGGTCCGGAAGTCCGCGCTGCTGCCCGCGCTTATATCGGCATGCATCCCGACGACTGGGCCACGCGCTGAAGATCAAAGGCCCATCGCTCCTGGAAGACGCCCTTCGCGACTGGAGCCTTCAGTTGACCGATCGACACGAAATCCCGGTCGCCATGTCGACTAGAACGGAGCCGCAGCCGTCGAGGAGCGCACTGGCGGAGATTAGCGCTCGTCGAGAATGGTCACGCCCCTTCATATTCGCGGTGGCTCGTTCAACCGCGAGCGGGTCGAGGTCGACATCGACCCCTAAGACATCGAAGCCAATTTCGGCAAGCCAAATCGAATTGGTCCCTGTCCCCGCGCCGATCTCCAGCGTCCGTATGGGTTGAATGCGCCCCGAAGTGACAAACTCGATCAGCAGTGGTTCCGGCTCCCCGGTATCCCAAGGAGGCTGTCCCCAGGCGTAGCTTTCGTTCTAGGATGGATACGGCATCACACGCGATTGTAGCGCCCAAGCGATGCACGCAGTCAGCCACAAATAGATGGAAGGGGACAAATCCGGAAACGAGTAACGTCTTCCGCTAATCAGTAGGGGGAAGGAGAAAACGATTGCATTCGACGCAGAACGAGAATTTTCCGCTGTTTTCCCAAATGACCGTGCCGTCGACAATTCGGTCACCCTTCTTGGGGGCGAGACTCCAATCAGGCTCAATCGTTCCACTCGTTCCTGGGACCACGGCACTGAAGGTCGATCTTAGCCCGAGCTGGTGGCCGGAATGCTCGGCCTGAAGCTTTAGCACCCAGTCATATTTTGCGAGTATCGCCTGATGAGACGAAATCACCGGTGCAGACTTGAGGATTTCCATATCCTGCCTGGCGGCTTCGGCTGCCCTGAATGCCCAGTACGGGCTGAACGGCAAGCTGAATCGGCACGCGGCGGCATGTCGTTCCAACGCACTGGAGATGAGCGATGACTGACCTGTCCGAATTCCGAGAAGCCTTTCAGTGTTACCTAAGTTGAATTGGGTGCCAGCCCACCCTGATGGCGTTGCATCGGCTCGATAGGCCTCAAGTGCCAATCTGTAACACCCCATTGCGCTCTCGAGCGACGCGTTATTTGGTTCAAGCTCACCCTTCAAGTAGTGCATGTGGCCTAGAGCCGCCTGGGTGGACGCCCAGAAAAAGGGCTCACGTTGCCTATCTCTCACTTCGAGCGCCTGCTCATAACAAACCTTCGCCGAATCTATCAATTCCAGACTCTTCTCGCTTCTTGCCAGACTTAGGTAAGCATCGCCGAGGTTCTGGTTCGCGATCGCCCAACGCAACGTAGCGGATTCACCGGTCCAGACGGAAAGGGCTTCTTGAAGCGCGCTTATCGCTTCTTTGAAGTGTTGAGGGTCGTTTTCAAATTCACCGAGCCGAACAAGTGCATGGCCAAGGTTGTTCTTCGATGAGGCGAAGGCCATAGGTGCCGCAGCTCGCGTTCGCGAGACGAGAGATTTTCGGAGAACCGCCACGGCCTCACCAATTCCGGATTGATTACCACCGCGATCCGCGATCTCTAAGAGGACGCCGCCCAGGTTATTCTCTGCCTCCGCCCTAGCAAGCGGCTCATCGTCGAGCACATGTGTATCAAGGGTCAGGCGAAACGCCGTCGCTGCTTCCTCGAGCATGTCGGTACCAGGTTTGTGCTCACCGAGGGTCTTTAGGGCGCTCCCAAGGTGGTTCTGGGCTTGGGCCCAATACAACGGCACTTCGTCCTTTCGCAATCCTTCCAGCGCACTCCTATGCGCTTCAATTGCGGAGGAGAGCAGGTCGTTTCTTCCTGCAAGGTTGCCAGCGACTTGCAGAGCAGTGCCAAGGTGGTCCTGCAGAATTGCCCAATCAAGCGAGAATTGATCCCTTGTCCAAGTCGTTTGCGCCGCACTGAAATGGCCTGCCGCCTCTATGAGCAGATCAACGTCGCCTTGCCGCTCACCAAGAACCACGAGTGCGCCACCGAGGTTGTTCTGAACGGCCGCGCGGCCTATCTCCAGATGAGGATTCTCGATTGACTTCGAGAGGAGATCGCGAAGAACATCTATCGCTTCGGTCAAGCGAGAGGAATCGGCCTCAAGGCTGCCAAGCGCAGCAAGCGATATTCCTAGCCCGTTTCGTGCCACCGCCCAATCCGCGGGGAACTTATCGAGGGGCCAATCGGTCAAAACATCTCTGTAGCACCGAACTGCTTCGCCCAGGTAATCCAGCCTCCTTGTTTGAGATCCAAGCTGCTGGAGACCCATCGCGAGAATTAGCTTTACGATAGCCTTTGCTTTCGGCGACCAGGAGCGCGAGTCGGAATTTGGTAGAAGAACGTTCCGAACCTTCTCTACGAATGGTGCGAGCTCAGTGACAGTGAACTTCCCTCGCCGCGCGAATAGCTCCGCACTTTGTGTTACAACGAGCAGTCTCAAGACCTCAGAGAGGTCATCCCAAAACAGTTCAGGGAGCTGGAAGTTCTCTGGGATATATGGACGCCGCGACCGCGTACTCTGTTTCGCCGTTGTCCAATAGATGCGTGGTGCCGTACGACCGTCATGCGAAAGGACCGTGCCCCAAATGATCACATCGGCCGAGGACTCCGCCAAATATCCTTGCGCCTCGCTGTGGGCGCTTCGTTCGCTCTGCTCGGGTATGGGCCCTTCCGCCGAGATGGTCCTGTCAAATTGAAGGATTTGGACTCCGGAAAGGTCGCGTAGCGACTCGACAATTAAGCGCTGCTGTTCACAATCTCTATCGTGCGTAAGGTGGGTGACCGCAATGGCAAACCGGCTTCTATCCGCGGTAGGAAGCGGGGCAGAAGCTACTGTCGGGTTCGGTGAGTTTTCGTTCGGCTTGGAAGTGACCGCCTCGTGGATCGCGGTTAGCTTCGAGGAAATCTCGCGGGCGCGGCTTCCGCTTATCGAGCCGTAAAATTGATCTCTGACTTCATCATGCTGATCAAGAAGCGATTCTATCTTTCCCCATGTTTTGAGCTCAACTGTAAATAGCTTCTGCTTCGCGTGGCTGCGGTTGATCTTTATGATGGCGTCATGCGCTTGCTTCGACGCCCTGGCCGAGGTCAAAATGGCGTATCGGCCGATCTTAGGTCTGAATTGTTTAGCCTTTTCCACTTCGATTTTGATTTCCGCAGGCGGGATTGTCTTGAGGGGATCGTGGAGTTTGCATTGTGCTGCATCGATCGGCTCGACTCCGCGCGAGTCAAATATGTCGACGCCGAGCTGCTCTTCTCCTCTGTGCGCATAGAGATCCAAGCCTGGGTTCTTCCACTCCTCCTTTAGAAGCGCGAGACCAAGCAGTTCGAAATCCGCTTCATTAGCGGGAACTGCATGCCTCAGCCGAATGGAACTCATGCGCAGATTATAGCTATTCGTCACCCATTGCGCGTTGGTCCGATCGACATGCATATTCGTAGATATGCACAATAATTCCCTCATCGAGTTGTTGCAATCCATGGCCCGCATCTTTCACCTCGGCCTGCCCGCACAGGACGAGGACGCTCTCTGCGACGTATTCGATGCGACCTCAGAGTTCCCGCTGTCTCTGATTGGAGGGGCTCGCGAGCAATTCCAGTCCTCGGTCGACGATCTACGGGACGTTCTTGGACCGATAAAGGAGACCCTCTCCCGCCAGTTCCTCATCGGGGAGCTGATCCCGCTGATCCGGGAAAAGAAGATCGCCGGCCAGGCATTTGACACGGCCGACGCGGAGAGGTTCAGGCAGTATCTATCGGATCTGCCGCTCCAGAGATACCGGGTGCTGCGCCCGCTTTGGGGTGTCGATGTTGCCCCGGAGAATGCACCCGTGACGCTGGGGGACTTCACCATCGATTTTGGCCGGAAAGTCCTGATCGCCGACCGAGACAGCACCGTGTTCGACACGGTGCAGAAACCGGAGTGGCAGAACCAGCTCCTTATCGAATGCGGTGTGTCCGCCAGAGAATCGAGTCGCGCCGCCGAACTGGCCGATAAGCTCTTCTATCGTTTCGAGCTGATCTTCCGATTTCTGATCGGCCGCCGCACCGACTGGGTGGATGTCGGAATTCTCAACTATAAAGGCGCTAGGATGCGCGATCAGTTCCTCTACTCCGAAGACGGCAGCTGGCTTGGGCATTCCTCCGGCTGGCACGGGGCAATGCAGCCCTTTCTGCTCAAAGACGCGCGGTTTCCCATCCCCACGCCGCCCATGATGAGACTCTTCGAGTTACTTACGCGCTCAAACAACGACCTCGAAAAGCACATCGTCCGCTGCGCGGAATGGACCGGCCAAGCGATCGCCGAGCCAAACGAAGCCGCAGCCCTAGTGAAAGCTGCTATCGCGCTCGAAGTTCTTTTCAGTGGCAATGAAAAAGGGGTGATCACGCCTTCAATCATGGCACAGATTGCCGAGAGCAGTGCTTTCCTGCTGGGTGCAGATAGTACCTCATCGATGGAGATCGAACGTGAGGTCAAGCGGCTCTACGGAGTTCGATCTTCGGTCGTCCATTCTGGCAAAGATGCAGTTGATCCGAAAGATCTCAACGCCTTCCTCCGCATTTGCCGAAATGTCATCCTTCGCCTGCTCTCCGAAGAGGATTTCAAGCAGATGGAGAGCGCGTCCCGGCTCGCTGAGTATTTCAGGCAGCGAAAATATGCTGCCAGCGTAAAGAGATAAGGGAGTGTGTACGCACGGTCCGATTCGTGCCACATCATAAGTAGTTCGGTCCTGCGCCGTTCTGTCTCCCGCTCCAATTAACTAAGGCACTGTGATAAGGTCTACGCTCACTCGAGTGACGCGATACTGGGTAAGAGCACCGCAGCGCGCGCGGGCGGGCTCAAAAAGAGCCAAGTTCATTCCATCGCTGACTGAACTCCGATAGATCACCCCTTGATATCCGCATTTCTTTATGAACTCACAGAGATATTGGCTTGGGGTGTAATCAATAGCGGCAGATTGTGGAACGACCGGCCGCGTAAGCTCGTCCCCAAGACGCTCCAAAAAGGGAAGATCGCTACGCATCTTCCCGATATCAACGGCATCTGCAAGGAGGAACGGAGATACCATATTCCGCGGGTTCCGCAGATCAATGAGTTTCAGTTTGGTCCGTGTTGTGAACTCTGCGACGCATGCGCGCTCGCCGGTATGAGGACGGAGCTCGGATATTGCTGCAACGGGAGTTGAGGCGAGATAAAGATATGGGATGCCTGCTGGATTGGCTCGTCCATGCGCCGCAATTCGATTGGGAGGGGCACCCATTGCGCGCGCCCGGAAAGGCGTATTGTCTATCTGAATGCGCGCTCGGTACCATTGAGTCGGAATTTCGTCTGCATCGAGGGTAAGGGGCGACAATAGTGCTTCAAGGCGGTCCAAGTCAATCGTGGCATTGGGAAAATAGCGATTGTGGTACATCAATTCGTCTCGCAGTCTTTCCCATTCGCTCACGCGGTCGATCGTCGGATTGCTCGCAGGCACGAACCGTCTGCGGACGATTTGACCATTGCCCAATATCTCGCCAAGGAGGGCCTTGGCTCGGGGGTCATCCATCCTCGGGTGCTGGAACATTGCCCAGTCTTCTCGGAACCAATGAACAAGGAGTTTGCCCGATGCGTCTGCGCGATATGCGCCCACGAGAAGTTCAAAATATTCCGCCAGTTCTCCAGGCGAGACTACGGGGACGTTCTTAGTTCTGCAGTAAGAACACCGTCCCGTTGCCGCTGATCGATGCGGAATGATATTCCGGCGCAAGCCGCGGTCGCCAAAGCATTCGGAGCAGCAATTCATCGCCGACTACGCTATCTTCTCGAAGTAGGCTGCCAACGTCTCGATGTGGTGATTCATCGACAGCTTTTTTACATAGCCGAGCCCAGGGAAATGGCCTTGCCTGTGGAGGTCACGGAATTCCTTGACGGCAGAAGTCTCAAGGATTTTTGACTTAGATCTGTTCAGGACCTTCATCATCTTTTCAAGCGCTTCGGCGAATTTGCCGGCTGGATCCGTGGGCGTGTCTTGTCGATCAGACACGAAGTGATAAATCCACATCTCGTCGTCCTGATCCGGATCGATGAAAGTCAGGTGAATCGCGACCGCGTAGGCCGGGCCCCCAGTCTCGCTGAATTCGTCGCCAACAATCAGGAAGTCTCCGAACCCCTGCATGCCCTCGTCTTGGAAGGTCGCATGGAGATCAGAGAATGGCTCAAGCAGTACGTATTCTCTATTTTTCTTGCGCTCAAAGCCATCCCGAAGTAGAACTCTATGCCCGCCAGCGAAGTGTCTCCGATACAGTTTTCCGCAATAATTCTCGTCGAAAACTTGGCGCTGACCTTCAGTTTGTATTCCCAGCTTTTCTGCGAGCGCCTTTCCCTCTCCAAAGTCAGAATGGATCAGAACGGGCGAATGCGACGCGTGATCGCGATAGCACTTTATCGCTTGCGAGGCGGTCATATCGCTCTTGAGGAGTATGCCGGCCGAAATGCCTCGCATATCCAAGTATTTTTCCTTAAGCAGGCCGCTGAGGGGAGCGCCGGAATCAGACAAGTCTCCGTGGCGTGGATTAACGATGACGATAGCCCGACCTTCGACTTCCACAACCGCATCGAGCGCTCGATTCAGGCCGCCGAGAACGCCTCTGACTGGTTCGATGATCGGGCAAAACCCCGCCTGCTTGAATACCGGAGCCATTTCTCGGACACACAGAAGCTCGAACTGCTTTCCGCGAAAATAAGGATGATACATTCGTTCAGGCCCACCCCACGGCATCCTCCAAAGGAGTATTCACAGCGGTCACCAGGCGCCCATGATCCGCCTTGCGCAACGGAACTGACAAAGCTGCAGTTTGAAGAGAAATGGGGAGCTGATCAACCAGAACAGAAAGCGGCAGAAGATTGCGCGTTTGCTTCAAGACGCGAACCATTCCTTCATGGGCTTGGAGCGGGCTGAGCTTCACAAACGCTTCTCGTAGAACTCTATGCAATTCGGTGTTTGGCACGTCGGGAATGAAGATGCCGAAGGACGAGAGGATCATGCGTGCTTCTCCCGCCCGGATCGAATCGAAGATTGCTCCAGGCGATGTCCGCTCGGGCTGGTCAACGGCGTCTCGCAGGGTTGAGATTTGATGACGGCTATTGAGACAGAGGATCCCCACAGCATCTGGGACAGTGTTCAGTACGCCACCGATGTGACTTTCCGACGCGATGACATACACCTTTGCGAACACCGTGGCGTAGGCTGCAACCTGGCGATCCAGTCGGGCGAGGGAGTCGCGTTCGGATTTGATTTCGTATACGGTGGCGGTTCCATTCAGAATAGCGACGTCGGCCTTGCAGTTTCCCACCCGAAACTCGTTGATCATCGATGCAGTCTGCAAAGAGTGTTTCCCAAGCAAAATCTTGTGGGTGAGGGCAGCCTTGTAGATGTACTCGTGCCTGTATCCCACGCGCTTCAAGAGTGCAAACGCGGCGTCAAAGAGGTCGTAGACTCGTTCGGACCGAGAAATAGAGCCAAGCAATTGCGACTGGGCTGCCAACCGTGCAAAAAGGGGGGATCTGCCTTTCGTTGCCAGTTCGCGAACGACGCATGAGGAAAAAAGCCTTGATGTTGCGGCCAGCCGATCGGTAGCAAGATCGACCATTTTCCGTGAATGAACGGCATTTCTCATCGCGACCAGCCCTCTTTTGATCTTAGCTTACAATCCAGCTTCGGCTTGGTGAAATATTTCAGGTAGTTCCTTCACTTTCAATAGGATAGCCAAAATCTGCTGCGATCACTCTCCAAAAGTCGACGTCTGCTGATTGATTCCAACCTTAATCGGTCAGTTAACTGGGCAAAGCACGCCTTGACCTGGCGCTTAGCCATCTGGTTCGGGGATAAGTATTCATAGTCGACCTTTGGGCACGAGATCGCTGCTGCCGTTATTCCAGTTCCTGTGATGGCCGCAGTTAATGATGCAACGGCCTAAGGCTACTTCGGACACTCCCGACGATGTGAAGTTAGAATTATGATTCCACTAGACATGCGTTCTCGAATTGGCTATCAATCGGAGAATCCTGCAGCCCTAGCCGTTGTACGAAGGGACTTGAATGAACAAGAAGAACCTCAGCGAACGCGACATCTGTTCCAAGTTCATCAGCCCCGCCGTCGCGCAAGCCGGTTGGGACCCGATGCTTCAGGTTCGCGAAGAGGTCTCCTTCACCAACGGCAGAATCATCGTTCGGGGAAAGCTTGTCACCCGCGGCAAGGCCAAGCGTGCCGACTACATCCTTTATTACAAGCCCAACATCCCCATCGCCATTATTGAGGCGAAAGACAACAATCACAGTGTTGGCGATGGAATCCAGCAAGCTCTCGGCTATGCCGCGACTCTGAAAATCCCATTTGTGTTCTCGTCCAACGGAGATGGCTTCCTTTTTCACGACTGTACGGGTAACAGTGCAGAGAAAGAGACCAACCTCACACTGGATCAGTTTCCGTCGCCCGCGGATCTGTGGGAGAGGTACCGGGCATGGAAGGGATTGACTGCGGACGAAGAGAAAATCGTCCTGCAGGACTATTTCGACGACGGCAGCGGCAAATCGCCTCGTTATTACCAGTGCAACGCCGTAAACGCGGCCATCGAGGCGATTGCAAAGGGACAGAACCGCATTCTGCTGGTCATGGCGACAGGCACCGGCAAGACCTATACCGCCTTCCAAATCATCTGGCGGCTGTGGAAGGCCAAGCGTAAGAAGCGCATTCTCTTCCTGGCCGACCGTAATATCCTCGTCGACCAGACTATGGTGAACGACTTCCGTCCCTTCGGTGCCGCCATGGCAAAGCTCAGCACCGATGCCAAGACCATCGAGCGAGCAGACGGCTCTGAGGTCCAACTCACCACGGCCGTCGACAAAAAGCGCCGCATTGACACGGCTTACGAGGTCTACCTGGGTCTCGTCACGCGCACTTTCATCAGCATGCTCAATGGCAACGATCACGAAACGATCCGCAGAGAGTTGGAGCAATACAAGCACCGCGATC
>Ga0302320_10022319_pt1 | contig 12509 bp, 5 predicted proteins | sample Bog_T0_3_FD_202130 | JGI IMG/M metagenome (GOLD analysis project Ga0302320, IMG submission 202130) | Peat permafrost microbial communities from Stordalen Mire near Abisko, Sweden - Bog_T0_3 | ecosystem: Environmental > Terrestrial > Soil > Wetlands > Peat | place: Sweden: Abisko, Stordalen Mire...
CGGTGCCTTGCTTCAACAGCTCCCGGCTGCGGACCACCAGCCTCCATTCCTTCTCGACCGCGAAAGCCGGGTTTTTGAATGCAACGCTTTCATCCATCAAAATTTCTGCGATCGTACCCGACAGCCGCCCAAAACCGTCGGGAGAGAGGGGGTCGAGACTTCGAATCGCCTCAGTCACTTGTGCGTCATCCACGATCGGCACCAGGAAGTCCAAAAGCTCGGTTATGCGGCGAAGCTGCTCCCCACGGTCGTACTCCACCTTGACACACCGGGCCGTGTAAACGCTGGGTTCCGGTTTTAGGCCATAGACAATCCCTTCCGATAGAACGCGGAAGCCAATGCTATATCCGCCTGTTTGGCCATAGGCGCGCCACTGGCTGAGGAGATTGTCTTCTTCACAGAAGCAGGTGAGATAGATCGGGGTAATGATGTTGCGCTTGAGGTAGTCGTGACCAAACTGTCGTTGCAGCGCATACACCAGTCCGCCGGCCATGGAAAGCTCCGGTGGATTGACTCTTTTTCGCCAGGCTTCCAGCGCTTCGTCGATCAGCTGATATCCATACATGATCTCGGTCGAATCATTGAGATAGTAGGCTGAGGTCGCCCAGAGCTCGTCGTTCTCGACTATGCCTTTCAACCCGTCGGCCGTGGTGTAGTGATAGAGCACGAAGTTCTTCGGTCGCCGCGAAGCCGCCTGCTGATCCCGATCGTTGTGAAATTGGACGATCCGGTTGTGGGCGTCGGTCATTATCTTTTTCGCGTCTACTGCAGCCATCGTCACCTCTGTCTCTCCGTTCACCCTCTAGCAATGTTTTTCCCGCTTTGCTCCGTGCGCTGCGATATCACTCTTCTTCAGGCTCATCCGCTTCCTCAGCGGGGTCCGGGAAATCCAGCATATGGTAAACAGGCCCGGTGTCCGAGATTCTGCTGAAGAGTTCAAAGGCGAGGCTGTCCGGCTGGCAGTGCGAGAGCAACTGGGTCACTCTCTGCTGCCAGGGCTCAGCAAGTCCAGAGCGCACCATAATGGGTACTCCTGGCTGCACAGCACTGACACCACCGGATGCAAAGCAATTGCTGACGAGGCGATTCATCGCGGCGTTTTTCATCTCTTCGCCAAGATCAGCACAGGACCAAAGAACGTGGAGGGCAAACATCGGATGGTGAATGGCCAGCCCCAGCGGTGCATCATCCAGCGATCGGACAACGAGGAGGGCATCCTCGGACTCGGGAGTGTGAAGCAAAGGATCCAGTGCCGCAAAGATTGCCGTGCCCGTTTCCTCCAGAGACGGCCAAATGTCTGCCATGCGCCAGAAGATAACAGAGAGCTGATACTCGTAGCGCGGGTAGCGCTTCATCAGATCGACGAACGCCGTCAGAGCGTCGCTATAGTCTTTGCTGTGCTGGGCAGCTCTGAATACCGACCATGAGGTATTATTCGGGATCGTTTCGTAGTCGCTGTCTACGCCTTGTTGCTCAAAAGCGATTGCGTGAGCGATACGCGCCTCGAAAAACGACACAATCGCCTTGGGAGCGACGCCGCAGACGCTGGTCAAGAGGCCATCAATAGAGTGGTCCCTCAGTTCCTCCACCTCGACTAGGTTGGTGAAGATCTTCTCTACATGGGTGGGCGCCAGCATCGCGCCTGACAAACCATGGTGGCCAAAGATCTCCATGTATTCCTGCGCGAGGCCCTGATTCCCGTTGATCTTCATCCCTGCGATCAGGTCGAGTGCAGCCGGTCTAAAAGCGGGTACCTTGGTCAGCCTCTTCAAGCCGTAAATGGTCGAGTGGAGCACTGCGGGTTCACTTCGACCTGCGAGAATCGTGAGAATCTCCAGATCATCATGAGTGAGCAACTGTTCCCAGAGGCCCTGAGATACGCCCGAGGCGACGGATGCGGCGATGCGGATGCTCTCCGACCGTGCGAAGAGGCCGCCATACCGGGCGAACTCGGCGCGGTCGAGGCGCCGCCACGCGTCGATCGTGATTCCCACGCTTGCGGCAGCGGTCGACTTCGGGTGCTTCAACGCGTACTCGGAGAACGCCTCGAGGAAAACTCTTGACCGGCACATCTGGGTCACGACCGAATCCCCGGACTTGAGGGAGATGCCTGAGGCGAATATCTCACTGAACACCTGTTCGAGCGCTTCGACCTGATCTTCTCCGGTGGGAAATCTCTCCGGAAGGGCGGCAATCGCTGCCCCCTGGCGATCGCGCCGCTGCTGCGAAGGCATATCGCCTTCGGCGTCCTCATATTCGTTGGTGCAGAGGATGTCGAACAAATCAAAGTGGTCGGGGCGAGGCAGAGCTGCGTGAAGTGCAGCCGCCTCAGCCCGTACTTTTGCCGACTGTTGCTGACTCTGTTCGATTGCTCGAAGAATTCTGTAAATCTTCCAGACCAGAGGCAGGGACAAATTACCGTCACTGAGCCTTTGCCGGATCATGGCCAGAGCAGCCATCCGCTCCCCGTCCTGCCAATCTTGTTCCTCCGGAGTGATGCCTGTCGGGCGAAAGGTGGGCTCGAAGACACCGAGGACGGACATGAAGGAGCGCACGGCAGATACAGCAGTTCGCACATCAGTCGAGTAGGTGGCGCGGTCGATGACGCGGAGAGCCCGCGCGCGCAGGCTTTTCGTCATCTCGTAAGACACAGGGGCTCTCGTGTACATGAAAGAGCCGTTCCTCCACTCCGAGATCTCGTACTCGCGTACCAGGAGCTGTGTCACCAGATCAAGTGGCGCGAAGTCACCATCGTACAAGCTGGCTGATTCCGATAGCTTTTCGACGAATCCAAGGAAGCGCTCGTTGTAGAGCGTGTATTTGTTTTTCTCATACCCGATGGCGGCCTTGAGGGTCCGTTGGGCAGGCCCGTTCACATTGGTGGAATCGTGATGGGACAGCGCCCAAAGCCGGGCGAAAGCATCCGCCGAGACCTTGTCGGTGTAGACCGTGACCCCGAGCAAGGCGGGAAGCTGGGCGAGGATATGCTCCTGAGTCGTACGGAAGAGCCCAAACTTTTTCATCGACACGGCGGGCTCGTCCATCGCGACCTTGATCAGCTTGTGGACATGAACGGGTTGGAATACCGCGATCTGTTGCGCGGTTCGCAGCAGGTTCCGGCGATCGGCAGCGTCTTGTACCTCGAACCGGTTCAAGATCACAGACCATATCCCATTCATGAGCCGGGAGTCTTTGCCATCCCGCGTGAATCGCCATTCCAGTTCCCCAAAGTTCCGCAACAGGTTGACGAGGTGGGTCGATTCAAAGAGCGCGAAGACTGAATCTGCGTAGCCTTTCGGTCTGCCATCCGGATAGATGGAAGCCAGTTCCAGCAGGTAATCCGCGAAGAGGTCGGGAACGATGCGAAGCTTGCCTCCAACCCGAATGAGAACCTCCCGGCCTTCCAGGAAATCGAGGCCGTCGTGTACCTGGTCAGGCCGGAGAGAGAGAAAGACCGAAGCCTTTGCAATGAAGTCGTCCTTGTCGGGATCGACAGGTTGTAAAGCCGCAATCAGGCCCAGCAAAACGCTGTTCTGCTTTCCGCTGGATGGAAGTTCGCCAGTCCTCTCCTCAAGAAACTTGTCGAATACCTCCGACCGGAATTCTTCATGGTTGAGTAGCAGATCCGGAATGATCTCGCCGAGGGCGATCAGCTTGCCTCCGACGACAGTGATCAGCGGAGTATCTTTGGATACTTCGGCGAGCCTCTCCGCCTGGCTCTGGTGGTTCGGGCCGAGGACTTCCTTCGCAAGCTCGACGGTCGCGCGCATGCTGATCTTGGGAAGCTTCTTGAAGCGGACCACAGTTGCGCTGTTTGCCAGCCGCGCGAGGATACCGTCAATAGGGGCTACTCCACTTGGCCGTGTGCCGATGAGCAGCTTGAGTTGTCCCGTGCCGGTCCAGGCGCTCACGGCGCTCACAATCTTACCGAGATCATCGTACAGATGAGCGTCATCCACGATGAGCAGCGTGTTGGTTGACGGAATCTCGTTGATGCTGCCCTCGTGCCACACTCCGTGCTGGCTCGCCCAGAGGATCTGCCAACCGGTCGTTTTCTCCGACCAGGCGCGCATCAGCTTGGTTTTGCCGATGCCGCCCCTTCCAGGCAGAATGGCAATCTTCTGCAGCGGGTCATTCAGAAATGCATCCAGCTCCGCAATCCTGGTGCTCCTGCCGCGAAGCGTCTGATCAAAATCAAAGAGAGGGCTGTTCCTGCTGGTGTATTCGGTCGAGGTGTCTGGTGAGTAGAACGTCTTGGCTCGTTCAACCGGGAGATGCTGCTGGAGCTCTTTGATCTCGCGATCGTGGCGTGCAAGGGTTGCATCGACCTGATCGACCCACTCGCGGAAGTGAGCCGCGGCAAGCAGTTCCTTTTCGGTCACCCAGATCTCGCTGATCAGCAGTTCCTGCGTAAGCCGCTTCGGACCTGGCTCTGCGAGCAGATGGAACACATAAGCGAACAGATCCCTGTAGACCCTGCCCACCCCTCCCAGGCTCTGGGAGAGGTGCGACTTCTCGAGTGCCTCAAGGATCTCAGCCTGGATCTCTTTGTGATCGCCCGACCCCATAGCCCATGCAAAGCCGTCGACTACTTCGGCAAACTGTTCGTCATCGCCTGAGATGGCCTCTACGAATGGCTTGCGCACGGTCTTCGGCACTTTGGCAGCGCAGTTCTCCAGGAAGGCTTTGATCTCGCCGATCGCAGACCTCCGCGCGTCTCCCAGTATCTCTCCGTTGCGAACCTTCTCCCAGAGCACGATGCCGCTGTCGGGACCGCTCCACTGGCGTTCTTTGCTGGGCGATGTGGTGGTCAGGAACCGAAAGGCCAGCTTTTCCCTCGGCCTGGAGGTGCGATGCTGGCAGAAGTTAGCAATCGCTTCGAGCGCATCGGCACTCCGCAGAGTCAAACGCTTCCCGCGAAGCTGCTTCACCTGCTCGAAAAGCTTGTCGCCCTCCAGCCCCTTGGCCGCTGCATCCTGAATCAGGTCGATGTCTTCGCCCTCTTCCAGCTCAAGATGCTGCCCTGGCTGCAAATGGAGCCAGCGAAAGATCGTTACGTTCACCTGGAAGATGAATCCGGCGAACGTTGCGTGAGCATCGCGTTTTCGCGCCCTGCTGGCAACCATCAGATAGATCGATTCTAGCTACGTCATTAGCCAACGCAGGATTTTTCCATTCGCTCTGAGACTCGATAGTCTGATCGGAAACACCCCCGTCTTGCTATTATAGGTTCGGAAAATTGTCTATCAACGGGAGCACGATGAGTAGCCCCACTTCGACAGGACCGGCCGGCGCGCATTTCGAGGGAAAGGTCGGCGCGCACTACCTGCTTTCCTTGCTGGTGGGGGCACAACCTCGTGGCTTGCGGGGAATGACCATCGACCGCGTCGAACTGCAGCGGGCTTCGCAGGGAATGTATTTGGATGACGTGATCATCCGCGCGCATGACCGGGCCGGTAATGCCGCTGTGCTCGAAATCCAGGTCAAACGCACAGTCACTTTTGCGCCGAAGGACGAAGTCTTCCGCTCGGTGGTCGAGCAGATCGCCCAATCCTGCTCGAAACCCGGCTTCTGGGTCGCCAACCACCAGATGGCGATCGCTATCTCCGCGGGATCCCGCAAGATCGATGGTGCTTATCAGGACGTGCTTACCTGGGCGCGCCAAATCGGCGACGCAAAGACATCCATGGAGCAGCTCAGGCGCTCAGGTTCGGCCAATCCAGACATGCGCACTTTCGTGGACACTTTCCGGTCCCACCTTCGCGATTTCGGGGTGGCGGATGACGATGAGACCGTGTGGAAAATGCTTCGCCGTTTGCAGATTCTTGTCTTCGACTTCACGGCGGAGGGGTCCTCAACGGAGGAACTGGAGCGCGAACGCTGCGCGCGCGCTCTTCTGCCCGAGGAAGCTTCGAGAGCCGGGGAGCTTTGGAGTGTGCTTACGGAATTGTCGATTCAAATTGCAGCGTCTGCCGGCGATCGCGACCGAAACCGGTTGCTGGCGGACCTGAAGAAATTCTCGTTCGGGCTGGCCGCTCTCCCCGGCAATGACTCCGCGCTTCGTTCGCTGGCGGAGCTGTCCAGAAATTCGCTCGCCGACATTGAGGACCGCGTCTGCGGAGTGAAGCTGAGCCGTATCGGTCCGCTGTCGGCATTACGTTCCGCGCTCGATGCGAGCCGCTATGTCGAGTTGCGGGGAGACGCAGGTGTTGGGAAGTCCGGAATTCTAAAACATCTGGCAGAACAGATCGCAGTGGAGTCCGAGGTATTGGTGTTGACGCCGGACCGAACGCCGCCCGGGGGGTGGTTCGAACTTAAAAGCAAGCTGGGATTCAACGGAGAATGCAGGGATTTTCTGGCAGAACTTGCACGGAATGGCGCGGCGGTTCTGTTTATTGACAACCTCGACCTGTTCCGGCCAGAAGCGCGCCAGACGGTTATCGACATCGTGCGTCAAGCAGAAGGGATCCAGGGGCTATCCATCGTTGCAACCGCGCGGTTAGACTTCGGTCAGCTCGAACCGAGCTGGCTTCCCGGCCAGAGCATCGCGGCAATGAATCCCGCAACACCTGTCTATCTCGAAGAGCTAACCGAAGGAGAAGTTATCGAGCTGCAAGAGCTAGTCCCGCGGATAGCATCTCTTCTAAGTAAGAACCACCCGGCGCGGAACATAACCCGCAATCTTTACAGGTTGGCCCGACTTTCTTCGCTGTCCCCGAACGAGTCTATCCCTCTTTCCGAGGCGGGAATGGCGATCCGTTGGTGGGATGTAGCGGACGGAAAGATCGACGATGGGTTCATCGACCGTGCACGGCTGTTGCGGAGTATGGCGCGACAAGTGATCAGCAGGGCGGAACATCTTGACAGCAGCGCGAGCTCCGCTAGGGCGATTGATTCCCTGGTCCATAGCGAGACGCTACGCCAGCTCGGAAACGACCATGTTGCCTTCCGCCACGACGTACTCCGGGAGTGGGCGGCCGCTAATCTGCTGTTCACGGATCCATCTGCGGTCGACCTGCTTCCACTGAACGATACTCCGCCGGCCGATCTTGCTCGTGCGGTGGAACTGTGTGCCAGCATGAGCGTCGAGCGCAGCGAAGACGGCGCAGGCTGGCTGGCTTTACTGCAGAAAATGAGCGGGAAAGGGACAGAATGAGTGTGATATCAACAAATCCGTTGTGGCGCCGACCTGTCTTGCTGTCTCTGGTGCGTTCTGAACTCGCTCTGGATCAGTTAAAGAAGACTGCCCCGATCCTCTTCAAGGGCAAGGGCGCACTGCTCCGGGAGCTCATTCGGACGGTGATGGCTGTAGATACAGAGCCAGCTTCGAACCTGCTAATTGTGCAGGATCCGGATTATCAGAAGATCACCGAGGGGCTGTACATCCCGGGAGGCCCGACGTGGTCAAGGCTCATCCTCTGGCTCTTGATGGAGATCGAATCTCTCCCGGTGCCTGCTGTTCCGGAGGTCGCCAAACTCTTTAAGGCATGGTGCCTGGGGTTGATGGGCCAAGATCCTCTGACCCCGGCAATCCTGCGCCAGATCTACGCCTGGCTCCTCGAGATTGAAATGCCGGAGGAACATGAGGAAGGCAGACTTCGGAAGGAACTCTCGCGCGACGAAGTGACTTCTCTCGCGTCGGACCTCCGGGAGACCTTCCTCTGGTTCTGTCATCGCACACCGGAACTCGCCTCGGAATATCTCCACTCCTTCGAGGGTAGGAGACATCGAGAGCAGTCGATGTTGGCAATCTTGAAGCTTCAAAGTTCGCTCGCACAGGCGGCCCCAAAAGATTACGCCGATTTCGCCATCAAGGCACTCATTCCCGAGCAGAGACCTCGCCGATCCAGGTCGCATGGCATGGAACGTGAGGAAGTCTTCGAGTCCTCACGTTCCGAATTTCTGCCGGTATCGCCCGCCCAAGGTCCGTTCTTCAGTCTGCTAACCAGCGATGCAGCCGAAGGCTTGCGCCTGATTCGCACACTCGTCGATCACGCTGTTTCGTTTTTCAGCCGGGGCCGTGAACCCGGCGGCGATGGGGTCACAATTCAATTTCCCGATGGACCTCGAACTTTTCCGTGGACCATGTCTTACGGTTGGTCAAGGGAATACACAGACGCGCCCTACGTAGTGACCTCAGCATTGATGGCGCTTGAAGCATGGGCGCACCGAAGAGTAGACGCTGGCGAGCCGGTCGAGGCTGTGATTCACGATGTGCTGGGAGACCAGACAGCACCGGCCGCCTTTCTGTTGATTGTTGTGGACCTTTTGATCTCACATTGGCCGAAATCGCGTGCCGCTGCCGTTCCGTATCTCGCGTGTCCGGAACTTCTCGCGATGGATCGACATCGAATCGCGCTTGACATGCTAGAGATTCCTGATCCCTTCGGAATTAAAGAGATCCAGCAGGAGCCGATGGGGCTGGTTAGCTTGCAAGAGCTGGCCACCCGGCCGTCTCGGTCACGGCTTCTGGATCAGATACTCGACGACCCCAGCAACTACCTGGACCATGTTCCCAACGAGGCCCTCGACGAACTTCGGCGCCTGCTCGAAGCTGCAGCAAGCAGAGTGGGAGCTCCGCAAGAGGACTCGACGTTGATGGATCCACGATTGATGGTGCGCTACGCACTGAATCGCCTCGATCCCGCCAACTGGAGCCCGGCAGAAGTGCAACTTGAGGACGGCACAACGGTGGCCAGACTTGTGTATTTTTCACCCGCTGAAGAGGCCGAACAGCAATCGAGCCTTGAGCGGAAGACGCGTCAGCGTCGACAGGATGCGCAGCTAAGAATCCTCGCAAACAAGCTTCTCGAATTACCAGGTCGCGCAAATCCCGAGTTGTTGACGGTCCTGGCTGATTGGGCTCAGAAAGAATTCGAGCTACCCCAGCCGGATCAGGACGAGGAAAACCTGGCTTGGATGCACGAGCATGCGGTGTTTGCCATTGCGCTGATCGTGGCTCGCGATGGCACCCCTGAATTAAGAGTTCGTCACCGCGACTGGCTGCTGCGGACATTCCGGCAGGGGCTGGCAACGCGAGAGGATAACGTCCACCGAGTGCGTGGTGGGTTGAAGTTCAACCCTGCCGCGATGGGATTTTCGGGACTGGTCTACCTGATGCAGGAGCAGAGATCGAGCGACGAGATTCGGGAGTTGCTGCGTGCGGCGGGAAATCCGAATCCGGCCGCTGCGCACGGGATGACTGAGGTGGCTTACCTTCTTTCAACTCTCGACGAGAGACTGCCGCGCAGTGTGCTACGCATCGCATTTCGGGCGATGAACAAGGCTGATCGAGACTGGAACTTCAGGCCTGGCATGGATTTTGACCACGAAAAGCAGGACCATGAGCTTCGTTTGGCAGCGTGTGCAGTTGAGGTTCTGGAGCACATCGAGACTGAGATCGGTTGGCTGGAAGGTCGTAACCCGGAGCCTGATTGGCCCGCATTCATCCGTCGCGTTCCACATCCAGCATTTGGACTGAGGATAAGGGCCGGCAGCGAGGAAAGTGTTCAGGAGGTCGAGCCAGAGCCAGAAACCGAACGGAATGCGCATACCGATTCGCAGGGCGCGGGGCTCTGGCTCAGGAGTATTGAAGAACTCCTGGATACGCCGGCAATCCCGTGGCTGCGTACCCTGGCTGACGCCTACAAAGGATGGACCAGCATTGCGAACGGCTCCGGATTCGATCCAGACGGACGGATAAGCGGTGAACCGGAGGGATGGAACGAGGCGTTCTTCCGCGTCGTCCCATTGTGCCTGGTCGGAGCCGGAGAAGAGGAGGTTGATCGGATTCTCTCGGATCACTTCTCAGATCTTCCTGAAGAGTCATTCTATGACCTGATCGCCCTTTTCCAGATAAACGTAGACCAGATCTATTTCAACGGGAAACTGCTCGACGTTTCTATTGCGGTTAAGGTACGCCAGTCTTTGACGACGAGGCTGCAGGCCACCCATGATTGGATCTGGCTACGATCTCAGCGCGAGGAGCGCGCCGGGATGCACTTGGCGGAAGCGATCTCGGTCTTGTTCTTCATTCGATCGGGTGGGCTGCTGGATTACCCCAAGGCCTACATCCTTGAAAAGGGCATCGGAGATCTGGCGCCTTTCCTACCAACGCTGCGAGATATGGTAGTGGACAACCCGAGCCCGTACGTCGGCAACATGGCGTTGATTCTTCTCGAAGTATCACCCCGCCGAGAGCAGGCGGAGCTAGTCTTCGCCTGTGCCGAGACCTGGATACCGATTTACAGGGGCGACACTCGTTTCTGGAGAGACTATGGATTCGGCAGGCGATGGTGTTCGATCGTTAGGAAGATTCTGGATGCCGACTCTACCCTCTTTACCAAAGGCAGTCCGCGGAGAGCAGATCTTGATCGGATGCTCGCCTACCTCGTCACGGAGGGAATTCCTGAGGCGAGTCACTTGGAGAAGGCATTGAAAATGTTGGATCGCGGCAGTCGTGCCTGATTCGAGATTTACGATGCCTCGTTCGGGATTTGTGCAGTTATTCAATGATCGTCCAACGAGCCACCGGACTCTTTGGCGGTGAAATCAGCTTTCCACTTCTGCCTGTACTCTGTATTAATCGGTTACCGTCTAGCGACCCACCGCAACGTGAACCTCAGCTGTTGCCAGACCATTGCGCATTTCCAGGATCACGTTTGCCGCTCTACTACTTGATTTGAAGAGGGTAGTAATACGACGCCTGATCCTGCCCGTGGGTCGTCGAAAGAAAATAGGATCCCGGTCTGGACTTCCGTAAGTCTAGATCAACCGAGACCTCTTCCCGGTCGCCACTACCGATTGAGGTTGTGTTACCGTGGGCCAGTGGGTCATTGACCGTCTGATCGCGCGTGACAGCTATTGTGTATTGACCAGCTCTGCTGTAGCGGGGAAGGACAATCGTCACCTTGACGAATGCTCGGGGCAGCGATACGGATTGTAACGGACTTGGTTGTGCTGACTCGGATGGAAGACTCCGAAGCGTCCCGGCGTTTGATAAGTCTATGGTTTCAGGAATCGCCGCCATATTGTCGGCTGGATGCGGCGTGTTCGTTCCGTGCCGCGATACCACAACGAATGCGGCGACTATCAAGAGACAACAACCAACGGCGGTCACGAAGACCAGTCTTCGCCGGCGCGACTGATGTTGGGACCGCAGTTCAAGCAGCCTTCTCATGCAGACTGGACAATTCGCTGCATGATCCACTCTCGGATCCGACAGGGCGATCTGTTTGGATTGTTGAGCAACGCTTTCCAAGAACGCTTCATCAGGACAGGCACCGACAGGCGCAGTTCTCCCTTCGAGGACAAGTTCCTGATGTTGCCTTGTGACCCATGCATCAAGGCGATCTTCAGCACGAGAAAACCTAAGCAATCTCATTGAGACAATTCTCCAGGTTGTGAGAGATCATGGAGCAACGACTCCATCTCCCGGATATACGCTCGCCGAACGGCGGTGTGGTCCATTTCAAGATCCTCAGCGATCTTCCGCCACGAGTACCCCAGAGCGCGCCATTTTGCAATCGACTGGGCAAGGGGTGAAAGGCGCTCCAATAGCTCTCTTCCATAGACCTTCTGCTCTGCCTCTGGTTGACCAATATACAACTTTTCCATATCGATCAATGACCCATATGGAATCTCCAGGCGTCGCTTTGCTGCCTCCTGCCGTGCCCGGCGTTTGATCACGCTCTTGGTGCGCGACAGCAATTTCTTATCCGAGCATTCTGCATGGCGAGAGATGTAGCCAGAGACATTCTCAACAGCGTGGTCCATGATGTCGTGAGCGGCGGCGTGATCGTTGAGATAAGTCCAAGCGCAACGGATCGCATAAGGCCAAGCTGCCTTTGCAGCGGCCTCCAGTTTTTCATTTGAAGCCGGGCTTCCGGTTGAATGTGCCCAGCTCCATGTTGGCTCTTTCCAGTTGCTGCCTTGTGGCTGCATATGAGAGCGTCCGTCACACTGGGGGATAACCGCCACACATCTTGAGGTGTTTGGACCGCAACCAAACTGTTTCGGTAGCAAAAAAACTTCACGTGCCTGCCCCAAACACCCGACGAAAGTGCCTTTAGTAGTTACAGGGAAAGATGCGACAGAACGTCCTGCTGCAATCAAGACGTCGCTTCGCTGTTGAGCCACGGTGAAGCATGATCCAGATTCTGCCACAACAGGAGGCGCATTTCAAGTATGAATCGATGAAGTTCGCCGTAGTTCGTTTGCGAACACGAGACGATAGCTGCACGAGTGAGATTGAGACTTGCCAAGCTAACTGCGACTGCGGTGGCGCGGCGTAACTGTGTAAGTGTTGCCTGCAATACGCCTGACTCAAGGAGAATGAAAATCGGCGGAGCATTACTCCGCATCTCGCTGTTCGCTTCAGGAAAAGTCAATAGGGATTGAGGTTTCTCTGCATCTCCCCACTGCCGAGGTGTCCCCATGACTGCTGAACACAGACCGAGGTCGTCTGATGTTTGGGGCCCAGATGCCACAGCTTTGGCAATCCAGGCCCG
>Ga0302320_10022323_pt1 | contig 12508 bp, 13 predicted proteins | sample Bog_T0_3_FD_202130 | JGI IMG/M metagenome (GOLD analysis project Ga0302320, IMG submission 202130) | Peat permafrost microbial communities from Stordalen Mire near Abisko, Sweden - Bog_T0_3 | ecosystem: Environmental > Terrestrial > Soil > Wetlands > Peat | place: Sweden: Abisko, Stordalen Mire...
AAGTACGGATCTTTTCTGAGCGGTCACCTGTGCCGAGCTGGGCTTTTTTGTTGGCGCTGAATTTCTTGGCGGCTTCTTCCTCTTGTTGTGCTTCTATTTTTGCGGTCAAAATCTGCATGGCCCGCTCGCGATTGGCGCTCTGCGAACGCTCGGCGGTGACGCGCACGTCGAGACCGGTCGGCTTGTGGACCAGGCGCACGGCTGTTTCGACCTTGTTGACGTTCTGGCCTCCTTTGCCGCCGGCGCGCGAGAATTCCATTTCCAGGTCGCCGGGAGGAATGACGAGCTTTGTTTTTTTACGGATAGGCAAAATCGCCACAGCAGCGGTAGACGTATGAATACGACCTGACTTTTCCGTTTCAGGTACGCGCTGTATGCGATGAACGCCTGTTTCCCAGCGCAGGTCGGTATAGGCGCCTTTTCCTTTCACCTCGAGCGAGGCTTCCTTGTAGCCCTTGAGCGAACTGCGCGACTCCTCGACGATCTTTGTCTGCCAACCTTTCGTCACGGCATAGGCCTTGTACATCTGGACGAGCTTTTCTGCAAATAATGCCGCCTCTTCCCCGCCAGCACCGGCGCGCACTTCCAAAATGAGCTCGTTCGGAATCTCGATTTCTTCTTTTTCTGAATCAAGGATGGCCTGTATCTGCTCTTCGGTATTTTTTTTCTGCTCAATGATACCTTTCAAATCGGCCTCCGCCATCTCGCGCATGGAGACGTCTTTCGTCATTTCCAAAACTTCCGCTTCTTCCTTTAAAAGCTTTTCATATATCTCGGCCAAGAACGCCGTCTTGTGATTCTTTTTTAGTTCGTCGAGGTTCATATATTTGAAAGGAGCTCCTTGAGCCTGCGCGTCGAAATGGCGACCAATTTCGCCTGGCCCTCTCTAACTATGACCGGTAAAACGATTGCTTTGCCTTTGACTTTTTTGTCATGATCGAGAAGACGCGCGTCGAATTTGAATGCGCCACCTACATCTATACCAAGCTTGTCGAGAAATGCAAGCAGATTCTTGCGCACGAAAATCGGCGTGATGCCGAGCTTTTCGCCGAGTTGAAGTTCGGCGAGCATGCCGATTAGTACGGCATAGCCATGGCTCACGCCGTACTTCAATTCTATGGCGTGACCGTATGTGTGGCCAAAATTGAGGACAATGCGGCCCTTTTGCTCCTTGAAATCGGAGCTGGTGTAAAAATCTTTGACTCGAATTGATTGTTCGATGATCGATGCGAGCTTGGGGCTTTTTTGTATCGATCGGACGGTTTCTTGTGCAAGGAGTGCGAGGATGGATGGATCTTTTATGAGGCCGTATTTGATGATCTCGCCGAGACCGTCTACAATCTGGCTTTTTGAAAGCGATTTAATGAAGCGGTGATCGATGACGATGGCGTTCGCGGGATAAAAAGCACCGACTTGATTTTTAGCGCCGAGAAAATCGATGCCTGTCTTGCCGCCATGAGCGCTGTCGACTTGGGCGACGAGGGTGGTCGGAATCTGGACGTATCTTATTCCTCTCATATAAATTGAAGCTGCAAAACCAGCGAGGTCACCGACAGTTCCGCCGCCCAGAATAACCACGATCGATTCCCTATCGAGCCCGCGGTGCGAGAAATCCTTGAGGAGCTTTTCGAGAACATGCCATTGTTTGGCTTTTTCACCGTCAGGAACAAGAATAGCCGTCGGCTTGAGCTTTTTTAATGTCTGCACCGCCCATCTCACGTGCGGCAGGACTTTTTTTGAGGTCACGATACAGACGCGCGAAGGCTTTTCCTTTTTGAGAAATGGCTTGAGAGCGCTGACGGAATGGAGGATTGGAGTCATGGTATTAGTATATAGCAGAAAGAAGAAAGCGCCGAAGCGCTTCCTCCTGTGTTCTGCCGGACAAAGTTACGCCTTCTTTTTCGGGGTTGCCTTCGCTTGGCGGGCCTTGAATTTCTCGACGCGACCGGCGGCATCCATCATCTTTTCCTGATTGGTATAAAAAGGATGCGAGGACGAGGAGATTTCGACTGAAACGAGCGGGTATTCCACACCGTCATGCCATTTCGCCTTTTCCGTCGATTTTATGGTCGAAGCGATGAGAAAATCGACATCGTTCGAGTTGTCGTGGAAAATGACCTGGCGGTAGTCCTTTGGATGTATGTCTTTTTTCATAAAGAGCACTTTATCAAATAAAGGACAAAAAGGCAAGAAAAAGCATGTTTCTAGAGCCCATTCAAAGGATCGATCTCCGTCGTCTGGATCTGATTCGCCAGGGCCATGACGCTATTGCCGTACGAAGTCGCTCCGGTGACATAGCCGCAAGAACGGCCGGAGTAATATTTGCAAGCGGCGTTTTTCTGCGCTGTATAACTGGCAGAATCCGCGCCGAGGTCGGACAGATAGATTCCAGAAGCCATAAAAGCGTCGAGCGGATGCCACGGGTTCGGCGCCGTCGATATGCCGAGAGCTGTTTGGAGGCGGCTGATGAGGAGTGTCCATGTCGAAGCGATGAATTGGGCCGGCCCCATGGCGCCGCCGTAGCCGATTGATTGCGGGCATGAGACTTGCATAGATTTATAATCCAGTCCGAGCGATTGAGTGATGGAAATGAACGGTTGGACATCGCGCGAAGGCTTCATTACGTTTGAGATAGGATTGCCGTTCGTGTCGATACCAGAACCATCGCCGGTGTTGGTCAGATAGCACGTGCCGTCATTCTTGCCGATGCCGGTTTCCTGGGTCAGAATGGCCAAGAGGAAGGCTTGTGGGACTCCTGTGGTGGTGTAAACAGTGTTCGCATAATTCAAAGCATCGCCGAACGGTATAGCGCTCGTACCGGCCAAATGAAATAGGGCGGTTCGGATCTGCGCCGCTTTCTGCTCTTTTTGGGCGACAAGGCTGCTGTAGGCGCTCTCGTTCTCCTTGCTGACCGAGAGCAATTGCTTCTTTTGAGCTTGCGCTTGCTGAACTGTCGCTTCTTGCTCCTGGATGACCGCCTTTGCATCCTCCTCTTGATTCTGCTGTGTCGTCAATTGGTCTTTCTCGCTTTGGTTTTGTGCCTCATCAACGCGCAATTGGTTGAAAGCTGTTTCCATAGCATGTTGTATAGACTGAAAATCATCAAAGCTTGCCATGGCGTCCGACAGGCTATTGCTGCCGAGGACGATGTCGGGAATGGTTATATCGCCGGCTTCGTTTATCTTTATTAAAATTTGCGCCAAGGTCTCGTGGCCTTGATCGATCTGACCGCTCAAGCTGTTGATATTCGACTGCTTTTGCGTGATATTCTGGCCGAGGGTTTGGATGATGAGGTTTTCCTGCTTTATCTTGAGGTTCGCCGCGTTGATCTGAGCGGTCAAAACATTGATGTCTTTCTGAATGGAAGCGCTTTGGCCCTGGGCGGCGGTCAATTGGGTCTGTGCCGCCGCTTCCTCGGCTTCCACTTGAACCAATTCAGCCTGGAGCTGTGCTTGTTGCGAGGCGGTCAAGGATGAAGTCTGCGCGCGCACAAGGTGTAAAGGAAAGATGAAAAGAAGAAAAAAAGGAAAGATGAAAACAGCAGTCGGGATATGAAAAAGGTTCATTGCTATAGTATAGCAAAAAAATCGTTTACCCGAGAGCGGGATTTGTTTTATTTCTTGGCCTCTTTCTTGTCTTCCTTTGCAGGAGCTTTGGCGGCATCGGCGGCTGCAGTCGCGCCTGCCTCGCCCTCCTTGACTTCCTTGCCCTTTGCTTCGACTTCTATGGATGACATGTCTATAGCCTGCGGCGCTTCTTCGACTTCTTCTTTTGCTTCGGCGATGGATGCGACGATCTCGTTCGGCTGGGTTATGAGGGTCACGCCATGCGGCAATTTTATTTCCGAGGCATGGATGGCGCTGTTCAATTCGATGAGCGATGAAATGTCTATCTTTATCTCGTGCGGAAGGTCTTTTGGCGCGGCCTCTATCTCGATATCGCGCAAGACCTTTACCAAAATGCCGCCCTTGTCTTTGACCGCCGGAGAGACGCCTTCAAAGACTACCGGAGTGCGGACTTTGACCTTTTTGCCTTTTTCTATGACATAAAAATCTGCATGACGGACGATGCCGCTCACAGGATGGATGTCAACGTCGTAAATCAGGGCTTCGTGCTCGTGGGTGCCGTCTTTTAGCACGATGACGGATGATTCGCCAGCCTGTTTGAAGACCTTTTTGAATTCGGCCAAAGATACGACCACAGAAGTTGATTTCTCCTTTGGCCCGTAAAAAACAGCGGGTATCTTGCCCGACTTCCTTAGGCTATCGTTTTTCGCGCTCTGTCCAGATTCCTGGCGGCGCTCTACGGCTAATGACAACATGCGGAGTATCTTATACGAACATGCCTGAAAATGCAAATCCTTTTTATTTAATGGCGATGCCGTGAGCAGGCGCTTGCATGGCATAGAGCTTGTATACGTCGCTACTGGAAAGTTGATGGTTGTAGATAGCAACACTATTCACGTACAATGAGCCGCTCCCGACAGAAGCAACTTGACTAGGATAATTGGAATAGAGGCCGGGCCAAAAATCGCCGCCGGGTTTTACGGCAGTGGGGTTATTGGGGAAAGCGGTCAATACCCCATTGATATACAATTTGTATCCGATCCCATCACAAGAATATGTCACATTCACCCAATTACCTGGAGAAGGAAGAGATACTGTTCCTGGTTCGCCTGAACGGCCAAAATACAGATTTGGCGAAGATACTTGGATCAAGATGCAATATGACAAGGAATCTCCCAGAACGCTGGAGCTCACATCACAACTCCCAAAACCGCCGGTCGCAGATGTCATGCCCAGGACGATAACTTTCGATGGCCATGCCACAGGGGCCTTCATCCACACACTGACGGTCATAGGACCATACGGGATCGGATTGTTATCCAAGTGGTACTGGATGCGGCTATTGTTTGAAATGGAGAATCCGCTTCCCGATGGGGAATCTTTTGTCCAGCTAGAACCTGTCAAAGCCGGTACTATATTCCACGGATAATTACCGGACTGGTCGGCAGTGTTTTGATTGCTAAAATCTTGGTAAAGGTACGCATCCGCTCCGAACGCATGATAGTTCGTTGAGGCGAATTCGATGCCTGCCGCCGTTTGCCCTTTTTGTCGCGCGCTGCTCAACGCGACAAACACTATGGACGACAAAAGGCCGATGATGGAGATGACGACGAGGAGCTCTATCAATGTGAAGCCTCTTTTATAAAACATATATTTTATTCTGCAGCTTGCCTACTTCAACGTAATGCCTGTGCTATTGGCAAGAGAATATCCACTACCTATAGGCGTGCTGGATGAATAATTATACGAGCCCGCGGGAGCTATATAGTTTCCTGTTTGATCCACCGGAACGCCAGAACCTTGATCAAAGCTGAACATAGCTAAAGGATTTGCTCCCAATTTGTGATAATTCATCTGGGCAAATTCATAGGTAGCGGTCGTTTGACCCTTTTGTCGCGCGCTCTGTAAAGCCACCAGAACGATCGATGACAGAAGTCCGATGATCGATATCACCACGAGAAGCTCGACGAGCGTAAAACCGAGATTTTTTCCGATGTTTTTTTTCATGAAAAGAATTTTATTATCAAAAAAGTGGCGACGACGTTCGTCACAAAGGCCGCTATGAGCACGATGTATATGGACAAAGGCAATTTTTGTCGGGCGGTTTTCATAGGAAATATTTTATGATGATAAACGTGGCGATGATATCGATGACAACGACCGCCACCATTATGACCTGCGCGGAGGCAGGAGATTTAGCCAGACCGTGACGCATGAGCCACCCGGCCATGCCCGAAGCCCCGCCAGATGACTGGCCGAATCCAGCCGCAGGAGAGGGACGGTGCATGGCGTTGCTTTGAGTATCAGTGTCGAATTGCACTTCGTCAGACATGACTGGATTATAACCTTTGACCTGATAATGACAACTACAGCATGTTGAAAACCTTGAGCTTTTGCTCGACGACAGCCTGCATGGCTATTTTTGCAGGCTTCATATATTTATAAGGGGCCACTTCATCTGGAGTATCGGAGAGGGACTTCAAAAGGCCGATGCGGTATGCGACGCGAAGCTCGGTGTTGACGTGCACGATGGAAATTCCGGCCTTGATCGCCGAACGCACCATATCATCGCCTTGGCCCGAACCGCCGTGCAAGACGAGCGGCAGACCGGTCGATTCGGCGATCTCTCGTATCCTTTCCGGGTCTATCTTCTTTGCCGCGAGGGTGGCCGACATGCCGGCCTCCAGAAGGCCGTGGAAATTACCGACCGCCGGAGCGAGCATATCGATGCCGGTCTCGTCTGAAAAACGCTTTGCATCTGCCGCGCTCGTCAATTGCACGCCGACCGGCACGGCCGATATGACCTGCGATGATTGGCCGATATACCCCAGCTCTGCTTCAAAGATTATGTTTGGGTTTTTCTTTTTTGCATATTCCAGGCATTTTTTCGTCATAGCGGCATTCTCCTCGAACGGGAGCTTTGCTCCGTCGAATATGACCGCATCGAATCCGGCGTCGACCGCCTCGACTATCCTATCGTAGCTGTATGTGTGATCGGCATTGATGAATATCGGCTGGCCCCTTTCTTCCCTGGTGGTACGAACGACTGCCACTGCTTCACGGACGCCGACATAATCGCGCTCGCCCTCCGATACGCCGATGACGACCGGGACGTTCAACCCCTTTGCCGCATCCGCCACTGCCCAGATGCCGTCGATTGTGGAAACATTGAAATGGCCTATGGCGACGGAATCGTTCCTGGCCTCGAGTATATATTCGCGGAGAGACTTCATGGTATAATTCTAGCATGTCTCTCTTCAACAAACCTCATGACTTCGTCGCCATTGGGGATATCGTCATCGACGCTTTTATAAAGTTGAAAGACGCTCATGTCAATTGCAAGATAAACAGCGCCGACTGCGAGATATGTATGAAATTCGGCGACAAGATACCGTTCGAGTTCGACCGCGTCATCGCAGGCGTCGGCAATTCGCCGAATGCCGTCGTGTCTGCGGCTCGCCTCGGGCTCCGATCAGCCATCATCGCGAACGTGGGGCGCGACGATCGGGGCAAGGAATGCGCATCGGCCCTCGAATCGAACGGCGTGTCGACGGAATACATAGTCGAGCAAAAAAACAAGAAAACCAATTACCACTACGTCCTTTGGTACGGATCCGAACGGACCATTTTGGTCAAACACGAGGACTTTGCTTATTCCCTGCCGAAATTAGCTCCGCCGAAATGGATATACCTGTCCTCCATGGGAGTGTCATCAGCCGGTTTCCATGACGAAATCGCCGATTATCTGGAGAAAAACCCGTCGGTCAAGCTCGCCTTCCAGCCCGGCACGTTCCAGATGGAGCTGGGTACGGAGAGGCTGAAGAGGATCTACGCCGAGACCGAGGTCCTCGCTATGAATGTCGAGGAATCGCAGCGCATCCTCGGCGCAAAGGAGGAAGACCGCGATATAAACAGCCTGTGCAAGAGGCTTTTGACCCTCGGTCCGAAAATGATCCTGCTCACCGACGGCCCGAATGGCGCATATCTATTCGACCAGGGCAAGCTCTATATGATGCCGCTTTACCCTGATCCAAAGCCGCCCTACGAGCGCACCGGCGCCGGCGATGCCTTTTCATCGACATTCATCGCCGCCCTAGCGCTCGGAAAGACGCCGCTCGAAGCCTTGGCCTGGGCGCCGATAAATTCCATGTCGGTCGTGCAATATATCGGCGCGCAAGAAGGCCTTTTGACAAGAGAAAAATTGGAGGAATATCTAAATAAAGCTCCGGAAAGCTATAGAGCGATAGAACTATAAAATCTAACCTGGATTATATCCGTAATAATTTTCAAGAAAATCTTTTTTGAATTTCGAAAATGTCCCGTCGAGAATGCTGTTCCGCATTTTTTTGACCAAATGTACGATGAAATAAAGATTGTGCTGGCTCGCTAAAACCGAGGCGAGTATCTCCTTTGACCTGAAAAGATGCGAAATATAGGCGCGGCTATGATTCGTACACGTAGGACAACGACATTCCGGGTCTATCGGTGAAAAATCCTTCGTATATTTGGCGTTCAACATGTTGATGCGGCCGTGACGCGTATAGAGAGCGCCGTTCCTGGCCAGTCTGGTCGGCGAGACGCAGTCAAAGGTGTCGATGCCGCGTTCGACGCCTTCGAACAGGTCGATGATTTCGCCCATACCGAGGAGATGCCGCGGCTTCCCTTCCGGCAAGATATCCGTGACCCATTCGACGGCTTTGTATATATCGTCTTTGTCGAAGGATCCACCGATGCAAAAGCCCGGAAAATCCATAACCGCGATCGCGTCCGCGCTTTCCTTACGCAGGTCTTCGAATCGGCCGCCCTGGACGACGCCATAGAGGGCTTGTTCGCCGCCAAGCTTTTTATGTTCAGCGAGGCTTCGACCAGCCCAACGATGCGTGCGCTCCATTGCCTCCTTTTGGTATCCATACGGATCGTCCGCGGCGGTGCATTCATCAAAAGCGACGATGATGTCAGCGCCGAGGTCGTGTTGGATTTGTATTGATTTTTCCGGGGTAAAGTAATGCGCGGAGCCGTCGATCACGGATGTGAACGCAACTCCGTTCTCGTCTATTTTGGCAAGCGAGGAATGAGGAGAAGATTGAGGCTCGGGAAGGGAAATATCCTCATCAGGGTACGCCGTCATCGCCTGCTGGCGATGCGTCTCGTTCTCGCGCCAGTCACGCTCCGAAAGCCCCTTCCGAGAATGTTTCCCCTCCCTCACTAGTAGTACTTCTTCCTTGTTGCCATTACCCCCAACTTTCGATTTTCCCTTGTCAAAGGCGCTCCCCAGCGAAAAAACCTGGAAGCCGCCGGAATCGGTCATAGTCGGCCCCTTCCAGTTCATGAACGGCGCAAAACCTCCTGCGGCTTTTACGATTTCCTGACCCGGTTGCAGATACAGATGATACGTATTGGCCAAGACCGCCTGGACGCCCATATCCCGCAACATTTGGGGCGTCAAAGCCTTGACGGTCGCCTTGGTCCCCACGGCGATGAAGGCCGGCGTCTCTAATCGCCCATGCGGCGTCTGGATGAGACCGGCGCGGGCTCGCGTCCCCGCAAGCTTTTTTTCAATGGAAAATGAGAATGGCATGAGCACATAGTACAAGAAAACCGACTTAATTTCTAATCATCTGACGTAACCTAAACTTTGAAATTTTCTTGTGCTATGATATCCCCATGAATCAAAATGACCTGGAGCCGCTCTCGGCGCAAAAGATAAACAAGAATATCTACGACCATATAAAGGAGATCAGCAAGGAATTCAAGGCCGGCTTCGAGATCTTGAAGAGATACCCGAATACGGTCAGCATATTCGGCTCTGCCAGATCAAAGCCCGGGAATTTCCATTATGAGGAAGCGGTAAAGCTGGGAGCCAAGATCGTAGAGGAGCTCGGCCTCGCTGTCGTCACCGGCGGCGGACCGGGCATCATGGAGGCGGCCGCCAAAGGCGCAGTGGAGGCAGGCGGGAAAGCCCTCGGACTGACGATACAGCTTCCGCGCGGGCAAGTTACGAACAAATATGTGACCGAGGCCTGCGATTTCAAATACTTCTTTGCCCGCAAAGCCATGCTGTCTTTCTCTTCCCGAGCCTTCATATTTTTTCCCGGAGGCTATGGCACGCTCGACGAGGTGGCGAATATCCTGAATCTGGTACAGGGCGAAAAGATACCCCGAGTGCCCATCATCCTGGTCGGCACCGATTATTGGACGAAATTCGTCGACTTCCTCCGAGGAGCAATGATACAGAGCCATCATACGATAGAGGAGGGTGAATTGAGCATATTCACAGTGACCGATGACCTCGACAAAGTCATCGATATAATCAAATCCGTTCATCCGACCGGTTGGTGGAATGTGATGGATTGAGCTGCTCTGGGTCTAATACCCCATGTCCCCCATTCCCGCATTTCCTTGCGGCTTCTTTTCTTCAGGCTCGTCGGCGATGGCGGCTTCGGTGGTGAGGAGCAACGCAGCCGCAGAGCAGGCGTTTAGGACGCCGAGGCGGGCGACCTTGACTGGATCGACGATGCCGGCCGCTATCATATCATCGACTATCTTGTCGGCGAGCGCGTCATAGCCGCTGTTTCCCTTTCCATTTTTTATCTTTTCCACAATAACCGAGCCATCGTCTTTGCCTGCATTTATAACTATTTGTTTCAAGGGAGCCTCGAGAGCTTTCAAAACTATTCCGTAGCCAATGATCTCTTCCGCGCTTGTAATTTTTCCGACCTTGGACTGTCTCGTTGCCGAAGACTTGGCCACTTCGTTCGCCGCACGAACGAGAGCGACGCCTCCTCCAGGAACTATACCCTCTTCGATCGCAGCCTTTGTCGCGTTGACAGCGTCTTCGATCTTTAACTTCAAATATTTCATTTCCGTTTCCGTAGCCGCTCCGACGCGGATGACAGCGACGCCGCCGGAAAGTTTGGCAATGCGCTCGGCTAGTTTGTGAGCGTCTCCGTATTCACTAGCCTTTTCTTTTGGAGAAAAGCTCTCATATTGCTTCTTCAGTTGAGCGACTCTTTTCTCGATATCTGCTCTCTTTCCTTTGCCGCCAACAATTATGGTATTGTCCTTTGTCGAAATGACCTTGCGGGCTTTACCAAGCATCGATATATCCGCTTTTTCAAACTTCATTCCCACATCTTCGCTTATAACAGTCGCTCCAACTGTCACAGCGATATCTTCAAGCATTGCTTTTTTATTGTCGCCGTATCCCGGAGATTTGACCGCCAAAACATTGAACGTGCCACGGAGTTTGTTCACCACAAACGTAGACAAGGCTTCGCCGTCGACATCCTCGGCTATTATGACCAGATCCTTCTTGCCGCTCTGGGCGAGCTGTTCAAGCAGAGGCAGAACCTCCTTTATCGCCGAGATCTTCTTGTCAGTGATGAGAATAGCCGGCTCTTTGAATTCCGCTTCCATGCGTTCGACGTTCGTTATCATATACGCCGACACATATCCTTTATCGAATTGGATCCCTTCGACTACTTCCGACTCGAGCGAGGTCGTTTGCGACTCTTCGACGGTGACGACGCCATCCTTGCCTACTTTTTTTATGGTCTCTGCGATGATTGAACCGATTTCAGGCGATTCTGATGAGATGGTGGCGACCTGCCGTATCTCGTCGTCGCTCTTGATCGGCTTTGCCGCTTTTTTGAGCGCCGCGACGACGTCTTTTGCCGCGGCTTCGATGCCGGCGCGCACGCCCATTGCATTTATGCCCATGGAGGTCTGCCTCATCCCCTCATCAACGATCGCTTGGGTCAAGATGGTTGCAGTGGTGGTTCCGTCTCCTGCGACATCATTTGTCTTCGTAGCTACTTCTTTCACGATTTCAGCGCCCATATTCTCGAATTTGTCTTTAAGGGAAATGTCTTTTGCAATCGATACGCCATCATTCGTGATGGTCGGGCTTCCGTATCCCTTATCGAGCACGACATTCCGTCCGCGCGGACCGATCGTTATTTTGACTGCATCAGCCACGATATCGACTCCTCGTTTCAGAGCTTTGCGCGCTTCTTCATTGTATAAGATCTTTTTTGACATGGTAATTTTAGTCTATAAAGTCCTTAAAGTTTATAAAGTCTGTAAAGTCGGTGCGAGCATTCTTGAATTCACTTTATAGACTTTACGGACTTTCGACTTTATGGACTATTTTATTTATTATTTAATAATAGCCAAGATTTCCGACTCTCGCACAAGATAGTAATCCTCCTCCCCAATTCTGACCTTGTCTCCCCACTGGAAAAGAACTGTGTCACCCGCTTTGACCGACACCTCTACAAGCTGACCATCCTCGACGCGACCGGGACCGACAGCCACGACTTCCCCACGCTTGCTTCCCTTGTCCTCATTGACTGTCACTGGGATGATGATACCGCTTGAAGTTTTCTTTTCTTTTGATTCGGTGTCTTCTTTTATAAGCACTCTATCCACAAGCGGCTTTATCTTCTTTGCAACATTAGTATCTTTTTGGTTTTTTTGTTCTTTCATTGGCTTTGAAAAGCAGGGATTAATGCTGATAATGACGACTTTTCAAACAACGCCTCGTTTGAAGCGGTGTTGGGTAGTTACGTGGCTCTAATTATAGGTAAAAATAGAAGATTTACAACTTGACAAAGTTATATAATTATGCAAAGTTTATATCAGAAACTTCAAAACAAAGGATTGAAATATGAATATGACCGACTCCGAATGGGGCAAGAATGTGTTGAGAATTGACCGCGAGCTTAAGATCTGCGCTGCTACGCGTAAAATAGCGATCTTTGGGTTCTCAATATGCTACATTTCCTTGATACTTGTCGCTATGAGTATCTTCCGTTGGTTCTCGATTGGTCAGATATCTCCGAAACTGCTCCCCACCTACGCAGTAATCTGGGTTGTGATTCTTATCGCAAGCACCATTGCGAGCCTTTACGCGAAACAACGCCGTTCTTCAATTATCAGAC
>Ga0302320_10022325_pt1 | contig 12507 bp, 5 predicted proteins | sample Bog_T0_3_FD_202130 | JGI IMG/M metagenome (GOLD analysis project Ga0302320, IMG submission 202130) | Peat permafrost microbial communities from Stordalen Mire near Abisko, Sweden - Bog_T0_3 | ecosystem: Environmental > Terrestrial > Soil > Wetlands > Peat | place: Sweden: Abisko, Stordalen Mire...
AACAGCCGATCGACGCGGCCGCAAGGCCCTTGCCTAAACTGGACACAACTCCGCCCGTCACAAAGACATACTTTGCCGACATCGATGCAACCTCATTTTTGGATTGTTGGGATTGGCCGTTCAAGGTGGACACTCTCAAGTATGGCAGAGTTCCACGCGCAAAGGAAATTGAAAATTCCGCCGGCTGATGAAAACGCAAACAGAATGATCCATAACCTGCTTGATTTCATTCATTTCCAAATACGTCGCCGAATCCGCCGCCGCAGCCCGCTGCAAAGGCCGCCATATGCCACGCTGGCCGCCAAGATATAGAGTGAAGGGGAAGTCGATGATCGAACGAATCGAGATTCTCAAAACCGACATCACCACCCTCGCCGTCCCTGCCATCGTCGACGCTGCCAACAGTTCCTTACTGGGTGGCGGAGGCGTTGACGGAGCGATTCATCGCGCTGCCGGGCCGGAACTTCTCCACGAGTGCCGCTTGCTCGGCGGCTGCAAGACCGGCCAGGCAAAACTCACCAAAGGCCATCGTCTCCCCGCCAGCCACATCATTCACACCGTCGGCCCCGTGTGGAACGGTGGAGATCACAACGAGCGGGATCTCCTCGCCAGTTGCTATGTTTCCTGTTTTGCGATTGCACGAGAGCACAACTTGCGGACTCTCGCCTTCCCAGCCATCAGCTGCGGCATTTACCGGTTTCCCGTCGATCTCGCCGTAGAAATTGCCATGCGCGAAACCTTCGCAGAACTGAAAAAGGACGATGCCCCTGAGAAAGTGATCTTCGCCTGCTTCGACGAACCTGTCTATGCATCCTATCGGTGCGCCCTTCAAGCTCTTCAGTAGCCTTGGCCCAACCGATCTAAAGAGGCTTATAGCTCCCCTTGCCCCATGGGATCTCCACGGAGACTGTGCACGCCTTGGTGGACAAAGATGCCTTAAGAACGCCAGAGTCCTTACCGACTACATAGGGAAGAACGACAGTCTCGGCGTGTCCATTGGCATTCACCGGGAACGACACGGTGTGCGCTTCATTCTCTGAGGAGGTTTGGAACGGAACAGTGGAATTGGGCGGAAGACCGTCCGCATAGAGGAGTATCGTCTCACCATCATTTGAGCCCAATCGGGCCTCAAGTCTGCAGCTCCCGTCTTTGCTCTCGATCGGATAGGGAACGACGGTGCCAGTAACGAGGAAATTCTTATTGGGGACGGAGAGAACAAACCGGGCGGGTTCGCCGCGCGCTGCGCGGAGAGCCAGGACAACCTCTCCATCGTTCAGAGCTGAATCCTTGCTCTCTTGATCGGAACGAGGCTTGTGCGTCATGAGTAGGCCTTTGGCATTCACATAGACTTTGTCACTGACAGTCTCAATCTCCTTAAGGCTTGTTCCGATCTTCCAGACCTGAAGAAGGTACTTCTTCCCTTGGGGAGCGCCGGGGAAGTAAACCCGGTAGCTTATGTAGCTCTTCCCCTCATGGGTTGTCTCATCAATTTTGGAAAACTGAAGCTGCGAACCGCTCGGGTTGCTCTCCGTCGGAGCGGCAGCATCCCACCAAACCTGCTGATTGAGCATATCGACGACTACTTGCGGGAGCTTCTGATCGGAGGATTGAGCGCGGCAAACCGGCTCCAGCACAGCCAAGCCGAAGCACAGCAGAAGATTCAGGAGTTTCTTACGGGCAAACGGGAGCATGGCAGCATTCTCCGCCTTTTAGCCGCCTGCCCGCAAGTCCTCGTCCCTAAAAATTCAACGTAATCTTCCCCGTCATCGCCCGCGGAGTTACATAATGCGTTCCGCTGAACGTAGAAAGAAAGTTATAGAGCGCGTACTTGTCGGTAACATTCACAGCCGTCAGGTCCAGGTTCACTTTATAGTGCTCTTTGTGAAAGATATTGTCCTGCCCGACCGAAGCATCGAACAAGCTCCGTGGCGCAATGCGCGGAGGATTGTGATCGTCGTTCTCCGTGCCCGGCGCGGGAATTGAGATCAGCGAAGACGTGTACGCCAAAGGCAAGCAGGACTGGAACCCAGACGTAACGGTCGCCCTCACGCCGTTGCATTCAATGCCCGACTGTGCCTGTTGATCGAATGAAAGACCGCTCAAATCCACCGGCGTGCTGGCATTCACAGCAAACGGCATGGCGCCCGCAACCTGCCCGGAGTCATAGCGCCAGCTCCATCCCGCCCAGGCCCCATTCAGCCGCCCGCGCTTGGGAAACTGATACTGCACATGCGTAGCCTGGTTGAACCGCTCATCGTGATCGATGCGGAAAGCCTGGCCTGCGGTGGTAGCTGGCACAGTACCCAATCCGCCTACCTGCGGCGAAAAGAACCGCGCTGCCACACTCGACATCACCATCTCTGCCGAGAATCCGTGAACTGCCGGCACAGTCGCGTTCAAGGCAAAGCCTGGAATCTTCGAGTTATGCCAGTCGATAGGGAACGTGATCGGTGTGTTACCCAGCACGCTGAAGTCGAAGCTGTTATGCGTGTACTTCCAGATATATTCGCCGCCAACCACAAGGTGGTGTCCAAACGCCTGCTGCACGCCAGCGTGAAACTCGTTGCGGTAGCCCGGCGGCAGCGATGCCGTAACGCACGGCACCAGATCCTGAATCACCGCATAGCTACAGCCTTCGCTTGAGAGAACAAGATTCTCATTAAAAGGCGTCTCCAGCGTACGCGCATACGAAACGCGGAGAACGCTACTGGTCGGCTTCACGTGGTAACTCAGGCCAACACGCGGTTCGGCTTGCCTCGCGATTGTCAGCCCGTTATAGATATCGCCGCGAATGCCCACATTGAACGCCCAGTTACCTGCCGTGATCGCATCCTGGATGTAGAGTGCCAGTTCCTTCACGTCAGTGCGGCCCTGGAAGCGGAAAATCGAAGTCGCTGGCGTCGGCCTGCTCAGATCGTAAGGAGCCAGCAGCGAGTTATAGACCGCATAAGTTCCAGCCGTGTTGTCGATTGCATTGTTGATAACATATCCGCTGGCCGCGCACTGCGATGTGCCGGTAATTGTGGCAATTTCCACCGGAGAACCATTCACACCAGTCAGGCAGGGCGCGTTAAGCGTGGGATCGACGATGCCCAACCCATCGCTCTCGCGCAGCAGCGTCTGCTCATACGTGGCGCCGCCCTTCACGTTCTGCCGCCCACGGCTCCAGGAGAGGTCAGAGTGGACGCCCAGGTTCGTCAAGCTGCGCGTCTGCGAAACCGTCTCGCGCTGCAAATCCGCCGGCCCCAAATCCGATAGCGGATTGCCGCTCGGATAGTAGTCGAACTGGTCCTTGCGCACAAACGCGCCCGTATTCAGCACCGTGTCTTCGTTCACAACGTGAGTCCAGGTCGGCGAAACATTCAAGGTGCCAATCTTCGACCGCTGATCTGTCTCAGGCAGCGATCCCGAAACCAGCGAGTTGTTAAACTGTGCGGGGTTCAGGCTGTCGTAACTGTTCGGCGTCTGGAACCACGAACGCGTATACCCCAGGTTCAACTGCACCGTATCGCTCTGGTTGATACGATAATCGGCCCGATTAAAAACGTTGGTCTCATTGCCCCGATCGTGAAAAGCCTTGAACTCCGGCGGATCGAGAAAGCGGCTTGTATCAAGGAAGTTGGCAGCCATAAACTCGCCCGCCTTCTTACTGCCCGCTGCAACATTGAATCCGGTGTTGACAGACCCAAACGATCCATATGATGAAGAGATATTGCCAGTCGGTTTCGGCGTATCGAGGCCCGAGCGCGTCGTCACCTTGATCACCACGCTGGTCTTGTCGCCAAACTCGGCTGGCGGCGCGCCGCTGATCACCTCAAGCGATTGCACTGAATCGAGCGGAATCTGATTCGAGAAAACTTTGCTCTGCTGGTCGGTAATCGACTGGCCGTCCAGGGAATAGGAGTTTTCCGCATGGTCGCCGAGCCCGTGCATTTGTCCGTCGGAGTCAGCTGAGATTCCAGGCGTAGATTGCGTCACTAGCGAACTGAGCCCCGACGATTCGTTCTCCATCGGCAGTTTGTCCATTAGCTCGCGATCCACATCCGTGTGGAAGGTCGAATCAGTCTCCACCAGGTCGCCGCCCGTCTCAACCGTCACCGTTGAGGCTGCCGCGGCAATCTGCACCACCAGCTTCAGGTTGATTCCAATCGTGGAACGAATCTCCGCAGACTGGCTCAAGGGAGCAAAACCTGGCGCTGAAACGCTGACCCGGTACGGATTGAAGGGGATATTCAAAAAAGCAAACTGCCCGGTTGCATCTGTAGTCGCGGTCCGGGTCAAACTGCTGGTGGCATTGTTCAGCGTAACCGTTGCGCCTGCGATCACGGCGCCCGACGGATCGGTCACCGTGCCGCGAACAGCGCCGGCATTGCCCGTTTGAGCAGGCGCGCCCAGCGCGGCCACAAACAACCCCGCAAAGAAAAGATTGCGAAAAATAGTGCCGCGAGTAAACGGCATAAGAAAACCTCCAAAATTTGTTGACGGCTGCTGAAATCAGGCTGCGAAGAGAAAATCCGCAAAAACCTGAGAGATCTATGAGCGTCGTTTCCGGCCTGAATAGAATCACCTGCCAAGGCGCCTTTGCCTTACTTCGGCGAAAGCACGTTCAGGGCTGGCACGGGTGCGCGTTCAGGAAATGATCCGGAAAGAGGTTCTAGCAGCCAAAAGGAGGTGGGCGCGTAGTGAACTTGGGGTCCCAGTGCCGAACCACCGCGCGCGCCTCAACCGCCGGCGTCGGCGTCCCGGCCTGCACCAAAACCACAACGGCAGCCATCACCGCCACAGGCGCAGCCGTATGCATCGCGATGCACAGCGGGCAATGGTCGGCATCCTTGTCCTGCGGATGCATATGCGCTACTTGGACTACGGTCAGCAGCGCCAGCAGGATCAGACACACAACGGTCACAACCGGCAAAGCGCTTAGCTTTGCACGGCGTTTCCCGCGGCAATTAGTCTCAAATCCTGCCAAAAACAACACCCCATTATTAACAATACACAGTATTGGACGCACGAGAACTGCCCGGGGTTTCTTGACTATTTCGGTTTCCGCCTAAACATTGCCGCAAACCCAGCCTCCCTTCGTTCGTCTAAACTGGGGGTCAATGGCTCAACTCCTTCATTTGCGGCGTCTCCTCGCCGGTTCCCTGGCGATTCTGTTGCTGTCCGCTGTTTTCGCCGCGGCCCAGACCAAGACACCACTTACCGTTAAGCCGGATGTGCCCGGCATGGCGTCCAACCATCGCCTCATCCTCAAAGACGGCACCTATCAAATCGTACGGCAGTACCAGATTGTCGGCGACCGCGTCCGCTACATCTCTGTCGAGCGCGGTGGCGATTGGGAAGAACTGCCCGCCAGTCTGGTCGATTGGGAAGCCACCCGCAAATGGGAGCGCGACCACGCCAACCAGATCGAGGAAGCGCCATCTCCTGCCATGAAAGAAGCCGAGGACATCGACAAGGAAGAATCCGCAGAGCGCGAAGAGCTGAAGGCCAGCACGCCTGAGGTCGCCAAAGGCCTGGAGCTGCCCAACGAGGACGGCGTCTTCGCGCTGGATACCTTTCAGGGCACACCGGAGCTGGTTGAGCTGCTGCCCACCGAGCTCAACGCAAACGCCAAAACCAGGCACGGCCTCAGCACCCTAAACCCCCTCGCCGGTTCCAAAGCCAGCCTCGAGCTTGATGGCGCGCATGCCAAAATCCACCTCCACGTCAATGATCCGGACCTCTATCTCTCGCTCAATGTCCCCGGCAACGCCCAGCCCGTTCTCTCCCACGCCATGACCGTCGACACCGGCGGCGCCAAAGAAGTAGCCGGCCACAAGCATGGCGCGCACTCCGCCACCTCGGGTTTCGTCCTCGTCCGCGTAGACCAGCGCAACACCGTCCGTATCGTCGGCGCCATCCACATGAGCCCCACCGGCGCAGTCACCCAAAACGAAGACGTAGTTCCCGCCAAGGTCGAGGTGCTCCCCGGCAAGCACTGGCTCAAAATCGCGCCTCAAAATCCGCTCCTCATCGGCGAATACGCATTGGTCGAAATCATCTCCGCCTCGGACATCAATCAATCCGTCTGGGACTTCCGCGTAGACCCGCAGTTAGGCGACAACCCGGGGTCCATCGGGCCGATCTTGAAGTAACCAGCCGGTGAGCAAAACATCGCCTTGCTAAAAAGCCTCGCACGAGCCGGCGTTTTGAAACGGCGCGACTTCACGGCTTGCGGAAAGATTCAGCGGCAAGCACAGGTTTTCCGCAAGATGTGAAGGCGTGCGTGGCGCAGGCTGGCCGTGCGGAGTATGCCTCACTGGAAAGTCTGCGTGGAGCCGTCAAAACAAATGCGGCAAGTTAGCCCCCGCTGCGCGGGGTTGGCAAGTTGGCAGACGGTGGCGCTGGACGTAGGTTTATTCCTTTGTGGTACGGCAAGGCGATGGCGGGCCGACGCGGTCTGGGGCCCGAGTCGAGTCTTTCTACAACCGGTAATGCACATGCCGATCAGGGTCGATGCTTTCGGCTTCTGCTCACCCACCTGCGCGGCTCGACAAGAGGGGCTAAAGCTCGTAGGCTTGCAACCAACCAAAGCCATAGGCATCCGCAGCGATTCTGTTTCTTGTTTGTTTTGTTCCTCATAATCTCCTTCTGCGCTTCGTGTCAAAGAAGTCGAGGAGGGGCTGCGTATCTAAGTCATTGGAAATAATAGAGATGAATCTCATTTCAAGTTTGCCGATGATTCTGTGGGTTTTGGTTAAGCTAAGAACATTCAAACCGAAATGATTGAACCGGGGAAGCGCAAGAGGCTTTCCCAAACTTCTTCGGGCCATCTCCGCGGCTTGCAGGCGTGGAAAGAAGAAGAGGCCAAGGCATCTCTGACGGAGGGTCAGAGGGCGACTCCGGCGCGGGGTTGCCACGAATTCCTTTCTGCGGACACTGTGAAAGACCGTGGAATGGTGGGCCGGGATTGGCGGAAAGATGGCAGTGGAAGTACGGAAGCGGGCAGTACATAAGAAGGCCAAAAGGGCTGGAACCGTCAAAAAGGCGAGGAAGCTCAACAAAGCGGCGCACAAGCTGGTGGATGAGAGAGCTACCGAGATTGCGCAGTCGCTTCTGAAGAGCACCCTAAAAGGTCATATATTGAGTGCTCGATTCCTGGTTGAGCTGGCTGAGGAAAACGTCGAGGCTGAGGAAGCAATGGCCATGCAACCGGTTCGCAGCCTGGCGCTGGATCTGGCAGCGGAGCCGGAATGGCCGAGCGAGACGGACGTGGACGTGGGAGTTGGAAGCCGGGAACCGGAAGGGGCCTGAGTTTTCGCGTAGCGGGGAATGCGGTGGAGATGCGGGGGAAGAGCCCAGTGCAGGCCGCCGCATTCTCGCAAAAGAAGGATGAGACAGGGATGAAGCTCACAAGAGACGGGTTGTTGCGCGGCGGCAGAGGAATGTGGCTGAAGCTGGGGCTGTGCCTGATGGTATTTGCGCTTGAAGTCGTAGCGAACGCGCAGGCTGTCAGCACAACGACGGTCCAGGGGACGGTGTATCTGGCGAATGGGCAGGCTGGATCGGGGACACTGGTGGTGAGCTGGCCGTCGTTTACGACGGCAAACGGAAAGGCTGTGGCCGCGGACAGCACCACGGTGACGATTGCTCCGGACGGATTTGTGAGCGTGAATCTGACGCCGAACGTGGGAGCTACGCCAGCGGGGCTGTATTACACGGCAGTCTATTACCTGAGCGACGGCACAACGAATACCCAGTACTGGGTGGTGCCAGGAGCGGCGCAGGCGAGCCTGGCGCAGGTGCAGGCGCAACTGATGCCGGCGACTCAGGCTGTGCAGGCGGTGAGCAAGTCGTATGTGGATCAGCAAGTGGCCGAGCTGACAGGGAGCCTGTTGACGGCGTCGGGCGGAACGCTGAGCGGGCCGCTCTATTTGAATGGCGACCCTGCTACGCCGTTGCAGGCGGCGGACAAGCACTATGTGGACACGACGTTCAATATGGCTGTTCCAATTGCGGGCGGGAACATGACGGGGCCGTTGTCGACGCCCTCGGTGAACGGCGTGCAATCACCGCTGGCGGCAAGCTCGCAGACGACGCTTCAGGCGGCGATCAATGCAGCGGGAAGCAGTGGGGCGGTAGAGATTCCGCCGTCGTATCCGGGGATAGATGGTTTCACAAATCCGAATGGCGTTTACGTGTCGGATCTGCGGACGAAGGGCGCGCAGCAGATTGAACGGAGCGTAAAGGAATTTGGCGCGGTGTGCGACGGGACAACGGACGACACCAATGCGTTGCAGGCAGCGTTGAACTATGCGCAGACGCACGGCGTGGCGCTGACGATTCCGCAGGGAACCTGCAAGACACGATCCCTGAACTGGCATGGGGAGTCAATCGGCGGGTTAGGCAAGCAGGTTTCGGCGCTGAAGGGATTCCCAGGACAGGATGTTCTGGCGACAACGACGGACAGCATGAATCTGCTGAGTTATACGCGGATACACGATCTGACGATCTATGTGGATCAGAGCATGGATGTTTCGTGCTCGGCGGCAGAGGGACGCGCCGCGGCGGGAAGCTGTGGCGTAAGCAGGTTGGTGGAACGAAATTCGATTTTCTCGCCGGGCGGGAGCGGTCTGACGGGGACGGTTGGAACAGGCGCGGGCTGGGCGGTGGGCAATTGCGCGATTGCGATGCCCGCAGCTCTGGGAACAGGCGGCAATGGTCTGCGTGTGGCGGAGATTGAGAATCTGGAGATTGTATCGACAGGAGTGGACCCGATGGCTGCGCAGTACCCGGGCGCGCATTCAACACATACGTGCGGGCTCTATCTCGCGCAGTGGCCGCAATGGAGTGAGTTCCGGAATATCGACATTCGCGGGCTAAATACGGGCATCGCGATTCCGGCGCTGCCCGTGGCGACGCCGGCGGGATTATTTGCGGATTCAAACCGGTGGCAAAACATCACGATCCAGGCGACGCATGCGTTTACGGCGGCAGCGGGCTCAAACAATGTTTTGGACAATGTTGTGGCGATGGCAGGGAACTCAGCGGCGGCGGGCGAAACTCCGACCGGGCTGGTGTTGGATCTTTCGGGAACGCAACAGGGCTGGACGGTGCGGAATGCTGTGGTGCTGCCAGTGTGGAACGCGGTGCAGCCGCAACTGACGGTGACAGCCACTGGCGGCGCAGTTACGGGAGTGTCGGCTGGGCCGGAGCATGGACTGGGATTCGATCCCTATGGGGCACAGGTTCCGTTGACGTTTAGCGGAAGTTGCACGGCGCAAGCGACAGCGAATGTGAACAGCGACGGGTCGATTGGGACGGTTGCAGTTATCTCGGGCGGGGTGGGCTGTTCGGGGATGACGACCGCGAGTGTGAGTGCAGCGGGAACCTGGGATACAGCCGCGCCGGTGAACCTGATTGCCGGGCTGAACATGACGTTCTTTGACGGGAACCTGTTGAAGGGCAACGGTGGGTATACGGTTTGGAATGCGGCGCAATCGGAGAGTTACGGTACGCAGTTGGACGGAGGCGGCGGGAGATTGCCGGCAGGCGGGAGTTATACGGCGTTGGTGGCTAAAAACCCGGTGGGAGCGGCGTACGCGGTTGATCAGTTTCCTGGCTTGGACTTTGGCGCGAAGTTACAAGCTTGCCTGGGGGCGATGAGCGCGAGTTATGGCGGAACGTGCGACGCGCGTAACTTTACCGGTACGGTCTCGATGGGATCGAACCTGACGATATCGACTTCGAACGCTACTGTGTTGCTGCCCTGTGCGACGATTTCGACGGCTAACCAAGTAATTGTGATGGCGGGCACGAGGAACGTGTCCCTGCGCGGCTGTGCGTTGCGGGGCGCCAGCGCGGCAGGCGGAAACCTGGGCGGGACTGTGTTTCAGTACTCGGGCACCGGAGCAATGGTGCAGGTGGGCGACCCGACATACGCGGGGAATACCTCGGGCTTTCACATGGACAACGCAGTAATCAACACGACGACAGCCAGTAGCGCGACCGCGCAAGGGCTCGTAGCTTATCGCACCCAGGAGATAGATCTGGAGAGCCTGTATTTTCTGGGGAACCAGAACCAGACGGGCATGACATTGGATGGTACGGGGAATTACACGGGCGGGACATTTTTCGATGACCAGTTCGATGGGTTCCAAACGGCGGTGAATGCGATCGGCCACCAGATTCCCAATGCGGCAACTACAGACTGGATGAATGCGAGTACGTTTGTGCGGCTGCATATCGATTGTCCGGAGAACAGTGGCAGCCCAATCGCCGGGACGTATGGGATCAACTTGCAGCAGGGAGATGGAAACACGTTTACGGGCGGAGATGTTGAAGGCTGCTCGACTGCATTGCATCTCGGAGCTAATGCGCAAAACAATACAATTCTGGGGCTGAGGAACGAGGTCTCGACCAATCAGGTAGTGGCGGACGCGGGCAGCGCGTACAACAATTGGATGACGGGCGGGACGATGTTCACAGGCGCCTTGACGGACAATGGCACGCGTAACAGCTTCCTGGATACCTTTCACAGGAGTTTTAACGGCTTGAACGGTGATTGGTACGGCAGCCAGAAAGATGCCACGGTAACAAATCACTATCGCATCGGCATTGGCGCGGGGAATGAGCGCGGGTTGCTGGATCGATATCAAACGGATTTTGGCTACCGATGGACGATGGGATTGAGCGACGCAACGGCGGGTGAGCAGTTCTATCAGATTCTCGACGAACTAAATGGCATCTATCGCTTGTCGATCGGGCAGTATAACAACGGGCAGGCGAGCACTAATAATCAGACCGTTCTCAATTCTGCGGGCACGGGCGCAATTGTGTTGAACGGCTCAACGAATGCAGGGACCGGAGGGGTGACTTTTGGGTCCGGGGGGGCCAGCGAGACGACGGTTGCGACGATTAGCAACGCAGGGAACGCGCTGTTTAACGGGACGCTGCAGGTGGGCGGAGTGTCAACTTTCAGCGGCTCGACGATGGTCAAGAATCAGGTGGACGCTGAGATCGACCAGTTTCTATGGGCCGGGTTGACTGCGAGCCAAAAGGAGTCTTTCACTTACAAGGATTGGAACGGAAACAGCCAGTGGTATATGGTGAAGGACCAGAATAATAACTGGGCGCTCAATTCGGCTACCGGAGGGCTGGACAGCTTCAAGGCATACCAGAGCACTAACAGCGGAGACACGTATATCAACGCTTCGAGTGCGTCGGGGGTTGTGCGCGTCAACTATGAGACTGGGTCTGGGACAGCGTTCAATATCTATGGCGGCGGAAGCGGCGCGTTATATGCGAGTTTCACGGGCACGAATGCGATCAAGTTTCCAGGGCTTGCGGCCAGCAGCGGTCTCGATTGCCTTCAGGTGGATAACTCGGGGTATATCTCGAATACCGGTTCGGCCTGCGGTACTGGGTCGGGGACAGGCGGCAGCGGCACGGTCAATTCTGGCACGGCGGGGCAGATTGCCCGTTATCCAGGCAATGGCACGACCGTCAGCGGTTCTACCGCTACGGTTGACGGGAGCGGTAACCTGGCAACGCCAGCGACAGTTTCAGCAGCCAATCTACCCATTACTGTGACTGCTCCGCCTTACAACGCAGTCGCAGATAACACGACCGACAATACGGCGGCGTTTCAGGCGGCCATCAATGCAGCTTCCTATACCGGGCAGGATGTGTATGTTCCATCGGCCGCGGCGGGCCACTGCTATAACTTCAAGAAGCTCTATTGGTATCACGATGCTGTTTTGAATCCGGGGTACAATCCAAGCGGCGGCTGGAGTTTCAAGTTCCGAGGCGGAAGGACGAGCCGCGACGCGGATGGAAACTTTACCGGAGTTTCGACCGCAACGACTTGCCTCACATCCACAGATAGCACCGGGCCGGCAATCAACTTCGGCGGCGGGCCTGCATTTGCGGGCAACACCGGCACACTGAGCATTACCAATAGTTCGATCACGAACGGAACGGCTACTTTCAATTGGACTCTTGCCGGCGGAACGCTACCGGTGGCGGGGCAGATCGTTCAAATCTCAGGCACTACGAATGACGGCGGGCAGTTAAACTTGCAGGGCGGGGTCATCGCGAGTGTTACCGGAACGACGAGCGGAACTTTTACGGTAACTGGAATCCAGCCAGCCGATACGGCTGCGTCACAGGCGGAGACAGGCACGGCCAAGACGGGCGCATACAACTATTTGTTTGAAGCCGCTTCTATCAGCGGCTTTACGCTCAATGTGAACAATTCCACCTGGGCGCTGGACGCCGATCTCTTTACCGGATGGTCGGATATATCCGACATAACCATCAATCAGAGCGGCCTGGGCGGCGGATTGAGGGTTGAGGATGTGTGGGAACATGTCAACCTCAAGGGTCTCTACATTCTAAGTTCGTATGGTAAGACCTATGCGGCGGCTCACGGCGGTTCTTATCCGACGGGCACGGTCGGGATGAAACTCTGCAACAACATTGCTTCCGGGCTGGTGCAGGTTGACAAAACGTTGTCAGGATACT
>Ga0302320_10022326_pt1 | contig 12507 bp, 3 predicted proteins | sample Bog_T0_3_FD_202130 | JGI IMG/M metagenome (GOLD analysis project Ga0302320, IMG submission 202130) | Peat permafrost microbial communities from Stordalen Mire near Abisko, Sweden - Bog_T0_3 | ecosystem: Environmental > Terrestrial > Soil > Wetlands > Peat | place: Sweden: Abisko, Stordalen Mire...
AAAACAGCAGGATTTTTACAACTGTCTTCATTTGTTCATCATGCATTTAATAATTGAACAATAAATGTTGTCCCTTCGCCTTCCTTCGTTTCCACTTTTATTTCGCCTCCATGCAATTGTCTGAACGGGGATTTATGTGATTTTTTTGATTGATGTGATTGTAATTAAGAGCTAGATAATTTGGTTCATAGCAATCATATCAATCATAAAAATCACAGTTCAGACAACAGGCAACTGAATCACAAACTCACTCCCTTCGCCTTCCTTCGTTTCCACTTTTATTTCCCCGCCATGGGCTTTGATTATATCATAGCTCAGGCTCAATCCCAATCCGGTTCCTTGTCCGGTTGGTTTAGTTGTGAAAAAAGGCTGAAAAATTTTATCAACTATTTTTTGAGGAATGCCATTGCCATTGTCGCTAACGATGATGGACACCTGATTCCCTGACTGTTTTGTGTTAACCGAAACAGTGGGAGAGTAGCCTTCAATATTCAATTGCTTTTTTTCATTTACAGCGTAAAAGGCATTTGTCAGCAAATTCAGTATCACTCTTCCGATATCCTGGGGGATGATATTTATTTTTCCAATGGTATTATCAAAATCTGTCTTGATGGTTGCATTGAAGGATTTGTCTTTCGCACGAAGCCCATGATAGCAGAGGCGCAGGTATTCATCCGTCAGCACATTTATATCCGTCGGTTCTTTTTGCCCGCTGCTGCTGCGACTATGTTGAAGCATGCCCTTCACAATTCCATCAGCCCGCTTGCCGTGGTGATTTATTTTTTCTGAGTTTTCTCTGATGTCATTCGCAATCGCTTTTACTTCGTCTGTATTTCCCTTATCCACTTCAGCAACCAATTCACCAATCAACTCTACATTCACTTCAGAGAAATTGTTTACAAAATTCAGCGGGTTCTGTATCTCATGTGCAATCCCGGCGGTCAGCTCGCCGAGCGAAGCCATTTTTTCTGATTGTATCAATTGCGTTTGGGTCTGCTTAAGATCTGATAATGCTTTATCAACCTGTTGTTTTGCTACTTCCAGTTTGTTGAAATCTTCATAGCGTGCATAAGCGGTAGAAAATGCCTCAGCAAGCGCCTGCATTAATTGCAGATGGTCATCGCTCAATGGTGCAGCATCGCCCACATATAGCATCCCCTGCAAAAAAGGAAGGAAATGTAAATAGAGATCAGTGGGGCGATGTTCTGTGAGATATTTTTCACCAGTTGTAATTGAGCCTTGCTCCACCAAACTTTTTGCCTGTTCCAAAAATGCTGTTTCATCCCAATGGGTTTTGAATATTTCTTTCCTGCGCCAGAAAGGCAATGCTTCGCTAATGATTTTGGAGTTAGAAAAAGTTGAAGTGAACGATGCGATTGTTTTTCCTTCTGTGTATAAAAATGTTTGCACCTGTTGCTGCTCTTCATCCATAATAAAAACACCGCATCGGATAAATGGGATACCCAACACCGTTAGTTCATTCCATATCAATGGGGTGATCCTCTCAAGATCATTTGTGGTGCGCATGGAAGCAATGTCGGCGCGGATGCGATCGAGTGCCGATTGTTTGATGGCTTCTTTAGCACTTGCTTCCGCTTTTTGCAGGTCATCGTATCGCCTGAATGTGAGCTCAATCACATTTTTGAATCTTTCCAGGATTTTTATTTCTTCATCAGAATATTTTTGATGCGACCATGCATATAAAAAACCTTCTGAGAACATAATCCAATGTCCGTACTCTTCATTTTCATCACTCACTTTATTGAGCGGAACACCAAGCCCGATAGAAACAATTTTGTAATAAGCATCAAGTTCGTCGCCTTTCAGCGATGCAAAATAATTCTCATGATTCAGCCACGATTCAAATTGCTTTTCGAATATTGCATGGCCTGATAAATTCAGCTCACCCATTAATGCAAGGCTTCCATCGCCGGAACTTGTTGCCGAATAAACCTGCATGTTCCGTGTTTGCCTGTCAATCAATCCAACTCCTGACCTTATTTGTTGAACCCCTAATTTTTTCAATTCAACAAATACAAGGTTTGCAGAAGCTGCAAGATCACTGCTGTTGTGCATTGCCATGGCATGGCTTCTCACTCTTTCCAGCGAAGCCTCAATCTGAGATTCTTTTGCCTGCGCTTCTGCTTTTTGCAAATCAAGAAAGCGCACATAAGCCTGTTCAAAAACTTTTACAAATCTTTTCAATATTTCATTCTCGCTTTCTGAAAATGCTATTCTTGAGTAACTGTGCAATTGTATAGCAGTATGTTTTGCGAAGGCAATCGAAACAGTGTAATACTTTGTTTCAAAAAGATATTGCTTTCTATCTTCGGGAACCTCTTTGAAATTTGTGTTTTCAAAAAGATAGCTGAAGAATTTATTTTTTTCTTCGAATGAATACTGATGAGTAAATAATTCCTCCCCGCCTTTTTTTGCTCTTGAGATATCTTTAAAGTAATTGATATCTATATCAAACGATGAGAACTTTGTTAAACTGATAGTGCCGGGTTCATATCCTGACCACATATCGAAAGCATCATTTTTAAATTCCAGAATGAAGGCTGCATCAAAATCAATTTCCAGCTCTTTCACTCTTTGCAGCAATTCTTCCATTACTGCATCCATTTCATCACTTTTATGCATGGCCAAAGAACGGCTACGAATTTTTTCCAACGCCGCTTCAATCTGCGCTTCTCTTGCCTGCGCTTCTGCTTTTTGCAGATCGAGGAAGCGGGTATAAGTCTGTTCGAATGTTTTTCCAAAGCGGATGAGAACGGCATTCTCTTCTTCTGAATAAGGAATGCCTGTGAAGTTCTGAATGTACAGTACCACATTCTGTGTCAACACATGCGAATCTGCATACCCGGGCAGGCTGTACACAAATTCTTTTCCTTCTTCCGTCCAGCCCGGAATATATTTAAACCCGTGCCGGTACAATGCATCTTTTTCTTCTTTGCTTAATTGAACAGCATAAAAATCAAGATTTTTTTCTTTTGCTTCAATAAACAGATTAAATATCGGGTGATCAAAATATGGGATGTGTATAAGGCTGGAATATTCCAGGCCTTTTCTGCACACCCAAACATTGAAGTCGTTGGTTTTTTTATAATCCATCATAAAACCCGCAGAAGCCATTTCAATACCTAAGTGAACCAGTTGTTCGTAAGTGAGTTTGATGACATCATTCAGCTCTTCACTCTTTTGCATTGCCATTGTTCTAGCTCTTACTCTTTCCAATGCCAATTGAATTTGCGATTCACGAGTTTGTGCTTCCGCTTTTTGCAGATCGAGAAAACGGGTATAGCTTTGATCAAAAACCTGCCCAAACCTTTTTAGTATGTCATTTTCCTCTTCTGAAAAAGGTATCGGTTTGTATTTGGCTATGATAAGAAAAATATTGGGTGAGATGGAAACAGACCTCGAAATACTTTTATCAAGAATATATGATTTGGCATCTTCAGAAAGAAAATCTTCACCCATACACTGAAGCATGTGCTGTGTCCATTGATTATTTTCTTCAGGAGTTAATATGTCCGTAAAAAAAGCAATTTGTTCTTTTTGTGCTTTTCTTATATTTTCAAATACAGGATTATTTATGTACGGCACATTCAGTTCCTGTGGCTCTGACGTATTTGCCATTGAAGTCCAGAAATGAAAATCCTGGGCCTGGTTGTTAATTCCGAAACTCACATGATTAAACCGAAAAGCAAGTTGCTGTAATTGTTGTGATACCACTTTGATAACTTCCAACAACTCCTGGCTGTGCTGCATTGCCATCGTTCTTGCACGTACTCTTTCCAGAGCCAATTGAATTTGCGATTCTCTTGTTTGGGCTTCTGCTTTTTGCAGATCGAGAAACCGCCTGTATGTCTGTGCGAACACGCCCGCAAACCGTTTAAATATTTTTGAAGCTTCTGTTGTAAGCGGTTCCGGCGAAAAAGCGTAAAGGGCTCCTTCGGGAAAAAAGAATGAACTGTGAATTAGTTTTGATGGCAAAGTGGCCAGGTCAAATTGCACGGGGTAATCAGGAGATTGGTTAACGGCCTTGAAATATTCCTTCAAATCCTCGCCGAGGAATTCATACGTATAATTCGCTTCCTTGTTTTTCCATGATTGGTAAAAGCCCATTGTCATGGGGTGTATCATTAAATCTATGCGGCCAATATCCATACCAATTTGTCCATTAGCACCGGAAGACGCCGTCCATATTTCCATATCTTTCTTATCACCTATGATTGCAATGCCTGAACGGGTTGCCTTATCAATTCCAAGTTTCACCAACTCATCAAAAAGACTGGCAACTGTTTCTGCCACGTGCTGGCTATTATGCATAGCCATTGTTTTTGCACGCACACGTTCTAATGACAGTTCTATCTGCGCTTCTCTTGCCTGCGCTTCTGCTTTTTGCAGATCAAGAAATCGAGTATAAGCTTGTTCAAATACTCTTGCAAATCTTGTTAGAATTTGAAGGTCTTCATCCTTTGCAATATGCCCGGACCAACTGTCAAAACCGAGGATTGAATTTTTTTCAGCAACAAAATATACCGTCCAGCTATCGCTTTCAATTTGAATATTTCTTACTGATAACGGTATTTTTGATTCATTGTACTTTGCAACGTAACGGAAATAATCATTTTTAATCTTCCCTGAATAAGATTTATTAAAAATGTGTTCACCGTTTTCGACTGCGCTCCACAGGTCTTTAATGATTGCATTGTTGTTGATTTCTTCATCATATGGAAGATCGATCTTAACCGGAGCTGATAAATGATCCGTGGCAATCCAGAGCCGGATATTTCGGTTTTCTTTTTCAAAAATAAAAATTAGGGCCCCGTTAAGAGAAAGACCAAGTTCTACAAGTCGGTCAAATAAAGATCCTACTACTTGCTCCAACTCATCAGAATGATGCATTGCCAATGAACGGGAACGTACTTTTTCCAATGCCGCTTCAATTTGTGATTCTCGTGCTTGTGCTTCGGCTTTTTTCAGATCGAGAAAACGCGTATAGGTTTGCTGAAATACTTTTCCAAAACGCATTAGTATTTTGTTCTCTTCACCGGAATACGGAATGCCTGCAAAATTTTCGATGTATAATGAAACATCGTCCATCAATACAGTTGATGCTGCGAGACCAGGAACGCTAAAATAAAATTGCTTTACTTCTTCCGACAGCTCGGGGACAAGATTTAAAAGCTTCTCATAAAATTTGTTTTTCTCTTCATAGTTCCAATAAGTAGCAAAGAAGTCTATGCCATTTTCTTTTGCTTCATTAAATTGATCAGACCATAATGAATCAAAGTATGGAACTATTATTTTAGAAGGAATTTCCTGTTTGTCAGCGATCCAATAATGCCAGTCGCCTTTTGGTGCATAATCTACAACAAAACCTGCATGGTCAATATTGATATTCAAGTGAACGAATTGTTCATATACCAACTGGATTACTTCTTTCAGCTCTTCACTTTTCTGCATGGCCATGGAACGGCTCCGCACTCTCTCTAATGCAGCTTCTATCTGAGCTTCTCTTGCTTGTGCTTCTGCTTTTTGCAGATCGAGGAAACGCGTATATGTCTGTTCGAAAACTGCAGCAAATCTTTCTAAAAGACGGATGCTTTCCTCAGAGCGTGATTCATTCGATTGCACATTGATAATCCCTTTTGAAAAAAATGCCACGTTTATGACACGCTTTTTTTCTTCCGGATTATAAGCAGCACCGCCCATGCTTTCTCGGAAATTAGCAAAATCAAAAAGCTCTTTTCCGGTTAGCTCGATCACCAATGATTTTTTCTGCTCTTTCCACGCCTTATATATCCTGTTGGTGACATTGGGCTCATCAATGGGAAATTTATACACGCGATTGGTTTGATTGCCATACATCGTGACCCAATATTCAATCACCCGTTCATCTTCATTGATGATGCCAATAGTTGCCTGATCCGGATTTTCGCCCAACTGTTTGAATTGCTGAAAAAGAATAAATACTGTTTCACTGAGCTCAGCACTTTTTTGCATCGCCATCGTTCTTGCGCGAACTCTTTCTAATGCTAATTGAATTTGTGATTCGCGTGCCTGATCTTCAGCTTTCTTCAAATCAAGAAAACGGGTATACGTTTGTTGAAAGACAGCCCCAAAACGTTTGAATATGTCATGATATTCCGGCAATGGTTCATTGGAAATAATAAACAAATAACCTTGCGAGAAAAACATCGCATGCGTGAATGTTTCCCCGGGCTGATCTGGCAAGGCCTGAAATTGCTGCGTGGGGATGCTGGCGTACTTCTTCAAAAAATTTAAATGCTGCAGCAGCGCATCGCCGGAAAGGTTTACAACAAGAAATTTTTCTCCGTTCTTCCATGCGGCATAAATGGTTTTATACGCTGAGGTTTCATCATAAGGAACCATAAACGATTGCGGAATGACATCTCCATCAGGTTTCGTGATCCAGCATTCACCAATTGGTTCATCAGCCTTTAATGTTGTTATTGCGCAGGTGCGCATCTGCGTTGACTTGATACCTAAATCAAGCAGTTGTTTAAAAAGAACCGATGCAATTCCTGCCAGTTCCTCACTCTTTTGCATGGCCATTGTCCTTGCGCGAACACGTTCAAGTGCCAATTCTATTTGCGCTTCTCTCGCTTGCGCTTCGGCGTTCGCAACATCTGCATACCTGCGATATGCAAGACCGAAAACATTTCTGAACCGTTCCAGCGTTTTTATTTGTTCATCGGAGATTTTAGTAAATGATGAAATGCTCAATGCGCCCAATCCGGTGGAATAAGAATAATAGAAAACAGTTTTTGCCTGATCCAGTTTGGGGTCGGGTTGATAGCCGATTTCCTCTCTGTATTTTCGCCATGCATCTATTTCTTTTTCTGAAATTTCAATCGCAGCAAAAGCATCGCTGGCTTTTTTCAATTCATTCACCCAATGCTGAACCGTTGGATTTGTTTTATAAAAAACTTCGATGGTGCCGGTGATGCCGTAATCAGAGTAATAATAACTGAGGATGGATTCTTTTGCATCGTTGTTGATGATGATCTCTGTATTTCTTAAATCTGAAAAACCCAACCACTTCAGTTGCTCAAAAATAATTTCGCCAACGTTTGCGAGCTCTTCTGATTTGCGTATGCTCATGGCTTGTGCCCTTACTCTTTCCAATGCTGCTTCAATCTGTGCTTCTCTTGCTTGTGCTTCGGCCAGCGCCAGATCAGTATATCGCTGATAGCACAAGGTGAATACATTCCTGAACCTTTTCAATAGTTTCAGATTTTCTTCATTGACGGGGCTGAAAGTTGAAATGCCGATGGAGCCTGTGCCGATGGAATAAAAATAAAAATACAAACCCTTTGCTTTGTTTAGTCTTGGGTCGTTTGTTTGCCCGGATTTTTTTCTCAGTTTCTTGAATTCGGCCAACGCTTTGTCAGCAATATGAGATTCGGAAAAAGCATCTTCTGCGTTCTGGCTGGCCTTGATTATTTTGCCAACAAAAGGAAGGACATTATTGGTAAAACGGTGAAAACTCTTTCCCACTGCTTCAGCATAATCATAATTTATAAATGAACGGTCAGCATCATCATGAATGTTGATGATGGAGTTCCGTATGTCTGAGAAACCGAGCGAGAGGAATTCTTTATACATCACTTCACAGATATCCAGCAGGTCTTCGGACTTATGCATAGCCATCGCAGAAGCACGAACTCTTTCAAGCGAGGCCTGCACCCGGGCTTCCTTTGTCTGTGCCTCTGCTTTTTCAATATCCAGGTAGCGGCGATAAGACAATTCAAACACTTTGAGGAAGCGCTTGAATAAATTTATTTCTTCTTCGCCCAACGGAACATAAGTGGAAATGCCCAATGCAACCGGGCCGAGAGAAAACCAATAATAATTTAATGAAGAAGCCGTGTACAAATAATCATCAATAAAAACATTGGTTGTTTTTTGATAATCCACCCATGCTTTTAATTCATCACCTTTAATGTGGGCAACCATAAATTCTCCGTTTCCTTTGAGCATCTTGTTCGCAAAGTCCTGATGAATTTCATGGTCTGTATAAGATGTTTCAGTAATAAATGTTTTATTATGCTTTGCATAATATTCATAGTTCATGTATGTGCCTTTATCTTTATAAAAAATGGCAGTTTGTACATTGCGGATTTCCTTTACATTCAGATGTTGTAACTGTTCTGAAATAGTACGGCAAACTTGCAGCATGTCATCAGGCTTGTTCATGCTCATGGCAACCGTTCTCACTCTCTCAAGACAAGATTCTATTTCCAGTTCTTTGTTCTGTGCTTCAACAGCTTTTCTTTTGTTCTCCAGTTCTTCAATGGTTTCTTCCAGTAAAATAGCAGTAGTGCGTTTTACTTTTTCAGTGCGTTCGAGTTTGAATGATGCTACTTCCAATTCCTTTTCAACATTCTTCGCAGATTTTATAAGCGCATTTTTTTCTTCATCGCTCAGGTTTGCTGATTGCTGAATGAGATTCAATATTTCTTGCAAATGCTGGTTCATTGGGATTTTTTTAATACTATTGACAAGTGCTGAAATATTCTGTTTCACTTTTCGGATTCCCAAAGCAACTGTTTAATTCTTATATTTTCCATAAACGGGTTGCCCCGGAAATACGTTGGTAACCGTTTTGCCATTTCTTAATACAATTACACCATTTACAATTACGTATTCAATACCTTCAGAAAAAGCCAGGCCTTTTTCAAATGTAGCTTTGTCAATTACGGTGTTGGGATTGAAAATAGTAATATCAGCATCAGCTCCAATTTGTATTCTTCCTTTATAGCGCATCATTGGTGCAATGCCTTCTAATCTCTTTGCAGGGAGCAGGGTCATTTTTTCTATCGCCGTGCCAAGGTCAAGTACTTTTTCTTCTCTCACATATTTTCCCAACACTCTTGCATAAGTTCCGGCAGTGCGTGGATGTGCCCGCGGCGAATATGGCATGGCGTCCGATGCAATGATGGTATTTGGAAAAGCAATTCCGTAACTTATCCACTCTGGTTTCATTGAATGTATGATCACCATCCCTCCAGTCTTCCTGTAGCTTTCAAATGTTTCTTTTGTCAACCGCTCTCCTGTTGCTACCCATTGCAGATCTCCATACGTTATTCCAAATCTTTCCTGCCATCCTTCATCAAAGACAGCGCTTTGGAGAAGTGTAGATGCTGCTGTGTAAGGATATAGTTCTGTGGTGACGTCGAATCCCCGGTTTTTTGCTGTCTGCACCAGTTCAGTGGCAAAATATATTTTGCCAAGACTGGAACTATTAATATGAACGATGTGCAAGGGTGCGCCGGTAAGAACCGCATCTGCGATGGCCTGCTGGATAGCTGTAATCCCACCTTCACGGACATGTGTAAAAATAAGTGCTTTCAATTCTCCGGCTAACTGATACACCCGAAAAACTTCTTCCTGCTTTACAGCAGGCAAATAACCAATCGGAACACCAATTCCAATAGCGCCTTCAGCCAACGAGCTCCTGATATTCTGTAAGGTTTTATTCATTTGCTCAGGAGACAGGGTGTCTGAATAAGAAACCTTTATTTTACTAAAAAGCGAATCAAAAGAAGATTCTCCTTTTACGGCTAACTGGTATAACTCATTTAATGCCGTTTTATATTTATCCAGGGCTTTGAATCTTTCAAATGGCCAGCAAACACTGCCTCCATAATTAATAAATGATTTTGATCTGCGGGATTCATACCATTTGTCTAAAAATTCAATGCCCCATTCCAGTTCAAGCATCGTGGTAACGCCATCATGCAATTTATATTCCTGCTCGGTAATTCCTCTTCCATGCACATGCAGATCAATAAAACCCGGAGCTACCACCAAACCGGAAACGTTTATCATCTCTTTACCCTTTAACGGTTCAGAAGAAATCTGGGAAATACGGTTATTGATGATACCGACATTTTTGATAGCATCTAATTTTGTTTCCGGATCAATCACCCTGCCGCCGGTTAATACGATATCATATTCGGGAGAAGACTGTGCATGAACAGTTGCAGGCAAAAAAAACAAAACGCTTAAAAATGCCAGGACGCTGTTTGTAGTTTTAAAATTCATTTTGATAATTATTCTATGTGTTGAATAATAGGTAAATTTTTATTTTTCTTTTAGAGCCACCCAGCAGCAGGTGTTGTTGTGAAATTCATTGTTCCCGTTTTTAGTTCTGCCAAATTCACCATAAGTGAAAAAGCCTGCCATGGGTGCATTGAAAACTTTTCTGACACCCTCAATTTCATCGCCGATAATTGGACCAAATTGCCCGAGCCTGCCGATGCAGGAAAACATCAGCAACGCATCTGTATCAGGCATTTGCTCCTGTTTTATTTTTTCGGCATTTTTGCTCACTTCTTCCACTACCTCAAAATCGGGTGGAAGTGTAAGGCGCACCTTATCTCCTTCTTTAATGCTGCCCAGGATGAAAATAGATTTATTCTTCCAGTTGAACACTCCCACACCCCGCAACACCGGATCACCTTTCTCCCTCGAAACGCTAAACACTACATTGTTAGTAGTGGGGTTGAAAGTTTCAGCTTCCTCCTGTGTTAAATTTAGTCCCAGAAACTTTAGCACCATTTCCGCGGCTGGTTGATTTTCTATTTCATGTACCCAGTCACCTTCTGTTTTGGTTATCATTTTTTCTGTGCCTACTGCCTTCTGACCGGAAGCCGCCAGTCCCTTCACTGTAATTTTATCTCCATTCAACACAAGCATCAGGATCCCTCTTTTTGTAGATTGATGATTGGTGAATACAACAGTTTCCCTGAACATCAAATCATCACCTGCATTACCTCCCCATATTATCGTGTCCGTTCCGCATGCTGCTTCAATTGCTCTTACGATGGGTTCACCCATGACGTTTGAATTCGCCAGTTCAAAGCTGTTTGAAATGATAAACGAGGGGTTTTTAAATTGTTCTCTTGCTTTTCCAGCCATCTCATTTGCCACTGATTCAGGGTCTTTATCGTGGTAATCTCCCAGTAAGATCATGAAGTTGGACGGATCCAAATCAACCAGCAGAATGGCAATCGTACCTGCGCCTATTTCTCCATCAATGAATTCACCACCGGTAGTGGCTCCAAAAATCTGTATGCCTTGGTGATCGAGAAGCATGCGGACTGCATCAATATCATTTTTAATGGAAATAAACACAAATGCTAATGTTGGTTTAAAGCCGTCAGCCATGCTTTCAGTCAAAGCCGTTTTAATTTCTTCAGGAGAATTTCCTTTGATTGATTTTGCTTTCATTTAAAGAAATTTTTATGCTGGTATCTTAAATATGAACTTTGTTCCTTGACCTGCTTTCGCTCCTGCTTTTATTTCACCGCATTTTCTGAGAACAATCAGGTAAATAAGGATAAAACCCTGGTTCAGACTGCTGGCAATTGAATAATAAACTCACTTCCTTCTCCCTCCTTAGTATCCACTTTTATTTCACCGCCATGAGCTTTCACAATATCATAACTAAGCGACAATCCCAATCCGGTTCCCTGCCCGGTTGGTTTGGTTGTGAAAAAAGGCTGAAATATCTTATCAAGTGATTTTTGCGCGATGCCATTGCCATTGTCTTTTACAGATATCAGCACTTTCTGCCTGGTCTTCTTTGTTATGACAGAAACAGTTGGCTCATAGCCATCGCCCATTTGTTTCTTCTTTTCTGTTACTGCATAAAATGCATTAGTATATAAATTCAAAAAAACCCTTCCTATATCCTGTGGAATGATATTGATGTTAGGGATGCTTTCATCATAATTTGTTTTCATCGTGGCATTGAATGATTTGTCTTTTGCCCTGAGTCCATGATAAGCCAGGCGCAGGTATTCATCTGCCAGTGCATTGATGCTGGTAGGTTCTTTTACGCTTGTGCTTGCCCGTGAGTGCTGCAGCATGCCTTTTACGATGGCATCGGCACGCTTGCCGTGGTGGTTTATCTTTTGCTCATTATCTGCTATGTCGTTTGCTATTGCTTTTACTTCATCTATGTTCCCTTTGTCAATCTCTGCTTTCATTTCTGCGATCAGTTCGGTGTTCACTTCAGAAAAATTATTCACGAAGTTCAAAGGGTTCTGTATCTCATGTGCAATACCAGCGGTGAGCTCTCCAAGCGATGCCATTTTTTCCGACTGTATCAATTGTGCCTGCGTAGACTTCAATTCTTCCAGGGTTTGCTGCAGTTCTTCTTTTTGCCTCGTCAGTTCTGCCGTGCGCTGCGCCACCTGCACTTCCAGTTCCGCTTTCAGCGATGTCATGACCTTTCTCTTCTCTTCTTCTTCTTTTGTTTTTATTTTTTCTATGTCAAGGGCCTTTTTCTGTCTGGTAGTGATCACATACATGGCGATCATCCAAACGAAGGAGGCGCCGTTCAGCAGGTTCAGGAAACTTTTCCATGCTTTGAACTGGTCTTCATTGGTCAGTTTTGTGATCTCGCTGAAGATGGATAGAATTATAAAAGGTGCAATGGCGAGCATGATCGGCCTTGCAGGGCTG
>Ga0302320_10022328_pt1 | contig 12506 bp, 10 predicted proteins | sample Bog_T0_3_FD_202130 | JGI IMG/M metagenome (GOLD analysis project Ga0302320, IMG submission 202130) | Peat permafrost microbial communities from Stordalen Mire near Abisko, Sweden - Bog_T0_3 | ecosystem: Environmental > Terrestrial > Soil > Wetlands > Peat | place: Sweden: Abisko, Stordalen Mire...
GCGGGATGGTGGAAGTGTCTCTGTCACAATGACTTGTGACGAATTTGGGCGGTCAAGGCGAGGATTTTGAGGGTTGCGCCAAGAAACAGATGTCCGCCCAAGGCCCCTGTCGGCCATTTTTTTTGTCCTCATGCGCTTAGGCGAGGATTTGGGCGGCTTTCCCAGTCTTGCCGCCGGGCTGGATTGTTGCCATTCTGTCCGGGATGAATCGCATTATCGAACGGTTTGCCAACCTGAAGAAACAGGGCGCGGCGGGATTTATTGTGTACATTGGAGCGGGTGATCCGAACCTGGAGGCGACGCGCCAACTGGCTTTGGCCTTCGACCGGGCCGGGGTGGATGTGCTGGAGCTGGGAGTGCCGTTCAGTGATCCGCTGGCCGACGGATTGGTCAACCAACTGGCGGCGCAACGCGGGCTGGCATCGGGAACCACACCGCGCAAGGTTCTCGAAGCCGTCGCCGCGATCCGCCGGGAATCGCAAATACCCATCGTGCTTTACATCTACTTCAATCTCATTCACCGGCACGGTGTGGAGGAATTTGTGCGCGAGGCTGCCGCGGCGGGAGTGGACGGGCTGCTGGCCCTGGATTTGCCGCCCGAGGAATCGGAGAACTACGAGGAGCTGATGCGCGAGGCCGGGCTGTGCGCCATTTACCTGGTCGCTCCGACGACGCCCGAGGACCGCATCGAAATGATCGTCAAACGGGCCACCGGATTTGTCTATTACGTTTCGCGCGAAGGGGTGACGGGAATGCAGGCCAAAGTGTCCGGCACCATTGGGCAAATGACCGGCCGAATCCGCGCCTATACCGACTTGCCGATTGCCGTTGGCTTTGGCATTTCGACGCCGGAGCAGGCGCGGACTGTGGCAGCGAGCGCCGACGCGGTGGTGGTGGGGAGCGCGGTGGTCAACCAAATCGCGCGGCACGGACAGTCGCCCGATCTGGTTCCGCGCGTGATGGAGTTCACGACCGCGCTGATTCAGGCCGTCAAACAGCCGTCCCTGTGAAGCCAACCAAATGTTTAACCACGTCTTCTTGTGAAAAAATCAAAACTGAATACTGTAAAGCAAAATAAGGAGCGGTTTGTCATCATTATGGCGGGGGGGCGCGGGGAGAGGTTTTGGCCGGTCAGCCGGGAGAAGATGCCAAAGCACTTGATCACGTTGTTCGGCAATCGCTCGTTTCTCCAGCAGGCGGTGGACCGGGTGCGGGCGCTCGTGCCGGCGGAGAACATACTCGTGATCACCAACGCGACACAGGCGGCAGCGGCGCGGAAGCAGTTGCCGGAATTGCCGGCGGGCAACGTCATCGCGGAGCCGGTGGGGCGCGACACCTGCCCCGCAGTCGCGCTGGGCGCGGCGGTTGCGGGACAGCGCTCGACCAACGCGGTGATGGCGGTGCTTCCGGCGGATCAGGTGATTCCGGAGGAGAAGAAGTTCCAGCAGGTTCTGGCGGATTGTTTTGATCTGGCGGGGCGCGGGCAGGTGATGGTGACGATCGGGATCAAGCCGACGGAGCCGGCAACCGGGTATGGTTACATTCGCGTGGGGAATGCGCTGCCGGCGCCGGAGGGGGCAAAGTATCAGACCGCTTTTTTCAAGGCGGAGCAGTTTGTGGAGAAGCCGAATTTCGAGCGGGCGCAGGAGTATGTGAGCAGCGGCCAATACCGGTGGAACGCGGGGATGTTTGTGTGGTCGTTTGTCACGATTACGCAGGGTCTGGAGAAGCATCAGCCGGAACTGGCGGCGGCGTGCCGGCGCTGGTTTGAGGCGGCGGGCACGCGCAAGCTGGACAAGGTGCTGGCGGCGGATTATCCGGCGCTGGCAAAGATTTCGATTGACTACGCGCTGATGGAGAAGGCGCAGAATGTGGTGGTGGCGGACGGGGCGTTTGAGTGGGACGATCTGGGATCGTGGACGGCGCTGGGGCGGCATCTTCCGGCGGACGCGGCGGGGAACTGCGCGCAGGGGGAGTTCATCGAGGTCGGGTCGGAGGGGAATATTGTATTTGACGCGAGGACGAAGAACCGGACGCCCATTGCGCTGGTCGGGATGCGGCATTGCATCCTGGTGCAAACGGATGACGCGGTGTTGCTGGTGCATAAGAGCCAGGCGCAGAAGGTCAAGGAGATGGTGAGGAAGATGGCGGAGGACAAGGAATACAAGAAGCTCGTGTGAGGCAATTGCGGATTGCGGATTGGCCGATCTGACCGCTCTGTCGGATAGGACGGATAGGACGGATAGGACTTATATGCGCCGCATTTAGTCAAGTATACTTTACAAAAGGTTCTTAGAAGTGGGCGATGATGTTGTCGGCGAATTGGGAGCATTTAATTTCGGTGGCGCCGGCCATCTGGCGGGCGAAATCGTAGGTGACGCGCTTGGAGGCAATGGCGCCGTTGAGGCCTTTGAGGATCAAATCGGCGGCTTCAGCCCAGCCCAAATGGCGGAGCATCATTTCACCGCTTAAGACGACGCTGCCGGGATTGACACGGTCCTGATTGGCATACTTGGGAGCGGTGCCGTGGGTGGCTTCGAAGATGGCGTGGCCGGTGATGTAGTTGATGTTGCCACCGGGGGCGATGCCGATGCCGCCGACTTGGGCGGCCAGGGCGTCGCTGAGGTAATCGCCGTTGAGATTCAAGGTGGCGATGACGTCGAATTCTTCCGGGCGCGTGAGGACTTGCTGGAGGGCGATGTCGGCGATGGCGTCCTTGATGACGAGGCCGGCGCCGGGTTTGCCATCGGGGATTTTGCACCAGGGGCCGCCGTCAATTTCGACCGCGCCGAAGATATCCCTGGCGACTTTGTAGCCCCAATCGCGGAAGGCGCCTTCGGTGAACTTCATGATGTTGCCCTTGTGAACGAGGGTGACGGATTTGCGTTTCTTTTCGATGGCATACCGGATGGCAGCCACGACGAGGCGGGCCGTGCCGGGAGCGCTGACGGTCTTGAGGCCGACGCCGACTTGGACGCCGCCGCAACCTTCTTTAATGCCGGCCTTTTCCAGGAATTCGCGCGCGGCGGCTTCGGTGCCGAAACGGATTTTCTTGAAATCCTTGGGAAATTCCCTGGCGAAGAAGTCGAGGACTTTTTGCGCTTCGGGCGAGCCGGCGGGGTATTCGATGCCGGCGTAGATGTCCTCGGTGTTTTCGCGGAAGATGACCATGTCCACTTTTTCGGGGTGTTTGACCGGGGACGGGACGCCGGAGAAGTATTGGACGGGGCGGAGGCAGACGTAGAGATCGAGCATCTGGCGCAGGGCGACGTTGAGGGAACGGATGCCGCCGCCGATGGGGGTGGTCAGCGGGCCTTTGATGCCGACCAGGAACTCCTTGAAGGCGGCGACGGTATCGTCGGGGAGCCAGTTGTTGAATTTCCTGAAGGACTCCTCGCCGGCAAAGACCTCGAACCAGGCGATTTTGCGTTCGCCTCGATAGGCGGCCTGAACGGCGGCGTCGAAGACGCGGACGCTGGCAGCCCAGATGTCCGGGCCGGTGCCGTCGCCGCGAATGAAGGGGATGATGGGGTTGGGAGGCACGCTGAGGGTGCCGTTGGCGATGGTGATTTTGGCGCCGGGAGGAGGGGTGACGTTTGCGTAGGACATGGAATTAATCCTTGAATCAGTGAGTCAATGGTTGGGGGTGGCGGACATGGTGAGGCGGGGGGTGGCTAAATTTGACCACTTGCCCAATATGCCATAGCTCCAACGCCCGGTCGGAGCCGTTGAGGGAAGTCGAATCGCAAAAAATACCTTGATTAGGCTTGATTAGGCTTGATCCACTACGGTGACGGAATGGCGTGACGGGGTGATGCGGGGATGGGTGGCTAAATTTGACCATCTTCGCAATGCTCCATAACTCCAGCGCGCCGCCGGAGCCATTGAGGGATGTCGAATCACAAAAAATACCTTGATTAGGCTTGATTAGGCTTGATCCACTTGGGCCTCGGAATGGCGTGATGGGGTGATTTGGGGATGGGTGGCTAAATTTGACCATCTTCGCAATGCTCCATAACTCCAGCGCCCCGCAGGAGCCATTGAGGGATGTCGAATCACAAAAAATAGCTTGATTAGGCTTGATTGAGCTTGATTGAGCTTGATTGAGTTTGATTTTGGCGCTTTCCGGTCTGATGAACAGGAGGCTGGAGAGGCGGAGTGATGGAGTAATGGAGTGGCGGGTATGTTCAAAAAGGCTCCCCGACGTTTTGAGGGGAATGGCATGAGGATTGAAAGGACGTGGAGATGCAACCCTTACAGGGTTGATCAGCTCTGTTGTTACCACCCAGGGTAGGCCTCTTTGCATCGGCCAACCCTGGGCTGGATGATTCAATCCCTTTGGGATTTGACGGGCAATGGAATTGGTCCGGGGACTGCCGAAGCACTCGCTCCGGCGCAGCCTGATCCCGCCCGCCCATACCCTCATTGGCATTGCCATTCTCACTTGTGCCAAATTAGCTTTTAAAGGCGGAATGGTCAAGGGGAAAAAATGAATCCATGACGGCCGCTCATTCCGATTCAAAGCAGCGAGACGGGATATTGTCTAACGAGGGCGTCGGATGAAGCGACAGCCGCAGGGGTCCAGCAGAATCCTCATTTACCTTCAAACGTCTGTAATACGTCTTCGGACCAAGGGGCATTGAAGTCATCCGGCACGGTAAATTGGCCCTTTGCCAAACCGATTGGTCGCGGTTGGGAAAGTGGCCGCGGATTCAGAATGGTGAGCAGGCCGGACGCTTTCTCCGGCAGGGCTTCCGCGCCTTGCGGCACGAGACGCCCGTGGTCAATTTCGACTTCAAGTGTCAGAAAGCTCACGGCACGAAGTTACACTTGGATTGGCGTGGCCGCAAGAGTCTTATCGCGACAAAAGCGAATAGCGGGGGTGCTCTAAAGTATGGAGTGCGGGAGCTTGCTCCCGCTTTTGGATGCGGGACGCCACCTCAAGCGAAGCAAGCTCCTCTTGGAAAAGCGGCGGCAAGCCGCCGCACTCCATACTTTAGAGCGGCCCTGGCGAATAGTGGGGAACGGCAGGTTTGGAACTTCATGACGCAGTGATGGAACCGCCTCGGGGCGGGTTATTGTTGCCGGCGTTTAGCTTCACATAAAGGGCGTGCAAATCGTCGAGCATTGTTTGGAGGGAGAAGCGCGGGAGGACGAACTGGCGGCCGCGGGTTCCCAGGCGGCGGCGCAATTCAGGGTCGCCAGCCAGTTGGAGCAAGCGGCGGGAAAGGGTTCCGAGGTCGAATTCCGGGATAAGGAAGCCGGTTTCGTTGTTAATGCAGACTTCGCCCGCGCCGTCGCAATCGCGGGCAACGACCGGGCGGGCGGCTGCCATCGCCTGCGGCAGGGCGCGGGGCAGCCCCTCGCGGCGCGACCAGTGCGCCAGGGCGTCCATGACGCCCAGATGGCGGGGCACTTCGTCCGGGGGAACGAGGCCGGTGAAAATGAAGTGATTCTCCAGGCCGAGCGCGCGCGCGCGGGCCTCCAGACGCCCGCGCCAGGCCCCGCCGCCGACGAAGAGGAATTTGAGGCGGGGACACTGGCGGATGAGGTTCGGGGCGATGTCAATCAAATCGTCGTGGCCTTTGAGCTTGAATAGGCGGGAGATGACGCCAACGACGAAATCGTCCGGCGCGAGGTTGAGGCGGGCGCGCAAGGCGGGGTCGTTTTGGGCGTCGAGAAAGGGCTGGAGGGGGAAACCGCTGAAGATGCGGGAATATTGGGTGGGGCGGCCAATGCCGGCGGCCAGATATTGGCGGGTCATGGCGTCCGCGACGCTGACGAAATGGGTTGTGAAGCGGGCGGCGAAGCGCTCGGCGGCGCGAAAGAGAGTGTTGGGCACGAAACCCTGAAACGGCCCGAAGGAGGGGCCGTGGATGGTGTGGACAATGATCGGAACCCCCGCGCGATGGGCGGCCCAACGCCCCAGAATACCCGCCTTGCCGCTGTGCGTGTGGACGATGTCGGGCCGGGTCGAGCGGAATTCACGGGTCAGGGCAAGCAAGGCGCGAAGGTCGTTGAGAGGATGGACGGGGCGCACGAGGGAAGGGACGATGGAAAGAAGTTGAGGGAACGGCGCGAAGGAGGATTCGAGGGAACCTTCCGGCCCGCCGGTGGGGCCGGCGAGGAGGCGCATCTCGATGCCGGAGCCCTGATTGAGGCCCAAGACGGTGGCGACGGTGTTTTCCTGGGCGCCGCCAATGATCAAGCGTGTGATGACGTGGGTGACCCGCATTCGGAGGGGGAGGAATTCAATTCTCTGGATGGCTCCTGCCGGTGACAGGAATTTCAAGAATTCGGACGGCTCGATTGAGAATTGGTCATTGAGAATTGGTCATTGGTAATTGTCTCCAAACCGCCGGCCCGCGGCTGTTTTCTGCCCGCTTTGGCCGTCGCAATGGACTTTCCCAAGATGCGGCGAAGCTGGTCTGAGTTGCTGGGGCGTCATGCCTGTTGTCTTTACACGACAAATGACAAATTCTCAATGACCAATTCTCAATCGTCTCAACCGCTCAACTTCAGACCATGACAGAGAAGCACCTCCGAAAAGTGAACCGCACTCTTTCGGGGGCTTCCGTGTCAATGGCTCTCCAATTTCAATTTGTGGAGTTGCGCGGAAACGTTGGTGAATTCGGCGGTGTTGGTCGGGGCGTTCTTTAGGTAAAGCTCGTCGTAGCGGATTTCGTCCTTTTTGTCGCCCTGCTTTTGGGCAATTTGGGCGAGGCCGAAAAAGACAATATGGGAAGGCCCATGGTTTTTCTCGAGGAACTGATAATCCGCCTTGGCGGCAGCAAGTTTGGCGGCGTTAGTTTGGCCGAGTTGGAGTTCGGAAATGGCGCGGTTGAGGATCGGGAGGGGGTTGGCAGGGTCCTGGTGAATGATGGCGGTGGAGGTGACGATGGCGTTGGAATAATCCTTGAGCATCATTTGCATTTCAGTCCTCTGGAGGTTGATGCGGAGAATCTCCGACTCGTGGGCGGTGGCATCCGAGAGGTTGGATCTCAAATTCAGGTCCTCGTCAAGGGCGGCCAGAGATTTCCGGAACCACCGGGCGGCGGCTTTCTCCCCGGCGGCGGGGTCCTTGCTTTCGTGCAAGGCGCTGTAGCCCATGAGGCGGTAAAAGCCGGCCATCATGTCGGGGAAACCACCGATCCTCGGATACTTGTTATGGGCATCTGTCAACACCTTGTCAACGCGCTCGAAATCGTTCATCTTGGCATAAGCCAGCGCCTCCACGCGCGCCCGGTCCAGCGGATCCAAAAGGGCTGCTTCGGGGATGTGATGGAGGATGTTGGTGGCAGCATCGAGAGCGCCCATGTCAATATAGGTCTTGGCCAGCGACAGTTCCGCCGGAGCGTTGCCTGGCACCAATTCAAGGCAGCGCTGAAACATCCGCGCCGATTGCCGGTAAAGCTCATATTCGGCGAAAAACCGGCCGACCTGCATGTTCAGCCTGAACACGTCCACCGTACCGTGCTGATTGAACATCCGTTCCAAATTGCTCATTTCATAGGCCCTCTGTTCTTCGGTGACCCCGGAGCCGGAAGGCTGGACACCGCGCAGACTCGCATTGTATTCCTGGTTGAGGCGGGCGATGGTGTTATTAGTATTGAGGCGAATCGCCCACGTGAACTGCTCGCTCGCGTCTTTGAGCATGTCACTCTTCACATTAGGAGCAAGGTTCTGTTCCGTGGCGCTTTTTTGCAATTCGACGCCCCAGCAATCCACCATTTGGGAATAATAGCCGGCGATGCGCACCGCATCGGCATTCCGCTCCGGCATGCCCTCGAGGTCAGTCCTGGCCAAATCCGGCAAGGAAGCCAGCGTTCCCCTTTCCAGAGCGTGCCAATATGCCTGGTTGGTGGCGACGCCGGACGGGTCGAGCACGAGCAAGCCGGTCCCGTTGGTCGCGTACGCGCGCACATAGCCGCCCATGCGATTCGGGAGCAAATAGACCTGCTCGAAGTAGGCCCCGAAACTGGGATGCAAATAATAAACCGGCCCACGCCTGGCGAGGGCGGCCAAGAGATCGGCCGGGGTGATCTTCTCGGGAGGGAGGCTGGCAAGTTCCCTGCGAATGGAGGGGTAGCGATCCGCCAGGTAGCGAAGGTATTCACGATGGGTCAACTCCCGGCTTTCCATGAAAATGTACTGGTTGGTCAGGGCAAGATGCTGGGCGGCTCCCATCGCCAGATACAAGCGAGCCGGCTCGTCCGCGAGCACAACGGCGGAGCTGGGCGGCAGCGATTTGGCCATCTCCTTTCCAAATTGGGCCACCACCGGGTTGTTGTAGTCTTGAATGTGGTAATGGAAGTTCCTGTAGAACAATATCGCGGGCAACACAACCGCCGCCGCCCAAAGCAATCCGGCCAGCGCCACGTTGGTCAGGTGCAAAAGACCGGTGGCCTGACCCCATCGGTATTCGACGTCCTTGCCGAACACCAGCAGGACGTACCCGCTGAAATACCCGACGCTCAACGCCGCCAGATAGTAGAAACTCAGAAAGCTCGGCGCTCCCGGCACCACTCCGAGGCCCATCTTCCGCGGGCTGACGCCCATTGCGATATCGAAGAACATCAAAACTCCGACCGCCAAAAAAACGATGTGCAATACGCGGAACAGCCCGCTGGTCAGGTCGCGCGCGCCGGGGTTCAATTCGCCCTCGCTCGAAGGCCAGTAGATGCCGGCAAAGATGAGGGGGACCAAGGAGGGCACGGCCGCGATGGCCGCAAAATACCGCGGCATCCGTGTCAAAAGTATATGCTGCTCCGCCAGTTTCTCATGGAAAATCTCCCAAAAGCCGCCGTCGTGATGGCCGGCGCCCAGGAGTGGCACCAGCGCGTAAAACAGCAGCCCCAGCGCGCCCCAAGTGGCCAGCCGCAGAGCGAATCTCCACTTGAAAAACGCAAGGCCCTTGATCCAGATGAGAGCCGCCAGGAAACAGGGGAAGAAACCGATCAGCCCCCAATTGTTCGCCATTCCAAGCCCGTAAACAAATGTGAACAGGCACAGCCACCCCTCGGCGCGGGTGTGGCGATATTCCAGCAGACAGAGAATCAGGAACGCGAAGACCATCAGATCAATCATTTCCCCGGTCCCTGAAACAGCGTTTTCCCAAAAGGTCAATTGCCCCGCGAGCAGTGCCACGGCGAACGCCGCGGGCAGGAATGACGCGCGCATGGGAAGCAAGGCATCCTTCCCCCCCACCCGCACCCGCTGCTCCTTGGTGCGGTCGTGGGCTAAGAGCTTGACCGAACGGGCGAGGATGGCGAGCGTCAATGCCGCGCACACGGCGGCGAGGACATTCAAGCCCGTGATCCGCCAGTCCAGGGGCATCCATCGCAATAGACAAGTCAACACCAAATAGAGCGGCTGGTACTCCGGATTGATTCGCCACGACAGCGGACCGGGATGCCAGTCCCAGCCCATGATTTGCGAGGCCAAAGGGAGGCTGCGGAAATTGACCCAGGGATTCAACGTGCAGCCGTACAGAGCGAGAGCGGCCAGGGCGACCAGCCACGGGCTAAGGTAAATGGGCCGTTTGGCCCGCGGACTGATCGGCTTCTCGATTTCTTCCGTCATGAATGTTTTGATTTTGGGACGGCGAACCGCCTGTTGGCAAGCAAACTTTCCAGCTTAGGGACGGCGGGTCGGAAGGGCTTTCCTTCGCACGTCCGCCACGCATTCGACATGTTGGGTCTGAGGAAACATATCCAACGGAATGATGCTCGATAATTCAAAGACACCGTTGGAGCACAAAACGTTCAAGTCCCGCGCCAGGGTCGCGGGGTGGCACGACACATACAATATCTGCGCCGGCGGCGCCTCCGCGAGCAGTTGCAGCATTTCTGGCGGGCAGCCCGTCCGCGGCGGATCCAGCAGGAGCGTGGTGGCCCCCGGCTCAAATCGCGCCAGGAGCCGCGCCAGGAAGTCCTCCGTCCGGCCGGCGATGAACTCGCCGTTCGCCCTGCCCCGCGCGAGCGCGTTCTGGCGGGCCGCCTTGACAGCGGCGGTGTCCACCTCCACCCCGGCGAAGCGCTCGACCAGGTCGGCCAGCTCGATGCTGAAGAATCCAACGCCGCAATAGGCGTCAATCAAAAACCGCGATCCGCCGGCCCGGAGCCTGTCGCGCGCGGCATCCACGAGTTTTGGCAGGAGATGGAAATTGGTTTGAAAGAACGAATCGCGCGGGACAGTCCAGCCTTCGGCGGCGACGCGCAAGACCACCTTCAGCCCGCCCTTGGGCGGAGGATGGCGGCGGACCTCCTGGATTTGCGCGTTGAGGGCCGGCTCGGCGATTTTGCATTCCTGGATGTCCACCACCAGCCGGTTGTCCGCCCGGATGTAGCCGATGTTCAGCCCTTGTTTGAACTTGTCCCACTGGCTGCGGATCATGATGCGGTTGCGGTAGCCGTAGGGCTGCGGGCAGGGCGTGACCGGATCAATCAGCGCGCCGTCAAAACCACCGATGCGCTGGAACAAATCAGAGACCTGCTTGTGCTTGATGCGTAGCTGGGCGGGATAACCCAGGTGCTGGTACTGGCAGCCGCCGCATTCGCCAAAGTAGGGGCAGGCCGGCGCGACTCGCTCCGGGGATGGCTGGAGGACGCGGAGCAAGCGGGCGCGGGCGAAGCGCTTTTTGACCTCGGTACACTCGGCTTCGACCACTTCACCCGGCGCGACAAAGGGGACGAAGACCACAAAGTCATCCACCCTTCCGACGCCCTCGCCGCCGAAGGCGAGGTCGTCAATCGTCAGTTTGAGTATGGCGCCGGGCGACACGGTTTAGTTGGTAATGGGTGGCGGAGATAAGGAGCATCCGCGGCCCGTTCTTAACATTGTGCCTGCTCTGCCGGCGGAAACAACCAAAAAACAGTCGTCCTGAGCGCGGGGCGCATCTTGACACAACCACCATAAGAGCCTCCTCTCCCCGGCCCTCTCCTCCACAAGTATGTGGAGGAGAGGGAGGGAGATGCCGCGCGGGGGCGCAAAGCGCGTGGTGGTGGTTGCAAGATGCGCCCCTGAGCGCGTGGTCACCCATAACAACCTTGCATTCGCGACAGAATGGAGTACTGTCCGCCCATGCCGCTAACTAATTTAACGGTGGCCGAAGAAGCCTTGTCGTTGTCTCCGGAAGACAGGACGGCTCTGGCAAGGCTGTTGATTGAAAGCTTGGAAACCGACTCCCGCACGGATGCGGAGATTAAGGCCGACCTCAATTGCCGCCTGGAACAATTGCTGTCGAAGAAGGATGAGGGCCTGGCTTTCGAGGACGTTTTCGGTCGTGCGTCGTGAAAGCTGTTTTCAGCAGCCGATTCAAAGCTGATTTGGATGCTGAAGCGGGGAGGTATCGTTCCGTTTCCGAGCGATTGGCCAGCGCATTCATGGAACGCATCGCGGGGCAAGCCCGGGAAATCATCAAATGGAACGGCGGGGACCATGTCGGCCCGCACGGTTTTCCGTGTCGCCGCGCGACGCCATTCCCTTTCTATATCTGCTATTCTGTTGATGGCGATACGATTTATTTTCTCGGACTGGTTCACGAGCGCGGTCATCCAAACTTCCTGAAAGATCGGCTTGCCATCTGAACTGGTGTCATGGGTTGCAAATTGAGCGCGATTTTCCATCCACTCGTGTGTCAGCGTGGCTGAGTCGCGCGGAAAACGACTGCCGGAAAATTCCGCCGCATCCGCTAAAGTTTCAGCCGGGAATGCCGATGAACTGTGTAACTGAACAGGAGCAAATCTTGATGTTTGGAAGTTGGCGTCATTGGGCTGCGGTGGGGGCCGTCTTTGCGGGCCTCGCCTGTGGTGTCTTGGCCGCTCCCGGCTATTTGCCGGTGGTTGGCCCGGTTCCGTTGCGTTATCGTCCCGCCGCCCAACCGGCCACGAATCTGGTCTATATCCCCCTTCCGCCGCCTGATCCGCCTTCGACAACACCCGACCTGCCGCCCGCGCCGCCGGAGACGGCCGCCGTCGCGGACACTGAGACCAAAACGACTGCGTCCGCCGCGCCCGCACCCTCCACCGCCCAGACCAACGCGGTGTCGGGCGATCCGGCCGGCCAGAATGGAGCTTCGTCCGCGTCCGCGCCGTTGATTTCCCCGCAAATGCTGCTCCGCTTTTTCAACCGGCCAACCAACGGCGCGGCGGGCGGGATCATCGCGCCGGTGGACTTTGCGCCGCCCGCGCCGGCCACGCCGCCTTCCAGCACAGCGACTTATTCCACCGACGCCAAATAGGCCCGCCACCGCATGAAACGCCTCGCCTGTCATTTCCTTTTGTGCTGCGGAATCGCCGGTCTGGCGTCGGCGTGCGTGGCCGGAGAATCCAACACAAATTCAAACGCGGCGGCCAGCCCCGGCACAACCGAGACTGCACTCAGTCCGGCCCCGCTCGCAAACACCAACGCCGACCCGGTCGCGAAGGCGGACACGAACTCCAGTCCGGCGGCACTGGCGGACACCAATTCCAGCGCGGTCACGGCAAACACCAATTCCAGTCCAG
>Ga0302320_10022330_pt1 | contig 12506 bp, 9 predicted proteins | sample Bog_T0_3_FD_202130 | JGI IMG/M metagenome (GOLD analysis project Ga0302320, IMG submission 202130) | Peat permafrost microbial communities from Stordalen Mire near Abisko, Sweden - Bog_T0_3 | ecosystem: Environmental > Terrestrial > Soil > Wetlands > Peat | place: Sweden: Abisko, Stordalen Mire...
TCGGCGGGTATGCCGAGTACGCCTGCCTTCCGGCGGACCGGCTGGAGACCAAGCCGGTCAATATGACTCTGGAGGAAGCCGCCGCTGTCATGTTTGGCGGTATCTCGGCCTTGCATTTCCTGAGGGAAGCAAAAATACAGGCCGGTCAAAAAGTGCTGATTTACGGGGCGTCCGGCAGTGTCGGCGTGTTCGCCGTTCAGTTGGCGAAGCATTTTGGCGCGCATGTCACGGGCGTCTGTAGCACCGCTAATCTGGAGTTAGTAAAGTCGCTCGGCGCAGACGAAGTGGTCGACTATACCTGCGAAGACTTCTCGAAAGCCGGCAAGGTCTATGACATCGTTCTCGATACAGTGGGTTACAGCGGGTTCTCGCGCAGTCTGAAGGCTTTGAAGCGGGGCGGCTCTTATGTGCAGGTTGGCTATTCCGGTCGGCTGTTGTCGATTCCCGCGGGAATGCTGCGAGGCACGTGGGCTTCCTTCACTGGCTCCGCGAAAGTGATCGGCGGAGTAGCGAACGCCCTGCCGGGAGACCAGTCTCTTCTCAAGGATCTGATCGAGAGTGGAAAGCTAAGGACCGTGATCGACAGATGCTATCCGCTGGAGCAGATCGCCGAGGCCCACCGCTATGTCGAGGCCGGACATAAGAAAGGGCACGTCGTTATTGTGATCGAAAATGCTGTGCCTAGTGGCAGCACTTGAGCGTAGGCGCGGGCACATCCATAGCCGGGCTGCGGTCGAAGAATCCATCCGGTTTCAAGTGGAAGCCGATGGACGCCACCGGCATCACCGGCCAGTCTTCGGGACGCGGCACGTGATTGTGCGCAAACACATACCATACCACCACTTCGGTATCCTCCACCGATCGATTCGCAGCCGTCCAGCGCGGTAGACCGTCGCCGGTCGGGTGCTGGTTGGGATAATCGCCCGCCGCGAAACGTTCCTTGGGATCATAAGGCGTTACCCATAGATGGTTCGCCGTGAAGCCCGCCCGCCGCATGATGGGCGAGTCCGGCTGAACAAAAGGCGGAGAGTTTTCGCCGCCCACCAGACGATACCCGACTGGCCTTCCTAAGCGGTTCTTCTTGCCTGGATTCACGATGCGCCAGAAACGAGCTGAGCCGGAATTCACCTTGCGCTGCGCCTGCTGCTCGGTAGCGAGCAGCGTCTCCTCGGCCTTGAACGCGTTGCCATGCGGATTGGCAGGTCCCGTGGGCACGCCCACCGTATTTACTTCATATACGGAATTGTTCGGTCCGTCGATGCTGGTCACCAAACGCGCCGCGAAGATATGCTGATGAAAAGGAGCATTCAGACGAGGCGCGATTTCGACGCCGTATTCCGGCGTTTGGCCGGGCGCCAGCGTGGTAGTGTTGGCGATCCCAGTCAGCTTGACTTCGCACTGAATGTTGCCGTCCTGATACAGATACCAGTAGTAGGCATATTCATAGTTACCCACCGTGGCGATGAACGAAACCGATAGCCGCCGCGACCTCCGCACCTCCGATTGACCGGTGCGCCAATCTGTATGTTTCCATAAAATCCCCACGTCTTCCTCATGCAGGCAGACCGCGTGTTTCAGCTCCGCCACCTCGCCGCGGCTGTTGGTCAGCGAAAAGTCGAAGTAGTGAATCACACCCAGGCAATCGCATTTCAGCGCCAGCGAATTGGCCAGCATGCCGAGACCATATTCGCCGATGTCGAAGGCATTCTTGCGATAGTACTGCTCGCCAGGATCGCCATAGGGAACCACCATTTCGCAAATTGACGCCCGGTACAGAATGGGCCGCTCGCCGGATTCGTCGGTATAACTGAGGGTGTGCAGGACTAAGCCCTCGCGGGCGGTAAAGCCCACCCTGAACTTCCATTTCTGCCATTCCACTTGGTAGCCGTCTACTTGGAAGCTCGGTCCCTCCGGTTGGACGATATCGATGGGCTTCAGATCCTGACGGGTATTGGGTATGTACTGGCTGGCCCAATTGGCGCTCTCGGGAGGAAGGGGGACGGTCCCATAGTCTTCAATGCGGAGCACTTCCAGCTTATTCACGTCCACGATGATGACGATGCTGTCGAGAGGCCGCGCATAGCCGTTGTCCGATGGTTCGGAGCGCACAAAGCACAGCGCACGCATTAAGCGGAGGCCTTTGTACTCAGGCGGTTCGGTGCCATATAAGCCCGCCGACCAGGGTTCCACCATCACCAGATCCGGATTTGCAATGCCGCGTTTCTCCAGTGCTTCCAGGAAAGCGGGCGAGCGTCTCACGGCGGCTTCCACCTCGCTGAATTCATCGAGCATGATGGACGGTTGAATCCCGTCGGCTAGGGCCGTGAACGACGTCACCGATTGTGAGGTTAGGTCAACAACGGCCTCGTATCCGGACTTGGTCCGCCGATCCAGCAGCACGGCGAACGCCTGCCGCGGGAACGGATCTCCCGGTTGGTAAATCTCCATCGACTTCTTCGCCGGCTCATGGAGGGTAATAGACACGAACCGAAGGGCGTCGCCGGGATGCGCTTCGCTGAGTATACGGACGGTTTGCCCGAGTTCGCCCGCGGATAAAGGATCCAGCGGATGCCCCTGTTCCAGTACCGGTAGAGCTACTTCTTCAATGACTTCAGTGGGTGTTGCCATAGTGCCGCCTCCCGAAAGGATTCCGTTCACAGCAACGGGGCCGTAGACTTCGATGCTAGTATACGTGGATGGAAGTTGGCAACACTCCCAAATCCGACTCGTACGGACTGAAGTCGGCAATTCTCTCGCCTGGCGAGACGCTCGCGCAATCGGTTGCCTTGATCGCTCCTACCGGAACGCCCCTGATGGCGGTGCCTCTTGTTTATGCCCTGGCCGGTCAGGGCTGCGCGATCGCTTACCTGATTTCTACCATCACTGTGGTCCTCGTGGCATCGAACGTGAATCAATTCGCCCGGATCTCCTCGTCTCCGGGTTCTTTATATACCTATATCGCCGAGCACACACACCCGGTCCTGGGAATCCTCTCGGGATGGGCCTTGTTGATCGCTTATGTCGGCACGGCGGCGGCGGTCAGCGCTGGCTGTGCCAATTACGTCGACGTTTTGCTGCGCGATGCTTTCGGGATACCCGCGATGCCGTTCGTTTGGGCGGCGGTGGGTATGGCGGCCGCGTGCTGGATGGCCTACCGCGACGTTCAGGTTTCAGCCCGTCTGATGCTGTACCTGGAAGGTGTGTCGATATTTCTGATCCTGATTGTGGCCGGAGCGATCATCCTGCAGCATGGGTGGCGGCTGGACCTGGGTCAACTGACGCTGCAAGGCGTGACTCCGGACCGTTTGCGGATGGGACTGGTGATGGCGATGTTCTCGTCGGTCGGTTTCGAGAGCGCTACTTCGCTGGGATCGGAAGCCCGCAATCCGCTCAAGACGATACCGCAGGCGGTGATGTGGAGCGCGATCCTGGCAGGTCTGTTTTTCTTTGTGAGCGCGTACGCGGAGGTGCTAGGATTCCGGGGCGAGGCGCAGCCGCTGGATAAAAGCCTGGCCCCGCTCCACGTGTTGGCGCACAAAGCAGGCTTGCCGCCGATCATCGGGTCGCTGACGGACTTTGGCGCGGTGGTCAGCTTCTTTGGCTGTACGCTGGCGTGTCTCACGGCGGCGGCGCGGGTCCTGTTTCTGATGGGCAGGCAGGGCGCGATCCATGCTGTACTGGGGGAGGCCCATGAAACCAACCAGACGCCGCATCGAGCCGTGGTGCTGAGCTCGGTAGCGGCGTTCCTGCCGGCGGGAATCATGACTTTGCGCGGGGTCGGCGTATTCGAGATTTACGGATTGCTGGGGACGCTGGCGACGTTCGGGTTCATGACCGCTTACATCATGATCGCGCTGGCCGCTCCAGTCTTCTTGCGGGCGCAAGGCCGGCTGACGTTTCAGGCACTCGCGGTGTCGGTCCTGGCGGTAGTGGCCATCGGCGCGGCTCTGCTGGGCAGCATTTACCCGGCTCCTCCAGGGGCTTATTCGCTGCTGCCTTACATCTATGCCGGAATATTGCTGGTTGGTCTGACTTGGTCGCTCGTATGGAGCGCACGGACGCCGGTACTGGTGGAGGAGAATTAGAGCGCTTTTTGTGTTAGGTTTATAACAAAGAAGATCCACTCCGTAGGCCAAATGAATCCGAATGTACTCACATTGATCGGCGGAGCACTTGGAATATTGGTCGCAGTGTGGACGATTGCGCGATGAAAGACTCGTCCGAAATGAGATCGGCGCCGCCAAGGACTTGCTACAACATCAGATAGACGGCACCAGGGAGTCGTTCGGAAAAGAGATCGGCGCTGTCAAAGAGTCGCTAGCAAAGCAGGCGGATGCAAACCAAATCGCCCTTCAAAAACAGATCGAAAACACCAAAGAAACTCTACGTGCCGAAATGCGCGAGATGCGCGCCGAGTTGCGGTTAGAGATCCGCGAGGCGGGAAACCGCAGTCGGAGGCCGTTAGCCCTATCGAATTGCTGGTTGGTCTGACTTGGTCGCTGGTGTGGAGAGGTCGGACGCCAGTACTGGTGGAGGAGAATTGGCGGCGTTTCTGTGGTAGCTTTGGGACAGGGAATCAAGGCCGAATGAACCCCAATGTACTCACTTTGCTCGGCGGAGCACTTGGACTGTTGGTCGCAGGATGGACGATTGCGGCGAACTTCGACAAGGGGAATAGTGATCGGTTCGACGCCCTCCAAGAGGAGATCGGCGCGATCAAAGACTCGCTCCGAAATGAGATCGGCGCCACCAAGGACTTGCTACAACATGAGATCGACAGCAGTAAAGACTCCCTGGGCAAGCAGGCGGATGCAAACCAAATCGCGCTTCAAAAGCAGATCGAAAACACCAAGGAAACTCTTCGTGCCGAAATGCGCGAGATGCGCGCCGAGCTGCGGTTAGAGATCCGCGAGGCGGGAGACCGCAGGGTAATCGGGGGCCGTTAGCCCGATCGACGAGACCCCTTCCACTCGCTGCAGCCATGGAGCCGAAAAAGCAGATCAGTTATCGCCAAGCAGGCGTGGATATCGACGAAGCCGACCGGGCGGTGGGACTCATCAAGGTACGCGCTCGCGAGACCTTCACTAAGGGCGTGCTCACCGACATCGGCGCGTTCGGCGCCGGATACCTTTTGCGCGGGTGGAAGCAGCCGGTCCTGATCAGTTCGGCCGACGGCGTGGGCACGAAGCTCAAGATCGCGTTCATGACCGGGCGGCACGACACCATAGGCGAAGATTTGGTGAATCACTGCGTCAACGACATCGCCGTACAGGGAGCGGTGCCGCTATTCTTCCTCGACTACTTCGCCGTGGGCAAGTTAGACGCGGAGATCGCGGATCAAGTGGTTTCCGGCATGGCGCGCGGCTGCAAGAATGCCCGATGCGCTTTAATCGGTGGCGAGACAGCCGAGATGCCGGGCCTGTACCAACCGGGCGAATACGATCTAGCCGGGTTCATTGTCGGCGGTGTAGAACGCAAAGAAATGATCACCGGCGCAAAAGTAAAGCCGGGGGATGTGCTGATCGGATTGGCGTCTACCGGACTGCACACTAACGGATATTCCCTGGCCCGCAAGTTGTTGTTCGAAGTGGCGCGGCGGGAACTCGACGGCGACCTTGCAGATACGCTCTTGAAGGTTCATCGCAGCTACCTGCAGCCTCTCCAGACTCTCCTCAAAGCCGGAGTGCTGAAAGCCGCGGCGCACATCACGGGCGGTGGCATTCCGGGTAATCTGCCCAGGGTGTTGCCCGAAGGCACGGCCGCGCAGGTGGACGCGTCTTCATGGCCCGTGCCCCCCATTTTCGAAGAATTGCGCGGGATCGGCGACATTCCGCTTGATGACTATCGAAGAACATTCAATCTCGGAATTGGGATGATTCTGATCGTGAGTCCGAAAAAGCTCAAAAAAGCCACCCAGTTTCTGGATGAACTGGGCGAGAAGTCGTACCGGATCGGCTCGATCGTTGAATCCCCGGTGCGACAAGTCGTGTATGTCTGACGGCCGCCGGCTGGGGATTTTGATTTCGGGCCGTGGATCGAATTTCCAAGCCATTGCGGATCACATTGCCGCCGGACAACTGGATGCTTCAATAGCCGTTGTAATCTCCAATCGAGCGGATGCGGCAGGTCTCCAGATCGCACGCGAACGTCGCATTCCCGCATTATTTCTGCCGTCTAAGGCTATTGCGCGTGAGGACTATGATCGCCAAGTGGCGGCGGAACTGAAGGCTTGCCAAGTGGATCTGGTTTGTCTGGCAGGCTTTATGCGGTTGCTCAGCCCCATCCTGATTCACGAGTTCCCGATGAAGATTCTCAACATTCATCCTTCACTGTTGCCGTCCTTTCCGGGCCTGGATGCTCAGGAGCAAGCCTTGCTGTATGGCGTCCAGGTGACCGGCTGTACGGTACACTTCGTCGACGAGAATTTAGATGCCGGTTCAATCATCCGGCAGGCGGCCGTTCCGGTCCTGCCAACCGACACTGTGGAATCGCTTTCCGCGCGCATTCTGAAGGAAGAGCATCGGCTCTACACCGAGGCGATCAGGTGGGTTTTGTCGAAAAAGTACCAAATTGAGGGTCGGAGGGTAATTCCCTGTTGACACTGTACCGTCCGGACGGTAATATGCAGTTTGACGACGACCCTCAGCACTCGTGAACTCATTCTCGATACCGCATCTGAACTGATCGCCCGCGAAGGCATAGGCAAACTTACGCTTGATCGCGTGGCGCGCGACGCTGGTATCAGTAAAGGCGGACTGCTTTACCACTACTCCACCAAAGAGCAGCTGATTGTGGACCTGGTGGGGTCCCTAGTCGCCCGATTCGACCAAAAGCTTGCAAATGCCGGCCGGGAAGTAGCCTGCTCCGGCAAACACACCCGCGCCTTCGTGGAAGCCACACTGGGCGCCGGATCGGGCGCTCTAGCGGTATTGATGGCCGCTCTTTCGAGCGACCCCGCGCTGCTCGATCCATTACGTCAGCAGTACCGTACGTGGCAGAACACGCTGGTTCACGACGGCATCGATCCGGTTCGCGCGACAGTGGCGCGGCTGGCGGCGGAAGGTCTATGGTTCAGTGAGGCACTGGGATTAGCGCCGCCCGCCCCGGAGCAGAGGCAACACATCATTCGCGAGATTCTAACGCTGGTTGAAAAAGGAGGACCTATGAGGGAATCTATCGCAAACTTCCAAGACGCAGCTCCGGCGTTTCTGCTGGAAATGCCGGAGGCTAATCGCGCTGAGTTGCAATCGCTGTCCGTTCAAGCGGCGCGCGCCGCGTTGCTTTCCGCCGATGCCCTGCAGCGCCTGCAACATCGCGACGGCTACTGGCTGGGCGATCTAACCGCCGACACCACGCTGGAATCGGATTATGTGTTGTTGACGCTCTGGCTGTATCCGCCGTCGGCGGACGGCTGGCATCCGCCCCAGCGAGCCCGCATCGATAAGGCGCTGGCAACGATTCTCGACCGCCAATTGGCCGATGGCGGCTGGAACATTTATCCCGGTGGTCCGTCGGAAGTGAACGCGTCGGCCCGTGCTTACACGGCCCTGAAGATCGGCGGATTTAGCCCCGATCATCCGTCAATGCAGCGTGCCCGCCGGCGTGTCCTGGCTCTGGGAGGTCTGCAAGCTGCGAACAGCTATACCAAAATCAATCTCAGCATGGTGGGACTGTTCCCCAAGCAATACGCTCCTACAGTGCCACCGGAACTGGTGCTGATCCCCGGCAATCTGCTGTACGAGATGTCGTCCTGGACGCGCGCGATTATCGTTCCGCTTTCGATTGTGCAGGCCAGTGGCGTGCAGAGCAAAGCGCCCGGCGGTATGACCGTCGAGGAACTGTATCTCCCCGGCAAGAAGCTGGTAGCTCCCAAGAAGGACCGTATTTCGGCCGTTTTTCTCCAAGCCGACAAGGTTTTGAAGTTGTGGGAACGCCGCGGTCTAAAGGACGTTCGCGCCAAAGCGATTCGCGAGTGTGAAAAGTGGATGCTCGATCACCTGCGCTTTTCCGAAGGCGTGGGAGCCATTTATCCGTCGATGATGTACACGATCATGGCCATGGACGCGCTTGGCTACGATCGCGATCATCCCGATTTGCTCGAAGCCATCCAACAGTTTGACCGCCTGATCCTGGAAACCGGCGATCGCCTGGAGTTCCAGCCTTGCTTCTCGCCGGTGTGGGACACGGCCATCGCGATGTTTGCCTTGGGCGAACTGGGTGCTGCTACCCCGGAGCGCATGCGCGTGGCCGCCGACTGGCTGCTCGATCGAGAGATTCGGCGTAAAGGCGATTGGTCCGTAAAGCGGCCCGACCTTGCCCCCGGTGGATGGGCTTTCGAGTTCATGAACGACTTCTATCCGGACATCGACGATACTGCCATGGTTCTGCTGGCGCTTGAGCACGCGCAGGCATCGGATCCGGATCGCCAGAAGCGCGTGGAGCGCCGCGCGATTCAATGGCTGCTCGGGATGCAATCCTCCGACGGTGGATGGGCGGCCTTCGATGTCGATAACAACTGGCAACTTTTAAACAAAGTGCCCTTCGCCGATCACAACGCGATGCTCGATCCAACCTGCCCCGACATTACCGGAAGAGTGCTGGAAGCTCTGGCACGACGCGGTTTGGACCGCGAACATCCGGCCATTTCCTCGGCGGTGAATTACCTGCTCACCCATCAGAAGGAAGATGGAAGCTGGTATGGGCGCTGGGGCGTGAATTATCTATACGGAACATTTCTAGCTTTGCGTGGTTTGCACGCGGCTGGCACACCGGGAAGTCATCCGGCAGTCACTAAGGCCGCGGCTTGGATCCGCGAGACCCAGAACTCGGACGGCGGCTGGGGGGAAAGCTGCGCCGGCTATGACGCCCATCGCTTCGTGGGCGCGTCGAGCACCGCATCCCAGACTGCCTGGGCACTGCTAGGTTTGGGCGCGGCGGGAGATCGTGGTTCGGAAGCGGTCCGCCGCGGCGTCGGTTGGCTGCTCGATAGACAGAAATCCGACGGTACGTGGGACGAAGAACAGGCGACTGGAACCGGTTTTCCGAACGTGTTTTACCTGAACTACCATCTATACCGGCACTACTTTCCAATTCTAGCGCTCGCGTCAATTGCACCGCCGGTTACTAGAAGCTAAACTACCAATTTTTTGCCGCCGGTTGCGACGCTGGGGAATTTAGTGTCACGGCAAAGTAGTAATGTCCTATTAAGCAAAGGGCATGACTTGGCGGCTATTCTCTGCCATGTCGAATTCCGGACCGTAAAAACCGGCTACACGTTCCAGTTCGATGGCCGGCAGCTTCACGGGCGTCGGGCTCCAGGCCAGGAACAGAACGCGAAGCCAAGCGGAGCCCGATACCGGGAAGCTCCTTCGACGACCGGATGCTACATGGTCCGGGTTGTTTTCGTTGTCGGAAGCTCGCGCCACTTTCTTCCCCGTCTGTTCCCTCGCGACTGGTGTTTTACGTCAAGGCCTCAACGTGCGTTTTTTGAGGCATCGCGGAATCTATCGTCCGATGTGGGTTCCGAAAAACCAAGCCTGGACTGGAGCGACCGCCTCCCGACAGCCACTCCAATCCAAGCCCGACAACGCGCCGGGAGGATCGCGTCATCCCATCGTCCCGATGAGTTCCGACCGGCTAATCCTTGAAGGGTTGGTCGCCACCAGAGCCCCTCTCCGCTTCACCGGCACGATCAACTTACCATGAACTTCCGCATGGCCACTCCAAACTGGACATTTCTACTTTGCCAGGAGAAGGACATTACTACTTTGCCTTGACAGCGCCAAGTACCCCATTCGACATTGTGGGGTAAAAATGTTACCATACTTCTAGAGGCGTAACAACTTCGCATGGCCAACAAACCAGCATTCGCTCCAGCCGCACAGATCGAGCACTCCAAATATGGATTAGGTTCCGTCGTTTCCTGCAACGACGAGCATGTGGTTATCAAATTCGACGACCACGGCGAAAAGAAATTCGTGCTTTCCATCGTGATGCCCGCGTTGAAGAAGAGCGACCGGCAGCCACCGGCCGAAAAGCGCCGCGCCACTCGCAAAAAGGCAGCCCAGCCCGTAGCATAATAGATTCTTGAAGTCCGCGATGAGATTCGGTGTCGTAGTGTTTCCCGGCAGCAACTGCGACCACGACGCGTGGTATGCGGCATCGCACATCCTGGGCCAGCACGCCGAGTTTGTGTGGCACGATTCACCGTCGCTTCCAACTAATCTCGACGCGATCATCCTCCCCGGCGGCTTCTCCTACGGCGACTACCTGCGCTGCGGCGCCATCGCGAAGTTCTCGCCGGTTATGTCGGCGGTGCGGAAATTCGCGGCCGACGGCGGTCTGGTGCTTGGAATCTGCAACGGCTTCCAAGTTCTGGTTGAAAGCGGCTTGCTCCCTGGCGCGCTAGTTCGGAACCAAGGGCTGAAATTCGTCTGCCGTCTCACGACGGTACGCATCGAAACAACCGACTCACCCTTCACTTCCGGCGGCGAAAGGGGCCAGATCCTCCATCTACCGGTCGCGCACGGTGAGGGCTGCTACATCGCCGATCGGCGCACTCTGGACGAATTGGAAGCCGAGGACCGCGTGGTGCTGCGGTACATGAACAATCCCAACGGCTCCCTGCGCGACATCGCCGGGATTCTGAACCGGCAGCGTAACGTGATGGGTCTGATGCCGCACCCCGAACGGGCTTCTGAGCCGCTGATGGGATCCACCGACGGCCTGGTGATTCTGGAATCTCTCACGCGGGCCGTCGCCTGCACCGCTGAATGAGTACCATAACTCCCGACCTGATCGCCTTGCATCAGTTGACGGACGGCGAATATCGGAAGATCGTATCACTGCTCGGGCGCGAGCCCACCTACACGGAGCTAGGCATCTTCAGCGTCATGTGGAGCGAGCATTGTTCCTACAAAAGCTCGCGGCTGCATCTGAAGAAGTTGCCCACTCGCAGCAAACTGGTTCTGCAAGGACCGGGCGAGAACGCGGGCATCATCGACATCGGGGGCGATTACGCCGTCGCGTTCAAGATCGAATCCCATAATCATCCCAGCTTCATTGAGCCGTTCCAGGGCGCGGCCACCGGAGTCGGCGGCATTCTGCGTGACATCTTCACCATGGGCGCACGGCCCATCGCGGTGATGGACGCTATTCGATTCGGACCTCTCGACCGCGCTCGCAACCGGAGGATCCTCGAAGGCGTAGTGTCGGGCATCGCCCATTATGGAAACTGCTTCGGCGTGCCAACGGTGGGCGGCGAGTGCGTGTTCGAGGAGAGTTATAGCGGCAACCCGCTGGTGAACGTGTTTGCGCTAGGCGTCTTTAAGAAGGACGAAGTCTTTTACGGTAAGGCGACCGGCGTCGGCAATCCGGTAATCTATGTCGGGGCAAAGACGGGCCGCGACGGCATCCACGGCGCGACGATGGCCTCCGGCGAGTTCACCGAAGAATCGAAGCAGAAGCGCCCCAACGTGCAGGTCGGCGATCCGTTCCTCGAAAAGCTGCTGCTCGAAGCCTGCCTCGAAGCAATGAAGACCGGCGCCATTGTGGGCATTCAAGATATGGGCGCGGCGGGATTGACTTGCTCCACCTGCGAAATGGGCAGCCGCGCGGGCACCGGCATCGAGATCGACCTGCAATATGTCCCGCAGCGCGAAACGGGCATGACGCCTTACGAAATCATGCTGTCCGAATCGCAGGAACGCATGCTGCTGGTGGCTGAAAAAGGCCGCGAAGAAGAAGTTTTTCGGGTATTCCGCAAGTGGGGATTGGACGCTTCGACAGTTGGCAAAGTGACGAACGATGGCGTGCTGCGGGTGAAGGACCATGGCCGGGTAGTCGCTGAAATTCCTAACCGCGATTTGGCTGACGAAGCTCCCGTCTACGACCGCCCGCACGGCGTGAAGCCATATCGTCCGGCGCCGCTCGAAGCGCCGGATCTGCCGGATCGCTCAGCGCATGTCCAAGCCGACCTGATCACGCTTCTAGCCTCCCCCGACATCTGCTCCAAGCGCTGGATCTGGGAGCAATACGATTACACAGTTCGTACCAACACGGTGGCCGGTCCCGGCGCCGACGCGGCTATTATCCGCATTAAAGAAACCGGCACGTCAATCGCGATGTCGCTCGATGGCAACGGGCGCTACTGCCTGCTCGATCCGCGCGAGGGCACGAAACTGTTAGTAGCCGAATGTTGCCGCAACCTCTCGACTGTGGGAGCGCTGCCGGTCGCCGCGACGAATAATCTCAACTTCGGCAATCCAGAACGGCCGGAGATCATGGCCCAACTGGTGGAATCGATCGAGGGCATGGCGGAAGCATGCCAGTTCTTCGAAACTCCCATCACAGGCGGTAACGTAAGCCTGTACAACGAAACTCTGGGCGAAGGCATTTTTCCGACGCCGGTGCTGGGCATCGTCGGGCTGATGAAGACGGAGCAGCCGGTCGGCATGCACTTCCGCCATCCGGGGCGGACCGTCATGCTGCTGGGCGGAGTGGGTTCC
>Ga0302320_10022331_pt1 | contig 12506 bp, 15 predicted proteins | sample Bog_T0_3_FD_202130 | JGI IMG/M metagenome (GOLD analysis project Ga0302320, IMG submission 202130) | Peat permafrost microbial communities from Stordalen Mire near Abisko, Sweden - Bog_T0_3 | ecosystem: Environmental > Terrestrial > Soil > Wetlands > Peat | place: Sweden: Abisko, Stordalen Mire...
CCCTACCGCGGCTTGGCGCCCGTCTCGGCGGCCTTGCTGCCCCCGGTGTGCCCCTTGAATGTGCGCGTCGGCGCAAACTCGCCCAGCTTGTGGCCCACCATGTTTTCCGTCACATACACCGGGATGAACTTCTTGCCGTTGTGCACCGCGATGGTGTGGCCCACGAACTCCGGAAAGATCGTCGAACGCCGCGACCAGGTCTTGACCACCTTCTTGTCGTTGGCCTGGTTGAGCACCTCGATCTTCACCGTGAGGTGCGCATCCACGAACGGGCCCTTCTTTGTCGAACGTGCCATAACTCTCCAGCTCCTCTACTTCTGCCGGCGGCTGACAATAAACGCGTCGGTCCGCTTGTTGTTGCGTGTCTTGTAGCCACGTGTCGGCTGGCCCCACGGAGTCACCGGGTGACGGCCGCCCGAGGTCTTGCCCTCGCCGCCGCCGTGCGGGTGATCCACCGGATTCATGGTGACGCCACGGTTGGTCGGGCGAATGCCCTTCCAGCGGTTGCGTCCCGCCTTGCCGATCGAAACATTCTCGTGGTCCGTGTTGCCCACCTGGCCAATCGTCGCCATGCACTCGGCCAGCACCTTGCGGGTCTCGCCGGAGGGCAGTTTCAGCAGGGCATACTCGCCCTCCTTGGCCACCAGTTGCGCCTGCGTTCCGGCCGAGCGCGCCATCTGCGCGCCCTTGCCCGGCCGCAGTTCAATCGCATGCACCGTCGTGCCGGCAGGGATGTTCTTGAGCGGCAAGGCGTTGCCCACCAGAATGTCGGCCTCGGGTCCCGAGCTCACGGTCGCGCCCACCTTCAGCCCAACCGGCTGCAGAATGTAGCGCTTCTCGCCGTCGGCATAGTGCACCAGCGCGATGCGTGCCGAACGGTTGGGATCGTACTCGATCGTGGCCACTTTGCCCGGCACGCCGTACTTCTCCCGCTTGAAATCGATGAGTCGCAGTTGCTGCTTGTGACCGCCACCATGATGGCGAACACTCAGCTGGCCCGTGTTGCGCCGGCCGCCGGTGCGCTGGCGAACCGCCAGCAGCGGCTTGTGCGGCTTGTCCGTCGTCAGGTCGTCGTTGACCAGTGAGGTCTTAAACCGCAACGTCGGCGTGATCGGTCTGTATGTCTTGATTGCCATCGTCTTTTTCCTTGATCAGCTCTCAGCTTTCAGCTATCAGCTTTCAGCTCATCGCACTCAAACTTGACTTTGCTTCTAACCTCATCCCTCGCCCTAGCACGAAACAAGCTGAAGGCTGAGAGCTGACAGCTAAAAGCTGTTGTTACAGATTGCTCACGTACTCGGGCAGCTTTTCCCCTGCCTTCAGCCGGACGTAGGCCTTCTTCCAATCCGGCCGGAACCCGGCAAACTTGCCCCGGCGGCGTTCCTTGCCCACCACATTGGCGGTGCGAACCCCTGAGACCTTTATCTTGAACAGTGCCTCGACCGCGTTCTTGACCTCGGTCTTGGTTGCGTCGGGAGCCACGTCAAACACCAGTGTGCCCTCGGTCTCTTTCACGCTCAGTCCCTTTTCGGTAATCAGGGGCTTGCGAATTACGGTATAGAGAGTCGGCATTAGACAGCCTCCGTATGCGCGGCGAATCTGCGCTTCGACGCGTTCTTCTCCAGCATCTCCGTCAACTGCTCAATGGCGGCCGTCGAAAAGATGGCCCGCTCATAGCGCAGCAGATCGTAGGGATGCACCTCGTTGTTCAGCACCAACTCCACGCCGGCCAGGTTGCGCGCGCCCAGCAGCAGATTCCGGGTGAGCGTCTTGCCGTTCTCCACCAGCAGCGCCGTGCGCGTCACATCCAGCTTGTCCAGCGCGGCGCGGTAAAGCTTGGTCCTGGCATCCTTCAATTCCAGCGTATCCACAACCGTGAGCTTGCCGTCGGCCAGCTTTGAAGCCAGAGCCGAGCGCAACGCGCCCAACAGCTTCTTGCGCGGGAAGGCATAGTCGTAGCTGCGCGGCTGCGGCCCGTGCACCGTGTAGCCGTGACGCCACAGAGGCGAACGCACTGAGCCGATACGTGCACGGCCCGTGCCCTTCTGTTTCCACAGCTTCTTGCCCGAACCGGCAACTTCCGTGCGGCTCTTGGTCTTGTGTGTGCCCTGGCGCAGCGTGGCGCGGTAGTGTTTTACCGCCTCCCACAGAAGCGCTTCGTTGACCTGGTCGGGCCCGTACAGGGCATCGGCCAGCTCAATCGAGCCCACCTTTTCACCGTTCAAATTCAGTACATCCACATTTGCCATCGTCTTCTTCTTCTGCCGGGCTATTTCCCCAGCTCGAATCTCATGCGCCGCAAGGCGCGTCTAGCCCCACCGCAGGTGGGCAGGTGGCTACTTGCGCTTGCCGCCGGCCTTCTTCGAAGCCTTCAACGGATCGACCGTACCGGACCCGGCAAAACCACGGCGCTCGCGCGGCGGAGTCTTGGCCTTGGAAATCAGCACGTACCCTTCCCGCGATCCGGGCACCGCGCCCTCCACCATCAGCAGGTTCTCTTCCAGATCGATTCCGCGAATGCGCAGATTTCGCACCGTCACCTGCTCGGCTCCCATGTGTCCCGGCATACGCTGGCCGGGAAACACGCGCGAAGGAAAGCTCGAGGCGCCGATCGATCCCTGCACCTGGAACATATGCCCGTGCGACTTCGGCCCGCCGCCGAATCCATGCCGGCGCACAACGCCTGCAAAGCCGCGGCCCTTCGAGGTGCCAATCACATCCACAAACCGCGCCTCTGAGAAAATGTCCACCAGCACCCGGTCGCCTGCCTTCACGGCCAAAGTGCCTTCGGCGTCCAGTTCCAGAGGAACTTCGCGGATCACCTTCACCGGAGGCGCTTCGGTCTTGGCAAAGTGTCCCGCCTGCGGCTTGGTCACGTTCTTGGCCTTGATGAACTCCACCAGCCCGATCTGTGCAGCCTCATACCCGTCGTTCGCCAGAGTCTTCAACTGCGTAATCACGCATGGTCCGGCCTGCAACACCGTAATCGGGTGCACATCGCCCTTTTCATCGAAGACCTGCGTCATGCCGATCTTTTTACCAAGTATTCCTGTAACTGCCATGTCTTCCTCGCCTCATCATGCGATGCTCAATCCATCGCACTGCCGGGGCTCTTCCGAGCCTTTTGATTGCTTCGCTTGCTTACCGCGAAGTTTGTGCGCCGCAAGGCGCGTTTAGCCCCACCGCAGGTGGCGCAGGTGGTTACTTCTCGAATGCCTTGATCTCAACATCCACGCCGGCCGGCAGGTCGAGCTTCATCAGCGCGTCCACCGTCTGCTGCGTTGGCTCCAGAATGTCGATCAGACGCTTGTGGGTGCGGATCTCGAATGCCTCGCGCGACTTCTTGTCCACGTGCGGCGAACGCAGCACGCAATACTTGCTCTTCATCGTTGGCAACGGAATCGGGCCGGCCACCGTTGCTCCGGTGCGCTTGGCCGTCTCCACAATCTCGCCGGTCGAGGTGTCCAGCACGCGATAATCGTATGCCTTCAGCCGAATGCGAATCCTCTGTCCAACCATAACTTCCGTCTTCCCCGCAGGCGGCGGCCTTGGCCGCCGCCCACGCACCTGATTTGTTCGGGATCAGCAATCAGTGCCGACTTGCTCAGGCCGCATTGAAACCTCAGCCCTGTTCCCTGATCCGCGGTTAACCTACTTGATAATTTCCGAAACCGTTCCGGCGCCTACGGTGCGTCCGCCTTCGCGGATGGCAAAACGCAGGCCCTTTTCCAAGGCCACCGGGGTAATCAGCTCCACTTTCAACTCGACGTTGTCGCCCGGCATCACCATCTCAACGCCCTCGGGCAACTCCGCCACGCCCGTCACGTCCGTGGTGCGGAAGTAGAACTGCGGCCGGTAGCCCTTGAAGAACGGCGTGTGACGGCCGCCTTCTTCCTTGCTCAACACGTACACCGTGCCAATGAAGTTGGTGTGCGGCGTAATCGATCCGGGCTTGGCAAGAACCATGCCGCGCTCCACATCCTCTTTCGGAATGCCGCGCAGAAGAAGACCGGCATTGTCGCCCGCCAGGCCTTCGTCCAACTGCTTCTTGAACATTTCAACGCCCGTGACCACGGTCTTGCGGGTTTCGCGGAAGCCGACAATCTCGGCATCCTCGCCCACCTTGATCTTGCCGCGCTCGATGCGGCCTGTGACCACGGTGCCGCGGCCGGAGATGGAGAAAATATCTTCGATCGGCATCAGGAAGGGCAGATCCACCGCGCGGTCAGGGCGCGGAACAAACGTGTCCACCGCTTCCATCAGCTCGTCGATCTTGGCCTCCCAGACCGGGTCGCCGTTCAGCGCCAGAAGCGCCGAGCCGCGAATCACCGGAACGTCGTCGCCGGGGAACTGGTACTTCGAAAGCAGCTCGCGCACTTCCATCTCGACCAGGTCGATCAGTTCGGTGTCTTCGACGGCGTCGCACTTGTTGAGGAACACCAGCACGCAGGGAACGCCCACCTGGCGGGCCAGAAGCACGTGCTCCTTGGTCTGCGGCATGGGGCCGTCGGTGGCCGCGACCACCAGGATGGCGCCGTCCATCTGCGCCGCGCCGGTGATCATGTTCTTGATGTAGTCGGCGTGGCCGGGGCAATCGACGTGCGCGTAGTGACGGTTCTTGGTCTCATACTCCACGTGCGCGGTGGCAATGGTGATGCCGCGCTCCCGCTCTTCCGGCGCGTTGTCAATCGAGTCGAAGGAACGGAACTGATTCTTCGGGTTGTGCTTCTGCAATACCTTGGTGATCGCCGCCGTCAAAGTGGTCTTGCCATGATCGATGTGCCCGATGGTTCCCACGTTTACGTGCGGCTTGGAGCGATCAAATTTTTCCTTGCCCATTGTCTTCAGTTCCTTCCGTTAGACTTTTTTCCTTATGCCTCGGGCATTGCCAGAGGCTTGAATGACAAGATCTTTGCCTCAGTAGTAGGCGTAGACCCTGAAATAACGCTGGCGCAGTTCCTGCGGCACGGCTTCAACCAGTTGCAGGTAGCGCTCGCGGGTGAGGGCCTGGTCAGAGACCGGGAGCGCCTCGTAGAGCGCGGGCGCCTGCTTGCCGAGGAATCCGCGTTGCAAGACGGCTGCAAAGTCGCGAAGCCGCAGTTTGGCGCGGGTAACGCGGCTGAGGAGAACCTCGACGTCGCGGGGGTCGAAGGCGGCGTCCAAGAGAGCATGGAACTGGCCAAACCCCTGTTCGTCCTTTACCGCGATTGCTGCCTGTTCAAACATCTTCGAGTATCCTTGCCGGTGCCTCGGCTCTTCCAGTTCTGGAGCGGGAGACGGGGTTCGAACCCGCGACCAACAGCTTGGAAGGCTGTGACTCTACCACTGAGTTACTCCCGCGAAAGACAGTGGTCAGTGGTTAGTGGTTAGTGATCAGTTAGCCCGTGCCTATGGAAACCGATTCGATTTCCGCGCTGAAGCCCCGCCTGACAACTGACCGCTGACAACTGACGACTAAAAAATCTGGAGCTGATGACCAGGATTGAACTGGTGACCTCTCCCTTACCAAGGGAGTGCTCTACCAACTGAGCTACATCAGCCCTCTACAAAAAACAACTCGGGGCGCCTAACCTTTATCCCCGCTGCCGCCGCGGCGAATCTTCTCAGCGTGGCGGGCCAACACGGTGCGCAGAGCCATGCCTCCGATAACGATCAACGGGAGCAATCTCAATTCTACCGGTTTTCCCATGACGAGCATTTTTCCCTCGCTCATGGTGAACCAGACCAGCACCGCTAAAATGCCGTACAACAGGAGGGCTACATGGTACCTGCGATCGATTTGCCGATCGGTGCCTTGCAGGCCCTTCATGCTGCGTTCGGGCTGGCGGCCATTGGAACTCATTTCGGCAGCGATCCCAAGCGCATTGCAACCCCTCAAAAATCATGGTGCACAGGGGAGGGTTCGAACCTCCGTAGGTCCAAAGACCGGCAGATTTACAGTCTGCTGCCATTAACCACTCGGCCACCTGTGCACAACCACCCCACGGACGAAGACCTGTCCGCGGGAACCCTAGTCCAACCACCCCACAGAGAACGAAACGGGCTCTCTGGGGCTTTTCGCTAACCCGTCCCAACCGTTGCATTGAGGCCACTTCAGCACATCAGGCCCCGCCCGGAGAAACTCCGGCCAGACGGAGCATGTACCTCAGTGGGATCGCCGCGGAGGACAGGCCCGGCGCAAATAAAGAACAGCGCCGGCAAAACTTTAGTTACCGCTTGGGAGCTCTGGAAGCGGGTTTCGAGAGTGGAGCTGGCGAAGGGATTTGAACCCCCGACCCTCTGATTACAAATCAGATGCTCTACCAGCTGAGCTACGCCAGCCCTCTAGCGGTTTCACAATCGCTCTCTCCCGAAACCGCTTCGTGCCTTTTTCCTCAAGAAAAAGGCACCTTGCAAAGCGCCAGCAAGGGCAAGTGAATTGTGGAACTGCTCTACCACCCGGAAACTGCTCCGGAGTCCCGTTATGCGTACAGGCACACCGCTGCTTGCACGTACCACGGCACAGAAATCAAGGTTAGCACAGCGGGGGCGGTGGAGCAAACCGGGCGAGGCAGGGAATCGGGATCAGGGATGGAAGGAAGACAGGCCATTCGGCCGAAATTGAATCCGGAAAGATGGGGGGCGCAAATTTACCTTGACAGCGCGGAACAGATCGTTCGACCCTACACTGGTCTGAATCTCACATGCAAGGACGACCCAATGAACAGCAAGAAGTTCTTTCCCATCCTGGCAGTTCTCGTTGCCATCGCATTTGGCATCTTTTCCCAGGCGGCCGGAGCACAGGCCGCTGCCAAGCGCAGACCCCGCATCGCGGTTCTCGATTTCGACTACGCGACGGTGCAGAGCTACTCCTCTGCCATGTTCGGCAGCAACGTGGACGTGGGCAAGGGGATTACCGACCTGCTTGTGACCGGCCTGGTAAAGGACGGAACGTACTCGATCATTGAGCGCAAGGCCCTGGACAAGATCATGGCCGAGCAGAATTTTTCCAACTCCGAGCGGGCCGACCCGACCAGCGCCGCCAAGCTGGGCAAGCTGCTGGGCGTGGACGCGATTATCGTAGGCAGCATCACGCAGTTTGGCAATGAGACCAAGAAGACCAACATCGGCGGCATGGGCGGCAACTGGGGCGGCTTTGGCGTGGGCGGGATCGGCCACTCGAAGTCGAATGCCAACGTTGGGGTCACCGCGCGGATTGTGAACGTGGACACGGGCGAGATTCTGGGCGTGGCCGAAGGTGCGGGCACGTCTTCCCGCTCGAGCACCTCGCTGCTGGGCGGCGGCGGCGGCTGGAGCGGATTCGGCGGCGGTAATGTGGACTTTGGCTCCAGCAACTTTCAGGAGACCATCATTGGCGAAGCCACCAAGATCGCCGTGGACAAGCTGACCGCGGATGTGGTGTCGAACGCTCCCAAGATCGGGGTGCGCACGATCACGATCGATGGGCTGGTGGCGGCGGTGGATGGCGGCCAAGTGATTCTGAACGTGGGCAAGCGGGCCGGGGTGAACGTGGGCGACCAGCTTGAGGTGGTCCGGGTGACGAAGGAGATCAAGGACCCGGCGACCGGCGCGGTGATCCGGCGGCTGACCAGCACCATCGGCATTGTGAAGGCCACGGACGTGGATGACGCTTCGGCGGTGTGCACGCCGGTTTCCGGGACGGGATTTCAGACCGGGGATCGGGTGAGGTCGGTGGCGCAGTAAGATCACGGAGGGAAAACAAAGGAGTCACAGAGGCGGCCACGGTTCCGATGGGACCGTGGCCGTTTTGCTGTTTGCATCTTTGTGGCGGATGCCGGGGCTGGCTGGTGGATGGGGTTGGGGGCGCTTGTTCCGGCCCGGAGGGAGGATTTTCGCTTGCGCAGTGACAGGCTTTGGGTGGATGATTCATGCACTTCCCCGATGGGCCACAAGTTGTTCTGAAAGCTGAGGAGAAGTTGCGAGCGCAGGGCCGCTTACGGGGTGGTAATTCGGACAGTCCGCCCTTGCTGATCTTTCGGCAGGACTGGGTGGAATCGTCGTTGGCCGTGGCTCTGGCCGGCGCCACAATCTGGCCGGCGCCACAATTTGATGAGATTTCGGACAGTCCTATAAGGAGATTATTTGTGAAGCGAATCGTGATCTCGATCCTACTGCTGTCGCTTGCCGTTCCGGCGGTGGCTTCCACCCACAAGGATAACTACAACGTCACCTGCACTGAGCTGTGGCGCGCCCTCAAAGACACCCTCAGGAACTCAGGGAAGTACGGCATCATCGCGATTGACAACGAAGAGATGACCGCGTCGTACAACATGGGCGGCAATATCACGGCGAAGCGCGTGAACTCCGCCGTGCTGAATAGCAAGGACAATGGCGCGAGCTGCGAATTGCAGATTCAGACTGCATACAGCGGATTGGTGAACAACGATGCAGGCGATCTGAAGAAGCGCGTCAACGAGTCGTTGGTCAAGCTGAAGTCCGTTCCGCTGCCAAGCGCGGGGGCAGCGGCCGCACCAGGCCAACCTGTGCCTGCCGCCGCGCCGGCCTCGCTGGCGATCGACTCCACTCCGGCCGGCGCCGACATTGAAATCGACGGGGCATTTGTCGGCAACACGCCGTCAACTGTTTCAGCCGCTCCTGGCAGCCATCAAGTCGCTGTGAAGAAGAAAGGCTTCGCTGACTGGACCAGAACCCTGAACGTTACCGGGGGCACGATCCACCTGAATGCGGAGCTGGAGCAGGAAGCGCCCAAGCAGTAACGGCGACGACTGGGAGCGGCACGACTTGCCGGGCACGGTGAGTTGGCGGGGTAGTGTGTTTGCTCACGCGCAACTGCTATAGCCGGGTGAACCGGCGAAAACACAGCTTCGATATAATGCGTTGACGCTGGCGCGGAGGGATTCTTGCGGCCAGAAAGGACGGTGGGGCTTTGAACGGACGAGAGAGAATTCAGGCGGCGCTCAAGGGGGAGTGGCCGGACCGGACGCCGATTATGCTGCATAACTTCATGATGGCGGCGCGGGAGATTGGCGTCACCATGAAGCAGTTTCGCGAGGACCCGGTGACCATGGCGCGGGTGTTTGGCACGTCCATGGAGCGGTACGATCTGGACGGGATCATGGTGGATGTGGACACCGTGACGCTGTCAGGGGCGGTGGGCGTGGAGGTGGATCTGCCGGAGGACAATCCGGGACGCTCGCATGGGGGTTTCCTGACGACGCTGGAGGCGGTGCGGGATTTGAAGCCGGTGGATCTGGCCAAGAACGAACGCGTGCTGGTTTGGGTGGAAGCGGTGCGGCTGCTGGTGAAGGATTATGGGCAGGAGCGGTTTATCCGCGGGAACTGCGACCAGTCGCCGTTTGCGCTGGCGGCGTCAATGCGCGGGATGGACCACTGGCTGATGGACGTGGCGGGGCGCGAGGACGATGAACTGGCGCACCTGCTGCTGGAGTATTGCACCGGGGTGACGTGCCAGTTTTTGAAGCTGATGGCCGGGACGGGCTGCCACATGCTGTCGAATGGGGACAGCCCGGCGGGGCCGGATGTGCTTTCGCCGCGGCTGTATGGGGAGTTTGCGCTGCCGTATGAGAAGCGGGTGGCGGACTGCTCGCATGCGCTGGGGTTGCCGTACCTGCTGCATATCTGCGGGAAGACGGACCGGATTTTGACGAAGATGGTGGAGATTGGGGCGGAGGCGCTGGAGATTGATTACAAGACGAATGTGCAACTGGCGCACGACACGTTCAAGGACAAGATTACATTTGTGGGGAATATCGATCCGAGCGAGGTGATTGCGCGGGGGACGCCGGAGACGGTGAAGGCCAGGACGAATGAGCTGCTGGATGTGTTCCAGGATACGCCGCGGTTTATTTTGAATGCCGGGTGCGCGATTCCGGCGGATACGCCGCCCGGGAATATTCAGGCGATGTGCGGGTGTTTGCGGGGGCGGGGTTAGTGGGGTTAGTGGGGTTAGCGGGTGGTTGATTGAGATTTGTGGTTTCCCACCCATTCGCGATGAAGCTGCGAATGGATGGGGCACGGGACTTTTGTGGTGGGTTGGGAGTGGGAGAGCTGGGGTTTGTGGTATCCCACCTTTCGACAAAAAGCGTCGAAAGGATGGGGCACCCGGCTGATTTTGCCGGAGGGATGGCGGAGAGGTGAACGGCAGGCAGAGGATCGATGCGGCGCTGAAGGGGGAGTGGCCTGACCGGACGCCGGTGATGCTGCACAACTTTATGATGGCGGCGCGCGAGGCCGGGGTGACGATGCGCCAGTTTCGCCGGGACCCGAGGCTGATTGCGCGCTGCTTTGGGGAAGCGGCAGAGCGGTATGGGCTGGACGGGATCCTGGTGGACGTGGATACGGCGACGACGGCCGGGGCTGTGGGTGTTCCGGTGACGTTTCCGGAAGACAACCCGGCCCGCTATCACGGCTCCTGCCTTCCAACGCTGGAGGCGGTTCGGGACCTGGAGCCGATCGACATTGCGCGCGACGAGCGGGTGCAGGTTTGGGTGGAAGCGGTGGCGATTCTGGTTCGCGAGTATGGCGAGCAGATCTTCATTCGCGGCAACTGCGATCCGGCGCCGTTCTCGCTGGCGGCGGCGATGCGGGGGATGGACCTGTGGCTGATGGATGTGGCCGGCGGGCAGGACGACGAGCTGGTTCATGCGCTGCTGGAGTACTCGACCGGCATCTGCTGCCAGTTTCTCAGGCTGATGGCCAAGACCGGCTGCCACATGCTGTCAAACGGGGATAGCACGGCGGGGCCGGACGTGTTGTCGCCGCGGCTCTATGGCACGTATGCGCTGCCGTATGCGCAGCGCGTGGCGGCCTGCTCGCACGAGCTGGGACTGCCCTACCTGTCGCATATCTGCGGGAAGACGGACCGGATTCTGGCGGGGATGGCGGAGATGGGCGCGGACGCGCTGGAGATTGATTACAAGACCAACGTGCGGGCGGCGCACGACGCGTTCAAGGACACGATTACGTTTGTGGGGAATATCGATCCGAGCGGAGTGATGGCGCGGGGCACGCCGGAGACGGTGAGGGCGAAGACGAATGAGCTGCTTGACGTGTTCAGGGATACGCCGCGGTTTATTTTGAATGCCGGGTGCGCGCTTCCGGCGGATACGCCGGCGGAGAATATTCGGGCGATGTGCGGGTGTTTGCGGGGGCGGGGTTAGCGGATGGCCGATTGAGATTTGTGGTATCCCCGGTCCCAGAATCGGGACCGGGGGCACCCAGCATTTGTGATGGGGCGAGAGTGGGAGAGCTGGGGTTTGTGGTATCCCACCCATTCGTCCGCCACAGGGGACGAATGGATGGGGCACGGGGCTTTTGTGGTGGGTCGAGAGTGGGAGAACCTGGATTTGTGGTTTCCCACCCGGCTTTTGTGGTGGGTTGGCGGGTTGTCGTGTGGCGAAGCGGGAATGTTAGGGTTGATTCTGATGGGCGGGGTTGAGCTGGGGAGATGAATAAGCGGACGCGAAGAACGCTTTGGATTGTGGCCGGGGTGCTGATGGCGCTGGCGGTGGCGATTTTTCTGCGTTCGAAGGCTCCTCCGGAGGCGGCGCGGCTGCTGCCGGAAGCCGACGGAGTGATTTATATCAACTTCAAGCCGGTGCGGGCGTTTGTGCACAAGGATCTGGAGCCGCCGCGGCGGACGCCGGAGTACCAGCAGTTTGTGGATGCGGTGGGGTTTGACTGGGAGCAGGACCTGGACCAGGTGGCGATTGCGCTGCACCGGATGCCGGACCCGAACGGACCGAACGGGCCGGTGGCCTACTCGATGGTGCTGGTGGGCAAGCTGACAGGCAAGAAGCTAAATACCTGGCTGGAGGCGCACGCGAAGGCGCGGGAGTCGTATGCCGGACACACGGTGTATAGCATTCCCAGCGAGGGGCGGACGGTGCGGGTGGCGCAGATTGGGTATGACATGCTGGCGGTGTCGAATACGCCGACGCCGGAGCAGATTCACTCCATGCTGGACCGTCACCGGACGGCGGCGCTGCCGTTTGCGGGATCGACGCTGCTGGCGCAGCACTACCACGACGTTCCGCTGCTGGCTCTGGGTTGGGGCGTGGGGGAGATCGGGCTGCCGTTCAACGACAGCGGGTCGATCAGCATATTTGGATTTCAGTTGCCGCTGGAGTCGGACTCGACGATTATTGCCAGCGTGACGCCGGCGCTGTCGATGGGGGCGGCGCTGAATTTGCGGGTGGAAGAGATTGCGCCAAGCGATGAGGTGGCGGCCAGCCAGGCGGCGGCGCTGGCGGCGCTGGTGACGATGGCGCGGGGATATACCGCTCCGCTGGGGGCGAACACGGCGAACAACAGTTTGAAAGAACTGCTGAAGACGGCGGAGGTGACGCAAAAGCGGAGCCGGGTGGTGGTGACGGCTACGCTGACGCCGGGGCTGGTGAGCGGGCTGGCGGAGGAGGGGGCCGCGGCGGGGACGGTTGGCGGGACGGCTACCGCGAAGTAGTTGTGTGGATGGCTTAAGACGCTGGGATTGGATTTGTGGTTTC
>Ga0302320_10022332_pt1 | contig 12505 bp, 12 predicted proteins | sample Bog_T0_3_FD_202130 | JGI IMG/M metagenome (GOLD analysis project Ga0302320, IMG submission 202130) | Peat permafrost microbial communities from Stordalen Mire near Abisko, Sweden - Bog_T0_3 | ecosystem: Environmental > Terrestrial > Soil > Wetlands > Peat | place: Sweden: Abisko, Stordalen Mire...
AATGGCTGCCAAACAACTCCTATTCGACGAGTCCGCTCGTCAAAAGATCCTTCGGGGCGTCGAGCTCCTCTCACGCGCCGTCAAGGTGACGCTCGGGCCCAAGGGCCGCAACGTCGTCATCGACAAGAAATTCGGCTCGCCGACCGTCACCAAGGACGGCGTCACCGTCGCCAAGGAAATCGAGCTGCCGGACCCCTATGAGAACATGGGCGCGCAGATGGTGAAGGAAGTCGCATCGAAGACCTCCGACGCGGCCGGCGACGGCACGACGACGGCCACGGTCCTGGCCGAGGGCATCTACCGCGAGGGGCTCAAGAACGTCACCGCGGGATCGAACCCGATCTTCCTTAAGCGCGGCATCGACAAGGCCGTTGAGGCCGCGGTCGCCGAGCTTGCACGCATCTCCAAGAAGGTCTCCGACCGCGAGGAGATCCGCCAGGTCGCCACCGTCTCGGCCAACTGGGACGACACGATCGGCAACATCATCGCCGACGCCATGGACAAGGTCGGCAAGGACGGCACCATCACGGTCGAGGAGGCGAAGTCCATCGAGACGACCCTCGAGGTCGTCGAGGGCATGCAGTTCGACAAGGGCTACCTGTCCCCGTACTTCGTCACCAACGCCGAGGCCATGGAGGCCGTGATCGAGGACGCCTACGTCCTTATCCACGAGAAGAAGATCAGCGCGCTGAACGACCTTCTCCCCCTCCTCCAGACGGTCGCCAAGAGCGGCAAGCCGCTCCTCATCATCGCCGAGGAAGTCGAGGGCGAGGCCCTCGCGGCGCTCGTCGTGAACAAGATCCGCGGAACGCTCAACGTCGTGGCCGTCAAGGCCCCCGGCTTCGGCGACCGTCGCAAGGCCATCCTCGAGGACATCGCGATCCTCACGGGCGGCCGCTGCTTCACCGAGGATCTCGGCATCAAGCTTGAGAACGTCACCGTCGCCGACCTGGGCCGCGCAAAGCGGATCGTGGTCGACAAGGAGAACACGACGATCGTCGAGGGCGGCGGCAAGGGCTCGGACATCCAGGGCCGCGTCAAGCAGATCCGCCGCCAGATCGACGAGACCACCTCCGACTACGACCGCGAGAAGCTCCAGGAGCGCCTCGCGAAGCTGGCGGGCGGCGTTGCCGTCATCAACGTCGGCGCCTCCACCGAGGTCGAGATGAAGGAGAAGAAGGCCCGCGTCGAGGACGCCCTCCATGCGACCCGCGCGGCCGTTGAGGAAGGCATTGTCGCCGGCGGCGGCGTCGCCCTCCTTAGGACGGCCAAGGCGATCGACGCCCTCAACCTTGAGGGCGACGAGAAGATCGGCTCCCAGATCGTGCGGCGGGCCATCGAGCACCCGATCCGGATGCTCTGCTCCAACGCCGGTGTTGAAGGTGCGGTTGTCGTCGGCGAGGTTCTCGCCGGCAAGGGCAACTTCGGCTACAACGTTGCGACCGACAAGTACGAGGACCTGGTGAAGGCCGGCGTCGTCGACCCCACGAAGGTCACGCGCACCGCCCTCCAGAACGCCTCCTCGATCGCCGGGCTCCTGCTCACGACCGAGTGCATGATCACCGAGATCCCGGAGAAGAAGGATTCGGCTCCCGCCCATCCTCCGGGCGGCGGCATGGACTACTGATCCGGCAGACCGGAATTAATTGACAGGCGCCCCGGCCAGAAAAGGCCGGGGCGCCTTTTTTTTGCGCCCCGGAAGCGGGGCGCCTTGCCTTGGGGCACGCGAGGACCAATCGTGGGCCTGAAGCCCATGGAGGTCATCATACTAGGAAGTGGCACGTCGCAGGGGGTTCCTATGATCGGGTGCGCGTGCCCGGTATGCACCTCCCTCGATCCCCGCAACCGGAGGACCCGGACCTCGATCCATGTCGTCATGGACGGGCTCCACGTCCAGGTCGACGCGGCCCCCGAGTTCAGGATCCAGTGCGTGCGGGAGGGGATCAGCCGGCTCGACGTCTTCATCCTGACCCACGGACACTCGGATCACCTGACGGGCATGGACGACCTGCGCCGGTTTTGCGACATGCGCGGGGGCGGCTCGCTCGCCATCCACACCACGCCTAAGGCGGCCAACCGCGTGCGCGCGATCTTTCCCTACGCCATCATCCCGCAGGCCGTCGTGCGCGGCTATCCGGCCTTCAGCCTTCAGGACATGCCCTCCGTCATGGACACCCCCCAGGGCAGGATAGAGTCGACGCTCCTGCCCCATGGCGGCACGAGCACGATCGGGCTCGTGTTCACCGAAAGGAGCTCGGGCAGGAAGTTCACCTACTACACCGACTGCAAGGCCCTGACCCGGGAGGCGATTGCCCTGGCGCAGGGATCCGACGCCGTGATCCTGGACGGCCTGCGGCCGCTCCCCCATCCGTCCCACATGAGCATCGATGAGGCGATCGAGGCCGGAAAGGGCCTCGGCGCAAGGGCGGTGTGGCTCACGCACCTCACCCACCTGACGGACCATGGACCGGCGGAGGCCCTGCTGCCCGAGGGGTTCAAGCTCGCGCACGACGGACTGAGGATCCGGCTCTGACGGGCCTGCCGAGCGGACGCAGGGCCAAGGCGGCCGTGGCCGCCGCGGTGACCCTCCCCCCGGGGTCCTATACCGCCATTGTTTCCGATGTTAACTCCAGGAGGGGCGCCACCTGGGCTGAAGCATACGAACTAACAGGTAATTAAACGGTTAAGAACCCGCATAACGGGATTTTCTGGCGGGTTATGACACAGCCGGAGGCAAATGGACTTGCCTTAATCCATACTTAATCAATGTAGATTGAAATTTCAAACCCATGAAGCTTTCCAAAAAAGGCGAGTACGCGCTTCGCTCCCTGATCAACCTGGGGATTGCTGCGGAGATGAATCGCAAGCTCGTGCAGGTTTCGGAACTCGCGGAAAGCGAGCAATTGCCGGTCAAGTTCCTCGAGCAGATCCTGCAAGCCCTCAAGGAGGCCGGCATCGTGGAGAGCCAACGGGGCAAGTTTGGCGGCTACCGGCTCGGCCGGCCGGCCAAGAAGATCCTGATCGGCGAGGTCGTGAGGCTCATTGACGGCCCGCTGGCCCCCATAGGATGCGTTTCGCAGTCGGCGTATGAGCCGTGCACGTGCCCCGACGAGGCGCACTGCGGGCTTCGGATGCTCATGCTCGACGTCCGAAACGCAATCGCCGCGATCCTGGACCGCTACACGCTTTCCGACGTGGTCGAGATCACGCTGCGCAAGATGGAGCGGGACCGCGTTTCCCTGCCGTTCTCGCCCGAGGTGGCGGGCTCCCCCGTGCAGGCTCGCGTGCCCGCCCGGATTGCGCGCCGCCAGCTTGCGAGCCGGCCCCGCGGTCACCGCGGGGCAAGGACCGGCTCCCCAACCGAGGGCATCCTCCACCATATCCTCGGCGAGTACTCCATTTAAACCCACGCGAACCATGCCCGGAGAGAACGCATCCGCCCGCGCCCCCGCACCCTCCGAGCCCGAGTGGCTTGCGCTGGTGCGCACCCAGGTGCAGGATCTCCGCTACGGCGTCATCCAGCTTGTCGTCCATGACGGCCGCGTGACCCAGATCGAGCGGACCGAGAAGGTGCGACTCGGATCGGAGCGGCCCGTCCGCTCGGTGCATCCCGGCTGACCAGGCCCGGGCCCCAGAACCCGCATTTGCCAACCGGACCACCGGAGGAACCACCCAACAGCAATGGCCCAAATCTGCGCGCACCCGTCGGCGGGGCGCCTTTTGGCACGAAGTAATCCCAATCCAATGTTCCCCCGTCCCCTGTTCCGCAGCGCCCGAGCGCTCATCGCTCTGCTCGCAATCGCAATCCTGGCGTCAGCGGCCGCCGCCAAGACGATCGAGCTCCTGAACGTGTCGTACGACCCGACACGCGAGCTTTACGTCGACTACAACGCCGCCTTTGCCGCGTTCTGGAAGGCCAAGACCGGAGACGACGTGGTCGTGAAGCAGTCCCACGGCGGGTCGAGCGCCCAGGCCCGCTCGGTGATCGACGGCCTTCAGGCCGATGTCGTGACACTCGCCCTGGCGGCCGACATCGACAACCTTCACACACACGGCGACCTCCTGCCCGCCGACTGGCAGTCGAAGCTTCCGGATAACTCGACGCCCTACACGAGCACGATCGTCCTCCTTGTCCGGAAGGGCAACCCGAAGCATATCAAGGACTGGGACGACCTCGTTCGCTCCGGGGTGTCGGTCATCACGGCCAACCCCAAGACCTCCGGGGGAGCCCGGTGGGCCTACCTGGCCGCCTGGGGCTACGCGGAGCGCAAGTTTGGGAGCAAGGACAAGGCCAGGGAGTTCATAACGGCGCTGTACAAGAACGTGCCCGTGCTCGATTCCGGCGCGCGGGGCTCGACCATCACCTTCACGCAGAAGGAAATGGGCGACGTGTTGATCGCCTGGGAGAACGAGGCCTTCCTTGCGCAGAAGGAGTTTGGGGCCGACAAGTATGAGACGGTTGTCCCCTCCTCGAGCATCCTGGCCGAGCCGCCGGTGGCCGTGGTCGAGAAGGTGGTCGAAAGGAAGGGGACAGCTGAGGTCGCGAAGGCCTACCTGGATTACCTCTATTCGGACGAGGGCCAGGAGATCGCGGGGCGCAACTTCTACCGCCCCCGGAACGCGGCCGTTGCGGCCAGGTTTGCGGGAACGTTCCCGAAGCTCGAGCTCTTCACGATTGACCAGGTCTTTGGCGGCTGGACCGCGGCCCAGAAGACCCATTTTGCCGACGGCGGCGTGTTCGACCAAATCTACCAGCAATGACGAAATCCCCCAAGGCCCTTGCCCGGGTCCGCCGCGGGTGTCGGCACTAGGGAACCCGATGGCAAGCCCCCGCAACTCACGCACCATCCTGCCCGGATTCGGGCTCTCGCTCGGGTTCACCCTGGCCTACTTGGGCCTGATCGTCCTTGTCCCGCTCTCGGCGGCGTTCGTGCGGACCGCGGGGATGAGCTGGCACGACTTCGTGGGCGCCGTATGGTCGCCCCGGGTGATCGCGGCCTACCGGCTCACGTTCGGGGCCTCGCTCGCGGCTGGGCTTGTGAACATGGTCTTCGGGCTCGTGGTGGCCTGGGTGCTCGTGCGGTATTCCTTCCCGGGGAAGAAGATCGTGGACGCCCTCGTGGACCTGCCGTTCGCGCTGCCGACCGCGGTTGCCGGCATTGCGCTCACCTCGCTCTACTCGCCGAACGGCTGGGTCGGCCGGTGGCTCGCCCCGCTCGGCCTCAAGGTCGCGTTCACTTGGACGGGCGTGTTTATCGCCCTCACCTTCATCGGGCTCCCGTTTGTCGTCCGTACGCTGCAGCCGGTGCTCCAGGAGCTTGAGCCGGAGATCGAGGAGGCGGCCTCCTCCCTCGGCGCCAACCGGCTCCAGACGGTGGGCCGCATCATCCTTCCCCAGCTCCTGCCGTCGCTCCTGACCGGCTTCGCCCTGGCGTTCGCCCGGGCGCTCGGGGAGTACGGCTCGGTGGTATTCATCTCGGGCAATATGCCGATGAAGACCGAGATCGTGCCGCTCCTGATCATAACGAAGCTCGAGCAGTACGACTACCAGGGGGCGACCGCGATTGCGGTCGTGATGCTGGTGTCCTCGTTTGTCCTCTTGCTCCTGATCAACCTGCTCCAGAAGTGGAGCCGCCGCTACCAGGTAATATGACGTGAATCGATGTTGGGCCCCCCCGGGCCTCCACTAGTCTCCCACCCCCACGAATCGACCGCCAACCCCCCTTAAGCCTTGGTCCTAGGAAATGTAGACACCCTCTCCACGCGCACCATGAGCACGGAAGCCCGCCGTGCCGACCGGGATCCGGCATGGGCGCGCTGGCTCCTGACAGGTGTGGCGCTCGTCTTCCTGGCGTTCTTCCTTGTGCTGCCGCTCCTGGCGGTCTTCGCGCAGGCTTTTTCCAAAGGCGGGGCCTTCTTCCTGGCCGCCGTGCGCGAGCCGGACGCACTGGCCTCGATCCGCCTGACCCTCCTCACGGTCGCGATCGCCGTGCCCGCGAACATCGTGTTCGGGGTGGCCGCGGCGTGGGCCATCTCGAAGTTCAAGTTCCCGGGGAAAAGCCTCCTGACGACCCTGATCGACCTTCCCTTCGCCGTGTCGCCGGTCATCTCGGGCCTGATCTACGTCCTCGTTTTCGGCGCCCAGGGGTGGTTTGGGCCGTGGCTGATCGAGCACAACATTCGGATCATCTTCGCCGTGCCCGGGATCATCCTGGTCACAACCTTTGTGACGTTCCCCTTCGTGGCCCGGGAGCTGATACCGCTCATGCAGGCCCAGGGTACCGACGAGGAGTACTCGGCCGTGACCCTGGGGGCGAGCGGTTGGCAGACCTTCTGGCGTGTCACTCTTCCCAACATCCGCTGGGGGCTCCTCTACGGGGTCATCCTCTGCAACGCCCGCGCCATGGGGGAGTTCGGCGCGGTCTCGGTCGTCAGCGGTCACATCAGGGGCGAGACCAACACGATGCCGCTGCACGTGGAGATACTCTATAACGAGTACAACATCACCGGCGCCTTCGCCGTCGCCTCGCTCCTGGCCCTCCTCGCGATCGTGACGTTGATTCTCAAATCGGCCGTCGAGTGGCGCCAGACAGGGTCCCCATGAGCATCGAGGCGCACGGGATCCGCAAGAAGTTCGGCGCATACACGGCCCTGGACGGGGTCGACCTGCACGCACCGCAGGGCAAGCTCGTCGCCCTCCTAGGGCCCTCGGGCTCCGGCAAGACGACGCTCCTTCGTGTCATCGCGGGCTTGGAATTCCCCGATCCGGGCAGCGGCAGGGTGCTCTTTCACGGGGAGGACGTGACGGATGTGCCCGCGGGGAAACGCAAGGTGGGCTTCGTCTTCCAGCACTACGCCCTGTTCAAGCACATGTCGGTCTTCGAGAACGTTGCGTTTGGCCTTAGGGTGCGGGGCAGGGGAGAGCGCCCGTCGTCGGCCTCGATCTCCGAGCGGGTGCACCGCCTGCTCGAACTCGTGCAGTTGGACGGCCTAGCCGCCCGCTATCCCTCGCAGCTCTCCGGGGGCGAGCGCCAGCGCGTCGCCCTGGCCCGCGCCCTCGCGGTGGAGCCCAAGGTGCTGCTCCTCGATGAGCCCTTTGGCGCGCTGGACGCCCGCGTGCGCAAGGACCTGAGGCGCTGGCTCCGCCGCTTCCACGACGAGATCCAGCTGACGACAATCTTCGTGACGCACGACCAGGAGGAGGCGCTCGAAATCGCCGACGAGGTCGTGGTCATGAACAAGGCACACGTCGAGCAGGTGGGCACCCCCCAGCAGGTCTACGACAAGCCCGCGACGCCCTTTGTCTACCAGTTCCTCGGCAACGTGAACGTGCTGCGCACCCCGGCGCTTGCGGCCGGGGCAAAGCGGGGCCTCCTTCCCGACGAGCCTGACGCGGAGGGCCAGATCTACGTGCGCCCTCACGACATCGAGGTCACCTCCCACGACATCGGGGGAACGGGGATCTCCGCCATCGTCCGCCACATCCACGCCGCCGGCCCCCAAGCCAAGCTCCTGGTCGAGCAGGTCCAGACGCGCGAGCACGTGGAGGTCGAGATCTCCCGCGCCGAGCTGACTGACCTCGGGCTCCGGGTGAACGACCTGGTGAGGCTGCGCCTGAGGCAGGCGCACTCCTTTAACGAGGACTACGCCATCTAGGGCCCCCAAGAAGCTTTCCCACATCCAGACTAAAAAACAAACCCACAATCCATATGGCCAAGATATACAACGACATCACGGAGACGATCGGCAACACGCCGCTCGTCCGCCTGAACAGGACGGCGGCCGTTCACGGGGCGCAGGCCGAGATACTGCTCAAACTCGAGTTCTTCAACCCGCTCTCGAGCGTCAAGGACCGCATCGGCTTCGCCATGATCGACGATGCCTTGAAAAGCGGGCGCATCAACAAGGACACGGTGCTGATCGAGCCCACGAGCGGCAACACGGGCATTGCGCTCGCGTTCGTGGCAGCCGCGAAGGGCCTCAAGCTGGTCCTCACGATGCCCGAGACAATGACCACGGAGCGCAGGAGGATCCTCAAGGTTCTCGGCGCCCGCCTGGTGTTGACCGAGGGCGCGAAGGGCATGAAGGGAGCGATCGCCAAGGCCGAGGAGCTCGCCAGCAAGATACCCAACAGCGTGATCCTGCAGCAGTTCTCGAACCCCTCCAATCCCGCGGTCCACAAGAGGACCACGGCGGAGGAGATCTGGAATGACACCGACGGGAAGGTCGACATCGTCATCTCCGGCATCGGCACCGGTGGCACGATCACGGGCGTCGGCGAGGTCCTCAAGGCCCGCAAGCCCTCCGTCAAGATCATCGCGCTCGAGCCCGCGGGCTCCCCGATCCTCTCCGGCGGCCAGCCCGGGCCCCACAAGCTCCAGGGCCTGGGCGCCGGATTCGTGCCGGCCATCCTCAACACCAAGATCTACGACGAGGTGATCACGGTGAAGGAGGAGGACTCGGCGCCGATCAGCAAGCAGGTCGCCAAGCTGGACGGAATCCCGGTTGGCATTTCCTCGGGAGCGGCCATCTGGGCGGCGATCCAGGTGTCCAAGAGGCCGGAGAACAAGGGCAAGCTGATCGTCGCGATCATCCCGTCCTCGGCCGAGCGCTACCTCTCGTCGTGGCTCTTCGCCGACCTGAGCGTCGAGAGCGACTCGATCGACGATCTGCTCCCGGCCCCGAAAGCCTGAGGGGCGGAAACCAGTGTCCCGGACGGTCCCCAGGAAAAGGGGACCGCGCCGGGACCTTTTATTTTGGCCTGGCAGGCAGGGTGAGGATCCAGCCCGGCGGGTTGATCGGGATCCTCTGGGCCTCGCCGGTCCTTATGGCGGGCGCGTAGCGGGCCCACTGGAGGTCGGCGTAGGCCGGCTCCCTTAGGCGCGGCGCGTTCACCGCCAGGCACCAGAGGGCCAGCGCCGCGGCGAGCCTTCCCGGGCGCCCGGCCTGGCACGCGGTGAGGAGCAGGAGCCACAGGGCGATCAGCTGCGGCATGAACATGTAGCGCGAGTTGGAGTGCGGCGTGAAGTACTCGTGAAGGGTCCAGCGGGTCCTCAGGAGCGAGGCGCCGAGGATTGCGAGGAACGCAAGCCCGAGCATCCGGCGCTCCGCTCGGAGCGGGCCGGGGCGAAGGGCGAGAAACCCGACGCCCAGGAGGGTCGCAAGGCCGGCCGCGGTCCCGAGGGCCGTGCCCGAGGTCTCGGGAAGCAGGGAGCCGAGGAGGAGCGAACCCCCGATCCTCCGGGCCACGGCCGGCAGGACGAGGAGCGCCGCGCCCCAGTCACCCGGAATGCCCGGGTCGCTCGGAGGCTGGAAATGCAGGCAGAGGGCCTGCACGAGGCCGCAGGATGCGACAACCCCGGCAAGGACCGCGCTGGCCCTGGTCCTCTGCTCCCAGGCGCGCCAGAGGAAAAGCGGCGCAAGGATAACGCTGAAGGGTCCCGTCAGTCCCAGGGCGACCGCCGCGCACAGGTCGTGGGCCCACTGAACCCGGCCCGCGGGATCCCGCGAGACAAGAAGGAGCACCAGGCCCCCGGCAAGGACCCACTGCAGGTTCACGACATTGAGCAGCACCTCGTAGGTGTCCGGCACCAGGACAACCGCGAGCGCGAACACGCCCGCGGCCCGGGGCAGGGGGCACCTCGGGGAAACCGCCCGAGAGGCGACATAGAGCGTCAGAAGGGCCGCAACGCCGACGAACACGGCCGGCGCCAGCGAGGGATCGACGCTCGCGGCAAGGACCGCCACGGCCCTCGGCACCGCGTGCAGGTACCCCGCATAGGGGAGCGTGAGGCAGCGCCAGCCCATCATGTAGGCCCTCTCGTAGAAGTGCCCGTCCTCGGCCCAGAACTGGGGATTTGATAGGGCGCCCGCGCGCCGGAGCGCCAGGACGGCCGCGCAGACGAGGAGGACGGCCGCGCGTGGCGGCTCGGAAAGCGCGCGCCGGGGCCCTCCCAAAGGGCTCAGGCCCCCGCGCCCTGGTTTGAGGACCTCGACCATTTGAAGAAGCATACGCCGAGCGCCGTGAGCGACACGAGCATGCCGGAGATCTTCATGATGATGCCCGCCGTCAGCTGGTCGTCTCCCGGAGAGAACCCGGCGATCAGCCGCGGGGCGTACTCATAGGTCGGATAGAGGATGTCCCCGGAGAAGACGATGTAGGCGGAGACCGGGATCATCGCGATCTCCGTGCCGAAGACGTAGATCATGCGCACGGCGTAGCTCGGGGCGGGGTAGTCCGCGGACGGGCTGGCAAGCGGCCACCAGTAAAGGAGCGACGCGGCCAGGAAGAGCAGGTGCTCGAACACGTGGACAAGCTTGTCCTGGAGGGTCCACTCGTAGAGGAACGGCGCGTGCCAGAGGCTGATCACGCCCGTCGACACGAGGGCGCACGTGAGCGGATTAAAGAGCAGGCGAAGCCCGGGGCCCGCATGCAGCCTCCGGAGGGCCGGGTCGATCATCCACGACGGGGTCCCCAGCAGGATCAGGAGCGCCACGGGGTACATGATCAGGAGGTGCTGGACCATGTGCGCGGAGAGCAGGAACCGCTCGGAAATCTGGTCCAGAGGGGAGCCCACCGCCAGGTAGAAGAGGACGAGGGCCGAGTAGAAGAGCGCAGCCTTGCCCCGGGGGTACGGGCTCCCGGGCGACAGCCTCGGCCTGAGCGGGCCGGCGAGGATGGCGAACAGCCAGCCCGCAAGGATCAGTCCACCGGTAAGGTACGGCTCGTTGTGCCAGTGGCGCCAGTCGATCATGGGCTTGGCCCGGCTGGCGGCCGGGCCGCCTGCCTAGGCTGCCAGGCGGACGACTGCGGCGGGCTCCGCCATCGAGAGGGGCTTGCTGTCGGCCACGCCAAAGAGCTTGAGGAGCGCCCACATCGTGCCGCCGGCAAGGACAAGCCCGATGAAGAACAGGATCGTGCAGAACGCCTTGTCCCAGCGCAGGTGCATGAAGTAAAAGATGACGAACATGAACTTCACGGTGGAGAGGATCACGAGGGCCGTGACCAGGATCCACTTCATGAAGGGCAGGTAGACCGTCACGAGCTCAAGGCCCGTGATCACGGCCAGGAGCATGGCGAGCTGCACAAAGATCCAGAACTTGCTCTGCTCGAGCTCGTGTCCTGACGCGTGGGTTGGGGTGGCGGGAGCGCTCATGGGAGGGCCTTGTCAGATGTATTCGAGAAGGTAGACGGCGGTGAAGATCACGATCCAGACGATGTCGACGAAGTGCCAGTAAAGGCCCATCGACTCAACGTCTATCGCGTCCTTCTCCGTGAGGCGCCCCGTGAACGAGTAGATCAGCATGGCGGTGAGCCAGATGACGCCGATCAGCACGTGCAGGCCGTGCGTCCCGGTGAGCGTGAAGAAGGTGGTCCCGAGGATGCTGTTGGTGATCGTTAGGTGCTTCTCAAAGACGAAGTTCCTGAACTCGTAGACCTGGCAGCCAAGGAAGATGCAGCCGAAGAAGATCGTCGTCAGGAGCGACCAGCGCAGGCTCTTCATGTTGCCCTTCTGGATCGAGTTCACGGCGAGGGCCATCATGAGCGACGACATCAGGAGGATGAACGTCGAGAAGGACGTCAGCTCGATGCTGAACACGTCCCTGGCGTTGGGTGTCCCCGGGGGCGGGTGCAGCCGGTAGATCAGGTGCGTCGAGATCAGGCAGCCGAAGAACATGCAGTCCGAGGCGAGGAACGCCCACATCAGGAGCTTCTTGTTCGGGATGCCGGTGACGGTCGTCGAGTCGTGGTGGTGGTCTATGGTGCCTGCGGCCGCGGTGCTGCTCATTGAGATGGGTCCTTCGTGTCAGGGATGCGCCTATTAGTGGCCCGGGTGGCCGTCGTCGCCCTTGATGCTTCCGTCCTCGTTCAGGTGGATGTGGTAGCCTTCGTTGCCCTCGAGCGCCCAGAGGACGATCGAGACGAACATGATCGCCCCGCCGAGGATCGTGACGGCGACCTTCGGGCCCCAGAACCCGGGGTACTGGGTCGTGTTGGCCGGGTCGATCACGGCGACGCCTATGGCGCCTATCAGGATGCCGGCGCTCGCCAGGAACGGGTAGATCGACTGGAAGGGCATGTGGATCCCCCCGTGGGAGTCCTCGGCCTTGGCGTGCTCGGAGACCTCCTTCTCGATCTCGGACTTGTGGCGCTTCTCGTACCACCACCCGTCGCGGGCGTGGACGGTCGGGATCACGCGGAAATTATACTCCGGGGGCGGGTTCGGCAGGCTCCACTCGAGCGTGCGGGCGTCCCACGGGTCCTTGGTCGTCACCTCGCCCTTGAAGAAGGTGTAGATCATGGTGACGAAGTAGACCGCCACCCCGATGGCCAGGATGAACGAGCCGATCGTGGCGGTGTAGTTGCCGACGTTCCAGCCCATGTTGCCGTCGTAGGTGAAGGTGCGGCGGGGCATGCCCTCCATGCCGAGGAAGTGCATCGGGAAGAACGTCACGTTGAAGCCGATGAAGACCAGCCAGAAGGCCACCTTGCCCCAGAACTCGC
>Ga0302320_10022334_pt1 | contig 12505 bp, 14 predicted proteins | sample Bog_T0_3_FD_202130 | JGI IMG/M metagenome (GOLD analysis project Ga0302320, IMG submission 202130) | Peat permafrost microbial communities from Stordalen Mire near Abisko, Sweden - Bog_T0_3 | ecosystem: Environmental > Terrestrial > Soil > Wetlands > Peat | place: Sweden: Abisko, Stordalen Mire...
GCGATGTTTTCAGCCGTGAATGCGGGGCGCACATCGGTGAGGCCGGGCAGGCGCAGGTCGGGCTTATCGGTGCCGTAGGTGCGCAGCGAGTCGTCATAAGTGATGCGCGGAAACGGCGTGGGCAGAGTGATGCCGGCTGCGGCGAAAGCGGCGGAGAGAAAGCTCTCAACCACGGCAAAGACATGCTCACGGCGCGGGAAGCTCATCTCAAGATCGACCTGGGTGAACTCAAGCTGGCGGTCGGCGCGCAGATCCTCATCGCGGAAGCAGCGTGCGATTTGGAAGTAGCGGTCGAAGCCGGAGATCATGAGGATCTGCTTGAAGATTTGCGGCGATTGCGGCAGAGCGAAGAACTCGCCGGGATGGATGCGGCTGGGCACGAGAAAATCGCGCGCGCCCTCGGGGGTGGACTTGGTGAGGATGGGGGTTTCAATCTCAAGAAAGCCCTGCTGGCTGAGGTTTTCGCGGATGGCCAGGGTAATGTCGTGGCGCAGGCGGAAGTTGCGCTGCATCTCTTCGCGGCGCAGGTCAATGTAGCGGTACTTGAGGCGGACCTCTTCGTTCTGGATTGCTTCTTCAGCCGGGGAAAACGGGGCCAGGCGCGTGTCGTTGAGGATGCGCAGCTCAGTGGCTTCAATCTCGATTTCGCCGGTGGGCATTTTGGGATTGATGGCGTCTTTGTCGCGCAGGCGCACTTTGCCGACGGCGGCCACGACGTACTCTGGGCGAATCTGCTCGCCCTTGAGATGACCTTCGGGCGTGAGGTCGTGATCGAGCACGACCTGAGCGATGCCGGAGCGGTCGCGCAGATCGAGAAAGATGAGGCTGCCGTGGTCGCGGCGGCGGTTGACCCAGCCCATGAGGACTACTTGTTTGCCAGCGTCGGCGGCGCGGAGGTCGCCACAAAGATGCGTTCGTTCGAGAGTACCTAAAAAGTCGAGCACTACCTATGTCCTTTTATTCGGCGGCGGGCTTTGCGAGGAATGCGGCCAGCTCGGCGCGGGGGACCTTGGTCTGGATTCCTGATGCAAAGGTCTTCACTGTAAGGATACCGGATTGAAGCTCGTCCTCGCCCAGGATGACGATGCGGCGGGCGGTTTTGTCGGCGGCTTCAAAGGATTTTTTCAGGCGAAAGGAGCCGTCGCCAATCTCGACGGAGAGGCCCTGGCGGCGCAGCTCGCGGGCCAGAGCCAGAGCGGCGGGGTTCACGGATTCGCCGAGCGGTGCGATGAAGGCATCGGCTTTCGATTCAGTTTCGGATTGCAGAGCTTGCAAGGTTAGGACAAGCCGGTCTTCGCCCATGGCAAAGCCGATGCCGGGCGCTTTGGGACCGCCGATGGCCTCGCTCAGGCCGTCGTAGCGTCCGCCGCCGAGCAGGGCATTTTGCGCGCCCAGGCCGGAGTGGGTGAACTCGAAGGTGGTGCGGGTGTAGTAGTCAAGGCCGCGCACCAGGCGGTGATTGCGCGTGTAGGGGACGCCTGCGGCATCGAGTGCGGCAGTGACGGCGGCGAAGTGTTTCTTTGACTCCTCGTCGAGAGAATCGGCGATCTTCGGCAATGTGTCGATGATGGGCTGGTCTTCGGGGACCTTGCAGTCGAGCACGCGGAGGGGGTTGGTCTCGGCGCGGCGCTGGCAATCGGCGCACATGCCCGAGACGACCGATTGGAGAGCGGTGCGAAGTACCTCGTTGTAGCGGGCCCGATCGGTGGAGGAGCCGACGGAGTTGAGCTCGAGGACCCAGCCATGGATGCCCAACTCGTCGAGGAGAGTGGCGAGCATTTCAAGGACTTCGGCATCGCGCAGGGGGCTCTCGCTGCCGGAGGATTGCGGGCCGATGACCTCGGCGCCGATCTGCGAGAACTGGCGGTAGCGGCCCTTTTGCGGGCGCTCGCGGCGGAACTGCGGGCCGATGTAATAGAGCTTTTGCAACTGGCCGGTCTCGCCCAGCTTGTGCTCGATGTAGGCGCGGACCACGCCGGCGGTGTTTTCCGGGCGCAGAGTGAGCGACTGCGTCTTCTCCGACTGGGCGCGGGCGCGATCCTCCCATGTGTACATTTCTTTGGAGACGATGTCGGTCTCTTCTCCGACGCCGCGGGCGAACAGTGTGGTGTCTTCAAAGACGGGGGTGCGGATTTCGCCGAAGTTGTAGCGGGCGAAGACGGCGCGGGCGGTGGCCTCGATGCGGTTCCAGAGCGCGGTTTCAGGCGGCAGAAGATCGCGGGTGCCGCGTACGGCTTTCAGGGTTGACATAACTTATCTAGTTTAAATGCGCGTGAGGCGCCTCGATCTCGATTCGGCAGGGTGAATCGACAGGGCGGCGCTTGCCATCTGACTTTTGATACAGCGTGGGGTATAAATTGAGTATGCGGGTACGGCCCGGCACTGGAGTTCGGCCATGATGTTTCATGTGGTTCTTAAAAAGGAAGAAGACGGTTGGATCGTCGCCGAATGCCCGGCATTGCCCGGATGCGTCTCCCAGGGCAAGACCGAGCAGGAAGTTCTGGCCAACATCAAAGAGGCGATCACAGCGTGGCTCTGGGCAGAAGACCTGAAGGCTGCTGAATCCCTTCCGGATGGCGCGGCTCCGCTGGTTGTTGCGGTTTGAGGATCGTTTGTCCCCCGTTTTCCTTTGATAGGTCCCGATTTTCCACGTTCTCTGCACCGGCACATGTGCATAGGATTGAAGTGGTAGGGGATTCTTAGTGGGCAGATTGGCGAACATCTCGGGCAAGGAAGCGGCGAAAGCTTTCCAGAAAGCCGGATGGCAGGTGCGCGGACAGGTTGGCAGCCACCTGGTGCTCACCGAGGCTGGAATACGCGCAAATCTTACCGTTCCGCAGCACCCAGAGTTGGCGCCGGGCACTCTGCGCAGCTTGATCAAGACGGCCGGGCTCAGTGTGGAAGAGTTCGAGAAGCTGCTTTAGGCACGCTTCCCAATCGCTTCGCGGAGGGTTGTGCCGATGGAGATTGCCAGCCTTCTTGCTGCTTGGGCGTCCGGGAGTGATAGTTCGATGATCGAACAATTAAATTCATTCTCTTGGCGGATTTGGTTGTACGGCTGCATTTTTGTCGCCATATCCAGCACAACAGTGTCGAAGTCGTATCGAGTGTATTGTGGATCACGCACAACGCGGGTGCGGGTTTTTTGCACATGATTTCCACAGATACTGTGTGCGCGACCCGAGATTAGACCGCAACTTTCCTTGACAGGAAACTTATGCGGCTCTAGATTTGTATTAATCACTTGGGAAATGGCCAGCTAGTAACTTATGCCACGCAGCATGGGCTATCGTTGGTTCTTGAAATCATGCACCCATGTAGATGAATTAGTAATTATTCATGGATACTAATTAAGTTTAGTCTTTGAGCTGCTTAGATTTCCTCAAGAAAGTGCTGTTTCGTCTTTTGAATCAAATTGTAATTCTGACTTCTTAGGGAGCCTATGCCTGCCTTGGGGAACGAATCTATTTATTTAAAGCAGTATGTTCGCAATCTGCGCGGCGGTTCGCAGCCTATTCTTGCGCGAGCCAGCGACGGGTTGCTTTATGTGGTCAAGTTCATCAACAATCTTCAGGGACCGAACTTGCTCTTTAATGAAAGCGCCGGCAGCGAACTTTATGGCGCATGTGGGTTGGAAGTTCCCGAGTGGAAGCCGCTTCTGCTATTGGATTCATTCATCGACGGGAACCCCGACTGTTGGATACAGACCCCGGAAGGGCGTCTTCGGCCGGCAGCGGGACTCTGTTTTGGCTCGCGGTACCTCGGTGGCGATGGCCAGCGGCTCATTGAATTTCTGCCGCGTGCCAGCTTCACGCGCGTCCGCAACCAGACAAGCTTCTGGCTGGCGTGGCTGGTTGACGTTTGCGCCGGGCACACCGACAATCGGCAGGCCATCTTTGTTGAAGACGCCGAGAGGGGATTGGATGCCTGTTTTGTGGATCATGGCCACCTTTTCGGAGGGCCGAACGCAGACCAGCGGAAGAATTTTCATGTGTCTGCATATCTCGATTCACGCATTTACAAAAAATTGACGGCGCAGGACGCTCTGGGTCTATTGGATGTAATTCGGGCTCTGGATTCTGATAGACTTTGGCAACGGGTCAATACGATGCCAGACAACTGGAGACAGGCGTCAGCACTCGACGGTTTCCAAAGCGCTCTCGACAGGCTATCCAAGCCGCTTCTCGTGCAGAACGTACTCAACACAATCATCGATGCGCATGAGCGAAGCACAGAAGAAATTCAATCCCGAGAACCCGGAAGAGGGTGGCAGCCCGAGCTGCCGGTTCTGCGCCCTGAAGTACGCGGCACAGGATCTAAGCGGAAAAGCTTCGGTGATTTTGCTTGTGCTTGAGGATGGGATTGGCCGTCTGCGGTTCTTTGTCCACCCCGACTGGCGGGCTCTTGTTCAGCCCGGCGATCTGGACTACATCGAATCGGTTTTAGATGATTTGCGTGCGCGGGCGGCGCTGGATTCGGATGCGCTGTTCAAGCAGCTCTCTTCGCTCGATGTCGGACCGTTGGTGACCCTCGATTCAGGCACGAACATGGCCGATCACCCTGCGATCAGGGAGATGCTGCCTCTATTTGAATTGCTGTAGCGTTCTTTGCGGAAGTCTGCAACCTCTCAAGACCTGTGGCATCCAAGCATCCATGGAATATCGACTTCTGGGAGGCTCGGGCCTCAAAGTTTCCGCATTGAGTTTTGGCACCGGCACGTTTGGCGGGACCAACGAGTTCTTCAAGGCATGGGGCCAGACAGAGGTTGAGGAAGCGCGGCGGCTGGTGGACGTTTGCCTTGAGGCCGGCGTGAACCTGTTCGACACGGCGAACGGCTACTCCGACGGGCGATCGGAAGAGGTGCTGGGCAAGGCACTTGAAGGCCGGCGGGACCAGGTGCTGATCTCGACCAAGTCGGGTTTCCCGACCGGGAGCGGGCCGAACGACCTGGGGTCGTCGCGCTACCACCTGCGCAATGCGCTTGAGGGCAGCCTGCGGCGGCTGGGCACCGATTACGTGGACATTTACCACCTGCATGGCTTTGACGCGCTGACGCCGATTGAAGAGGTGCAGGAGACGCTGAACGTGTTTGTGCGCGAAGGCAAAATCCGGTACATTGCCTGCTCGAATTTCTCAGGTTGGCACCTGATGAAGTCGCTGGCCGTTGCCGACCGGTACGGCTGGACGCGCTTTGTGGGCCATCAGGTTTATTACTCGCTGATTGGCCGGGAGTACGAGTGGGAGCTGATGCCCCTGGGACTCGACCAGAAGGTGGGCGCGCTGATTTGGAGCCCGCTGGGCTGGGGACGGCTTACGGGGAAGATCCGGCGCGGCCAGCCGCTGCCGGAGGTTAGCCGCCTGCACAAGACCGCAGAGGCCGGACCACAGGTGGACGATGAATATTTGTATACGGTGGTGGATGCGCTGGACAGAGTGGCCGCGGAGACCGGAAAATCGGTTCCGCAGATTGCGCTGAACTGGCTTTTGCAGCGGCCCACGGTTTCATCGGTGATTGTGGGGGCGCGCAACGAGAGCCAGCTGCGGCAGAATCTTGGAGCGGTGGGCTGGAACCTGAATGCCGAGCAGGTGGCGGCACTCGATAAGGCGAGTGCGCGGCTCCCGGTTTACCCCTATTGGCACCAGCGCCTGTTCTTCTCCGGCCGGAATCCGATTCCGGTGTAAAGGGCGCGGGCAGGCCATGCCTGTCTTTGTCGGGATGGAACGAAAAACTTTATTCGCGGGATGTAACGGAATCCGTCCTTCGCGCACTATAGGACGGAGACGGAATTGGACTTAAGGGCCGACAAACCGCTTGTCAAATCACTTGCCGGTCTCATGCAGATAAATCTCCACATAATCCAGATAGTTTTTTGCGTACTCCCGGATGAGGGCAAAGTCTTTCTCGGATATCTCCCGGCGCAGCTTTGCCGGAACACCGGCCCAGAGCGTGCGCGCAGGAACAACGGTGTGTTCAGGCACCACCGAGCCTGCCGCGATAATGCAGCCCTCGCCGATGCGCGCGTCGTTCAGCACGCAGGCTCCCATGCCGATAACCACATTGTCAGCAACAGTGCAGCCGTGGACGGTGGCGTTGTGTCCGATGGTGACCCAGTCGCCAACGATGACGGGATAAAGGTTGCGCTGGCCGTGGAGCACGGCGCAGTCCTGCACGTTAGAGCAGTCGCCGATGCGGATGGAGTTTACATCTCCGCGGACGACGGCATTCATCCAGATAGAGGAACGCTCACCAAGGACCACGTCGCCGAGAACCTGGGCCGAGGGGTCAACGTAACAACTGGCAGGGATCTGGGGCGAACGGCCCTGGTAGCTTCTGATCATCTCAGCCTCACATTTGAGAGTTTAACTGGCGGCTAGCGGACGTAAGAAGGGTTATTTTTTGTAAAGAATAGCCCGAAAGTTATCGGTAAATATGGCCTTATTTTGAGCATCAAGAAGCAATCCGTGGAAAACGCGGCTTGGCTTGAGTGCTCAAGATAGGTATGATAGTTGGAGCCCATTTGGCAGGACTGGAGGTGTGGCTAGTTGGCAGAGGTTCGTATACAAGAAGGCGAACCGCTAGAAAATGCTCTGCGCCGGTTCAAGCGTAAGGTTCAGCAGGAAGACATTATTAAGGAAGTCAAGCGTCACTCCTACTACCTGAAGCCCGGTGAGAAGCGTCGCGTCAAGGCAGCTTTGGCGCGCAAGCGGAATCGCAAGAAGGCTCGTAAAGAGCAGGACTAACTTTTTTGAATTAGCGATATACGCCGTCTCGACGGCTCGTGCTTCATGAAAGTGCGGGTAGCCGTAGAGCCTAAGCAAGTCGAGACGGCGGTCGCGATTTGATGTATGGATTTATTTCGCCATTCGCGCAGCGACGCGAAGGCGTTGCAAGGTCTCCCCAGATGGTCGGGCAGACAATTCAATGCCGCGTTCCTTTCGTGCGGCCCGGGCCCTTAGTGTTTATCACGAACGAAGACAGGGAACCGGGAGTGGCAAGCTGAGAATTTCAGCCGGCTTCGGTGTATGTCCCTGTTTCGGGGAAGCCGGTCATGGAATTCACCGATCGAGTACTGACGTGCATTGACTGCGGCGCCGAGTTTGTTTTTACTGCTGGCGAGCAGGTTTTCTTCCACGACAAACAATTCAAGAACGATCCGAAGCGATGCAAACAATGCAAGGCCAAGCGCGTTCGCGGAAATCAGAAGGTTCGTCCCGAAACCAGGACCACGTGTTCTGAGTGCGGAGCAGAGACGACAGTCCCCTTCAAACCAACCCAAGGCAGACCTGTGCTGTGCCGCAGTTGCTTCCAGAAACAAGGGAAGCTGGTTATGGCGCCAGAAGCAGCCCGCTAGCGTAGTCTGCCAGACCGACGACCGATTGTCTGCTATGGCAGGCTTGGGCGCTCGATTTGGTCTCGGATTGCGAGTTGTCACAGTCTGCGTCGGCGACTAGACCCACCGGGTGAACTGGCTCATCGTCGCCTGCTTCTTATCAAGGTTTCGCACCGCAGCAGTGTGTCTCCTACTGTGGGCGCATGACATGCGAGGACGAGGCGAACGAGTTCACAGACCTACGAAGCAAGTTTAAACATGAAAGGGCCCCAGTTCCGACTGGGGCCCTTTCATGTTCGAAGAAGAAACCGAGTTACATTGCAGCGACAAAGCTGGGAACCATCTGCTGGCCGCTGGCCTGGAGAAGCGCCGTTGTCCGCGTGGCCATTTCAGAATATGCCGAGGCTGCACGCGCCACGTTCATGCCGATGCTTTCGTTCACTTGGCTGAATGCGTATTTGCAGAGGGCAGAAAGGACATAAACCCTAATCTGCATGGCGTCTGCCCGGAGCGTGGCGAGAAGTTCACTGTCAACCGACTCGCTATTGCGAGCGGCATAGTCGGCCATCTCCATCATTACGCCGGCGTTCTCAAACATGGCCCACAGGCCAAACGCGCCGCGCACAAGCTGCCATTGTTCCTGTGGGGTAAGCTGCAGGCGACCATTCCAAGCGGACTCATCGTTTAACCGTTGCGTGCCACAGTCAAGTCGCAGCCGAGCCACCATGGAATCCCAGGAACGGGAGTTCCGGCGGCGCAAGCTGGCTCTCCAGCCGTGAAATGCGACAGCCAAAGCCGTAATTGCCAGTATCTGAAGCAAAGGAAAGAACATGTGACCTCTGCGTCCGGGTAGATCTATGCCAGGCAGGTATTCCCGGCAACCCTTGACCGCTCTCTCTGTGCACCCTCCAGCAATTGAACTGGAACACGATGCACAGACCCATGTTGATCTGAGGTACCGAAAGGTGCAATGCCACTTTTGGGTTATCCGATGCCGGGCGAGGTGGAGCGGTTTGCGGCTCGGCAAAGAACACGTCCAAACGCGGACTATCATTATTTGATAGAAAGAGCAGATGGGTTTAAGCCGCGTACGAAGGCGTGCAGTGCGGAGCATGGCTCATACGCCCAAATAAATGCAATGGATTCTCTCCACGCAGCTATGAGGCTCAATCGGACTCTGCTCCGACTGCAGCCATGTCAGAGAAGAAGAAGGCTGCGAGATTTTCCGCAACGAGGCTGGATCGACACAGATAAGGAATAAGGAATGAACGAACCGGGTGCGAGCGAACTATTGCAGCAATTTGGAAGCGACAACTACGCGGGCATTTGTCCTGAGGCGTGGCGCAGCATGGAAGCCGCCAATCAAGGACACGCAACTTCGTATGGAGACGACACATGGACCGCGCGCGCGGCCGATGCGTTCCGCGAGTTGTTTGAAACCGATTGCGAAGTCTACTTCGTGTTTAACGGTACGGCCGCAAACTCGCTTGCGCTGGCCTCGCTTTGCCAGTCGTATCATGGCGTGATCTGCTGCGATCAATCGCATGTGGAGACCGATGAATGCGGCGCGCCGGAGTTTTTCTCGAACGGATCGAAGCTGCTGGTGGCATCGAGCGTCGAGGGCAAGCTGACGCCGGCTGCGATCTGCGAACTCGCGACAAAGCGGCAGGATATTCACTATCCCAAGGCGCGTGCCGTAACAATTACGCAATCGACTGAGACGGGGCGGGTTTACAGCGTGAGCGAGTTAGCCGCGATTGCAGATGAGTGCAAGAAGCATGGGTTGCTGCTGCACATGGATGGAGCGCGATTTGCAAATGCATGCGCGAGCCTGGGCAAGACTCCGGCGGAGATCAGTTGGAAAAACGGAGTGGATGTGCTCTGCTTTGGCGGCACGAAAAACGGCATGGCAGTCGGCGAGGCAGTTTTGTTTTTCGATCGAAGACTGGCTGCCGATTTTGACTACCGCTGCAAGCAGGCAGGCCAACTGGCTTCGAAGATGCGGTTTCTCTCTGCGCCGTGGGTAGGAATGCTCGAGAGCGGAGCATGGCTGCGCAATGCGGCTCATGCCAATAAGTGCGCGCAGTATTTTGCCGAACGCGCGCGTGCGATTCCCGGAGTGCGGATAGCCCAGCCCGTTGAGGCGAACGCTGTGTTCCTTGAAGCCGCGGACGATGTGCTGGAACGCGTTCGTGCACGAGGATGGAGGTTCTACACCTTTATTGGCGGCGCGGCGCGCATCATGTTTGCCTGGGATACGGATCTGGCGCGGGTCGATGCTTTTTGCAGCGACCTTAGAGAATGCGCCGCACAAAGTTAGCTTGGATGAGGAACCCGCGCGAGGCTGGTTGAATAACTAAGCTTCAAGCCGGATAGTGACGCAGCTCGGGGGAATGCCTTCCGGGGTCTCGAATTCGGTTCCCACGAACGATCTATATAGATGGAACACGGAGCAAGATAATCGGCGTTGGCTGTTCTTCTATAAAGGATGAAATCATACACCGAGCTATGAACATGTATCGAAAAGGACGCAAATAAGGATTGCACGCCGCTAATTGGCAGAGAAATCGCGATAAATCAAATGAATTCCATTTACAAAACGGGATTAGTGCGGCTATTGTACATAATGACGAGTGGCTCTAGCTTAGGCATATTGGCTTGAGTTATCGCCTCACGGATTCAGTTTTGGTAACGACTGGATAGTTGCAAAGAACAAGCAGTTTGCCCAGGGAGAACGGAGGATTTATGGGAGTCGAGGAAATTCTGGCATCGGTGGATCGTGAGATCGCCTTGCTTAAGCAAGTACGGGCCCTATTGAGCGGCACCGGCAGCAGCCCGGAACCAGTTGTGCGCAAGGTCGGCAGACCGAAGAAGAGCACCGTGGCCGTAAAGGCCGCGCCCGCAAAGCCGGCAAAGAAGGTTGCGGCAAAGAAGAAAAGGCACATTTCGCCCGAAGGTCGCAAGCGGATTGCCGAAGCAGTGAAGCGGCGTTGGGAAGCACAACGGAAAGCCGCTAGTTCCGCAAAGTAAGTAAAAACAAACTTGAGAGTTGCATGACCGGCGCAATTGTTTATTGCGCCGGTCATGCATTTGCAGGCCAAATTCTCCTGAGAGTCGATAATTCCGGGGATTTTGTGCGTGCCCTTAATGCTCGGGAGTTACCCAACTTCCTGTGGGAAGCGCTATATCGCCTGAAAATCGCTTGGCGCCGAAGCGTGCTTCGAGCGCGAAGCGGCTAGAGTTACTGCCTCGGCCGCGTTTGAAGCTACGAGCAGCAGCTTGCGGTTTTTCGACTTTAGAAAGCCCGCGGCCACCGCGGCATCGAGAAACGCAAGCAAGCCATTCCAATAACCGGCGGTGTTGATAAGGATGCATGGCTTGTGGTGCAACTCCAACTGCGCCCAGGTTACGATCTCCATCAGCTCGTCGAGGGTTCCGTAACCGCCGGGCAGAACTAGAAACGCATCGGCCAGCTCGGCCATGCGGGCTTTGCGTTCGTGCATGGTGGCGACCGTTTCCAGCGCGGTAAGTCCGGAGTGGGCAATCTCCTTGCCGGATAAGATGTGCGGCAACACGCCAATCACCTCAGCGCCGGCGGCGAGAGCGGCATCGGCGACCGCGCCCATGAGTCCAACGTTTGCGCCACCATAGACCATGTTCATTCCGGCCTCGGCAATGGCTTTGCCCAGGGCGGTAGCTTCCGCGCGAAAGATAGTGCTGCTTCCGTTTGCCGAACCGCAGTAAACGGCTACTCGATGGCAGCGATGTTTAGAAGGATTCATTGTGACTCAAGGATAACGCCGTGGCTTATCGAATACAGTGAAAGTTCTTTTACCCTCTGAGCGCTTCGCAAAAGACCGAGCGCGGGCCGGGCCTGCACGAATGGAGCGCGAACGGTAAACTGGATGAAGGATTCTTCCCTCCGGACCCAGACCTTGCACGCACTCCTTACCAATCTGAATCCCGAACAGCGCGCCGCCGTAGAGTCGACCGATGGTCCGTTGCTGATTCTTGCCGGCGCCGGCTCAGGCAAGACGCGCGTAATTACCAGCCGCATTGCCTGGCTGATTCAAGAAAAAGGCGTTGCGCCGGACTCAATTCTTGCCGTGACGTTTACCAACAAAGCGTCAAAAGAAATGGGAGCGCGCGTAGAGAAACTGCTGGGGCACTCGACGCTCGCCAAGCCGCTGATCGCAACATTCCATTCGCTGTGCGTGCGCATTCTGCGGCGCGATATTGAAGCGCTGAAGGTGGGCACGAGCGGCCTTACGCGCAGCTTTGCCATCTACGACGAGAGCGATCAGCAAGGCATTGTGAAGCAGATCATGCGGCGCATGGGCATCGACAGCAAGCAGCTGACGCCGCGCACGGTGCTGGGCCGCATTTCATGGGCCAAGAACCACATGATCGATCCGCAGGAGTATTACCTGGAGTCGAAAGACCCGAACAGCGAGCGGATTGCGCACATCTTCAAGGGCTATCAGGCGGAGCTGATGAAGAACAACGCGCTGGACTTTGACGATTTGCTGCTTGAAGCAGCGCGGCTGCTGAAGGTATCGAGCGAAGTGAGAGAACGCTACCAGAGGCGTTACCACTATCTGCTGGTGGATGAGTACCAGGACACGAACCGCCCGCAGTATGAGCTGATGAAGCTGCTGGCCGGCGAACGGAAGAATGTGTGCGCGGTGGGCGACGAGGACCAAAGCATTTACTCCTGGCGCGGCGCGGATATCCGCAACATTCTGGAGTTTGAAAAAGACTTTCCCAATGCGAAGATCATTCGCCTGGAACAGAACTACCGATCGACGCAGGTGATTCTCGAAGCAGCAGGCGCGGTGGTGGCCAACAATCTGCGCCGCAAGGGAAAGAAGCTGTGGACCGATCGCCAGGGTGGAAACCCGATTGGCTTTTATGAAGCGCCGGATGGAGAAAACGAGGCGCTGTTCATTGCCGACCGCATTCAGACATTTCTGCGCCAAGCCAGCGCGGCAGACATCGACGGCTCTGGCGACGCGGCGCACTGCGCGGTGCTCTACCGCACCAACTCGCAATCGCGATTGGTGGAAGAAGCGCTGCGGCGCTACAACATCAGCTATACGATGGTGGGCGGGTTCAGCTTTTACGAGCGCGCGGAGATCAAGGATTTGCTTGGCTATTTGCGGCTGGTGCGGAAT
>Ga0302320_10022335_pt1 | contig 12505 bp, 10 predicted proteins | sample Bog_T0_3_FD_202130 | JGI IMG/M metagenome (GOLD analysis project Ga0302320, IMG submission 202130) | Peat permafrost microbial communities from Stordalen Mire near Abisko, Sweden - Bog_T0_3 | ecosystem: Environmental > Terrestrial > Soil > Wetlands > Peat | place: Sweden: Abisko, Stordalen Mire...
GTTGTGACCCCCATTTTCCCTTACAGAAAGGCACTTTTCGCGGATGCTAGGCCGGTCCTGGCCTCCGGAACGCCCTATTTTTCGGTGGATCAGGGCTAACATTCCCGGTGCAGATCAGAGCCGCCACATCGCTGAAGTGTTTGATCGCCGCGTCAATTACTAAGCCCGTGCTCGGGCGAGGTGAAGACGTAGGAGCCTCCGCCAAAGCGCGCCGCGTGGAGTCGAAGCTCGGCGACGATCGAGAGCGGAAGCGTCATCGACCGTCGGCCGGCATTGGTCTTTGGCGGTCCCTCGTGAAGCCCGCTGGCGACCTCGACGACGTCATTGGCGACAAGCAGCCGACCGCGATGAAGGTCGAGATCAATTCTCGGATGGCGAAGGCGGCACTTGGCGGCTCGGCGTCTAGCGCGCGATGAGTCGGTAGCCCGCCCCCGATACGGTTTCGATCGCAGGTGGCTCGCCGAGCTTTCGGCGGAGCCGGCTTATCGTCACCGCCACCGCTCGGGTGAAGGGGTCGGCGTGCTCGTCCCACACGTGCTTGAGCAGCTCCTCGGCGCTCACGAGGTTCGATCCAGCGCGGAGCAGAGTTTCGAGCACCGCGAACTCCTTCAGCGTCAGATCACAAGGCGCTCCGTCGCGGACCACCGCCCGTTTCATCGGATCGAGCTCGATCCCGGCATAGCAAAGGACGCGAGCGTGCGCGCCGGGTTTGCGTCGGGCAAGCGCCTGGATACGCAGCACCAGTTCAGGAAAGTGGAAGGGCTTTGCAAGGTAGTCGTCAGCCCCGAGCTCGAGTCCGGCCACGCGCTCGCCCGGGGCGCCCGCCGCGGTCAGCATGAGCACCATCACCGGGAGCTCCTCTTCGACGATCCGTCGACAGATCGTGTCACCGTGAACGCCTGGGAGGTCGCGGTCCAACACGAGCACGTCATAGGCGTTCACACGGATCTTCGCGGTGGCCTCGACTCCGTCGTAGGCGACGTCGACGGCCATGCCCTGGTCCCGGAGACCCTCGGCTATGTCGTCAGCGAGCCGGCGGACGTCCTCGGCGACGAGAACCCTCATCGCGAGCCTGCCAGGACCAAGTGCTCCGCCATGGCGAGCTCGACCGTAACGCGAAGACCGCCGGCCTCGCGGGCCTTCAGTAATAGGGTGCCGCCTTCGGCGGCGACGATCGCCGAGACGATGGAAAGGCCAAGGCCCGCGCCGCGCTCGGATGCCGTCCGGTCGACGAGGCGATGAAACGGTTGACCGAGCTCGTCGACACGGGTCTGGTCGACGCGGGCGCCGCCGTTTTCGACAACGAGACGGACGACCCCGCGCTCGGACTCGGTCACGACCCGCACCCACCCATCTGCTTGGTTATGGCGGATCGCGTTGTCGATCAGGTTGGAGACGATCTGTGGCACCAAGGTCTCACTGCCGATAGCCGTCGCGTCGCTGAGTTCGCGCTCGACACTCAATCCGAGTGCCCCGATCTCCTCGGTGCGGTTCGCGAGCGCCGTTGTCACCACTTCTGCAAGCGCGATCGGTCCGCGGTCTGCCACCGCGCCGGCCTGTGCGCGAGCGAGGGCGAGGAAGCTCTCGAGCAGTCGCTCCGACTGATCGAGCCCCTCGCCGAGCTTCCCCGCGAGAACCGTCACCTCGGGCGGTACCCCTCCTGGCTTTCCGGTCGCGACGTCGAGCGAGGTCCGCATCATCGTGATCGGCGTGCGCAGCTCGTGCGCGGCGTTCTGGACGAAACGGCGCTGGGCTTCGAAGGCGGCCTCGAGGCGACCGAGCAACCCGTCGATCGTGTCGCCGAGCTCCTTCAGCTCGTCGCCTTGCGGGCCGACGAGCGCGAGACGCTCGTGGAGGTTCTCCTCAGAGATTTGTTGGGTCATGCTGCGCATCGTCCGAAGGGGCCGGAGCATCCGTCCGGACAGTCCCCAGCCGAGCGCGAGGCCGATCATCGTAACGAGGCCGAGGCCGATGATCGACCAGAGGAGGAGGTCGTGGACCGTTTCGAGCGAGCCGAACCGAGCCGCGGACTGCGTTGCCTGAAGGATTGTGAGGCTGCCACCTGGGTAATTGACCGTGAGGTTGCCACCTCCGTGGACGATCACGGCACCCGTGGGCGGAATTCCGGAGGACAGAGGTGCGGCGCCGAATTGGCTCATGGTGCCGGAAACCTGCTGCTTCGACGGCCCGCCGCTGCCGAGCGCAAACGCGATGGCGAGCAGCCCCCCACCCGAGACAAGGATGACGCCTCCACACAGCAACGTGAGGCGCATGCGGACGCTGCGCGGCAGGTGGATTCGCCCGCGTAGTTTTGCAAGCCACCGCGGTGCTCTCGTCTCCATCGGCCCGCTCCGTTCGTCGAAGTCGATCAGTTCGGCGTGCGGCTCCACCCGCCGAAGGCGCGTGGACCCGCAGCCACCAGCATGAACCATCCCGTGTATCAACCGTGCAACAACCAGTGTTGCGCCGCTGTTACATCCAAAGGCGTACAAGACTGCTCCAGACCTGCTTTTTAAGGCCAGGAGGACAATGTGCATCTTCGACTCAGACTGGATCGAGTTGGTCGCGCGCTGTGGCGAGCGCTCCCCATCGCCGCGGCGCTCGTCACGCTCGGCATCATGGCCGCGGCCTGCGGAGGCGGTTCTGCTTCGCCCGGCGTAGCGAGCGTCGGTACGAGTACATCGACGACCACACCTACCAGCAACCCCTCGACCACGGCCGGATCAAGCGGCAGCCCCTCGACCTCTGGCGGAGGGGGCGGATTGCGGCAGTCGTCGATGAGCATGGCCGGGGTCTCTGTCGAGTTCTCGGAGTGCATGCAGAAACACGGCGAGCCGAACTTCCCCGATCCGAACGGCTCGGGCCAGATCACCGCCACCGGCATCAACCCGAACTCTTCGCAATTCCAGGCCGCGCAGCGCGCGTGCGCGAAGTACTCGCCAAACGGTGGGAAGGCCCCGTCCCCGGCCCAGCAACAAAAGATGGTCGCGCAGGCCCTCAAGTTCTCCCAGTGCATGCGAAGCCACGGCCTAAGCGACTTCCCGGACCCGCAGGTGTCCTCGGCGGGCGGCGCCGTCAGGATCGGACTCAAGATCTCGGACGGAGGATCGAGCAGCGATCTTAACCGGAACAACCCGACATTCCAGAAGGCTCAGGCCGCCTGTCAGGGCCTGATGCAACTCCCGGGCAGCGCCAAGGCGGGGACCGACTCCTTGGGCATTGCCGGCTGATAAACAATCGCCTTGGCGTAAACACGAGTGCCTCGAGCTGGCGAGCACCGTACGAATGGCAGTGAAATGAAGGTGCGGAAACGGGATAGATGACACCTCAGGCATTGCGGGGCAAGCCTCGACATTGGCGCTGGGGGGCGCCGATGGCTGTACTCGTCGCCCTCGGGGCCGATGCGCGCCCCCTAACTCAACGCCAACGACCGTACCGTCGCGCCCGCTGAAACTCTGAGAACCGCTCAAGGTTCAGCAGTCCTGGGTCGACATGAAAAGAGGGGCAAAGGCGATGCCCCGGAGCTTTGTCGGCAGGAGAGCCGACATCTTGCGGTGCGGCCCGAGAATGGAGGCCCAAGTGCAAGGGGATCTGGAGGTCGAGTCTGGCGAGCTGCGGAATGCGATTGCCGCAGGTCACATGGTTGTTTACTATCAGCCCAAGGTCGGACTCTTCACCGGACAGGCGCTCGGCGTCGAGGCCCTCGTTCGTTGGCAGCATCCCGAGCGTGGCCTCGTCTTCCCCGACGACTTCATCCCCGCCGCCGAGCGCAGCGGCGCCATGACCGAGCTGACCGACTTCGTCCTCGACCAGGCAGCTGGCCAATACGCAAGATGGCAGGCGAATGGCATCGATCTACCAGTGGCGGTGAACCTATCGGCGAGTTCCTTGGTTGACGCCGCCCTGCCGGACAAGATCACCGCCGTATGTGATCGACACGGGATTAGCCATCGTGGTCTCGATCTGGAGATAACCGAGACGTCGGTCATGGCCGACCCGAAGGTGGCCATTGCCGTGCTCAGCGTCCTCGCGGAGCGGGGCTTCGTAATGGCTATCGACGACTTTGGCACCGGGTTTTCGTCTCTCGCCTACCTCGCCCAGCTACCGGTGTCGGTGGTCAAGATCGACAAGTCCTTCGTCCTCGATGTGGTCGAAAATAACGCCGATGCCCACATCGTCCGTGGGATCATCGAGCTCGTCCACGGGCTGGGTAAATACGTTGTGGCCGAAGGCGTCGAGTCCCAAGACGCCTTGAATCTGCTTCTCCTCATGGGGTGCGACCAGGGTCAGGGGTATCACTGGAGCCGACCGGTTCCGGCCGAGGAGCTGACTGCGTGGGTGACCAAACATCAACAGAACCTCACCGTTTCCGATCGTGAAACCGGGCTGGTCCCAAGAGCGCCCATCCCCGCGAACGAAGCCGAGCGCTTGGCTGTCTTGCAGCGCTATCGAATCCTCGATACTGCCTACGAGGCCATCTTCGACGAGATCGCCGCCGCCGCCGCCCAGGTGTGCGGGACTCCCATTTCGGCGGTCAGCCTGGTCGATGCCGAGCGCCAGTGGTTCAAGGCTCGAGTTGGGCTAGAGGTGGCGGAAACGACCAGGGACCTTGCCTTTTGTGCCCACACCATCATGGACCCGGCTCACTTGCTAGTTGTGAACGACGCCACGACTGACGAGCGCTTCGCCTCCAATCCACTCGTGACCGGGGAACCAAGCATTCGCTTCTACGCAGGTGCACCCCTTGTCGCCCCCGATGGCTCTGCTGTCGGATCCTTGTGCGTGATCGACTCGAAGCCACGTCAGCTGAGCGTCGCTCAACTCACGGTCTTACGCCAGCTAGCTGCGCATGTGATTGCCATCTTTGAAGCCAAACAGCAGCTCGCCGAGCTAACCGAACGGCTGGAGACCCCCAGTCAGCGGGTTCTTCGTCGCGCCAGTTGAGAGAGCCTGCGACTCATCGCCACCGTGCAGGCTCGGCCATGGTCACAGCAGGGCGGAGCGCTGTGCGTTCTCACGGGAACGTGGACGAGGTTGCCCAGAGACCGAGAGCTGGGTTGGCGATGTACTCAAACCATTCACCATCGCGGTCGCGTCGTCGCCCGGAAGCGGTCCCAGAGGTGACAGCGAGTCGGGTGAGTTCTGTCACAAGCGGGCGCCACTCGTAGCCAACGCCCTCAAGCTCCTCGCGACTCAGTCCGCCCCTTGCAGGATCCGTGCAGTAAACGATGCGGAAGCGGCCCTCGCTACTTCCATGGATGAGGTGCGCTGCGGCCCCCAAGTTGTTTGCCAGCTGCGGATCGCGCCCGACCGCTTCAAGAGTGGCGGGAGTTCCTCGATAGCCGTAGCGACGAATGAGGGAGTCGATGACAGTGTCTTCGCCGAAGCGGGAAACTCCCGGCGCCAGAATGATGAGTTCTCCACCGTCCTTTATAGCCATGCGCGTCCGGTAGATCGCCTTGTTCCCGAGCCATGTCGTCTTGAACTCCCCGGGATCGAGCCAGCACACCACGCGGTGGAGCGGATGCGCGAGCACCTCGATGTCGCAGGCGGCAGCGAGCGCGGCTGCCGCCCGATAGGCGGCGCCGCCCGAGTCGCCGGAGCGCCCACGGCCGGCGAATAGCCCTCGCTGCACGGTGCCCTCGGGAGTGTCCTCGACGACGGTGAGCACCCAGAGCACCTCGACGCGTGGCGCGAGGAAGCGATCGAACGCGGCGTCGACCACATCGCGCACCGGACTGTTCGCTCGGCCCTGGACGTTCTCCAACCCGCAGAGCGCGCCGAGAAAATGGCTGCGGTTGATGGTCGACTGCCCACCGAGACCGATCACGAGGTTCTTCGTGTAGTTGGCCATCCCAATCACCTCATGCGGGACGACCTGGCCCACCGACACCACCGCGTCCCAGCCCGACAACAAGACGTCGTCGACCTCTACGGGGATGGGATCCGCGAGTCGGCCGCCGGACAACGCGGACACCTCCGCGGCGCCAATCTCCCCGAGGCGCGTCACACCATCGCGCCATCGATGCCGGAGGATGCGATCGAAGGGGATCCGCTTGTTGAAGAGCAGCGCAACGTCGTCCGCGGACAACGGGCTGTGGGTCCCGAGCGCAGGCAGCACCGCGACCTCCACACCGGCACCATGCAGAACCTCGTAGAGCAATCCCGTGATCTCACCGGCGCGCGACTGGAGGCGGGAGAGATCCGGTGGCACGAGGAGGACGCGCTTCACACCGTTGGCGAGCAGTTCGCTCGCCGCGATCTCATCGACGATGCCGCGCAGCTCCTCGAGCGAGATCACCCGATCGATTCCACCCTCACCCCACAACGGGGCCGTCGAAGCGCCAGCTTTAAGGCCGACCAGGGCTGCGTCGACCCTGTCGAGGACAGAAGCGATATCCCCGCGCTCGTCGACCTTAGCGACGTCGGTCTCGTCGTTGCCGAACGGCTCAAGTGCTTCAAATTGACTGTCGACCATGACCGGACCCATGAAATGGCCGGGCCGAGTGGCCAGTCGCTGTCGTGCCTCGTCAGGATCGATGACGAGCTCGACGAATCGGACATCCCCGGCGCCGCGCAGCGCGTCCCGGTAGACGCGCTTCAACGCTGAGCACGTGACGACGACCAGGTCCTCGGCCCGAATTGCCTGACGCAGAGCGGCAAGCCAGGGCCATCGGTCCTCGTCTGTGAGGGGAGCACCGGCCGCCATCTTCTCGACGTTCGAATGGGGGTGAAAATCGTCACCCTCGAGGAAGCGTGCTCCATGGCGCGCTGCCAAAGCAGCACCGACCGTCGACTTCCCCGAGCCGGCGACGCCCATCAGGACGATTCGCCATGGCCGATTCACTGCGCCGACGAGATCGGGAGGCCGAAGTACTCCACTGCATTGTCGACGCAGATATCGCGTACCACTTTGGAGCAGAGCGCGACATCGGCAGGGATTCGGCCCTCATCGACATCACGGCCGATCACGTCGCAGAGGATGCGGCGGAACAGTTCATGGCGGGTCATCGACATCACTGAGCGGGAGTCGGTCAACATCCCCATAAACCCGGCGAGCTGGCCGACTTCGGACAGGATGTCGAGGTGGCGGCGTATGCCAGCTTCGTGATCGTTGAACCACCACGGCGGGCCCCATTGCACGAGCGGAGCGACGCCGGGCCGTGAGAACGCACCTGCGACCGTTGCGAAGAGCAGATCGTGCGCCGGATTGGCGTTGTACAGCACGACCCGCGCAAGACAACGATCAGCTTCGAGCTCGCCGAAGAATCGAACCAGGCCCTCAGCCTGACGCTCGTCTCCGGCCGCGTCAGCACCCACGTCCCGGCCAACCGATCCGAGCACCCGCGGCGAGATGTCCCGCAGCGCCCCGAGATGGAGCTGCATCACTGATTCGTCGGCGAAAGCGAGGCGGGCCGCGAGGGTCAGGACCTCGAGCATGACCGCGTCGCGCTCCTCGGCGGTCGCTGGCTTACCGAGCAGAGCCTGGCGAATCGCGGACTTGGCGAGCGGCGGATCACGGGCGACGTCGGGCAGGCGGCTGAGACCGTTGTCGCTCGCCCTGCCACCTTGGTTTGCGAACCGCCGGTAGGAGTGCGCGAGAGCGGAAAGCAAGGTATCGAGATCCTTCACGGATATCCCCGAGGCCGCTCCCAACTGATCGGCCCACGCATTCCACGCAGTCGGATCGTCAAGCAGGCGGTGCGCGGCGTCGGGGCGAAAGCTCGGAATCATTGCCATCAAGCCATGCGCGTCCTCGCTAAGAACACGGTGGGCCGCGAGGTCATTGGCCGGGTCCTCGGTGGTAGCAATCACCCGCACGCCGAAGTGCTGCAACAATTTCTGGGTCGGCCAGCTTGGCAGCTGGTGGTTTGTTTCCTCCCAGATCTCGCGAGCCGACCCCGGATTGAGGACAAGGTCGATGCCGAAGACGCGCCGGAGCTCCAAATGTGACCAGATGTAAAGCGGGTTGCGGATCAATCGAGGGACTGTCGCGGCCCAGGCGATGAACTTGTCCCACGGATCAGCGCTGCCGGTGATCAGGTCTTCGTCGAACCCGGCGAGGCGCATCGCTCGCCACTTGTAGTGATCGCCACCGAGCCAGAGGTCGGTAAGCGTCTTATAGACCCGGTTATTTGCGATGTCCTCGGCAGAGAGGTGGTTGTGGAGGTCCACGACGGGCGCGTGCTCTGCGACCTCGTGGAACAGCCGACGGGCTGTTGGTCCAGACAAGAGGAAGTCATCGCTCAGAAACGGTGTGTTCATCGCGGACCTCAGATCGCCATCGCGCCGAACCCACCATCGACGACGAGCTCCGTTCCGGTGATGAAGCGTCCGGCCTCACTCGCCAGCAACAAAGCTGCTCCTGCTAGTTCATCGGCCTCGCCGAAACGGGCCATCGGGGTGTGCGCCATAATATCCGCGACGCGTTCTTGGGTGAGGATCGCCCGATTTTGCTCGGCGGGAAAGAACCCGGGGACGAGGACGTTGGCGCGGATGCCGAGCGGTCCCCACTCGCGGGCGAGGTTCTTCGTGAGGTTGTGCACGGCGGCCTTTGTCATCGAGTAGGTAAAGACCCGCGACAAGGGCGTGAGACCAGAAACGCTTCCGACGTTGATGATGCTCGCCCCGTCGCCGGACGAGGCGGCGCGCTTGACAAAATAGCGACCGAATTCCTGGCACGCGCGAACCACGGCAAGTTGGTTGACGGCGACGATGCGCTCTAGTTCATCGTCAGTGATCTCAAGGAACGGTGTCGCCGAATTCGTCCCAGCCCCGTTTACGAGTACGTCGACTCGGCTGTGCGACACGAGGACTCGCTCGAGTAATCCGCCAAGTGCACTTCGGTCTGTGGCATCGCAGGATTCGAAGGCGAGATCCCGCGCACCGTTGTTCAAACGATCAAGCGCGGCGGTGCCGTGGGCCCGGTCTCGTCCGACGATCACCGTACGTGCGCCCGCGTCAGCGAGGGCCCCGGCCATCCGGCCACCAAGGGAGCCGGTCCCGCCGATGACAACGGCCACGCGCCCATCGAGGCGGAACGATGCGGGTAAATCGATCGGAGAACTCACGTCGTTGCGCAGGTCATCGGTAGCCTCCTGGATCGCCGTAGCCGGCTTTCCGACTTGAGCCTACAATCGCCTGACTTCCGAGACGGAGGGCCGCCTCCGGGCCAACGGAGCCGGATTCAGGCCGCCCGGCAATCGGTGCCTTGAGTGAAGATGGCTCACACATCGACTCTTAAATCGGCGAGCGGGACCGATCACGTGTATCTCTTGGCATCGGCCCAAGGGGACGGTCAGCCGTGCGCGGTGTCTCGCATCTTGTCGAATGCGGTGAGAGACGGCTCGGCGAGCTGAGCAGCCTTGAGGAAGTCGCGATGGATGGCCTCGTTCAGCGCTGTGAAGGAAGTCGCTTGCTTGACGTGGTGAAAGGCCGACTGAACCCGGACTTCGACGAGGCCGCCGATGACGAATGTGGCGAGATGCACCTCGGGGTCGATCGGGTCCGCGCCGATTCGTTGCGCAAGCGCGATGGACACCTCGTCGATGAAGCGTGGCAGATCAGCAAACCGCGCCGCGACCAGCGTTGGCGATGTGGTGGCGATCTCGTGAAAGCGGCGGATCAAGTGCATTTGGCGGGCATCATCCAAGGCCTCCAAGCGACCCGGGTGAATCTCGCTGGCTATCGATTGCACGACGACTTCTATCAATGAAGCACTGCCGCGTTCTCTCACGGCATCCGCCACGGCTTTGATCGTGGGCTCGGAGCGATCGAAGAACATCGACTCCTTGGTAGAGAAGTAGTTGAACACCGTCTGCTGGGAGACCTCGGACGTGGCCGCGATCTGGGCCACAGTCACGTTGTCGAACCCGTGAACCAAGAACATCGCGGTCGCGACATTGGAGATCCGCTGACGAACCTCCCGCTTCTTGCGTTCGCGCAGGCCCTCGTTTCGGTCCTGGGCCTCGTCGGCATGCGTGCCTTCGAAGAGCTCGAGGATCGCATCCACCTCGAGGTTGTCGCCATTTCTCGTCACGCGGACCCAGTGTAGACAGAATTGTAGAGTTGCGCTAACATTATTGCTACACAAACTTTGGAGTTACACTATGAAAAGCGGAACCCCCGAAGCCGAACGATCGAGCACCAGTGCCGAGCGAGCTGGGCGTGACGGCGCCCCTTCGGGCACCATGGCCGTCGAGGCGCGCGGCCTGACGAAGCTGTTCGGCACCAATCGCGCCGTGGACGATATCGATCTCACCGTCATCGAAGGTGAGATCTTCGGGGTGCTCGGCCCGAACGGCGCCGGCAAGACCACGATGCTGAACATGCTGGCGACGCTGCTGCCGATTGATGGCGGCGAGGCGAGGATCTTCGGCTACGACGTCGCCAGTCAGGGCCACGCTGTGCGGCAACTGATCGGTGTCACTGGTCAGTTCGCGTCGGTCGACGAGAACCTGACGGGGCGCGAGAACCTTTGGTTGTTTGGTCGCCTGCAGGGTCTGTCTTCCAAGAAGGCCCGCAGCATCGGCGACGACCTCCTCGCGCAGTTCGACCTCACCGAGGCTGCTCACCGACCCATCTCCCAGTTCTCCGGCGGCATGCGGCGTCGCCTAGATCTCGCGGCCAGCCTGATCACCAGACCCGCACTGATCTTCCTCGATGAGCCCACGACCGGTCTCGACCCCCGGAATCGCAGCCAGATGTGGGACACGATCCGCGACCTGGTCGCTCAAGGCTCGACCATCATGTTGACCACCCAGTACCTCGACGAAGCCGACGCACTCGCCGGGCGGATTGCCGTCATCGATCGCGGTAGGAAGGTCGCCGAGGGCACTCCGAGTCAGCTCAAGGCCCAAATCGGCACATCGACTCTCCGTGTCCAGATGGCCGAGGGCGCCGACACGGCAAAGGCGGTCGCACTGGCTGCGGAGCTGACCAGCAATACACCGATCGTTTCTTCGATCGGCTCAGGATTCAGCGTCACGCTGAGCGACGCCAACCAGGCTGCCGACGTCCTCATCGCGCTGCGGAACCACCAGCTCAGTATCTCGAACGCCACCGTCGAACAACCGAGCCTCGACGAGGTGTTTTTCGCCCTGACCGGCCACGCAAGTGAAATGCCCATTCCTGAAACCGAGGCGAGCGCACCATGACCGCATCCGTTATCAATCCAACCGCCATCGCCCGGCCGGTCGCGCGCACCGTAAAGGCGTCGGTGTCGATTCGAGACGCACTGAGCCAGATCACGACGCTGGCGTGGCGCGCCCTCATCAAGATGAGCCGCAATCCCGAGCAGCTCGTCGACGTCACCTTCATGCCCATCTTGTTCACGGTGATGTTCGGTCTCATGTTCGGCGGAGCCGTCTCGGGTAGTACCGCCCACTACCTGCCGACCCTCATCCCAGGCATCATCGCCATGACCACCATCACCGCGTGCGTAGCCGCCGGCATCCAACTTCGAGAGGACATGGACAAGGGCGTGTTCGACCGCTTCCGGTCGCTGCCCATCGCTCGGATCGCCCCGCTCGCCGGACCAATGATGGCCGATCTCGCCCGCTATGCCATTGCGGCCTTCGTCGCCCTCACCGTGGGAATCATCATGGGCTACCGCCCCGGTGGTGGTGTTCTTGGCGTGCTCGCCGGCGTGGTGCTCGCCGTCATCACCGGCTGGTCCATCGCCTGGATCTTCTTGTGGATCGGTACCAGAGCCAGGAGCGCCGGCGCCGTCCAGGGGATGTCCATGATGATCATGTTCCCCTTGGCCTTCTTGTCCAATGCGTTCGTCCCCGTCGACAGCCTTCCGGGATGGCTCCAGGTCGTGACGCGGGTCAATCCCGTCTCTCATGTCATCTCGGCGTTGCGTGACCTGATGAACGACGGCGCCTTGACTGCTCAGGTCGGATGGGCGCTCCTCGGATGTGCCACGGTCGCCGCGATCTTCATTCCACTTGCCGTTCGCTCGTACTCCAGGCGGGTTTGACCAGCCCGGTGTTGTTCTCGGCGGGCCACAGCCCGCGCTGCGAAAGCGTCTGGCGATGAAGTGGTCCAGGAAGATCACTGCGGCTGTGGTCGTGCCTCGCGCGATCGTCGGGGCGAAACCCGAAGGTCAAAGCACAAGAAGCTAATCGCCACTTTCGTGCCGCTCTTGCACGCCGACGCGTTGAACTGTCGGTCCAGCGCAGCGCAGCCAGCGTCGAGAACACCGAGTTAGAGCGACGATTCAGGCAACTCGAGCCGACGCCAGCCGACCCCGGAGAAGACTCAGATGGGTCTCATAACTCGCAGGAGGTTTCGTAAAGAGACTGGCGCTGGCCTGCCGACTCAGTTGGCAGGCGGCGGGCTGGTGCCGGATCCACTCACGAGCGCGCGGAGCATTCCAGCGTCTCGAGCGAAGGCTTCGGCCAGGGCGGGCGCGTCGTCGACCGGGATGTCCGGCGGAACCACGACACCCTCGCGGACCATCAGCGCTGTGGCCTCGAGCAATCGAGCGCCGCGTGTCAAC
>Ga0302320_10022336_pt1 | contig 12505 bp, 10 predicted proteins | sample Bog_T0_3_FD_202130 | JGI IMG/M metagenome (GOLD analysis project Ga0302320, IMG submission 202130) | Peat permafrost microbial communities from Stordalen Mire near Abisko, Sweden - Bog_T0_3 | ecosystem: Environmental > Terrestrial > Soil > Wetlands > Peat | place: Sweden: Abisko, Stordalen Mire...
CGAAGCCACCGCCGCCATGCTGGGAGTTAGCCACCATACCCTGGAGGACTGGAGGTGGCAGCGCAAGGGGCCACCCTTTATTAGAATCTCCCGGAGTTGCGTCCGTTATGATTTGGCTCGATTGCAACAGTGGCTCACCGACCGCACCATTGAAGAGATCCCTAGCGCCTCCTGACCGCAGCCCCGAAAGCCTCCTGAACCCAGCCCCCGAAAGGGGGCTTTCGCTTGCTCGGTGTTAGACGGGTGTTAGATTGGGCAAAAGAACAGCCCCTGGTGAAAGGGGCTGAAACTGGCGGAGAGTGGGGGATTCGAACCCCCGATAGGCTTGCACCTATACACGCTTTCCAGGCGTGCTCCTTAAACCACTCGGACAACTCTCCAGAGGACTGTCAGGATTTCCCCTGGCGGGATCTGAAAGCCTACCATGGCGCGGGCCTAGGGCCAAGGAGGGATCCTGGACCTCGGGGTCCCTGAGATTCTCCCTGGCGGAGTTGAATTAATAATGCATATTTATGGATCCGCCCGAGGCCTCCTTGCTTCGCCTGTCGCTCTCCGCCCTGCTTCTGCTCCCTCTGATCGCCTGCCCTGAGGGGGATTCCCTGGCCCTCCCGCCCTTCCCGGCCCTGCCCGCGGTGAGCGCCCCGTCCCGCACGGCCATGGCCTCCCCTTTCCAGGTGGAACCGTACCTCCAGCTGGGGCCGGGCCCCGCTTCCCCGGAACGGCTGGCCCTGGTCTGGCACGCCCAGGACGGCCCCGGCGACTGGGCGGTGGAGATCGAGCCCCAGGCGGGGGGGGCCTGGACCCGCATGGACCGCCCGGTGTCCGCCCTGGTGGACCTGCCCGGACGCGGATCCGGGCCGCTGCGGGTCTGGACCGCCACCCTGGCCCCCCTGGAGCCGGGCCTGCCTTTCGACTACCGGGTGCTGCTGGACGGGACCGAGGTGTTCCGGGCGGAGGGCAAGGCGCTCAAGGCCCCTGGCCAGGCCCAGCGGGTGGTGGTGGCCGGCGGCCTGGCCTACATCGACGGCCCGGAAGCGGACGCCCTGGCCCGCCAGATCCATCAGCAGAATCCGGACCTCATGGTGGCCGCCGGCGGCCTGGTCCCGCCGGACGGCCTGGAACCGCGCCAGCGGTCCTTCTTCTCGGTCTACAACGCCGGCCGGGACGAACGCTCCGGTGCGCCGTTCATGCGCGGCACGGTGCTGGTGAGCGCCCCGGCCCGGGATGCCGGCCCCGCCGGCCGCCTCGCCTACCGGGCCTTCTGGGACCAGCCCCAGGCCGGGCGCGAAGGCTGGGCCGGACAGGTGCGCGGATGTTCGCTGGGAGGCGGCCCCTGCCCCGGGCCGGGCAACTTCTCGTTCCGTTCGGGCGATGTCCACTGGACGGTGCTGGACTCCAGCCGCTCCGCCCGCTGGAGCGAGCCCGGGCCGCGGGCCTGGCTGGCCCGGGAACTGGCCGGGGCCCAGTCCGCCAGGTGGCGCTTCGCGGTCATAGCCCCCCATGCGCCTGACCCGGACCCCCTGAGGACGCTCTGGCCCCTGTTCCGGAAGTACCGGGTGGCCATCGTGTTCACCGGCCACCAGCCCTGCCTCACCGGCGCCGCGCGCCAGCCCGGCCCCGCGCCGGCGCAGCGGGGCGCCTCCTTCGCCCGGCTCGAGATCACCGGCACGCGGGTGCTCTGCGAACAGGTGGATGGCCGCGGCATCGCCTTCGACCGGTTCATCCTCAGCCAGTAGCGCGCCGGCTTGGCAACTGCGGTATCCTCGGTAACACGGAACCGGCTGGAGGTCATTGTGACGAAGATGGATCTCGTCATGTTCGAAGAAGAATTCGAGCAGCTGCAGGAGATCATCGGTCGCCTGCAGCAGGATTCCGCCAGCAAGGTGGTCTTCCTGGTGGACAAGAACGGCCAGCAGATCGCCGCCTCCGGGGACCTGCACAGCATCGACGCCACCAGTCTCGCCTCGCTCACCGCGGGCAACGTGGCCGCCACCGACGGCCTGGCCAAGCTCATCGGCGAAAAGGAGTTCAGCCTGCTCTTCCATGAAGGGGAGAAGGACAACCTGCACATTTCCATCGTGGGCAAGCGCGGCATCCTGGTGGTCATTTTCGACCAGAGCTCCAGCCTGGCCCTGGTCCGGCTCCGGGTGAAGCGGGCCAGCCGCGAACTTCAGGAGATCTTCGTGCGGGTGGAGGAGAGGGCGCAGAACCTCGCCTCCGAATCCGCCCGGTTTGAAAGCCCATTCTCGGAAATCACGGATGAGGATATCGATAAGCTCTTCGGCGATTGAACCAGGCCCACACCTCGGACAGCCCGCATGACTTTCATAAACTACGCATCCCGAGAAATCAACTGCAAGATCGTCTACTACGGTCCCGGTCTTTGCGGCAAGACCACCAACATCCAGTGGATCCACTCCCAGGCCAACCCCGAGAAGCGGGGCAAGCTGGTGAGCCTGGCCACCGAGACCGACCGGACCCTGTTCTTCGACTTCCTGCCCCTGGACATGGGGGTCATCAAGGGCTTCAAGGTCCGCTTCCACCTCTACACCGTGCCCGGCCAGGTGTTCTACGACGCCTCGCGCAAGCTCATCCTGCGCGGCTGCGACGGGGTGATCTTCGTGGCGGACAGCCAGCGCCCCCGCATGGAGGCCAACATCGAATCCATCGCCAACCTGGCCACCAACCTCAAGGACAACGGCTTTGACATCCGCACCATCCCGTATGTGCTGCAGCTGAACAAGCGGGATATGCCCACCGCCGCCCCGCTGGCGGAGATGGAGGAGCTGCTGCGCTTCCACAATGAGCCCATGATCGAGGGGGTGGCCTCCAGGGGCGTCGGGGTGATCGACACCCTCAAGGCCTGCGCCCGCCAGATTCTGATGGAACTGCAGAAGAACTGAAACCGGCCCTTGAACCTGCGGCCCGATTGGGTAGAATTGAGGTTCGCGATCCGGCGTAGCTCAGTGGTAGAGCAATCGGCTGTTAACCGATGGGTCGTAGGTTCAATCCCTATCGCCGGAGCCAAACAGGAAGCCCCGCCAACCGGTGGGGCTTCAACTCATCTACCACGGCATTGCCGGACACGGGGTGTTGCCCAGGTTCCCACCCGGCCTGCCAGGCCTGGTGATCCTGCGATGCGCTCATTCAATTTGAAGTGAATTCGGCTCATTTTGATGATCTCGACAGCTGGCCGGCCCCGCGCAATGGTATAACTTGGCTAAAAATCATATATTTACAGATTGGCGCCAATCATGCTTGATGTCTGGCCCACAGGGGGCAAGTCATGGGATCACTAAATTTCACAATTCGGCCCATCATTCATTCGGTTGTTTTTCCGGCGGTCATTGGGCTGGTAGGCATGCAATTCGGGTGCGATACCGTCAGATCATGGGAGACAAGGCCGACCTCCATGACCTCGGCCTCCGATGTTCCGGCGAGCGAAGGGACAGTCAAGGCGACGCTGGGAGCCAACGGCAATACGAACCTCTATGTCCGGGTCAAACACCTTGCCCCCGCATTCAAGGTGCGACCGGACGCGACGGTCTACATCGTCTGGCTCCAGCGGCCGGGAGAGGCCATTCAGAACATCGGCGCGCTGACCTTGACGGACAACCTGGAGGGGAATCTCAATACGGAGACGCCTTACCGCCGGTTCACCATCACCATCACCCCCGAGCCGAACCGGCAAGTCGAGCAGCCCACCCACGAGCCTGTCTTCAAATCCGAGGTCACCCGCGACGGCTAGCCCGAAACCCTGGAGCCCATGATGCGCACTCCCCGCGTAGAAAAAGTCCTTTGCATCGTCGCGATCAGCTTCTTGGCCGGATGCAGCAATCATTCCAGTCCCATGGCGGAGCCTCCTGCGGAAACCTACAGGGTCCTGCCCACTGCAGCTATCCTGACCGTGGGGCATGGCACCGCCTTTGCCGCCAAGCGTGATGGCAGAGCGGCCTCGGACGTGGCCTGGCGGGTGCTGGAGCCCGGAGGTGGAACGGTGGACGGGGCCGGGCAATACCAGGCGCCTGCCATCCCCGGCGTCTACACGGTCCAGGCGGGATTCAATTACAGTGCGGGCCGAACCGCGACAGCCATGGTGACCGTCGTGCCTCCGCCCGCCGGAGAAATCACGTGCCCCCACGAAGTGAGGCCGGGGGCTGGAGGCATGGTGGCCAGCATTGCCCCGGTTCCAGGGTCGCACTACGTCTGGACGATCACAGGGGGAAAGCTGACCGGGGCGAGCGACACCCCTGCTGTTTTCTTCCAGGCCGGCGCGGGGCCCAAGCTGTTGTTGAGCTGCAGGGTGACCAATGCGGCAGGGGATGCCTTGGATTCATCCCAGGAGGTCGCATTTGTGAATGCAGTATCGCTGACTATCAGCCCCGCAGCCGTGACGATCACAGAGGAACGGACCATGAAGTTCGGCTTCAACATTGGCGGCGGGACCACTCTGGGCGTGGCCTGGAGCCTGGGGAAACCCGGCGCCGGGAGCATAGACGGCCTGGGGAATTACGTGGCTCCAACTGTGCCGGGTCTCTACTCGGTGCGGGTCACCTCACTGGACGATCCCACTGAGAGCGTCACCGCCAGGGTGAAGGTCGTACCGAAACCACCGGAGGGACTCATCGCGCCTGACTCCTATAAGCCAGGGGCCTTGGACCTGCACGCCAGAGTTCCCCAGGTGGATGGAATGACCTACGCCTGGAAGATCGAAGGCGGAATCATCATCACGGATTCCACTGCCTCCACCGTGACATTCGATGCCGGGCACGACCCCAGCATCATCCTGCGCTGCAGGATCACCAATGAAGCGGGCGATTCCTCCACCACGAAAAAGACACTGAGAGCCGAATGATCTCTTCGCTTCGCGCATTAAATGGGGATCAGGTCCTGTTTACCGCATCATTGGCCACGAACTTTACCGGCGAACCAAACTGGAAGCCCCGCCAGCCGGCGGGGCTTCGACATGTCTGCCAGGGCGTTGCCGGGACCCCCTTCCAGGACCGTTCTCGAAGCCGGGAAGTGCCCCAACTTTGGGACATTGAGGTTAAAGACATTCCCGGCAATACGGGCACCCGAAATAAACGATATGAAGACGCTTTGACTATGGGCTTTGAATCTCACCTTTGAGACTAGAGCCTTAAGGCTGTTCCATCTAATTCTTTATTTAAAAGCACATACAGCCATTTCTCGATTTGGCACTTATATTGCTGTTGGATGGCAACCACTTTACTTGAGGAGTTGCCATGCCCACCGCTGAATCCACCGGCGCCAAACCTTCCTTGCCCCTCCGCCGGAGCAAGGTCACCAGCGTCGCTGAAGCCCTGGCCTGCGTCAAAGACGGGGACATGGTGGCCACCTGTGGTTTCGCCGGGACCGCTTTCCCAGAGAACCTCGCTGTGGGTTTGGAGAACCGCTTTCTCGAGACCGGCGGGCCGCGGAACCTGAGCTTCCTCTATGCTGCGGGGCAAGGAGACGGCAAGGATCGCGGCGTGAACCACTTCGCCCATGAGGGCATGGTGAAGCGGGTCATCGGCGGCCACTGGGGCATGGCTCCAAAGCTTCAGGCCATGGCCTTCGCCGACAAGATCGAGGCCTACAACCTGCCCCAGGGCATCATCGCCCACCTCTTCCGGGACATCGCCGCCGGCAAGCCAGGAACCATCTCCCGGGTGGGCCTTGGCACGTTCGTGGATCCGGAGTTCGGAGGCGGGAAACTCAACAAGCGCACCACCGAAGATCTGGTGGAGCACATCACCATTCATGGGAAGGACTACCTGTTCTACAATGCCTTTCCCATCCACATCGGGCTCATCCGCGGCACCACCGCGGACGCCGACGGCAACATAACGATGGAGCGGGAGGCGCTGATCCTGGAGGCCCAGGCCATCGCCATGGCCGTCCACAACAGCGGCGGCAAGGTGATCGTCCAGGTGGAGCGGATCGCCGAGCGGGGGACGCTTGATCCACGCCAAGTCATCGTTCCGGGAATCCTGGTGGATTACGTGGCGTTGGCCGAACGCCCCGAGTACCAGATGCAGACCTACGTGGCGCAGTACAACCCGGCCTTCAGTTGCGAGATCCGCATTCCATTGGACACCATCGAACCGATGGAACTTGACGAGCGGAAAGTCATCGCCCGGCGAGCCTGCCTGGAACTGAAACCCAATTCCAATGTGAATCTCGGTTTCGGAATGCCTGACGGGGTTTCTGCCGTCGTGGTGGAGGAAGGCGCTTCCGGCCTCATGGTCCTCTCCACGGAGCCCGGAGCCATCGGCGGTGTTCCCGCCGGAGGACTGAGCTTCGGTTGCGGCTCCAATCTCGCAGCGCTGATCAGCCAGCCCTCCCAGTTCGATTTCTACGACGGCGGCGGCCTTGACATCACCATCCTGGGCCTGGCCCAGGCGGACCGGTTCGGCAACTTGAACGTCAGCAAGTTCGGTCCCCGCCTTCCCGGGGCCGGCGGTTTCATCAACATCTCCCAGTGCACCAAGACCGTGATCTACATGGGCACCTTCACGGCCGGCGGCCTGGAGATCGCCGTGGAGGAAGGCGGAATCAGGATCGTCCAGGAAGGCAAGGTCCACAAATTCGTCAAGGATGTGGAGCACCGCACGTTCAGCGGCCCGGTGGCCTTCAGCCAGGGACAGCGCGTGCTCTACATCACCGAGCGCTGCGTGTTCCGTCTGGTGAAGGACGGGCTGGAACTCATCGAGATCGCCCCCGGGGTGGATCTGGACCGGGACATTCTCGCCCACATGGACTTCAAGCCGGCCATCGCCGGGGACCTGAAATTGATGGATTCGGCCATCTTCCGTCCTGAGCCCATGGGTCTGCTGGCCATGCTGCCTGAAGCCTGAATCGTGGTCCCAGGTCGAAGAACCCTGCAACCCCATTCCCTCTAGCAAAGGAGCGACCGTGACGGTACTGATCATAGTGTTATCCCTGGCCTTCCTGATGTTCGTGGCCTACCGGGGCTACAGCGTCATTCTGTTCGCCCCGGTGGCGGCCCTCGGCGCGGTCCTCTGCACCAGCCCTTCGCTGGTGCTGCCCGTGTTCTCGGGGGTCTTCATGGCGAAGATGGTGGACTTCATCCGCCTGTACTTCCCGGTGTTCCTGCTGGGAGCAGTCTTCGGCAAGGTGATCGAGCTCTCCGGGTTCTCCAAGTCCATCGTCGCCAGTGTGATGAAGGCGCTGGGCCCCCAGCGGTCCATCCTCTCCATCGTGCTGGTCTCGGCGATCCTCACCTACGGCGGCGTTTCGCTGTTCGTGGTGATCTTCGCCGTGTACCCGTTCGCGGCCGAGATGTTCAAGACGGCCGGCATCCCCAAGCGGCTGATCCCGGCGACCATCGTCCTGGGCGGCGGCACCTTCACCATGGACGCCCTGCCGGGCACCCCGCAGATCCAGAACATCATCCCCACCACCTTCTTCAAGACCAACGCATGGGCCGCCCCCTGGCTGGGCCTCATCGGCGCCCTGTGCATCCTCGCCGGAGGCATGCTCTATCTGGAATACTGCCGCAAGAAGGCCGCCGCCAGAGGCGAAGGCTACGGCAACATCCTGGTCAACGAGCCCGCGCCTTTCGAATACGAGAAGATGCCCAATCCGTGGGTCGCGGTCCTCCCCCTGGTGGTCGTGTTCGTGCTCAACCGGGTCTTCACGTCCCTGATCCCCCACTTCTACGGCGCCACCAACTCCTTCCAGCTGGAAGGCATGAAGGCGCCCGTGGTGACCCAGGTGCCGGGAGTGGTCGGCATCTGGGCCGTGGAGGCGGCCCTGGTCATCGGCATCCTCTCGGTGGTGGTCCTTGCCTACAAGCCGGTGGCCAGGACCTTCCTGGACGGCTCCAAGGCCGCGGTCGGCGGCGCCCTGCTGGCCGGCCTGAACACCGCCACGGAGTACGGCTACGGCTCGGTCATCGCCTGCCTTCCAGGCTTCTACGTGGTGGCGGCCGGCCTTCGCCACATCCCCAACACCCTCGTGAACGAGGCGATCACCACCACCACCCTGGCGGGCATCACCGGCTCCGCCTCCGGGGGCATGGGCATCGCCCTGGCGACCATGTCCGACACCTTCATCAAGGCGGCCCAGGCCGCGGGAATCCCCATGGAGGTGCTCCACCGGGTGGCCGCCATGGCCTCCGGGGGCATGGACAGCCTGCCGCACAACGGGGCCGTGATCACCTTCCTGGCGGTGTGCGGCCTCACCCACCGCACGTCGTACAAAGACATTTTCGCCATCACCTGCATCAAGACCCTGACGGTGTTCGTGGTCATCGCCGTCTACTACACCTTCCATATCGTCTGACAGCTTTCCGCCTCCTCTCCGAGGTGCCCATCAACCCTCTCCATCAGGGAAAGGAACGTATATGAAAAAACGGCTCATAGTCATTGCCGCCGCCTCGGCGTTCGCCTCGACCCTTCCCGTGCGGGCCGCCGATTTCGAGGTCGGACCCGGCACCACCGTTTCGGTCGCAGGCCTGGTCACCGTGGGGGTGAAAAACAGCCTGGTGAGCAAGATCAACCCCAGCGACACCAAACCCCACAATTCGGAACTCCGCGTGGACGACAACACCTCACGGGTCATCTTCTCCGGCAGCACCAGCATCATGTGGCCCGGCTGGAAGGCGCTCTTCTACATTGAAAACCGGTTCACGGCCAACGCCGAGCCCATCGACCCGCTCATGCCGGGCCTGCCGCCGGCCATGTCCCAGTACACGGCGGGCAACATGACCGGCTGGGCCAACGGCGAAACCTACGTGGGCGTCTCCGGGCCGCTGGGACGGTTGATCATCGGCAAGGCCACCTTCTACTACCTGGATGGAATCCCCACGGACTACATCGGCGGCGCGCCCGGTGCCGGTGAATCCTACCGGGCCTGGGATGCCCAGGCCCTGGGGGTGTTCAACATGCTGGCCCAGGTCGGCACGTCCATCAGGATCGGCGGCAATGCCGTCGGCGGGCTGCCCATCGCCACCCTGCAGATCGACCGGACCCAGAACGCCATCAAGTTCGACTCGGCCAGGTTCGCCGGTTTCGATTTCAGCATCGGCTATTCCAAGAACGCCTATGGCCAGCCCAATAACACGGAGCCGGCCCAGTTCGGCCGGGCCTACGAGGACGGGGGCACCTGGTGGGAGCGCGTGCGCTACAACAACGGTGCGTTCACGGCCGCGGCCAGCAAACTGGATGTGGTGGTCCAGGGGGGCAACAACAACGCGCTCCAGGCGGTCTACCTGAACAACGTCATTCCTGGGATCCTCAAGGGACCGCTGGATACCCACGCCTATCGCCTGAGCGCCGGCTACAGCTTCCCCATGGGCCTGAAGGTCGGGGTGGTCTACGACGATACCTCGGTGGACAACGGGGTCATCGGCACGAACCTGAAGGCCGAGCGCACCTGCGTGCAGGTGCCGGTCAGCTACAGCTGGGGCAAGAACGCGGCCTACGTGACCTACAACAAGTGCGGCAACACCACGAACATCCCGGACAGCAGCGCGACCATGTGGACCGTCGGCTACGACTATGCCTTGGCCAAGAGGACATTTGCGGGTATCTTCTATACCGTTTTGAACAATGCTTCCAATGGCAACTACCAGCCGTTCCTGAGTTCGACGGTACTGGGCGGCTCGGCGCCCGGCACCGGGGAGACCTTCCGCCAGATCTCCATTGATATAAATTACTGGTTCTAGGGTTTGAAATGGCATCCGCAGGGGGGCGAAGGCTTGTCCGGCGCCCCCCCCGCGGACCATGGCCACCATCGGAAGGAGCGGCACCCATGGTTCAAAAGACCGGCAGCCACAAGGCAGTTCGGGCCGCCGACGGGCCGCGTTCCGGCTACGCCGGCCTCGTGGAAAAGCGGATCTTCGAGCTTGGGACGCCCTATGTCACGGTCGGCGGAGGGACGATCAAGCAGGTCCGGGTGGGTTACGAGACCATCGGCCAACTCAACGCGGCCGGCGACAACGCCATTCTGGTCCCCCACTACTTCAGCGGCACTTCGCACTTCGCCGGGCGCTACCGGCCCGGCGACACGCTGCCAGGTTACTGGGACCTCATCGTCGGACCCGGCAAGCCCCTGGACACGGACAAATTCTTCCTGATCGGGGTGGATACCCTGGCCAATGTCAATGCCCTGGACGGCATCACGGTGACCACCGGCCCGGCCTCCATTGATCCGGACACTGGCAGGCCCTATGGCATGCGCTTTCCCCAGGTGCAGATCCGCGATTCGGTGAACATCCAGAAGGCCCTGCTGGACACCCTGGGAGTCAACAGACTGCACGCCGTCGTGGGCGCATCCATGGGCAGCATGCAGGGGTACGAATGGGCCGCGGTCCACCCGGAACGGGTGGACCGCCTCGTCGCGGTCGTCCCCTGCGCCTGGGTGGACGCATACACCCTGGCCCGGACCCGCGACCTCTGCGCCGCCGTCATGCTCGATCCGAATTGGTCTCACGGCGACTACTACGGCAAGGCCCGGCCATTGAACGGCCTCGCGCTGGCCCTGCGCATACTCACCTGGCTCTCCATGGCCCCGCCAGGGTGTGATATCTATGGCCGCCAGTGGGCGGACCCCACCAAGGACCCTGCCGCCAGCATGGACCATGCCTACGCCATCAGCGTCTATCTTGCCTCTCTCGCCGCTGCCAGCGCCCAGGTGGTCGATGCCAACAGCCTGATCTATACGGCGCGGGCCAACGAATTGTTTTCGGTGGGAGGAGCGCCTGGCCTGGAAGAAGGACTCAAGAGGATCAAAGCCAGAGTGCTGCTGATTCCGGCGAAAAACGACAGATTGTTCCCGCCAGAGCAGACGCGCAAGGTGCGGGACATCCTGAGGGAACAGGGCAATGAGGTCGAGTATTTCGAACTGGATGGCCCGTTCGGACACCTGGACGGCGCCACCAGCATCGCCCAGGCTGGCGCAGTCATGGCCAGGTTTCTGGGAAGCTGACTTCCTTGCGGGATCGGAGGCTGCACATGAAACCCGTCCTCTCCGCCACCTTGGCCGTGATGATGATTCCAGGTCTGCTCCAGGCCGCCGACACCCGCAGCACCTGGCAGATCTCAGCGTTCACCTGGATCAAGCGCAGCCATGGCGAAAAGGGCGCCGACGCCAACGGCCATCCCCTGCAAGTGGACCCGGCGGCCCTGGCCAAGGCCATGGAAGCCGTGCATTTCGTCACTGGATCCACGGAGGAGCCGCTCTTCGAGCGCACCGAAGCTGAAGCATTGGCCAAGGCCATGGCGGAAGCCCTTTCCCTGGCCAAGCCCGGCGAGGATCTGGAACTGCTGAGCACCTCCAAACGGGGCGCAAGCATCCTGAGCACTTCCCTGGCGGTGACGGCGAGGGTCTTCGCGGTGGACGGGAAACTCAACCTCATCGTCCACGATTCCCGGAACGATTTCATGTTCCAGTACAACCTCGAACACATGATGCCCAGGTTCGAGTATGGTTCCCGCACCAGCGCCAGCGCCGTGGTCCTGAAGGACCCCGGGGCCGAAGTCCGCAGGACGGACTGGATCGCCTGGCCGGTGGAGGCCCTGGGTTCGGCGGCCAATCCCCAGCCGCCGATGGTCGGGCCCGCACCCGGCAGCAACGCCCTGTCAGGCGTGGTCGGCACGGACAGTGACTACACCGTCCAGGCCAACGACGGGTACGTCGTATTCACAACCACTGATCGAATGATCACCATGCCTGATCCTGGCGGGTCGAACACCAACAGGGTCTTGACCATTCTTTCGCCAGGCACGGCTGGCGGCAGGTCCAGCCTCATCATTCAATGCTCTTCAGGGGCCAAACTGAAGTCTGGGCTGGATGGTTTTGCATCAGCCACTGGTCGCTGCATCTTCGATTCCTCCACGATGGGCAAAGGACCCAGGGCCCCCATCACCTGCATCAGCGACGGCATGTACTGGTACTGCCAATAAGCCTCCGGGGGCCGGGTTCCCTCTCCTCCGCGCAAGGTCTGACAAGTCATTTCTCTGATCTGAGACAAGTCTCAATTCTGGGACCATTCAAACAAAGCCGTTCCCAGGAATGCAGTCAGTCTTAAATAAACGATATGAAGCTCTTTTCCTGGAAGCCTTGGTTCCCGGAACTGAGACCCGGCCATGGGGCCTTGATAACCCAAGTTGCCTCATTACAGTAATTCGGCACTAGTTTCGAACTGGCATTCATGTTGCTCGTTCCAGAAGCGCCACTGTGTCCAGCTCTAACTCTTTGGACTGTAAAAAAGGGGAACCCCGATGAGCAAAGTTGTGACCCTGAACCAGGCCATGGAAAGGCTCCATGACGGCATGACCATCGCCATCGGCGGTTTCGCCGGGGTGGGTGGGCCGCTCAAGTGCATCAGGAAAATCGCTGAATCCGGGGCAAGGGATTTGACCTTGATCTGCGTGGCCAACTGCCATCCCTTCACGGTGGCGGAATTCGATGTTTTCCCTTTGTTCGCCAACAGACAGATCAAGAAATTCATCACCTGCCATAACGGAACCAACCC
>Ga0302320_10022337_pt1 | contig 12504 bp, 12 predicted proteins | sample Bog_T0_3_FD_202130 | JGI IMG/M metagenome (GOLD analysis project Ga0302320, IMG submission 202130) | Peat permafrost microbial communities from Stordalen Mire near Abisko, Sweden - Bog_T0_3 | ecosystem: Environmental > Terrestrial > Soil > Wetlands > Peat | place: Sweden: Abisko, Stordalen Mire...
CAAAGGGCAGCGAAGTCTGGGGGGTGAGCGTGCCTTCGCTCAACGCGGCCACCTTCAAAAAAGTGTTTTCCAGGTTGTCCGCGCGATCCGCCGCCGGCCAGGCCAGGGGGGCCTGGTAAAATTCGTCGAGCTTGGCGACTCCATGAAGCATGCGAACCGGAGTGTTGATGGCCAGATAGCGGTCAAATTTCAGCAAGGGCGCCGGATTGGTCGGTCCGGTGGCGGCAATGTACAATGTCTCGATCGCGCCCATGGAATAACCCACCAACGCCTTGTTGCCCAACCGCCCCGGATAAAGCTCGTTCAAGTGGTGATCAATCTGGGTCAGCGCCACGTGCATATCATGGCCATCCACGGGCAGGTAGGCGGGCAGCGCTGCCGTGGAAGCGTGTTCCATAAACTCGGAGTTAAACGGACTGCTGACCACCACGGAGGAAAATCCGTTCTTGTAAAATAATTCCGCCAGCGCGAGCGAGGGCAGCGCCAGGCGGTGCCCCCCCAATCCGGGAATGATATAAACCACGTTCGCCGAGCCTGGCTGCAACCAATAGGTGAACTTTAATTTTTTGCCTGTGGCTGGAATCAGCACCGACCGGGTGGTCCCGTGGTTCGGAAATTCCGGGTCTTTAAAGGTGAAGAAAACCGATTCGAGGGTTTCCAGCGAGGCCGGGTCCTGCTTTCCTTTTATCTGAAAATTCGCCACCCGGTTCGCACGCTCAAACGTCCAGGCATATTGAATCTCGGAGTACGGGTCCATCTCAGCCTGGCTGAAGCGCACGTATTCATCCACGCTGTCGGAAAGGTTGTTATACATTTCCGCGTAGTTAAAATAACTGTACGGGCCGAAATAGCTCAGCGGATCGCCGGCGGAGAAATCGTACGGCGAAATATAAAGCAGAGGATTGGCGGCGGTGTCCGCCGCCAGGCCGACGGTATCGCGCTCATTGCTCGGCCCGAAAACCGGCAGCATGAGGAAAAAATGCGGCCGCCAGCCCCATTGGCCGAAGGTTTGGCCAAAATCCGCGTCTGATTTTGGCATATGCCATTTGGTGGCCACGTCGAAAATGCCCGCCACGCCCACGGTGGTGTTGTAGAGGAACCGCCGCGATTCATCGCCCGCGCCGTTCCATTTTCCCTGCAGCGCATTGTTGATTAATCTGCCCGGATAAAGCAGGTTCCGGCCAAAATTACGGATGCCCGTGCGGACGGGTTTCACGATTACAAACCGATAAACCCGGCTGGTTGGCTTGATGACATCGGTCATCAGCGCCTTGTTGAAACCCCACATCACACGGTTGAACGGTTCTATGGGATCGGGAACGGAGGGGGGCAGCACGACTCTTTCCGCCGTGGACGGTTCGGTGGCGACCACGGATGGTGGCTGCCCGCTCGCGATAAATGAAAAAAATAGTGACAGGACCGCCAGCACTTGAATTCTCAAGCGGTCCTCCTGCCCGGTTTCCAGACAAACAATTTTTGGGCTTCCGCTTCCAGTGCCCGGCAAAAGTTGGGAGACATCCCGCCATCCCGATTCCATTGTAGGTGGCAGGTCTGCGACGCCCATCCGGCGTGGCAATACTGGATGGGAACACTGACGGCGGCGCGTTCAATCCAATGGATTTGGATTCCGGTTGGATGCGGATTTCGCGGCGGCAGGTGGCCCCCGGTCGTCCCCGGGTAACGGGGAAATCGTGATTCTCTCATGGCTTCAGTTATCCTCAAAAATTGATCGAGCGCCATGGGGTATTCACCCCATCCGCATTTTCTTGATTTCGGCCGGCGGCTTAAGCCGGTCCGAATCCTTTGGTTCAGTTCAGATGGATGCCGCCTCGAGCAACGCACGCTGCCCTGCTTCACCAAACCTGACGCCGGCTCCTGGTTACCGGTTTGGATCATGGTCCATGTCTCCTGGAAATTCGCTGTGATCCACCCCGCTTGAATGATAATCCGGGGCCACCGGGGCCATCGGCGACCGGCGGTCCTGGTCGTCCGCATGATCGTGTCCGTCCCAAAAAACGCAGCCGGCTGTGCCAAGCAGCCCGGCAGCGCAAATTAATTGCAGAATCTTTTTCATGGGTCAAATCCTCCCACCTATGCCGAAACACCGCCATGGGGTGTTACCCGGCCCATGAATATGGCATTCGCCGGCCATTTTGCAAGGGCTGCGGGCTAGCAATTCCAGTTGGGCGGCGGCACGCTTTTCTCACGTCCGTAATTGCTCGCGAAAAGGACTTCTTTCACCGCGGCCAGCAATTCATCAAAAGTAAAAGGCTTAAGCAGCGTCTTGGCGGGTGGCTGCACCCCGCTGCGGGTGAATTGCTCGTCCGGTAACGCCCCCGTCGCCATGATAACCGGCACGGACATGCGGGCAAGTTGAAGCTTCTGCATCAACTCAACGCCCGTCACCTTGGGCATGTCATTGTCGGTGACCACCAGGTCATAATTGATCTGTTGCAGCGCCGCCCAGGCCGCCGCGCCATCTTCGGCCCCGTCCACATGGTAGCCGGAGTAGGTCAGCACTTCCTGGTTTACCTGCCGGATGGCCGCATCATCTTCCACCACCAGAATACGCTGCCGCGGATTTGGTTCAGGAGGGTTTAGGATGCCAGCCAGTTCACCCTGCAAAATATTTTCTTCTGTCATGATCATATTTTAGGTAAGGGGATTGTAACCGCCATTGGGTGTTTTACCCATGTGCGTCTGGCGCACACGCGGGCCGCGAATAAAAAAAGAGCCGGACTTGCGTCCGGCTCTTTGACGATGAGGTTTATACGCCTTCATCCAGGCGTTCAGAAGAGCGAGACAGCCAACTAGAAGGTCGCTGTCCAGACTGTCTCGCAGGCAAAACCTCTCTGCCAACCCTAAACGAACAGCGAAATTGTTTTCCACGGGATTCATCACCGCGGCGAGGCCTGATACCGAGCCGGTTTTGGTATTGGGGGATAAGCATAATGTGGTTCATGCCTTTACCCCGTTGGGCGCTCTTGGAATGGAAAAGTAAAAGGTCGCGCCTCCATCCACCACGCCTTCCGCCCAGACCCGTCCGCCATGGCGGAGAATAATGCGCTTGATGTTGGCCAGCCCGATGCCGGTGCCCTCAAATTCATCCGCGCTGTGCAGGCGCTCAAACACCCCAAATAGTTTATGGGCATATTGCGGATCAAATCCCGCCCCGTTGTCCTTGATGAAAATCACGGTTTCGCTGTGGCCACCGGGCACGCAGCCAATTTCAATTTTGGGTTTGGCGCGCGCGCCGGTAAACTTGACGGCGTTTGAAATCAGGTTGACCAGCACCATTCGCAACAAGGCGCGGTCGGCCTGCACGCTTGGCAGTGGTTGGATTTTCCATTCTATCTTCCGCGCTTTTGTCTCCGCTTGAAAATCACCCAAGGTCTCCCGGAGCAGTTCATCCAGGTTGACCTCCGCCTTCACCAATCCCATGCGCCCCGCGTGCGAGAAGGCCAGCAGGTCGTCAATCAAATTCCCCATCCGGTCCACGGATTTGTGAATCGTCCCCAGCCGCTCAAGATCGTTTTTTGAACGGGCCGTTCCCGTCTCTTGCTGCATTTGTTCCACGAAGACCTTCACGCTGCGCAACGGCGCGCGCAAATCGTGGGAAACCGAATAACTGAAAGCCTCCAGTTCCTCATTCGACGCCTGCAACTGCACTGTGCGTTCCACGACCCGTTGCTCCAGTTCGGCGTTTAGAGTGCGGATTTGTTCCTCCGCCTTTTTCTGGGCGGTGATGTCGCGGATGTTGCATTGAATCACCTTGCGGTCGCCGGCCTGATAAACATTGCTGACAAACTCGACGGGGACATGGCGCCCGTCCCTCGTTTCCAACGGCAGATTTTCATAGCGAACATACCCCTCCTTTTGCAGGCGCCCCAGCATGACCTTGTTGGGTTCGATGTCCTTGAACGGACTAAGCTCGCCGACGGTTTTGCCAATCATTTCGCTGCGGGAAAAACCCAATAGTTCGATCAGAAAAGGGTTCACATCGGTGATTTTTCCGGTCTCGGATTCCAGAATGAGGATGCCGTCCCTGGCCGCTTCAAACAATCTTCGATAGCTCAGTTCAGAGGCATAGAGCGCCTGTTTGCCCATGGCATTGACTGGCTTCAACCCCATCGGGGTGATTGCGGGTCTTGTCTCCAGGTCGGTCATATGCTCGTCAGGTTAGCGCGGAATTTAAAAAATTTTCGGTAGCAGCTTCGCGCTGCCATTATTGGCTGCTCCGCCCGTGTTCAGGATTTTTCTTACCGTGTTCAGCAAATCAAGCGGGGTGTACGGTTTTTGCAGCATGGCATCGGGTTTCAGCCAGGGCTTGCGGTCAAATTCATCCATCGGCAGGTTTCCCGTGGCCATGATGATCGGAACCTCCATGCGCGCCGAATTAAGTTTTTCGATCATCTCCAGGCCGGTCATCCGGGGCATGTGATTGTCCGTTATGACCAGGTCGTAGTCATACGTCCTGAGCGCCTCCCAGCCGGCCGCACCGTCGTTGACGCCCTCCACATTGTAACCGGAAGAGGTCAGCACCTCGCTGTTGAGGTGCCGCCGATCGCGGTCGTCGTCCACCAGGAGGATGCGGGCCGGCGAATGGATTTGGTCTTGAGTTTGGGCGTTGGGCTGCTCCCGGGTTCCCCGGATTTGTTTGCCGTTCATCACGGCGTCGTTTTCGGCCGTTTGCAGGAGCTTTTCCATCGTGGCCAGCAACTCGGCCGTACTGACGGGTTTGGACAACATGGCGTCAACGCGCAACCCGGGGTTCCTCCCCAATTCCTCGGCTGGCAGCGTGCCTGAGAGCAGGATAACCGGCTGCATCATTTCCTCACGGCGCATCCGCTTGATAAGCTCCAAGCCGGTGACTTTTGGCATTTTCTGATCGGTGATCACCAGGCGGTAACTTGTCTCATGCAGTGCTCTCCAGGCATCGGCCCCATCGCCGGCGGTATCAATTGTTTTATAACCGAATTGATTCAGCGTTTTCACCAACAGATTCCGCATGTAAGGTTCGTCATCCACCACCAGGATGCGCGCGGATGAATCTGTTTCCCCGCCGCTTGGTGGCACGCTGGCTCCGTTCGTGATTTCGTTGTCTTCCATTTTCATTTTTCCCGATACTGATAATAGCTTCCTGCATTTAAGAAGATATGGGGTGTTTTACCCATGCCCGGATTTTCCCAAATTCCCGGTTTTGAATGGGTTTCACCTTCCATATTTAATTCCCAAGGGTGTTCGATTCGCGCGTTGCTTGGAGGTTGATTGGCGAATGTTTCGGCCACCATGGGGTGAAGACCCCATGGCAGTTGCACCGTAACGCGGCATAATTGAAGAGTTATGCGAAACCCAACCGCTCGACGAAAAAAACCAGCTTTGTCCGAGCATCAAAAGCAAATCCGGTTTTTTACGCGACTGTCAGTCGTGGTGTGCTCCTTGCTGGCACTGGCGCTTTTCTGGCTCCTCAACCGGCCGAATTTTGTTACGCACTAAAATCAATCCGCTCGCGGGACTACCGGACAGGAGGGTGGCGGCTTCGATAAGGCGCATCCGCGCACTGCCCCCAATCGGTAGGGCAAACCTGCCGGTTTGCCTTCCGGGGCTGCGAATGAACCTGATGGGTGTCATTCGGAATGGGCGGGGCGGAAAAAGGCGGCCCGGCAGGTCCGCCCTACCGGGGGCAGTGCGCGCGGATGCGCCCCTTTATTAGCGGTCAAAAGAAAACTGTGGCAATGGCCGTCTTGCCTCGTTCACAATCTGAATTTCATCCGCAACTCCATCAGCAAAGCGTTTTCCCAGGAGCTGACGTGTTGATCCGCAGCCATCGTCTGTTCCACTGCGGCAAAGACCTGCTTTTGCTGTTTACGGGCGGTAAAGGCGTTGGCGAGCGCCAATGCCTGCTGCTTCGCCTTCCAAATGGTTTCCACCGCCGGGTGCAGCCGCGTCACCGCCGCAGCAAACTCACGTTCACGGTCCGCTTTTTCAGCAAAGCCCATCTCCATCAGCAATTCCCGCAACTGCCCGTCTTCCACCGTGGTCAAATGTCCATCCGCATGGGCCGACAAAATCAAAAGCTCGAAAAGCGCCTGTTGCTGGGAAGCCGAAAAGTCTGTGAGTTCAGCAGACATGTTCAGGCCAGGACGGCCTGGTTTTCTTTCAAAGAGTTCACAGCGAAGTTGATCGTATGGCTGGAATCGGGCCGGGTCTCAGGAAAAATGGGCAATTCTCCATCCCGCTGCCGGACTATTTGGAGGTCATTTCCGGGGGATGCATTTCGCTCCGGGGAGCCCACGTTACCGCGGGCGTAAATTCCTCGGTGAAACCGCCGAACCTGGCGTTGTTCGCGTGCCCGCGCCATTCCTGACTGGAAGACACGCAGCCGGTGGTGGCAAGCAGGGACATGATGCTGGCAAGTAACAGGACTTTCTTCATATTAGTTTTATCAACATGGTTTTGGCTGGCTGAACTGGCGACGGCGGCCAGACTGGCCGCCATACCGAACGACCGTTCGTTCCGGCTCGAGCCGTTAATGGAGTCAACATACACCCTGGCCCGATTTTCCGCCATGGGGTATAACCCGCTCTGGCCACCGAACCTTCCAAAGCTGTGACGACAGTACTTTTGAGGCTGTTCCAAAAAGCTGCGGCCGAAACATTCAACATTCAACCTCCAATTCCCAACAATGTAGAATTCGCGCGTTCCTTCGATATTGGGCGTTGAAGGTTGAAGGTTGAATGTTTGCTTGACGGCTTTGGCCTTTGCACCGCATCGGGATGCATACCACTCAGAGCCTACGGAGAACACCCCATATTATTACAACCGCCGGCCCTGTATTCTCGAACGATGAAACCAAACCGTGTTACTCTCCTGCTTTGTTCCGCTGCCAGTCTGATGGCCATGGCACTGCCCCCCCATTTGCAGGCGCAATCGGCGGTCGGAAGCATTCCAGCCCGGGGCTCCCTGGATATGCCGACAAACTCCATCCTCGTGCTCCGCAAGGTCACCGGCGAGGTGCGGGTGCTGGATTCCAAGGGCCTCGTTTTGGAAGCGAATCAAGTGTATCTGCCGCGCATCAAATTATCCGATTTGACCACGGCTCAACTACAGGCGCTGCTGGAGACCAAAACAGCTTATGTCACCCTCACGGATTTCGACTCGCTCCACGGCACGAATGGGCAGGGCGCGGACCTGGAAATTCAAATTCAAAAAATCTGGCGCCAGGGCAAGTCGCTGCCGGACAAGATTCAAACCCGCCTGCAAATTCTTGAGGACCTGCACGAATACAACATCAACGTTGCCATGCTGCCCGCGAGCCTGGCTGCCGCCAGCCAGTATGAGGTTCATGCCAATGCGGTCAATGACCGCATGACCAACCGGGTGGCGAATGTGGCCGTGGCCGCCGCCCAGGTGGAAGTCTCGGAGCAGGCGCGCGCCGCCGGCACACCCGATGCCGGCGAAGCCGTGCGTCAAGCGCGGGATACTTACCAGGATACGGCCAACCGGTTCGACCGCGCCAATGACCGGGCCATGATTGCCAACGGGCAGGCGGTCGGCGCGGAACAGCAGGTTGAAGTTTACATGGCCAAATGTGCTGCGATTTCAGCCCGTCTGGCCAACGAGGGCATTTACGTCCCGGCCACCCCGCCGTTTTCACCGGTCCCGCCCCTGACGATGAGTTCTGAAGTGGACGCCGAGCGGATGACCAATGAACCGCCGGGGCAGGTTTCCAATTGAATTCTGAGCCGAAACCTTCAACGCTCAACATTCAACATCCAATTCCCGAGGGTGTTCAATTCGCATTTTCCTTCGAGGTTGGGCGTTGAATGTTGAATGTTTCCACTTAAGGCTCTGAGAAAGGGCGCCGGCAACTCCACGCTTAACGCCCCTTCGGCTTGGTGGCCGGCGGATGATTTTCTGAATTCTCCTTCACCACTGCAATCATCTCCACCATGCCTTCCTTGATCTCGTTGACCTGGGGATGCACCTCCTTGATGAGGTCGTGCTCAATCTGGGATAACTTTTCGATGCGTTTGCCCTGCGCGCGAAGCTGGTCCAACAGGGCGTTCTGCTTGACGGACAGCCGGTGCATCCACCAAAAGCACACCCCCCAGCAGATGGTGCCCCCCAAGGTCATCCAGAAAGCGAGGTTGTTTTCGTTCATAAATCAATCCACTGGCGGCGCAAAATAACGGGACGGACGAAAATGCGGCCCGCCCGTCAAACAATTGTCAGTTGCACGCTGCTCTCGATCACTCCCGTGGCGATGGCGTAGCGCGTGAGACCCGCCGTATCGTGAATGTCCAGCTTCTGCATGAGATGCTCGCGATGTTTCTCAACCGTCTTGATGCCGATGCCCAGTTCGAGCGCCGTTTCCTTGTTGGCCTTGCCCTCGGCGATCAATTGCAGCACTTCCTTCTCGCGCGAAGTCAGGTCGGCTGTTTTCGAGTTGAGCGCCCCGGGGCGGCCGGACAAGAGCGGGTTCAGCCGGTTAAAATGCCGGGAAATCGCGGGGCTGAAAAAAGTCTTCCCTTGGTTGACTTCCCGGATGGCCCGGCACACATCGTGGGCAGAAATTTGTTTCAACAAAAACCCCACCGCGCCGGACGCGGTGGCGTTTTGTACATAAGCGTCATCGCTGTGTGCCGAGAGCATGATAATGCGGGCGCCGGGCGTCGCTTTCAGGATCTGCCCCGTGGCTTCCAGGCCGTTGAGCAGCGGCATCGCGATATCCATCAGCACCACGTCGGGATGAAGTTTTTTGGCCAGCGCCACCGCTTGCCGCCCGTCCTGGGCTTCACCGATGACTTCCAGATCATCTTCCAGTTCGAGCATCTTGCGGAACCCCTCGCGCACGACCATGTGGTCTTCGGCCAGCAGGACAGTAATTTTTTTCATATAATTTCAAGGATTTTTTTAGCGGGCTTTCTCAGCGGTTCCCGCCCCGGTTTGCCGGACGGAAATTGAGCAATGACCGTGGTGCCTTTGCCGGGGACAGATTCGACCAGAAAATGGCCGCCAACCATTTCGAGGCGTTCGCGCATGCCGAGCAGGCCGAGGCGTTCGCCGCCATTGGCGTGCATGGCGCGTTCCACGCTGAAAGATTTGCCGTCATCGGTGATGGTCATGCAGATGCCATCCCTCAATTTTTGGATGTTCACGTCCGCGCGGCTGGCCTTGGCATGGCGGGCCACATTCGTGAGCGCCTCCTGCGCCACGCGAAACAGCACCGTGCGCCGGGCGGGATCCAGTTTCTCCACTTCCGCAAAGGCTGTCAAACGGGTGTGGACTCCGGTCCGTGCGGCAAAACTTTTCATGTAGGAATGCAGGGCGGGAATCAGCCCCAGATCATCCAGCACCGCCGGGCGCAGTTCCCGGGCGAATTCATGCACGATGCTGACCGATTTTTCCACCAGCCGTTGGGTGCGGGCGATGTTCCGGTCCAGACCCTTCGTGTTGACCGACGCCTCCCGCGCCAGGGCCGACAAACGGATATTGATCCCCGTCAAGGTCTGGGCGATGACATCGTGCAGTTCCCGGCTGATTCGCTTCCGCTCTTCTTCCTGCGCCTGGAGCACTTGATGGGACAGGTGCCGCAACTTTTCCTGCATGTGGCGCGACTGCTCCAGCAATCTTCGCTGGTGCTGCTCGCTTTCCTTGAGCGATTTCTCCACCGCCTGGCGCCGGACGATCTCGCGGATCAATTTCCGGTTAGAGGCGGTCAGCACGTCCATGCGCCGCTGCGCTTCCAACTGTTTGCGCTCGTTGATTTCCGCCCGCAGTTCCGCGTTCATTTTCTGCGCCGCTTCCGCGAGTTCATGCTGGCGCACCGAACCAATCACCAGCGCCTCATTGATGGCGCGTATCCTTGAATGTGATGGGACGGTTTTCTTCATTGGGCCTGGTTCTATCTGGTCGCCTTCGGTTCGGGTGCGGCCTCCTCCTGCTGGCCGACCCGGTCGGGCAGCCCGCTGGTCAACCGGGTATAATCCGTCCGGCGCGGGTGGATGATCACCACGCCCTTGTCCGTGATGACATATTCGCGGATATCCTTGCTGTGGTTGCCGCCGCGCATTTTGACGACCACCATCACTTTTCGAAGCTGGCCGTCTATTTCCACGTAGCGCATCCGGATGATGTCATCCGTGAGAAACGAGATCGTGTAATGGCTCAAGGGCATGGCGTCAAAGGTGTCCTCCACTTCGACTGTGCTCAGAATGGTGATGCCGGCCCCGGTCAACGCCCCAATCATCCGGTAAAGCGACTCGCGAAAATCGGCGCGGAATCCGGGCGCCAGCGCCATCTCAAAACCCACCAGCGAATCTATGACCAGCCGTTTGGCGCCCACCCTTTTGATGGCATCCAGAATCTCCTGCATGGTTTCATCCACGGAAAGATCGAGCGGACGCAGATAAAGAGTTTCGAGCAGGCCCTTTTCTTGCCCCGCTTTTAACTTCAGGCCGAACATGCCCGCGCGTTGCGTGTAGCCTTCCGGGCGTTCTTCGAAGATGGCCATGATTCCCGGTTCCCCGCGACGCAGTCCTTCGGCGATAAATTGGGTGGCCAGGGCCGACTTGCCCGTGCCCGATGGCCCGGCCACCAGCAGGCTGTCGCCTTCGAGAAGTCCCCCACCCAGCATCGCGTCCAGTTCCGGAACGCCGATGGACAGCCGGTGCCGCCGCGCCGGTTTCGTTTTGCTGCCGGACAATCCCAGGGTGCGCGAGAAGGCCTGGAGTCCGGCCGCGGTGATGCGGAAGGTATGCATGCCCGGCACCGAGGCCTGCCCGCGCAATTTGATGATTTGCAATTTCCGCACCACGGAATTTCTTTCCTGCACCTGCCAGAGCCAGAAGAGCCCGTCCGCCACGGTGAACAGCGGGTTGTCCCGCATCTCTTCCTGGGCATATTCGCCCACCAGAAAGGTGGTCGCCTGCCAGCTCGTCAGAAACTGCGCGAGCCGCTGGATGAACGATTGCATCTCCAGTTCGCTGGCCGTGGCCACGACCTTGCGCACCACGGTGCGAAAGGAATCCACCACCACAATGCCCGGATTGGCCGCCTTGACTTGTTTGATGATTTCCTCGAGGACCATGTCCAAGTTCTGCTCCAGCACCACATCGGCCAGGTTGATGAAGCGGACCGCCTTGCCCAGCTTGGATTCCTCGAAGAAAGCATACTGCTGCTGGTAACGCAGCATTTTCATGGCGGGTTCGCCGAGGACGGTGAAATACAGCGCGGGGTTTTTCGCCGTGGCATTGGCGAAAACAATCTGGTGCGCCAGCGTGGTTTTGCCGCACCCGGGCGTGCCCGCGATGACGTTGAAAGAATATTCCGGAATGCCCCCGCCGAGGATCTCGTCGAGACCGCGCACACCGCTGGGAATTTGGCGGATCGTCACTTTGGCGGGCCGGCTGGCGGCCGGCAGCAGCAGTTTGCCTTTAGTTGCGACTTTTTGATTTTTCATTTTATTCTCCTGCATCAAAATTCAAGTTGTCGGGGGGCAGTTTCGGCCAGATCTCGCCCACCAGTTGGAGCGTTAAATTTTCACCGATGAATGCCGCCAGCAGGCCGAGCAACTGGGTGAGCAGGGCCAACCGGCCTTCGGCCATCTCCTCGGGACTGACCTGCGGGAGCGCGTCCAACCCCTCCCAGGAGCCATCCGCCTTGACCTGCACCGAGCGCAGCCAGCGGACTTCCGCCTGGGCCAGTGAAAGCGCGCGCGAAAGCAACGCGCGAAAACCGGCGTTGCCCATGAGCGTGGTCAGTTGCGGACGCAGCTTTTCAATCGCGTCAAAGACCGCCGCCGGGTCCGCCTTGGAAGATGGATTTTCCTTCGTCTCATAAGCGAGGAGACGCGTGGCAAAATGCCGCATTTTGGAAGGGGCGCGGCTCATGGGCAACGCGCTCGCGGCGGATGTTTCGCCGCGGGACTATTGCTGTTTTTTGTTTTCATCCGAATGACCGGCCCGCTGGATCATCAATTTCCGCAATTTCCGCAGACTGCCCGGCGTTTGCGGCTGTACCTCCAGTTCGTGCGCAAACCGCCGCACAGACCTGGCCGACTTTACCACCAACCGCTGGGTGCTGGCGATTTCATTTTTTAGACCGTCGGTGTTGCCCTGGGCCTCCTGCTTCAGGGAGAGCAACCGCACATTGATGCCCAGCAACGTCTGGGCGATTTCATCCTGAAGTTCGTGGCTGATTTTTTTCCGCTCATCCTCCTGGGCCTCCAGCACCCGGTGCGCGAGTTGCCGCAGACATTTCTGCAGCTCCAGTGATTCCTCAAGACATTTCTCATGCTGCCGCCCGCGTTTCACGAATTCATCCTCCAAGACCTTGCGCCGGTTGGTGCCCTTTTGCAATTGACGGTTGGAAGCCGCCAGGGCCTCCGTGCGCCGGCCCAGAGTGGTCATCAGCTTGCTTAAATTGGCCTTCGTCTGGAGCGCGGCGCAATGCGTCTCTTCTATCGCCGTGTTGGCCTCGTCGAAAAATCTGCCGGCCAGC
>Ga0302320_10022338_pt1 | contig 12504 bp, 10 predicted proteins | sample Bog_T0_3_FD_202130 | JGI IMG/M metagenome (GOLD analysis project Ga0302320, IMG submission 202130) | Peat permafrost microbial communities from Stordalen Mire near Abisko, Sweden - Bog_T0_3 | ecosystem: Environmental > Terrestrial > Soil > Wetlands > Peat | place: Sweden: Abisko, Stordalen Mire...
TCCTACGACAAAGCTCCCGATCAGCGGCACTTCCTGGGGCGCGCCCGCACGCGCCGCATGTTCCGCTCCATCCTGTCGAACCGCAACACGAACTGGAAATTCAACATGTCGCCGCTGTTCCTCGAATTTCTGATGGGAAAGCGCAACTACACCTGCACCCCGTGGGGCATGCCCACTTACAATCTTTTCGGCTGGCAAAAGCCCTGTTATTTGCTGCAGGACGGATACGCGGACACGTTCGCCGAACTCATGGAATCCACCAAATGGAGCGAGTACGGGACCGAGTCGGGAAATCCGAAATGCGCCAACTGCATGGTTCACAGCGGTTATGAGGCGACAGCGGTTCACGATCAGTTCAGCAGCCTCAAAGGCTTCCTCGCTACCGTTCGCGGCCAGTTTGCCCGCTATCCCGACGCAGAAGCGTTGCGCATGCTGGATGAAGAAATCAAGCCGGTGCATGCGCCTGCCGGGCTGGTGCAGCTTGAGATGAAGGAAAAAGTCGAGGCATGAGCCAGGTGCAGGACGTCGACAATCTGGAAGTCGTACCTGGCTTCGAGCACGAATTCCTGCAGGGCAAGGTGTTTGAAGCCGTTTCCGACACCGAGTTGACCGAAGCTCTCGAAAAAGCTTTCGACTACCGGGGCGATGTCACCATCAAATTGAAATCGGGCGATTCGGTCGAAGGCTACATCTTCGACCGAAGAACCGGCGCCACCCTTGCCGATTCCGTAGTCCGCCTGTTCCCCAAGAACGACCCCAATAAACGCACGATTCCCTATTCTCAGATCGCGGGCCTCGCCTTCACGGGCCGCGATACCGCCGCCGGTAAAAGCTGGGAAGCGTGGCTGAAAAAGTATTGGGAGAAGAAACTGGCCGGCGAGCAAAACATCGAATTAACGCCCGAGAATCTCGACGCCTGAACTCTCGGCCGCATGATCGAGAGCGATTTCATCAAACTGTTGCCCGCGTGAATGGACCCCAGGCTTATACTAATTAATTCCATCAATGGACCAGTGGTTTTCCGAGCGAGAAAAAAGAACTACACATGCCGTGCTTTGCGAATCGAACGCAATGGGACATAATATCGGTTTGGCCAAATTTCAACCTGTCGTTGCCACACTCCGGCCGTACCGTTTAGTGCAGCCGAAATAGAAACTCATGCCACAGTTATTTAAACCCGGTGCGAACGCCTTTGCCCGATCGAGCATCGTGCTCACCGTCGTCCTGCTCGGCGGACTCGGGGGCATGCTCTTTGAATTAATTGCAGACTCTCGTTATGCGACTCGCCAGGGCGATGCAAGGGAGCAGCCGATTCCGTTCAGCCACGCGCATCACGTCGGCTCGATGGGCATCGACTGCCGGTATTGCCACTCGAGCGTGGACAACTCACAGCACGCTTCGGTGCCTCCGACGAAAACCTGCATGAACTGCCATTCGCAGATCTGGATCAACAGTTCCACGCTTGAGCCGGTTCGCGAAAGCTATCGTACGAACGAATCGATCCGGTGGACCAAGGTCCACGACCTGCCCGATTACGTTTACTTCAATCACAGCATTCACATCAAGAAGGGCGTGGGCTGCGAAACCTGCCATGGCCGAGTCGACACGATGCCGCTGATGTATCAGCAGTCGAGCCTTCAGATGCGCTGGTGCCTCGATTGCCACCGCAATCCCGAACAATATCTCCGGCCGCGCGAATTCGTTACGAAGATGGGGTACGAGGTGCCCGAAGGCACCACGCAGGAAGAACTCGGCGCGAAGCTGGTCAAGGAATACAACGTGCAAAAGCTCGAAACCTGCTGGACGTGTCACCGGTAAGACGCATGAGCGAAAACAACAATCTCATTAACGTCGAGCAAATTCAGCAGCGGCTGGAGAAAGCCAAAGGCCCGCACTACTGGCGGAGCCTGGACGAACTTTTCTCGACCGACGGCTTTGGCGAGTTCCTGCATCGCGAATTTCCCCGCCAGGCCAGCGAATGGCCCGACGGCGATGGCGCTCTGGGTGACGAAGGCCGCCGCAATTTCCTCAAGATCATGGGCGCGTCTCTTGCGCTCGCGGGTCTCTCGGCCTGCACGAAGCAGCCGCCCGAGGAAATCCTGCCTTACGTTGAAGCTCCCGAAAAGCTGATCCCCGGCAAGCCGCTTTATTACGCGACAGCTTTTCCCGTCAGCGGGATTGCCAATCCGGTGCTTGTCGAAACTCACGACTTCCGCCCCACCAAAGTCGAAGGGAATCCGCAGCACCCGGTCAGCATGGGCGGAGCCGATGTGCCGACTCAAGCCGCGGTGCTGGGGCTTTACGATCCCGACCGCGTCCAGACCGTTAATTACATCGGTGAAATTCGTTCTTACACCGCGTTCCTCGAAGCCATCGTGAACGGGCTCGAAAAACAAAAAGCGAAAAATGGCGCGGGCATACGCATCCTCACCGAAGGCGTTACTTCGCCCACGCTGTACTCTCAAATTCAAGACGCCCTCAAAGCCTACCCCGCGGCGAAGTGGGTTCAGTGGGAACCGCTCGGGCATGGCCGCCGCATGGGCACGCAACTGGCCTTCGGCCAGTTCCTGAATCCGATTTATCATTTCGATCAGGCCGACGTGGTCCTTTCGATCGACGCGAACTTTCTCGGCAGCGGTCCCGGCGGCGTTAAGTATGCTCGCGATTTCGCCGCGAAGCGCAATGTTCGCGACGGTAAAATCACCCAGAGCCGTTATTACGCGGTTGAATCGACTCCGACTGCATCCGGCAGCAAGGCCGATCATCGGCAGCCGCTCAAGCCTTCCGAAATCATGCCCTTCATGGTCGCGCTGGAAGCAGCGGTCAAAGCGGGCAGCGGCGGGTCTACAAAGTTCATGCAGGCCCTGGTTTCAGACCTGGTCGGCGCCAAAAGTCGTTCTATCGTGATCGCCGGCGAAGACCAGTCCCCCGAGATCAACGCCGTCGCGCACATCATCAATGAAGCGCTCGGAAACAATGGCAAGACGGTAACGTTCACGGCGTCTCTCGAGTCGAAGCCGGTCGATCAGTGGGCGGATCTTAAGTCGCTCGTCGCCGATCTCGATGGCGGCCAAGTCGATCTTCTGCTCGTCCTCGGCGGCAACCCTGTCTACACTGCTCCTCCGGAATACAACCTCAAAGGCGCTTTCCAGAAAGCAAAGCTGCGGGCTCGCCTCGGCCAGTACACGGACGATACTTCCGAAGTCTGCCAGTGGGTGATCCCCGAAGCTCACGCCTTCGAAGCGTGGGGCGATGCTCCTGCGTTCGACGGCACCATGACTATCATGCAGCCTCTGATCGCCCCGCTGTATGGAGGCAAATCGGCGCACGACATTCTCAATGCGTTCTCCGAAACGCCCGAGCTCTCCGGATACGAGACCCTGCGGAACTACTGGTCCGCCCAGCACAAAGCTAACGATTTCGATTCCTTCTGGAAGCGCTCCGTTCACGATGGCTGGGTGAAGGATTCCGCCCTCGCGGCTGTGGCTGCTGTTTCGAAGCCCTTCACTCCCGGCGCGGTATCCGCAGGCTTGGGCTACGACGTTTCGTTCCACACGGACCCCTATCTCCTCGACGGTCGGTACGGCAACAACGCGTGGCTGCAGGAACTGGCGCATCCCGTCACCCGCCTGACATGGGACAACGCGGTCGTGATGAGCGAGAAGACTGCGAAAGAGTTGGGCGTAGGCGACGAAGATAAGGTCGAGATTTCGGTCGGCGGTAGAGCCGTGCAGGGCGCGGTGTGGCGCGTGCCGGGCCATCCGGATGGCTCGATCGCGCTTACGATCGGCTACGGTCAGACGATGCTCGGCCGGGCCGCTAACGGCGCAGGATTTAACGCCAATCAGATCCGCTCCGCCGGCCAGACGTTCGCCGCGGGCGCGACTGTTAAGAAGCTGGGCGAGAAGTTCCGCCTTGCCGCCGTCCAGCATCACTTCCTGATGGAAGGCCGCGAACCCGTCAAGTCCGGCACGCTCGAAGAGTACAAAAAAGATCCCGAATTTGCGGAGAAGGAAAGCGAACTCGCTCCCAAAGGCCTTACGATCTTTCCGCAGGAGTGGCAATACAAAGGCTACGCCTGGGGAATGGCGATCGACCTGACATCGTGCGTGGGCTGCAACGCCTGCGTGGTTGCCTGCCAGTCGGAAAACAACATCGCCGTTGTCGGCAAGGAACAGGTCCTTAACACGCGTGAGATGCACTGGATCCGCGTCGACCGTTATTACAGCGGCTCGGCCGAGAATCCGGAGGCTTACTTCCAGCCGGTTGCGTGCCAGCAGTGCGAGAGCGCGCCGTGCGAACTGGTTTGTCCGGTGGCTGCTACGGCTCATGACGCCGAAGGCCTGAACAACATGGTGTACAACCGCTGTGTCGGCACTCGCTACTGTTCGAATAACTGTCCGTACAAGGTCCGCCGCTTCAACTTCCTGCTCTTCAGCGACTGGGAGACGGAAAGCTACAAGCTGCAGCGCAATCCCGATGTCACCGTCCGCAGCCGCGGCGTGATGGAAAAGTGCTCGTACTGCGTGCAGCGCATCAATTACGCGAAGATCACAGCCGAGAAGCAGGACCGGAGAGTGCAGGATGGCGAGATCGTTCCCGCCTGCGCCGCTACCTGCCCGTCGCAGGCCATTATGTTCGGCGATCTCAACGATCCCGCGAGCAAAGTATCCCAGTGGAAAGCCGAGAAGACCAATTACTCATTGCTGGGCGAGTTAAATACGCGTCCGCGCACCACTTATCTCGCCGAGGTTCGCAACCCGAATCCGAGTCTGGGGGAGGCATAGACTAACATGTCGCAACCAGTCGAACTTCCGGATAAGATTCACGTCGGCCCGGTCATTGACGAAGGCCACAGCCTTGCGTCGGTATCGGATAAAGTCGGCGGAATCGTCCTCAAGCGCAAGATCACCATCGGGTGGGTCTTCGGGCTGCTGCTATCTTTCGCCGTCCTGCAGAACCTCGCCGCGGGCGCGACATGGCTCATCATCAAGGGCGTCGGCGTCTGGGGGATCAACATACCGGTTGGATGGGGCTTTGCGATCATCAACTTCGTCTGGTGGATCGGTATTGGCCATGCCGGAACACTGATCTCGGCGATCCTGCTGCTGCTGAATCAATCCTGGCGCAATGCGATCAACCGTTTTGCCGAAGCGATGACGCTGTTCGCCGTTATGTGCGCCGGTATGTTCCCTGTGCTGCATACCGGCCGCCCGTGGCTTGCTTACTGGCTCTTCCCTTATCCCAATACGATGGACCTGTGGCCGCAGTTTCGCAGTCCGCTGTTGTGGGACGTGTTCGCCGTATCGACTTATTTCACGATCTCGGCCGTGTTCTGGTTCGTCGGCCTGCTGCCCGATCTGGCGACTCTTCGCGACACCGCGAAAACAAAGGCCACACAGATGATCTACGGCGCTCTGGCCATGGGCTGGCGAAACTCGGCACGCCATTGGCAGCGTTACGAAAAAGCTTCGCTACTTCTCGCCGGCCTTGCGACGCCGCTGGTCGTTTCGGTCCACACCGTGGTTAGTTTCGACTTCGCGGTTTCGATCATCCCCGGCTGGCACACTACGATCTTTCCGCCGTACTTCGTCGCGGGCGCCATCTACTCCGGTTTCGCTATGGTGCTCACGCTGATGATTCCGGTCCGCAAGTTCTACGGGCTCGACGACATCATCACGCTCCGCCATTTGAACAACATGGCGAAGGTTACTCTCGCCACCGCGCTCATCGTCGCTTACGGGTACACGATGGAAGCCTTCTTCGGCTACTTCAGCGCCGACACTTACGAGCAGCACATGATCTGGAACCGTATGACTGGCACCTACGCCATCTTCTACTGGTGCCTGATCCTCTGCAACATCATCACGCCGCAATTCCTGTGGTCGAAGAAGATCCGCACCAGCCCCGGCATTCTCTGGATCATCTCGATCATCGTCAACATCGGCATGTGGCTCGAGCGCTTCGTCATCGTCGTCACCAGCCTGCACCACGACTTCCTGCCCTCCAGCTGGGCCAACTACTGGCCGACCATCTGGGACTGGGCCGTCTACACGGGAACGCTCGGCCTCTTCATGACGCTGATCTTCCTGTTCGTTCGCGTACTTCCCATGATCACGATCTTCGAATTACGTATGCTCCTGCCGGGAGCCCGCGTGAAGGAGCCGGTGGCGCAATGAGCGATCATAATCATCCCCCTCAGAATCCGCTGTACGGTCTGATGGCCGAGTTTGAAACGCCCGGCCAGCTGGTGGCAGCTGCCCGCCGCACGCGCGAAGCCGGTTTTAAAAAGTTCGACGCCTACACACCGTATCCGATCCACGAGCTCGATGCGGCCATGGATCTGCACGACAACCGCGTTTCCGCCTGCACCTTTATCGGAGGGCTGCTCGGTTGCATCGGCGGCTTCGGGCTTTGCTCATGGGTGTCGGCGGTTGCTTTGCCTCTGAACATCGCCGGACGCCCTATGATCAGCGCCCCCATGTTCATCCCGATCACTTTCGAGTGCACCATTCTTCTGGGAGGTCTGACGGCCGCGATCAGCATGATCCTGATGAACGGGCTTCCGTCGCCTTACCATCCGGTATTCAACGTCGACCGCTTCGCGGGAGCCGCGCGCAGTAAATTCTTCCTCTGTATCGAATCCGAGGATCCTCAGTTCAATCACGCCGAAACGGCTGGTTTTCTGGAGAGCCTGGGACCGGAAGAAATCGCCGAGGTCCCGCGATGAGGCTTCGTTTGGCCGTTCCCTTCATCGCTCTGCTTCTGGCCGGCTGCTCTCGTCTGGATATGCAGGACCAACCCAAAGGCAAATACGAACGCGGCAGCGACTTTTTTGCCGATGGGCGCTACGGGCGCCCTGAAGTCGACGGCACCATTGCGCGAGGCTCCCTCAACCAAGACGTCGCCTACTACGAAGGCAAATACACCGACCCCAAAGATTCGACCGAGAAAGACATCGACGCTTTTCCGCTCAATGTCGACAAAGCCCTGATCGAACGCGGGCACCAGCGCTTCGACGCGTTCTGCGCTCCCTGCCACGGGCGCATCGGCAACGGTCTTGGCATGATCGTGCGGCGCGGCTTCAAACAGCCGCCCTCTTATCACATCGAGCGTCTGCGCAATGCGCCCGTCGGACATTTTTACGACGTGATCACGAACGGCTACGGGGCCATGCTCAATTACGCGCAGCAGCTTTCGGTGCGCGACCGCTGGGCTGTTGTCGCCTACATCCGGGCCCTGCAATACAGCCAGAACGCGAGTATTAACGATCTGCCCGCCGAAGCCAAAGCGCGCGTCCCCGCAGCCGGCCAGATGACGCCCGAAATGAAAGCGGCACTGGCCAACGAGCCGCTCGCGCCCGGCGATCCCGACTTCTACAACTGGCCGAACATTCCCGCCACCCCCGCCGGAGTTCCCGGCGTACACGGCGCGGGCGCGGCCAAATCGAACCAGCCAGAGAGAAAATGACGACGACCGAACAAAGTTACGCCACGGCGCCGGCGCTCAGCGATCTGCTGAAGCGCTACTCGGCCATTGCCGCTTTCATCGGCCTGGTTTTCCTCGTGCTCACCATTGCCGGCGGCTTTCTGGGAGCGCCTCGGCCAGGAGTTACAGCATTCGAGCAGTTCATGCGGTCTTACCTGGTCGGCTTCTGGCTCTGGTTCGGGGCGTCCGCCGGCTGCCTGGTAGCGCTGATGACACAGTACCTGACCGGTGGCGCATGGGGTATCGTCATCCGCCGCCCACTCGAAGCCGGAGCCAAGACCTTATACGTTTTCGTCTTCCTTTTCCTGCCGCTGCTGATCTTCCACGACAAAATCTACTGGTGGACCACGCATCTCGAAGATAAGGTGATCAAAGCGAAATCGCTCTATCTGAACCTGCCCTTCCTCTATACCCGCTGGGCTATTTACGCGGTTTTCTTTCTTCTCGTCACTTATCTGCTTACCAAATGGTCGAAGCTCGAAGACGAAACCAAATCGACCGACTACTCGAGCAAACTGGAATTTCTGAGCGGCCCCGGCGTCTGGCTCTTCTTTATTCTGATGACGTTCTGCGCCGTGGACTACATGATGGTGCTTGAGCCCTATTGGTATTCCACCGTTTACGGTTTCATGATCGTGATCGGCGGCGTTCTTACCGCGATGTCGATCATCGTCGCAACGCTCACGGTCACCAGCGGTTTCGAGCCGATGCACCACGCGATCACCAAACGCCACCTGCACGACCTGGGCAAACTGCTGTTCGCGTTCACTATGCTTTGGGCGTATCTGAACTTCTCGCAGCTGCTGATCACCTGGTCCGGCAACCTGCCCACGGAAGTCGGCTGGTACATCAAGCGCTGGAACGGGGGCTGGGGCTGGGTGGGCGTGCTGATGCTTCTCGGACATTTCGTCCTCCCGTTCCTTCTTCTGCTTTCGCAGGATCTGAAGAAGAACAAGAAGACCATCCGGGCGATCGCCATATACCTGGTGGTTATCCACGCCATCGACGTTTATTACCTGGTGGAACCGAACTTCACCGATGTGAAGAATCCGCAGTTCACTTTGAGCTGGCTCGACATCACCGCTCCGCTGGGCTTCGGCGGACTGTGGCTGGCAATGTTTTTCCGGAACCTCACCGCGATGCCCCTGTTACCGCTGGGCGCGCCCGATCTGAATAAGGCAGTGAATCATGGCAGAGACCACTAAAAAACCGCACGGCGACAGCCCGGAGCACCGAGGCAGCCCTGAGCACCGGGCAAGCCACGAGCACGACGAATCGAACGCGGAGATCTCGTTCGAACGGCGGGACGTGAACGTCTTTCAGATCACCGCTTTCGGGATCGGTCTGCTGCTCGCCACGGTCGTCGTCATCTTCGCCATGTGGGCACTGTTTGCCTTCCTCGCCCACCGCGCCGACGAGCAGGATAAAGCCCTGCCGGGCACCATGGCGTCCGAACGCACGCGCATGCCTCCGGAGCCCCGCCTCTCGGGCGTGGCAGTCAACAAAGACGGAAGCCGCGATGAACACCCCGTCTATCCGAAGCAGGAACTTAAGCAACTCGAGGACGACGAAGAAACGATCCTGAATAATTACGGCTGGGTCGATCCGGCGGCCGGAACCGTGCGCATTCCTATCGATCAGGCGATCGACATGGTTGCGAAAAAAGGTCTGCCTTCGAAACCGACGCCGGCGGGTCTGGACAACGACGGCTACCGGACCATCCCGTCCGTCGCCAGCAGCGGAAGAACGTCAGAAAAAATCGCCCAATGAAAACCCAGCGGTACATTTCGGTCTTCGCCCTCACGGTTGCCGCCGCGGCATTCGCGCAGCAGCCTGTCGGAACGGATCCCGATCCGGGCGTGACTCTGAACGGGCCGCGCGGCTTGCCCGCACAGGACCTTCTCAACATGAAGGGCGGTGACCGACCCACACCCCTCAAAGAAGTCACCATTGAGCAGCGGCTCGATGCTCAGTTGCCGCTCGACGCCACTTTTAAAGACGAAACAGGGCAGACGGTGCCACTCGGCAAGTATTTCACAGGTAAGAAGCCTGTGGTGCTGGCGCTCGTTTATTACGAGTGCCCCATGCTTTGCACACAGATCCTCAACGGCCTGGTGCGATCGGCTAAAGTACTCACCTTCACGCCCGGCAAGGATTACGAAGTGGTGGCGCTCAGTTTCGACGCGCGGGAAACGCCGCCCGAAGCGGCCGCCAAGAAGGCGGTTTATATGCGGGATTACGGTCATCCCGAAACCGCCGCCGGCTGGCACTTTCTCACCGGCGACGTGAACAATATCAAACGCGTCACCAACACCGTTGGTTTTCGCTATGTCTGGGATGTACACACCGCGCAGTTCGCTCACGCCAGCGCGGTCTACATCCTGACGCCTGACGGACGCCTTTCGAAGTACTTTTACGGCATCGAATATTCGCCGAAGGATATGCGCTTCGCGCTGGTCGAGGCGTCGCAGAACAAGATCGGAAATCCGGTCGATCAGATTCTGCTTTATTGCTACCATTTCGATCCGCACTCGGCCAAATACACGCCTTACGCGCTCGGTCTTCTCCGTGTTGCCGGGGCGGCTACATTCTTAGCTCTTGGGGGATTCGTGTTTATATCGCTGCGGCGAGAGCGCCGGCAACAGAAAGGGAGCCGGGCCGCTTAACCACCTATGATGGAAGCGAAGAGTTTTCAGCTTTTTCCCGAACAGGCGTCGACCATCGCCGCGCACGTTGACGGTCTCTATGCCTTCCTTGTACTTGTCAGCGCGTTCTTCTCGCTGCTGATCGCGTTTCTGGTTGTCTGGTTCGCGGTCAAATATCGCCAGCGGCCCGATTCTCCGGCCGTCCCCGCGCATGCGGACGATCACAGCGCCGGCGCCATGGTACTTGAAATCGTCTGGACGGTCATCCCGCTGGGTCTGTCCATGATCATGTTTGCCTGGGGCGTCAGCATCTATTTCACAGAGTCGCGCCCGCCGGCCGATTCGATGGAAATCTACGTCACCGGCAAGCAGTGGATGTGGAAGATTCAGCACATGGAAGGCGCTCGCGAAATCAACGAGCTTCACATCCCGATCGACCGCGATATCAAGCTCACGATGACGTCGGAGGATGTGATCCACGATTTCTACGTCCCCGCTTTCCGCACCAAGGCCGACGTGCTGCCGGGCAGGTACACCACCGAATGGTTCAAGCCGACGAAGGTTGGCGAATACCACATCTTCTGCGCCGAATACTGCGGCACCAAACACTCGGGCATGATTGGCACCGTTTACGTCATGTCCCAGAACGACTACAACGAATGGCTGGCCCACGGGAGCGGCGAAGGTTCGATGGCCGAACAGGGTCAGGCCCTCTTCAATCAGCTGGGCTGCGGCAACTGCCATCCGAGCGTGATTAACAATCAGAACGGCCGCTGCCCCAATCTGGTGGGTCTCTTCGGTACGCGCGTCGAGCTGAAGGACGGCACCAACGTCCGAGCCGACGAATCTTACATCCGCGAATCCGTGCTTTATCCGGAATCGAAAATCGTCGCGGGCTATGACAACATCATGCCTACCTTCAAAGGCCTTATTTCAGAAGAAGGCATGCTGAAGCTGGTCGAATACATCAAATCGCTGCGTACGAAAAACGGAACCATGAGCACGGCCACGCCGCTGCCTGTGCAGACCGGCGCAACACCGCAGACGCCGACTAAAGCCGGCGCGATGAAGACGGCCGCAAGGCCCGCTGGAGCAGTGCCGGCACCGGCCGCGCCGCAGGGAACTCGATAGTATGATTGAAGCCAAATATCCTGTAAGGGAAAAGAAGAATTACCTCAACGCCGAACATGGCTTGATGAGCTGGCTGCTTACAAAGGATCACAAGCGCATCGCGATCCTTTACCTGTACGCGGTGACCTTCTTCTTCGTCATCGGCGGTTTGTTTGCGGCACTCATCCGGCTCGAACTCGCGACCCCCGCGGGCGACCTGCTCGACTCCAACACCTATAACAAGGTATTCACGATGCACGGCGTGATCATGATCTTCTTCTTCCTGATCCCGTCCATCCCTGCGATCCTGGGCAATTTCCTGATTCCCCTGATGATCGGCGCAAAGGACCTGGCGTTCCCGCGCATCAACCTGATCAGCTGGTATATCTACATGGTCGGAGGCCTCATCGGCACCTTCGTCGTCTGCACCGGAGGCGTCGATACCGGCTGGACGTTCTACACGCCGTTCAGCAGTTCGTACTCGAATGGCTACGTCGTTCTCACGGCGCTCGCGGCGTTTATCAACGGTTTCTCGTCCATCCTCACCGGTCTGAACTTTATCGTCACGGTGCATCGGATGCGCGCCCCTGGCCTCACGTGGTTCCGTCTGCCGCTTTTCGTTTGGGCGCACTACGCGACCAGCGCCGTCATGATCCTCGGCACGCCCGTGATCGCGGTAACTCTTTTCCTGCTGATGCTGGAACGCGGCCTGCACATCGGCTTCTTCGACCCCGCTTACGGCGGCGACCCCGTGCTGTTCCAGCACCTTTTTTGGTTCTATTCGCACCCGGCCGTCTACATCATGATTCTGCCGTCGATGGGTGTTATCTCGGAAGTTATTTCAACGTTCAGCTCCAAGAAGCCCTTCGGTTACACCTTTATTGCTTTCTCAAGCGTCGCCATCGCGGTCTTCGGCTTTCTCGTCTGGGGCCACCATCTCTTTGTGAGCAGCCAGTCGGCTTACGCGGGCATGGTCTTTTCGGTGCTCAGTTACATCGTCGCCATCCCCTCAGCCGTGAAGATCTTCAACTGGCTCGCGACCATGTACAAGGGCAATATCCGCCTCGAAACTCCCATGCTTTATGCGATCGGATTTATGGGACTGTTCACGATCGGCGGTCTTACGGGTCTCTTTCTTGCCGCCATGGGCATGGACGTGCATCTTACGGACACCTATTTCGTCGTCGCTCACTTCCATTACGTGATGGTCGGCGGCGCGGTCACCGGCTATCTGGCCGGCCTCCACTTCTGGTGGCCCAAG
>Ga0302320_10022340_pt1 | contig 12503 bp, 10 predicted proteins | sample Bog_T0_3_FD_202130 | JGI IMG/M metagenome (GOLD analysis project Ga0302320, IMG submission 202130) | Peat permafrost microbial communities from Stordalen Mire near Abisko, Sweden - Bog_T0_3 | ecosystem: Environmental > Terrestrial > Soil > Wetlands > Peat | place: Sweden: Abisko, Stordalen Mire...
TGATGCCAAGCAGGGCCAACGTCACCGCTGATGAACCGGATGCCACGGCCAGTGCGCCGCTGCCTCCCTCGATCGCCGCGATGCGCTGCTCGAAGACATCGCTCGTGGGATTCATGATGCGGGTGTAAATGTTCCCGAATTGCCTCAATGCGAAAAGATTGGCGGCGTGCTCGCTGTCCTTGAAGACGAACGAGGAGGTTTGGTAGATCGGCACAGCGCGTGAGCCGGTGGTGGGGTCAGGGGTCTGCCCTGCATGCAAAGCGAGCGTTTCGAGATTTGTGACGGCCATATTATCTTGTGGGTTTTGAAATGGATTTGGAGTGGTAATTGGCTCCCCGGGCCAAGGAGACGAAACCCCGGGGAGCCACTTACCAAGGGAAGCTTAGAACTCGTATTTCAACTGCGTGGCCCAGCCGCCGCGAGCATCGGAGTTCAGGACATCGCCGAAGTTGCCATAGCCGACGGTAAGGGTTGCGTGCTTGTTCAGGACGAAAGCGACGCCGACATCCCACCAATCGAGAACGCTGGTGCGGACGAGTTTTTCACCGCCCACAGTGATTCCCGAACCGTAGTGGTTGGGGTTCTGGCGATACTCCGCGGCCAGCCACAGCCAATCGGTAATTGAATAAGCCGCGTTGGCTTCAACCGAGGCTGCCCATTTGTCGCTGAAGCCGACGTAGCCCAGCCACTGATCCTGGCTGAACCGGACGCCAGTGCTCAAGAGCAGCGGGCGATTAAGCGTAAACGCGCCTTTTACGATTTTTGAGGCGGTAAGAGTGTAATCGATGCCATGGTCTTTCCTGTAGCCGATGGTGGACAGTGCGTCGCCAAGTTCATGGTTGATCGTGCCGATCCCGGAATTCCATTTGAAATTCGCGCCGGCAGTAATGGCGGGAATATAGGGAATGCCGAAGTCGCCGTCATTGAGAATGGCAACACGAGTCGTGAAGTCGTTTAGATAAACGTCGTCACGAGTCAGATGGATGCCGGTTACCTTGAATACAGCATTGTTGAGCGGATAAGTGCCAAACCTCGACCCAGAGTATCCAAGCTCAACGCGCTTGAAGAAGGTCTCGGTTACATTGAGGGCCTCGGCGTCTTTTGCGCCAGGCTTGGCAACAGTGAACGAGGCCGAGGGAAGGCCGGCAAACCCCCATAAGCGTTCGCTTGGGTTAACCAACAAGGCGACCGGCGTGATAAGGAGGCCGCCGCCGCCGTCAAATGCATGCAGCGGGAGGGGAGGCCCCTTCTCTTCGGGTGCCGGTGCGGTAGCCTGGATTTGCTTCCCGTCGGCCTGTGAGTCATCGCCGGCCACCGCGGCGTGCGGCAGGACGGCCAGTTGATGGAGGGCCAGCGCGGCGATCCATATAAAATTGGATTTCTTCATGATTAAACTCCTGAGCACATCCTCCGGTGTTCCGGTGGGATATGCATAAGATGATTTTGGTTGGTTAAGCCTCCGAGTTTTCGGTGGGCGATGAATCGGGTTGGAGGGAAAAATCTTCGAGCCGGTATTTCTCCGTTGCTTCGATTTGGACTACGGCTCCATCGTAAATCTTGATCTGGATGAATCCGAAGCGAACGGATGTCGCCGCTTTTTGTACCGCAGCCAGCCATGTTCTTTGAGGTGCCGCCGACTGCGGTTCGAGATGGGCAGTGGTCGATAGCTTTGGCATAGGTGATGCGGTGTTGTTCTATTCCCTATCAAGCCGATAGAGTATAGTCCAGAATTACGACGGCACGGCGCTTGGCTTTTACCAGCCCTTTCTTGCCCAAGATTGACTTCCTTAGCGTCAGATCCTGCTGAAAACCCGCTCAACCGAAAGATCCGGATCGAGATTCGCCCCCTTGAGCCAGGCCGGATTGAAGAGCTTCGACTGATACTTGTGTCCAGAGTCGCACAGGATTGTCACAATGGTCGCCCCTGGCCCCTGTTCGTTCGCGTATCGGACCGCGCCGGCGATGTTGATGCCGGATGAAAGGCCAAGAAAGAGACCCTCTTCGCGCAAAAGCTGATAATTGACGGAAAGCGCTTCCTGGTCCGTGATTCGATAGGCGCGGTCTATGACGATATTTTCGAGATTCCTGGTCACGCGCATCTGGCCGATCCCTTCGGCATAAGAGTCGCCGTCATGGACATCGGTGTTGCCATGGGTAAACCAGGACCACATGGCCGCTCCGTAGGGGTCGGCGCAAACCGTGGCGACTCCCTTATTCTTCGCCTTCAGGAAAAGCGCGATCCCCGCCAGAGTCCCTCCTGTCCCGACAGCCGAGACGAATGCGTTCACCTGTCCTGCGGTTTGCTCCCAGATTTCCGGCCCGGTGGTATCGAAATGCGCAATGCGGTTGGCGGTGTTGTCGAACTGATTTGCCCAATACCAGCCATTTTCCTCGGCCAGTCGCTGGGCGACCCGATTGTAATTGCCGGGATTGCTGTATGGTTTTTCCGGGACAGTGATCACCTCCGCTCCCAGCGTGCGGAGCAGGCTGATTTTTTCCGGCGACTGTGTTTCCGGGATGACAATCACCGCGCGGTATCCCCTGGCATGGCCAATGACCGTCAACCCGATACCGGTGTTGCCCGCGGTGCCCTCGACGATTGTACCTCCCGGCTTGAGTTGCCCCTCCCCTTCGGCGGTGGTAATGATTCCGAGCGCGGCGCGGTCTTTCACGGAGCCTCCGGGATTCATGAATTCCGCTTTGCCAAGAATCTCGCACCCGGTCATCTCCGAGAGACGACGCAAGCGGATGAGTGGGGTATGGCCGACGTGATGATCGACGCCGTGATAGGACGCTGGACTCATGGATTTTTAATGCTTTGTACGGTTTAGCCCGCCGTTTTACTCTACTGGGTTGATATGATTTGGTTTGGAGCAGGAGGTTTTGCACGACATTTCTTCCACCGCCTGCATCGAAACTGGCAACTCCCAGGGGATGGACGCCCCAATGGGTGGTGGGTATTTCCATATCTTTCTACCGGATTTTTCGCGCACCGGAAAAAACTCTTGCTATACACGACTCGTCCGATAGACATTTGTACTCTATTGAAATGGTATGGATTGTGCATCCAGGCTCGGACCTATGGTCTGCGGCGTGGCCGCATCCCAGACCGCGATTCCGATCATAAATCATCCAGGAGTTTCCACCATGCCCATCCATCCCAATATCCTCAGCACCATCGGCAGAACGCCGCTCATCAAGCTCAACCGCGTAACCAACGGCGCTCTAGCTACGGTGGCCCTCAAGGCTGAGTTTTTCAATCCTCTCGGCAGCGTAAAGGACCGCATCGGCGCCGCCATGATCGAAGCGGCGGAGCGCGAAGGGCGCCTCACGCCGGACACCCTGATCATTGAGCCCACCTCGGGGAACACCGGCATCGCCCTGGCCTTCGTGGCCGCGGCCAAGGGCTATCGGCTTACCTTGACCATGCCTGATAGCATGAGCCTGGAGCGCCGGACGTTGCTCGCGCTCCTGGGGGCGAAGCTCGTTCTCACACCGGCAAAAGAAGGCATGAAGGGTGCAATAGCCCGAGCGGAGGAATTGCAGCGTGAGAATCCCAATTCCTGGATTCCGCAGCAGTTCAATAATCCCGCGAACCCAGAAGTTCATCGCCGCACGACTGCCATTGAAATTTGGGATGATAGCAATGGCAAGGTTGATATCCTGGTCTCGGCCGTGGGCACCGGCGGCACCATCACTGGGGTCGCCGAGGTCATCAAGGCCCGCAAAGCGGGTTTCGAGGCAATCGCCGTCGAGCCTGCCGATTCTCCCGTCATCACCCAGACTCGCCGCGGGGAACCCATCAAGCCTGGGCCGCACAAAATCCAGGGCGCCGGCCCTGGGTTTATCCCGAAGAACCTGAACCTGAATGTCCTCGACGACGTCATCACCGTCACCAATGACGAGGCCATCAACATGGCGCGCCGCCTCGCCATCGAGGAGGGCATTCTCGCGGGCATTTCCACGGGCGCCAACGTCCATGCGGCGCTGGTCGCCGCCGCCCGCCCGGAGAACAAGGGCAAGTTGATCGTCACCATCGGTTGCAGCACCGGCGAGCGTTACCTCAGCACCGCGCTTGCCGACAAGGCGCGAGGGGAAGTGCTCGTCTGATCCTTTTCCAAGCCACGATGAAATCGATCCTACTCCTTGCCCTGGCGCTGGGTGTGGCTCCCGTGCTGCACACCCTGAACTGGACCTCTAGCCCGGCGAGGCCGTCTTCGTGAAATTCCAGAAAGTCTCCAGGTTTCCGACTGATGCCAGCTAGGAAGCACCGTTTTTTTCTACACCCAGCCCTTCACACAACCAACCAAGCACCAATAACCAGCCATGCCAAACGAAGACCTTATCAAGATCGACCAATACCGCAGCCTCAGCGGCAGGAAAGCCCGCAACCTTGCCACCGCTACCGTCACCGCCCCGCAAAATGCAGAAGCGACCCCACGATGGCTCCTGCGGCTTTTGCCGTGGATCAGCGTCGATGGAGGCGTCTATCGGGTGAACCGCCGCCAGAGAATCGTGCCGAAGGTCGGCAGAATCACCACTTACGCGGATGGCGATACGCTTCGTGTAAAGCCCGGCGACCTCCAGAATATTCCGCTTTTCCACGGTCTGAGCAATGAAGGGCTGGAGGGGATCGCCGGTCAATTGACCCCGGAGCAATATGCCGCCGGCGCAGTCATCGCGAATGAAGGCGATGCGTATCAAAAGCTAATCATTATTGGCACCGGCAAGGTGGATGTCTCAATTACCGGCCCGCATGGGGATAATCTCAGCCAGGCTCTCCTCGGGGACGGTGCCTTCTTTGGCGAGGATGCGCTGCTGAATGACGGCTGGCGCTCCCCAGCCATCCGCGCGTTAACACCCACCCGTGTGCTCACCCTGGAGCGCGGGCGCTTCGATGAGGTCGCGAATCGTATCGCCGGCTTCGGCGAGGCCCTCGCGAAACTCGGCGAAGAGCGGCAAGCTGCGCTCGCCCGCGCTGAGGAATCCGGCGAGCGAAAGGTCGATCTCCTCACCAGCCATGGCGGCGAACCGCAACTGCCCACGACCTTTGTCGATTACGAAGAAGACCCTTACGAATACCATCTCAGCCAGATCCAGACGATCCTTCACACCCACACGCGAGTGACCGATCTCTACTCAAACAAGATCGATCAATTGCGCGAGCAGATCCGGCTGACCGTTACCGCCGTGCGGGAGCGCGAGGAGTGGGAGATCATCAACAACGTCGAATTCGGCCTGCTCCATGAAGCCCCGCCCGCGCAGACCATTCCCACCCGTTCCGGTCCGCCTACACCCGATGACCTGGATGAACTGCTCACGCTCGTCTGGAAGAAACCCGCCTTCTTCCTGGCTCATCCCAAGGCGATTGCCGCCTTTGGCCGCGAGGCCACCCGCCGCGGGGTTCCGCCAGCCACGGTTAATATTTTCGGTTCACCCTTTATCACATGGCGCGGCATACCGCTCGTACCCACCGACAAACTCCAGATCAATGGAAAATCCAATGTGGGCAGCGGCGGCCTCGGCAGCACCAGCATTCTTCTCCTGCGCGTTGGCGAGGCCGAGCAGGGGGTCGTCGGTCTGCACAAGGCCGGCGTCACCGGCGAGGTCGAGCCCGGCCTCTCCGTGCGCTACATGGGCACGGACGATCACTCCATCGCCTCGCACCTGGTCACCCGCTACTTCTCCGCGGCCGTGCTCATTGATGATGCTATCGCCCGCCTCGATAATGTGCTCATTGGCCGTTACCACGACTATGTCTACCCAAAAGCTTGATCCCGCCGAGCCATTGCCGGAAGTGAACGCGGGCGACCCTTTCGATACCGCGCTCATCACGCGGCTCGTGAAGGAGTTTTACCGGGAATCCGCCCCTGCCGCGCCCGCGGCTCCAGGTGGCGCGGCTGGCCCATCGGGCAGCCTGGGAGACTATGGCGGAGTTGTTCCCGCGGGCGGTCCGCCCCCGGTGCATTCCGTGATCCCGCCGTCGCTGGAGGAACCCCCGGACGCTTATACTTTTGGCGAGCCACATCTGGAAAGTTGGCGTCTCAAAGATCTGCGCGGGGAGCAACTCGATGCTTACCCGGCGGGCTCTGAAAACTCAGCGAGTTCCCCGAATGGCCCGGAGTTGTACTTCCTGCGAGAAGCTGCCCCGGCCATCGTGCCAGCGTCCGCCGCGCTGGATTCAGGCTTGCCCCACTTTAGCCTTCCTTTTGCGAAAGCGGGGGCGCCGCTGGCTGGTTTCGACGTGGAGAAAATCCGTCGCGATTTCCCGGCTCTTCATCAAAAGGTGAATGGCCGCGACCTGATCTGGTTCGATAACGCCGCGACCACGCACAAACCGCAGAGCGTGATTGACGCGACATCGCTCTTCTACAGCCGCGATTACTCGAATGTGAACCGCGCCGCCCACACCCTGGCCAGGCGCGCCACGGACATCTACGAAGGCACGCGCGAAAAGGTGCGCGAATTCATCGGCGCGGGCGATGCCAAGGAGATCGTCTTTGTGCGCGGAACTACGGAAGCTATCAACCTGGTTGCTCAAACCTTTGGGCGCCAGAGGATCGGCGCCGGCGATGAAATTCTGCTCACCACAATGGAGCACCACTCGAACATCGTCCCATGGAAAATGCTCTCCGAGCAGACCGGCGCGAATATCCGCGTCGCACCCATCAATGACCGTGGCGAACTGCTCCTGGATCAATTCGCGTCACTGCTGAGCGAGCGAACTAAAATCGTGGCCATCACGCATGTCTCCAATGCGTTGGGCACCATCAATCCGCTCCAGGAAGTCATCGCAATCGCCCACGCCTACGGCATTCCCGTACTCGTCGATGGCGCCCAGTCCACGCCTCATCTGCCAGTAAACGTCCAAGCTTTGGACGCCGATTTCTTTGCATTTTCCGCCCACAAGATATTCGGCCCCACCGGCATCGGCGTCCTGTACGGAAAAAGCGAGTTTCTCGAAAGCATCCCGCCCTACCAGGGCGGCGGCAGCATGATCAAGGACGTCACTTTCTCCCGGGTCATCTACAACGATGCCCCGCAGAAATTCGAGGCCGGGACGCAGGATATCGCTGGCGTAGCGGGTCTTGCCGCCGCCATCGATTACCTGCAAGGCATCGGCCTGCCTGCCATCGCCGCCTACGAGCACGAACTTTTGGAGTATGCCACCGCGGAACTCCAGTCCGTGCCTGGCATCCGCCAGATCGGAACAGCGGCTTCGAAAGCCGGCGTGCTTACGTTTGTCATCAACGGCGTCGATTCCGAAAAAGCCGGCACTTATCTTGACGAGCACGGCATCGCCGTCCGGGCCGGGCACCATTGCGCGCAGCCCGCCCTGCGCCGCTTCGGCGTGGAGACGGCCGTGCGGCCCTCCTTCGCATTCTACAATACTCGGGAGGAAATCGATGTCCTCATCCGCGCACTACATCAGCTTCCCAAGCGATGAAAACGATTCAGCCAGCCGACCTGAGCGCGCTGCTCGCGTCCCAGCCTTCCCTCGTGTTGCTTGATGTCCGCACGCCGGTGGAGTACGCCGAAGTCCACGTTCCACAGGCGCGCAATATACCGCTGGCCACGCTGGTATCGAAATGTCTAGTCGGTGCGGGCACGATGCGCCCGAATGAGCCGATCTATTTGATCTGCCGCTCAGGCACGCGCGCTACGACTGCCGCGAAGAAATTCGCCGGCGAAGGTTTCGAGAATACCGTCGTGGTGACCGGCGGCACACTCGCGTGGGAGAGTGCGGGTCTGCCTCTGGAGCGTGGAGAGGTGCGAGTGATCAGCCTGGAACGGCAGGTGCGCATCGTCGCCGGTTCGCTTGTGCTGATAGGCGTGCTGCTCGGCTATTTCGTGCATCCCTGGTTTATCGGGCTCTCGGCATTCGTGGGGGCGGGGCTGATATTTGCAGGCATCACCGACTTTTGCGGGATGGGCTTGCTCCTGGCAAAGCTGCCATGGAACAGCCGTCTGCCGTAACCAACAGCCGTGCCATCCATGGACAGGCTCCCAAACTGGCACCTCGCCGAACTGCTCGCCTCCTATGATCGATTCGGCGGGCTGAACGAACGCAGCACGCACAGTATCCCCTCCAAGCGTGCCGTTGGCCAGATATGTGGAGACCTGTTGCAACTCCTCTTTCCCGGTCTGCACGATGACGACGCAATCCTGGATGTTACGTTTCCTCAGCTTACCTCGGAGCGTCTCTTCTCCGTCATCCGCCGCCTTCAGGAGCAGGTGCGCAAGAGCGTGCGCATCGGCGATCCCAAACGCCCCACCGGAAAAACTGCGCCTATCATGGAAAAATTCACCCGCGCCCTCCCACTGGTGCGTGAGCTTCTCCAGACCGACGTCGAGGCCGCCTACGAAGGCGACCCGTCCGCCCTCAGCCGGGAGGAAATCATCCTCTCGTTTCCATTTGTCGAGGCCATCACCATTTAGCGCCTTGCACATCGGCTGCACCGCGAAGGCGCGCCCATTGTTCCCCGCATGATGACAGAATGGGCGCACTCCCGCACAGGCATCGATATCCATCCTGGCGCTTCGATTGGCTCACACTTCTTTATCGATCACGGCACCGGCGTCGTCATTGGCGAGACCTGTCGCATCGGAAACCGCGTGAAGCTCTACCATGGCGTCACCCTCGGAGCACGCAGCTTCGAGAAAGACGAGGAAGGCCACATTGTCAAAGGGACCAAGCGCCATCCCGACGTCGAGGACGGCGTCACCATCTACCCAAACTCCACCATCCTCGGCGGCGAAACCGTCATCGGCGAAGGGTCCACTATCGGCGCGAACGTCTTCCTGATGCACAGCGTCCCGCCGCATTCCCTCGTTTTCTACGAGGAGAAACAACTGAGCATTCTCGACAAGCGAGCCCGCAAAGGCGACGGCGAGATTTCGATTTGACGCGCTTCTTTCAAATCTCTTCACCCGGCAGCACCAGATCCGCCGGATGCCACGCAACCCGCTCCGCTTCGCGATACGCGGCCACGCCACCCACGATGTTTTGCAAGTGCTGAAAGCCATTTGCCTGCAATAGGCTCGCCGCGATAGAACTCCGGTTCCCTGCGCCGCAGATCACCGCCAGCGACTCTGTTCTCGATAGCTCGTTCATCCGCTGCGGCAAATCCGGCAGAGGTATGTGGATGGCCTCATCCACGTGGAATTCCTCCCACTCGGCCCGTGTTCGCACATCCAGCAGGCGCGGCGCATTCCCAAGCTCTCGTGCGGTGCGATAATCTGACGCAAGCAATTGCGGCAGCCGTACGGTTCGGCTCAGCGCCCGTCCCTCAATGCTGCCCACAACCTCGTCATAACCAATCCTCGCAAGCTCCAGCCGCGCCCGTGCCACCTCTACCCAATCCTCCACTACCAGCACGATTGTCCGGCCCGGCGGCACAAAGAACCCTGTCCACGTGGAGAAAAGCGCAAGGTCCAGCGAGATATTCAAACTGCCGGGAAAATGTCCCTGCCCAAACGCAACGGATGATCGCGTATCCAGCACGATAGCCGCCCCTTCCGCTGCGTGCTTTGCAATGTCTTCCTCCGGCAGCAGCCACGCTTTTTCCAATTCGTCCAGAGGCCGTGCCCCTTGCAGATTCACTGCCACGTCATGCGCGAAATACGGCGGCCTATCCGGCACGCTCGCCAGCATTCTCCTCACAAATTCCGCGCGGTCTGTCAGTTGCAGCGCCCAGTTCGTCCGGCGCTCCTCGCCCAGCGTGCTTGATGGAGCTTGCGAGATATTGCGTCCACACAGCGACCCCGCCCCATGCGCCGGCAGCACGCGCGTCTCCTGCGGCAACGTCAGCAGCTTCTGGAAAAGCGAATCGTACAACGCCTCCGCCATCGCGGCCGGTTTCTCCTCCGCATCTCGCAAGTCCGGCCGCCCCACATCGCCTACGAAAAGCGTATCCCCGGTAAAGAGGCTCACGATCCTGTCATTCTCCCTTACCAGATACGTAACGCTGTCTGGTGAATGCCCCGGAGTTTCAATCACGTCTATCTCCAGCCCTCCCACCTGAATCGTGTCGCCCTCCCACACCGTCACATGCTCATAGGCGGCTCGGACCAAGTGCGACGCGTAAATCTTAGCTCCCGTCCGGGTCGCCAGTTCCACATGCCCGGAGACAAAGTCCGCGTGAGGGTGTGTTTCCAGAACCGCCACAATCCGGAACCCCCGCGCCTGCGCCACCGCCAGGTATTCATCCACATCTCTCCTGGGGTCCACTACCGCCGCCTCTCCATCCGCACCGATCAGGTAAGACACATGCGCCAGGCCCTCCAGGTAAAACCGCTGCTCAAACACGAGCCTCCCCCTTTCCGTATTCCTGCGAAAATGGGATACTTTGGGCACTCAGACTGGCCTGCGCATCGATATTTGCTGCCATTGGCATTTCTCTCCTTGAGGCTCCCTTATCATTTCCCTACTAAAATGGTATAGTCAACTGAAACCTCATTTCCTCCGTTCTCATCCTTGATGAATCCATGACTGAAATCGCGCCCATCTTCGATGTCGCAATCGTTGGCGCCGGCTTCTCCGGCTCCATGGTCGCCGTACATCTTGCCCGCATGGCCCCTAGCCTGCGCGTGCTCATCGCAGACAGGGAAGGAGCCTTCGGACGCGGTATCGCCTACGGCACACACAGCCTCCAACACCTGCTCAATGTCCCTGCCGGAAAAATGAGCGCTTTCCCGGACGCTCCGAGCCATTTCGCGGATTGGCTGGACCGCCGCCAGCCCGCGCTTCGAGACATGGGAGTCGAGGCCGTCTCCCCGGATGATTTCGTCCCTCGCAGGATCTACGGCACCTATATCCGCCAACTGCTCGAAAAGGCCCGCCGCTCCTGCCCTGGACTTCATATCCTCCACTCGCAAATCGTGGATATTGAGCCCAAGGGGGACCTTCTCTGTCTGACATCAGAAAATGGCAAAACCTTTTCCGCACGAAAGGTCGTCCTCGCTCTCGGCAATTTTCCACCGGGCGATCCCCCAATCCACAATGACACCTTTCATCGGAATCCGCGTTACCTCAGCGACCCGTGGTCACCGGAGACATTGCGCAAAATCAGTCGCAACGATGACATCCTCATCCTTGGCTCCGGCCTTACCGCTCTGGACCTGATTGTCAGCCTTGATCCGGTCAAATCGCGCGGGATCATTCACGTCGTTTCCCGGCGCGGTCTTTTTCCGCAACCCCATCGCCATCATCAAGCGCAAGCCTCATGGTTCACAGGCCGGGACTTTCCCGTGACAATCCGTGCTCTCGTCCGTCTCATCCGCGCAGAGGTCAAGCTAGCTGCCGCCGCGGGTATAGACTGGCGCGCCGTTATCGACGCCCTCCGTCCACATACCCAGCGAATCTGGCAATCCCTGCCACTTCCCGAGCGCCGGCGTTTCATGCGCCACATCCGGCCTTTCTGGGAGTCGCATCGCCACCGGGCGGCTCCGTCGGTGCTCGCCGCAAAGGACGCCTTGGTCAGCCGCCGGCAGCTTGCCTTGCACCGCGGACGCGTGCTGCGGATCGAGGATGCCAAACCGGGCCTTTCCGTCACCTTCCTCAACCACGCCACTCGCCGCGAGCAGAACTTGCGCGTCGCTTACGCCGTCAACTGTACCGGCCCCGAGTGCAACTACCAAAAACTTAAGGCCCCCCTTGTAATCAACCTACTTGCTCGCGGCCTGATTCATCCCGATCCGCTTTTCCTGGGCCTCGACGCTGCCCCTGACGGCGCCGTGCTCAATTACCTCGGCCAGCCCTCCTCGCAAATCTTCACCCTCGGCAGCGCCGCTAAGGGCATGCTCTACGAAACCACCGCCGTCCCCGAATTGCGTGTCCAGGCAGAGGCTCTCGCGGAGCGTTTGATTCACGTTTTAGCGGGAACCTTTGAGCGTTTCCGAAAAGACTAATACACGCACCAAGGGAGCATCTCCACCGGTTGGTCGAGAAGGCAATTCAGGGCGTCCATCTCAATCTCCGCAGGAAGCGGATAAGTCCACCCCCAAACGCCGTCTTGACCCCATCCCGCTGATCCGCTCTCCTAATATCACATGTGTGACACTTTTCGACCAGCATCTGCCGGACTTTTGGTCCGGTCTATACCCGTCGGTCGCCGGCATTTTTCACAGGCGAAAAGGTAGCAACAGAATGTGGAAAACGGTTTTCACAGGCGAAAACGTAGCAAAATGAGGTAGCAAAACGCCGCCAAGACCGACAGAATACGAGAGCAAATGAGAGATTCGATAAAGGGACTAGGAATCCCCTGCTCTCTGGATTCGACCAAAAAGATTTATTTTTCCGCCTGAGAAACGCGCGGTAGTGCTTCGTAATATCCTCATTGTGTGCATGTTAGCGTAATGCTTTATGCGATAAATTCCTCTTTTCGGGCCTGTAGCTCAGCGGTTAGAGCAGGGGACTCATAATCCTAAAATGGGGATGTGCCATCCTTATACTTTGTCAATCATTTTTATACTTCCCCCAGGAGAAATCGTGTTTTTGGATT
>Ga0302320_10022342_pt1 | contig 12503 bp, 6 predicted proteins | sample Bog_T0_3_FD_202130 | JGI IMG/M metagenome (GOLD analysis project Ga0302320, IMG submission 202130) | Peat permafrost microbial communities from Stordalen Mire near Abisko, Sweden - Bog_T0_3 | ecosystem: Environmental > Terrestrial > Soil > Wetlands > Peat | place: Sweden: Abisko, Stordalen Mire...
CCGGACAATCGCCACCGCTGATGACACTCGAGAAACTATAATGGCCGGAACAACCTGTTAGCCCAAGTAGTGAACAAGTTTCGATTCGGATTGCGAAATGTTTTCAAGGAACCAGGAGGCAGAATGTCCGGCATGCTCGGCGCATTGGCCGTTCGGATTGTCCTTTTGAACATTGCGGCTCTGAGCGCTTCTATCGGGCTCGCACAAGTTCCTCCGACAGCTTCCACATCAGCGACAGTCGATGGAGTGATTATCAACAGAGGCTTTTCCGCGGTTACAGTTTTGCTGGAAAGGACTCCTACTGATCCTTTGTCGTCTTTTGATGGCTACTCGACAACGGTTGAATCCGATGGCAGTTTCCACTTTGAAGATATTCAGCCAGGGGCCTATCGACTTATCGCCGAAGCGAAGCCCGCGATGTTTGGAGAGTATGGTGCACGTCCGCCGGAAAAGCCGGGTGAGCTTTTTCAAGTGAGGCCTGGCGATCATTTGCACGGAGTCTCCCTTGAGCTTTTTGCTGATCCGGAAACAATTTGCGGTCATGTTGTGAACGCGCATGGCGAGCCAGTCCAGGTGAACGTTGAAGAATACAGTTATTCCTACAAAGGGGACGAGGGAAGATTCGCTAACCCGGTACAGCCAACCAAACGCACCGATGCCAATGGATACTTTAGCTTCCCCGGCCACTCAGACGAGCACAGGATGTTTGTTCGAGCCGATGGTGTGTGGTATCCGTCAACGGAAGACTTTGCGAAGGCGGTGCCGCTTGCACCAAAGGATCGAGCGCAGACGGATTGTGAGGCGAACATCAAGATCGAGCACGCGGAATGCAGGCACAACCTGACCTGGAAGTTTGACCGGCCGCTTGAGTATCCTACCTCTGAATACAAAGCATTGCTCTATGCGGTGCATCCTACCGGAACGCTGTTTCTGACAGATGCCCATCCCTTATATCGATCCGATGGTGTCGGCTTCGATCAGGTCTGCGATGGAAGTTACTTAGCGGCAGTGGAACGCGGGTCATATAGCAATCGACAGTACTCTGCGACGCCGGTCTTTCAAGTCAATGAATCGTCTGCGGAGCCTCTGATGGCGGAGGTGTCGCAGGCCGAGTTTGCCAAACTTGCGGAACCAAAGCAACCGGATGCTTCCACAGGATCAGTCACTGCCAAGTTGAAACTGGAAGGCCTTAGCTGGAAGCAGGCTTGTCCTGGCGGCGTTTCGCGCCAGATCGAGTTGAAACGGGAGGGTGATTACAACGGCAAATTTGAGTTAGTCAACGAACAAGGAGAGTTCGCCGCAGGAGGTCTGAAGCCCGGAGACTACAGGCTCACTTTTGGCGAAACGGCGCGGGGCGCGGCGTACATCAAGTCTTTCACGGTGGATGGTCATTTGGCTGATCCGGCACATTTCACCATCGCACCTGGCCAGGAGGCTAGCTTAGAGGCCGTGTTCAGTAACGATGTTCGAAACGCATCCGGACATTTGCGCGCGGACTACACCTCAGAACCCCATTATCTGCCGAGCGGAACTCATCCTGCCTCATCGATCTCCGGCAGTGTTGTGGGCGCTGGCGCTGAGAAGATGACGGTCAAGTTGACTTCACTCCGGTCATTGGAGGAGACACCTCTTGAAAGAGTTACATCAGCAAGTGGCGCTTTTGACTTTGATTCGGTGGATCCAGGTATTTACGAACTCTCCACCAAGGGTGAGGGTCACCAGTACTCGGCTTATGGGGCTAAAGGGCCGGGCCTGGAAGGAATGCCGATTGTGCTAACCGCTGGTCAACACATGGATGGAGTTACGTTGCCAACGTATCCGAAGAGCTCACTTTGCGGCAGAGTTCTGGACTCTGAAGGAAATCCTCGGACTGGAATTGAAGTCTGGGCGCTGGGTTATAAAGATGGAGTTTATGACCGTGGCACCCCCGTGACATGGAAGAAGCATTCGATCACCGATACGCAGGGTAGATACACAATTCCCGGGGTTGGGCCTTCCTCAGGTTTGCTGATTTGGGCGCAGAATGGCGACAAGAAAACCTATTTCCCATCTCAGAGTGAGGATTCGCAACAGTTCTATGTTGGATTGGGAACTAAAGACTCCGACTGCATTTATGACATCTATCTCCCATCGCCGGGCAAAACCCAGGCGGACAGGGGATACAGCGTATCAGGAATCATTGAAGGCCCGCTGGACAAGTCTCTGGGTGATCACTTCTTTGTAAATCTCGATCCTGTCGATCGCGTATCGACGCCTGTGGTTATGCCCCTTGAATTAACGTCCGAAGGCCCGTTCGAGTTCAAAGGGGTGTGGCCCGGAAAATATACGGTGACCTACAGCGCGCGCCATGGAAACGGGTACGTGCCTTGCTCGATGCCTAGTTCAATATGCATGGGCTATTTTCATTACACGCTTGCCTCTCAGCAGATCGCCGTGACAAACGCCGAAGTCAAGGGCCTCCGTCTCAAAGCCGGCTCCCTGCCTTCTCTTGATGGGGAATTGTTGCTGGATGGCAAGCCGCCGGATGCGGAGAACAGGATCGACAATCTTACCCTGTCCGGTGATTATTCCGAGACAGAAAACGCTACAGCGAAGCTCGATGGAGACGGTCACTTTTCATTCAAGACTCTAGATGTGTGGAAGTACCGGATAGCCCTCGAAAGGTACGATTCTCCTTACTATGTACAGTCCATCGAACTGGATGGCAAACCGGTGGTGGGCGAGCACATTCAACTCCAATACGGTCAGTCTGCGCACCTGGTTGTGCGGTTGGCAACAGACGGCGCATCCGGGACAATTGTTCCGACCGCGAGCCAGCCACCCATTGATTCGTATCGCGATCTCTGCCGGCATTTCGGGGGCTTCGTCCCACAGATTCTGATGATTCCCGAACCGCTTCCGGCAGACAACACAGGCATTGTTCAAGGAACCTATACGACCGATGGCGAAGACCGTTTCCGGCAGGTTCCGCCGGGGAATTATCGCATTCTCGCGGTGGATGGAGTTGTGATGCCACGACAGGGATTCATTATGCCGTATGGGACGATCTATCTGTCGAACCACGACGATCTTGTGAAGCTTGCCGCACTGGGAACGCTGGTTGAAGTGAGTGCGAAACAGGACTTTAACTGGAGCGCTCCGATTGTGACCGAACAAATGCGACGAATGCGGGCGGAAGAGGTGTCTCCAGCGACATTCTGAGCATGAGTAAGTCGCACTTGACCCAGTAGGAACATCGGAAAATCGGCAGACATCATGCAGCGCAGGAATTAAGACTTGGTTCGGATAACCGCAAGCAGGAGTACACATGACGGGGTTACGCACGCTGCCAATGGTCTTTAGTCTGCTTCTGTTTTGCACGGAGTCGATTGCGCAGGCGCCCGCACCTTACTCAGCCTCGCTCGAGGGCACCATCGTCAACAAGGATATCTCTAACATCACGGTGCGATTGGAAAGAACGCCCATCAATCCGCTTGCATACATCGATGGCTATACGGCAACGGAAGAAGCCGACGGCAGTTTTCATTTTCACGACGTGGAGCCCGGCCCCTATCGCCTGACAGCCGAAGCGAAGTTATCGATGTATGGGGAGTATGGTTCTGACTCACCACGAAGGCCGGCAACAATTCTCGATGTGAAGCCAGGAGATCGGCTGCACGGTCTTTCACTGGAGTTGTTCCCCGCGCCCAATTCTATCTGCGGCCAGGTTGTGGACGAAAACGGAAAGCCGCTCCAGGTGGATGTTGAGGAATATGGTACCCGGAATGGGTATGCCGATAACTTTGAAGCAAGACAAGCTAGAGTTGAATTGCCAACCAGGCGCACAGACGCCAGCGGCTACTTCAGCTTTCCACAGATAGAAGATCGGGAAGAGTACTTCATTCGAGCCGGCGGGGTTTGGTATCCCTCAACGGAGGATTTTTCAAAGGCGCTTCCGGTTAAGCCCACTCCTCGATCCGGATCAGGATGCCAGGTGAAAATCCAAATCCGGCATTCGAATTGCGCTGGGCGCGTGATTGGAAAAGCTCCTGAAAACCTCCGTTGTGCTGAGAATGAATATGATATTTCGCTGTTCGGCATACATCCTTCGGGAGCGCTTTTGCTGACAGACAGTCAATTGTTATCCCTTGCCGACGGCTTCGAGTTTGATGGCGTATGCGACGGAAGTTATGCGATTGTGGCTAAACAAAAGGACTATTGCACTCACCAAAACCAATGGCAAAACTTTGCGTCTGCTGTTTTCGACGTCAACGACCCAACGACTGCCGTTGCGCTCACGGACACGACGTATGAGGAGATTGCCACGATCGGCGCAATCCAGGCAACACAATCTCAACCGGTATCGGTCGCAGTGGCAATCCGGACTGAAGGACTGAGAAGAGATGAGGCGTGCCCGACGGATCGGCCTGCGTGGATCGGACTCAACAGCGAAAATCCAAACGGTTCCCCAATCCCCAACAAACGCCTTGGCGCGCAAGGGGCCGTTGCCTTCAGTGGCGTGAGGCCTGGAACGTACAGCCTGGACTTTGATTTGGCGATGCATGGCGCCATGTATCTGAAGTCATTTGAGATTGACGGACGCGCGGCAGATCCAGCGAACTTCACTATTTCTTCAGGGCAACCCAACCATGTCGATGTGGTCTTGAGCAACGACCCACAAGAATCAAAGGGACATCTTCACGCGGACTACTCCGCGCCGCTGCACTTCATTCCTGAAGGCGCGCATCCGGCGGGCTCGGTGTCAGGAAGAGTTAACGGGGCTGAAGGGAAAAACGCAATTGTGAAGTTGACGGCCACTCGATTTAACTCGGCCAAATCGGCGCTTTACCAGACTGTCGCATCGGAGAGCGGCGCTTTTCATTTCGATTCGGTTGACCCTGGAATTTACAGGCTCTTTGCTGAGGGAGGCGAGATCCAATACTCCGCGTTCGGTGCAAAGGGGCCGGGGCTTGAAGGGATGCCCATCGTTCTCTCTGCGGGGCAGCATCTTGACGGTGTCTCGTTTTCCGCCTATCGCAAGAGCTCTCTCTGTGGCCGGGTCATGGACCATGGAGGGAAGCCTTTAGCGGGCGTTGAAGTGTCGGTGCAGGGTTACGAGACCGCGACTTATTCGAGGTCGAAGGGATATACGGGTTGGCAAAAGAACTCAGTCACCGACGGTGAAGGCCGGTACAGGATCGCCGAGGTTGGCCCCGATAACTTCCTTTGGCTTTGGGCGGAATCGAGTGGCAAAAGGACTTATTTTCCTTCTGCTCGAGATACTTCACAGACGCAGCCGATCCACCTCGGGACAGAAGACTCCGCCTGCACCTACGATATCCATCTGCCTGCGCCGGAGTCAGAGCGGTATGAACATGGATACAGTGTTTCGGGAACCATTGACGGAAAGATAGACTCGGTTCTGGGCCGCAGGTTCCACCTGGAAGTTATATCTGACAATCCGGATTATTTCTTGCCGATTGAGCCGGGCGAGGTCGGGATTGGTGGGAAATTCGCGTTGCATGATGTGTGGCCGGGAAAATATACGTTGAACCTCACAACAGAATGCGACGATACAACGGTCTCTTGCGATCCGAAAAATGAATCCATCTATTTTGATGGAAAGCACATGCGCCTGCCCGATCGTTTCTTCCGCCGCATTCTCGCATCCAGGCGCATCTCTGTTACGAATGCCGACATTGCAGGTCTGACGATTTCCCTGGACGCTATGTCAACGCTCGATGGGGAAATTATTATCGACGGGAACAAGCCAAAGTACGAAAGTCGGAGCTTCGATCTCGCATTGATCGAGTGGTCTGGCAAGGTTGAGAACCCGCGGATAGAGAATGCCAGATTAGACATATTGCCCGATGACAACGGACATTTTTCATTCAAGTATCTCAATGCCCGAGATTACGGATTTCATCTGGCCAACATCCTGAACAATGAATATGTGAAGTCCATCGCACTTGATGGCGAGCCGATAAATGGCAGGCGCATCGCGCTCCGTCCCGGGCAATCCGCTCATCTCGTGGTGCACATGGCAACCGACGGTGCTTCCGGTACCATGGTGCCTGGACCCACACAGCCGCCTGTGGACGAGTATGAAGACGATTGCCGGTATAACGGTGGCCGTCCCATGATCATCATGATGATCCCCGATGCCCTTCCGGCTGACGCCTCTGGCATTCTTGTCGGATATTACCAGACAGACAGCAACAATCTTCCTGATGGCATAGCCCATTTCTCCGGGGTTCCGCCAGGGCACTACCACATTGTGGCTTTGGACCTTCTGGATCAGGTTCACGGACTATTAATGGGGGCCAACGATGCGGTCTTTGAGAGCCACGATGGGCTAGTGAAGCTTGGAGCGTTCGGAGCGCCGGTAGAGGTCATCAGCAACCAGCACTTTGAGTGGGTCGCACCTGTAGTGACCGAGCAAATGATGCGGCTAAAGGCTGAAATGGGTCTCCCTGCGACGCATTAAAAAGCAGATGTTGGATTGTCACCGCATTGACCGGGCGTGCTTCGGCCGCAATCTGGGGCGGTGGTTGTGCAAAGCAATTTACTGCTTCATCTTGGTGATGTGCACCATGAAGCCGGACTTGGGTAGCAGAGACATCAACTCAAATACGCGATACCCATCGCCGACCACATCTGTGCGGCGATATACGCTCGATTCGGTTTCCACAATCTCACGGCCGCCGTTCAGGGTGTTCATAAAGAACTGCGCATCGTGCGTATCGGGAGTAGCGGTGTCGCTTCCGGAAGTCATGGCCTCTGCCACATATCCTCGTTGTCTGTTCGGCAGGATTGGTTTACAGACAGAGGTTGGAGTTGAACCAGCGCGTAGCGACTACAGGGAAGAACGCGTCTGGGTTACCGTCGACGCCGATTCAGCAAACGGAACAGGCGGTTGTGAAAGAACCAGAAAAGCGGATTGCAAAGACTGCGTCGAGTGCGGCCGCCAAGCCGACGAAAGCGATTCAACCAGCGGACGGGATGCAGAGTTCAGTGGCCGAAAAAACTATGTCGGAAGGCCCCGTTACACAGCCATCGGCACTGTTTCAGGCGGGTTCCGCGTTCGCTAATACCGAGACGGCCCATGCATTGTAGAGCGTTTCCGCAGTTGGCTCTCCGGGGCGGCCTCACTGGCGCATCGACAGCTTGGGACAGGTGCAAAGGTCATTCGGCGACGGAGCCTGGCAACCCGTACTTGCCAATGCGGGAGCGAGGATGCGGGTGGTTGCTGTCTTCGAATCGAGGTCTGGGTTGGCGGCGAAACTGCCCGGTTTTATCACTCTTCAGACAATGGCAATACATGGAGCGCCGTGACACTGCCAATGAAGAACGGGAGGGAACCCAACATCGTCCACATACGCTTCCAGTCGCCGCAGACAGGAACGGTTGAAGGAGCCGATGGAACATCCTGGACTACGGCTGATGGCGGAGTTACTTGGAACTGACGGCGAAGTTACTCTCCACCTGATTTCGATTGCATACTTGCTGCTTGTCAATGCGATGGATGCAGGCTACCTCTCGTCGCTTGTCACTTCATACTCCACATGAAATGGCTTGAGGGGCCTGTTGAGCGGCAAGCGATCCTGCGCAATGACCTGGTTGGCTTGTGCAAGGCGTTCGGAGGGCAACGGATGGGTGCGGAAGTATCCGGTGAGGCCCTGAATGGCAAGCTGGCTGAGTTCACTCGTGGGTGTCTCAGCGTGGATCACGTATTCGTTCCTCAATTTGGTCCAACGTTCAAGCATGTTCACCGCTCCTTGCGGGGAGTAGCCGGCTGCGCTGGCGATGCGGATCCCTTCGCGGTCAGCCTCGAACTCTTGATCCTTGCTATAGCCGTCCTGCCATAACGAGATGGGGATCTCGGCGACAGCTGCGACAATGTCCAGATTGAGTTTGTTGAGTTGAGCTTCAATTTGAACGCGTTCCACGGCGTGATAATGATCGATGTGTTCAATCTCGTGTCCGAGCACAAAGGCAAGTTCATCCTCGCTGGTCATTTGATCCAGAAGCCCCTGGCCAATAAACACGTGGCCGCCGGGCAGTGCAAAGGCATTCACCAAATCCACATTGGGAATGAGGTGGAAGCGGAAAGCGAGCTTGCGTTTGGCATGCGCTGCCACGCGAGCGCCCACGTCATTTACGTACCGCTCCATGGCTGCCAATTCCGCCGTTTCTGCGGGCTCCGTGGAGGCGTACTGTTTCGCAAGCTGGTCCCCGATGCGTGTTTCCTGTTCGTCGGAAATCCGCGTAAGGTGCATGGGTACGCGGGTCAGATCGCGCTGCCAATCCGCGGCTGCATCTACCACCGCGTTCACGCTCACAACATCTTCGCGCTTGCGCTGTTGCGCAAGGTAAAGAGCAACCCCGGCAATCAGGAGAATTGCAACCATCGCAAGGACGCTTTTCATAGCAACCGTCTCACAATTTCACGGTACCTGCCGTAGAGTGTAGAGACCAGGGTCAAGGCAGCGCCAAGCGCGATGAAGGTTATGTAGCGATCGCGCTCGTCGAGTTGCCATGCGTCGCGAAACACGATTTTACCGACACAGAGAAGGAGCAAAAGCAAGCCTGTGATGCGGTAGCTGCGCTGGCTTGCCAATAGTCCCAGCACGATTACTATCACTCCCTCAATACCCCATGAAAGTGTCACCATTCCCGGGTTCATTTTTACGACGATCATGAAGCTGATGAGGATAATGGGGGCAAAGAAGAGGATCTGTTCTGGATACTTCAGGGCCGTGTAGCGGCTTAGGAACGACAAGTCAGCGCGATCGGCATAGCGTTTGCGGAGACGAAACGCGATCGGCAGAGCGGCAAGCAGGAGTAGAGCGGTGAGAGAAAGTACGACAAAATTGCCACGCCAATCTCCATCGACGAAATAACTGCCGCCAAAGATATTGTGCGCAAGGCCGCGACCAACAATTGCAGCCACGAGCAATGCTGCCTGTTGATGAAAGACTTCCTGATTGAGCAGCAGAGTTGCCGCGAACAACGCAACTGCCAGGATTGCCCAGGCGAAGACTATCCATTCCGCAGGCGTCTGGAAATAGAGGAGCGCGGCTATCGATCCGGTTCCGAAGTAGGCGATGAGGTCTGCGGCCGACCAACGCCCGATGTCGGCCTTGGTTTTGCTGGATTGCAACTGCGCCCAGACGAAGAAATAGATTAGAGCGATGGGCGCGACTGTGTAGATGCGCGGACTGAGCGCTTCGCCGGGAAGCGTTGCGGCAGTGAGATTGACGAAGAAGATGCGCGCGAACCCCGCAGCTAATGCGACATAGGCCTGCAGGCGAATCTGCCTTTGCTGACGCCAGGTTCCAAATTCAAAAAGCAACAGGCCAAAGACCGCTAGACCCACCGCAACGCTGATGGGTTGCAACTCGCTCCATAGCAGCCACGCGGCGAGCGCCGATGCGACCCAGGTATACAGGTGGCGCACTTCGGATTGGCGAAGCGATTTTGGCATGCGAATCCACACTGCCATTGCATAGAGCGCAGCGATCAGGGTCCCTACGGTGAGTAACTGCAAATCGACGCCGTGCCACTTGTCCTGCGTATAGAGATTCAGAGTGACGGCGCGCAAGACAGCAAGCAGCGCGAGCAGATGTGCTTGATAGGGAAGCTCTTCAACATCGAAGATGCGGTCAACGATTGCAAGAGCGAGCGCAAACAGAGCCCAGATAGCCGTCAGCCAGAGTTGAGGAGACTCGTTCCAAGCCAGAGCCGCGAGCAGCGCGGTCGCGCCCCATGTGTGTATCCACGCAGCCGGACGCCTGTAGGACGCTTCCTTCAAAGTGCAGAAGCGCGAGATGGCATAGAGTGCAGCGGCACATGCGAGGAAGGGTAGATAGCGTTCTATGGGACTTTGCGAGTAGATGTTGACGGCGAAGAGTTGGAAGGCCACAAGCGCGATAAGAACGTGTTCCTGATACGAAAACTCCGCTATGCTGGTGCGCCGGCCAATTAGCGCGAGAGTGACCGCGAGTGCGAGCCATGCGCATGCGATACCCATGGGAGGTAATTCAGCCCAAGCCAGCGTGACGAGCGACGCGGTGCCTGCCCACAGCACCACTGTGCGGGGAGCAATCCTTAGATCGTTGACGCTAGAGAGCGCCCAGGCCGTCCCGTAACAAACGGCTGCAAGAAGCGGCAGGGTAATCAGGCGCAATGCGACATGGTGCGGGTAAAGATCGGACAGGTGGCAATTGAAGACCGCTTCACGAACGGTTACAGCAACAAGCAGCGCGCTTGCTTGCACGATGAGGTGCTTGTTGTTTAAGTATCGGGCGGCGACAGCCGCACCCAGCATCAAGAGGGACCAGCCGACGGCTGTCCAGTCTCCGGTGAATAAGCCCCACACGCCAAGGAACGCAGTTGCGCATCCGATGTAGCCTTGAGCTGTAGCAATTGGGCCGTCAAATGTGTCGAATAGGCTCGTCCACTTTTCGCGGATAAAGAGGGAATTCAGGTAGAAAAAGATACTGCAGGTCAGCAGCAGAATACCGTCCTGAAGGAGCAGCGCTTCAGAGTTCTGGCGAAACTCAACGATGTGCTGCGACTCGTAGAGGATCAGCAGACCGGTCAACAATCCTGCGAGCAATCCGAGGCGCCGGAAGACGACTTCCAGTTGGGCGATTCCGGCGATCAACAGGATTTCGGCCGCGATCATCCAGAACAGTGCAATGTTGTTGCCGCTGAACTTGAACGGCACAGAAGCGAACATCAGGATGGTGCCCATCACGGTAAGGAGGATGAATGCAGGCCGGCGGCGCCGTGTTCTCGGTAGCTGACCGCAGAAGAACTCGGCGGCGCCGATTGCGAGAATTCCATAGAAGGCGAGTTCGGGGCGGGTTGATTGGAATTTCATTACCAAGCCCAGCAGCATGGTGTTGAGCAATGCTGCAATGGTCGAGATGGTTTCGTCCCGCGGAATTTGAATGGTGCGCGCGATATAGGAGGTGCGGAAGATTGCCCAGTAGAGGATGAGGATGATGGCGCTGGGCCAGAACTGCGGAAACGGATGGCCCGCCACTCCGTCGGGATAGAGCCTATAGAGCCAATAAAAGTGATTGCCGAAACTGGCCAGAATGCCGAAGACCTCAAGCTCGTACCAGCGCATGCGTAGTGCGATGGCAACAATTCCGATAGCCAGAATCACTCCCGCGCTAAGAGCGTATACGCTGTCCTGACTAATGGCGACGGTCGAGAATGCGAGCAGGAATGCAAGCCCTGTAACTAATTGCGACTTATAGCGCAAGGTATGCGCTACCATCGCGACCGCAACCACGAGCATGAGCACACAATTGAGCATGCTGGAACTCATGATCGCCATTTGCGGAACGTGATACATGGCATAAGTTGTGAAGAACAGGAGGGCCCAGCCGCCGCCGATTCCGGTTCGGCCGACCAGGTGGTAGCGCTCTTTTCCTTCGAGTCGAATGCCTCCGCCGAGCAGAACGCCTGCTGCTGCGTAGATCAACGCGACTCGCGCTCCAGGGCCCATGGAAATGAGCGCCACGCGACCCAGCAACGCGAAGCCCAGGACCAGCAGTATGATGCCGAGCTTGGCGAACAAGTTCATACCCAGAACTTCTTCGAGGGGAAGAGTAGCTCGCAACCGCTCGGCGAAGCTCTTGCGTGGCGGCTCTTCTTGAAGCGCCGCGAAGCGGGTTGGCGTTGGTTGCACAGGCGGGCTAGGAGGTTGCGGTGCACTGGGTTGTGGATTTGGAACAGCCGGAAGCGGTTGCACAGCCGCAGCAGGGCGCGCTTCGGCCTTGGTCGCAGTCACGGGCTGTGAGGTTGGCACCACGGGGACATTGCTTGCGGGCTCTGTCCGGGGAGGCTGTGGACTGACGACCGTGTCGATGCTTCCTGACCACGGAGTTGGAGTGGGCGGCTTGAGAGGAACCTGCGTCTCGGGGACGGCGGCCGACGGCGGAGCCTGCGAGGGACTGAATGGAGGCAGAGGGACGATAGTTGCCCGAGTGGGGTGCTCGATTGGGGCGGCAGTTTGTGCTGGCGTCTGCATCGGTGCCTGGGCCGGATTGACTTTGTGGGTTGCGGCGGTTGGTGCGGGCGAAGGGGCTGGGGCAGGCTGGCCTACCCGCTGTGCGATGTCCTCGAGCTCGCGACGAAGCTTGGCAATCTCTCCGGTCAGATCAGAGATTTTGTCGCGATATTCATAGGAGTTTTCATCCAGGATCCTTCGAGTATTCGCGGATCGAACCAAAGCGACGATTGCAACAATAGGGATCCCGAGGAGGAATCCGCCAATCAAAACAACAATGATTTCCATATCTCAATACCCTCGACTCACAGAGATCGATGCCTGATGGAAGAACGGGCTGAGCAAGTTATCTTGCAATTATTTTGCAAAGAAACGGCTGCAAAACGTTCTGGTAGAGAACGAGATCCTGATTGTGAGTCAGTGAGTGGGCAGTATATCCCAACAGGAGGCAAGCGACGCTCTTCAGGGCTCGGGCTCAGCCATGGAGACGCCGGCA
>Ga0302320_10022344_pt1 | contig 12502 bp, 12 predicted proteins | sample Bog_T0_3_FD_202130 | JGI IMG/M metagenome (GOLD analysis project Ga0302320, IMG submission 202130) | Peat permafrost microbial communities from Stordalen Mire near Abisko, Sweden - Bog_T0_3 | ecosystem: Environmental > Terrestrial > Soil > Wetlands > Peat | place: Sweden: Abisko, Stordalen Mire...
GACTTCAAAGCTTGCGGAGATACTCGCTCCTTAAGGAATTCGCGACAGTTTTGTGTCAGGGCACGACTTCAGTCGTGCCGCAAATGCCACAAAATAAAGGCCGGGCTTTAGCCCCTGCGGGAGCGTTTCTCTTCCGAATCTGCACGTGAACCCACCCAACGCCGCTCGGCGGAGCAAGATTGATCTCCATTTTGATGCAAACATCCGTGGCCGGGTGCCCCATCCTCCGCTTCTTTCCGCGGAGGGTTGGGGGGCGACAAATCTCAACCGCAGGTCCCCATCCCCGCCACCCCAGCGAACGATTTTGCTCGCTGGGGTGGTCGTTCACTTCTTCACTGCTTCACTTCTTCACTTCTTCACTGCTCCACTTCTTCACTCGTCCCCATCCTCCCACTCTCCTTTCCATTCACCGTTCTCTTCGAGATCCGCCATCAACAACTGGGCGTAGCTCAGCCCGTCCCGCTTCCGCGCCGGCTCAGGCTTCATGCCATCCGCAAGGTCGACCAGAGCCTTGGTGCTGGCCACGTCCCCCTTGAGCGCCTTGTTCAACAACGCTTCCGCGAGCTCGTCTGACTTTCGGCCCACCTTCTTGTCTGCCGCCCGCCGCAGCCGCTCTGCCCCGCTCGTTCGCGCCGTTCTCCCGGCCCCTGCATTGCGCTTCCTCGTTTTGGTTGTACTGCCTCGTGTTCCGCTCGCATCGTCAATCTCCAACGTCTGCACTGTCTCGCTCATCTCGCCGCCTTTTCCGGCCACGCTCCACGGACCATCGCGCCCGCAGAAAAGGAGCATTCAGAATTGCGGATTAAGGTTGCCGGTATCTTGTTCTCCCCCCTGCGCACGCGCGCCGCGGAGACGGCCTGATGAATTCTGGAAGGCTCGCTCCAGCCCTCCCCGACTATCAATTGGTTTGATCTTTTCCAAGCCTACCCCAAACCAACCTAATTCTCTGCAAACACCCCGCTAACCTGCTGACTCGCTGACTTGCCAACCCGCCGACTCCTCCAGCTCCCTGTTCCCTATTCCCTGCCTTTTCACCTCAACCGAATCCCCTCTTTCCGCAGCGCCGCCTTCACCGCCTTCTGCATCAACGTCTTCGTGAAGGTCGTACCCTTCGGCGGCATCCCGCCCTCCGGAATTCTGCCGGCGTCCAGGTCCGATTCCCGCTTCAGCCAATACTCACGCCACCACTTCCCCAACCGCCGCCTCTGCTGCCCCTCCCAGCGTTTCTTCTTGGCTTCCAGCCTTCGATCCTTCGCCCGCTGCAGCTTGCGTTCCCGCGCCTCAACCCACCTCTGCGCCCGCGCAGCCTCAATCGCCGCGGCCATCCCTTCCAGCGTGCCTTCCTTCGGCGTCAAGCCATACACCAGTTCGCAACCCAGCGCCTCGGCAGCCCGCCGCAGCGTGTTCAGCTCGATTACCCCGCGCCCCTCCGCAACCTCCACCCGGTACAGGGCGCTGCGCACCACACCCATCCGTCCCGCCGCCTCCGCCGCCGGAACTCCCACTGCGCGCCGCACCGCCCGCAGCCATCCCTGCTGTTTCATTGCCGCCCGCCGCGCCACCTTGAACGCCATCGCCGCCTCATCCAGCTCGCGCAACCGATCCACCCGTTCCCGCCGCCCCTTCGTTTCCATCTCCGTCCCTCTTTTCTGGCTAGAAAACAGCGCAAAAAGAGCCGCAAGAACGCGCAAAATACGCGAACTTGCGGCCAAAATTGCCTCGCAGCCACACTCAATCCACCGGATCTACCCAGATTGTTGCAGAAAACCCTCCAATTCTATGCAGACGCTTTTTGGCTCATATTTTGCCCGCCCCGCTGCCCCCTTCACCCCTTCACTCCTTCACTCCTTCACTCCCAACAAAAAGCCCTGCCAATCGGCAGGGCTTTTTGTTGAAGAGGAGGATGCCGGCGGCTTTTTCGTCGCTGACACTTGAGTCAGGGATGGAGGCCGCCGCGGGCTAGCATCTGGAAGAATTGGCCTTGGGTGCGCTGGTCGATGGCTTCGGCTACGAGCCGGCCGTCGCGGTTGAAGACGAAGGACCGGGGAATGCCTTCGACGTGGAAGAGCTTGTGGACTTTGCCGTCTGAATCGAAGAGGACGGGCGGGTGATAGCCCATCTTGCCGATGAAGGGATCGACCTTCACGGGATCTTCGTCGGTGATGGAGAGGATGACCAGGCCTTGGGACTGGAAGTGGGTGTAGATCACATCGAGGTCAGGCATTTCAAGGCGGCAGGGCGGGCACCATGTGGCCCAGAAATTGACCATGACGATCTTGCCTCGGAGTTCAGAGAGAGTGACCTTCTTGCCGTGGATGTCGCGGAGGGTGAAGTCGGCCTTGGCTACATCTTCATCGTTGGAGATGAGCACTTGCTTGGCTTTGGCGAAGAGCGGATCGTCGAGGGTTGCGGTGACGTTCTCATAGCGCACGAGACTGGCAAGGTCCAAATAGGGAGGCGGGGGGACATCGCCTTTTGCCGGCATGGGCGACTCTTTGAGCGCCTGGGCCAGGGTGTCGGCGACAGCCTGTTTGGTGTCCATGCCTTGGTCGCCTTCGGTGACGAGGTTGGCGAGGGCATCGGCGAGCTTGAGTTTGTCCTGGCCGGCAGGCAGTGCCCGAATTTGTTGTGCGAGCTTGACGGTTGCTGCCGGACGCTGCGTGGTGTTGAGAGAGCGGAGTGTGCCCATCTGCTTGGTGATGGCCGCCTCAGTGGACTCGGCGTGGAGCAAAGGCGCGGCAAGAAGGCAGACAGCGACGGCAAGCAGAGTGCGATGCGAGAAGGTCATGGATTCCCTTTGAAGACCGGGATTGAACGTTGGAGGCGTTAAGGCGATTATATGCCTCGATGGGATGGACTGATGTGACGAGGGCTGGTTTGGGAAGAGGATCGCTCCGGGGCTGAAGCCCATACCCTATTCCCGCGTTGGATGGCCGAGGGAGTGGAGGCGTTCAGAGACGGCGGTGACGATTTGCGCGTGGACTTCGTCAATGGTGAGGTCGCCCTGGATCAAGACCACACGGGCGGGTTCGCGGGCGGCGATCTCGTGGTACTTCTGCCAGACGCGGGTGAAGAAGGCATCCTGCTCCTGCTCGAAGCGGGTTTCGTTGAGGCCGGTACTGGTTTCAACGTGCTCGTTGCGGCGGCGGGCGCGGGCTAAAGAGAAGTCGAGGCTGGGGAGCAGGAGGAAGGTCAGATCGGGCTGGAGGTTGCCGCAGAGCAGCTTGTGGAGTTCGAGCACCGGGGCGGAACCGAGCTCGCGGCCGCCGCCCTGGTAGGCTTCTGTCGAATCGGTGAAGCGGTCGCAGACCACGATCCTGCCGGCCTCGAGGGCGGGCTGGATGACCTCGGCGATGCCCTGGGCGCGATCAGCGAACATGAGGGCCATCTCGGTCATGGGAGCGAGGCCGATGGAGCGGGAGTCAAGAACGAGGGAGCGGATGCGGTCGCCGGTGACGGTTCCGCCGGGTTGACGCGTGAGGACTATGTTGGAATCCCAGGTCTCAAGATCGAGACCTGGGCCATCCGGGGTTTTCCCCGCTGCTGGCAGGCGCTGTGTGAGCCAGGCGGCGAGACGCTTGATTTGGGTGGTTTTGCCGGAACCGTCGAGACCTTCGAGAGTGATAAAGAGACCGCGCGGCATGGGAGGAGTTTACCACTGCAGGATTCTGAGCAGTTGAGGCGACCGGCGGGAGGAGCCGCGCATATGATCTGGATCACATCCCGGCGTGATTTGGCCGTGGTACAAGAGGATGTTTTTGAATGTGATCCGAGGCAGGCGACTGCACTCCACTGGAGTTGAACGTGAATCTCCGCATCCTCTTGAAGCTGACCGTTTGTGGCATTGTTTTATCGACACTGCCGTTTGCCAGCCGCCTGAACGCACAAAACCTGACCCTGGAAGGGCAAACGGGCGGGTTTCTGACACCCACGGCCTATGTCGTCTACACCGCGAAGGACCATTTCTTTTCGCACCCCGCGGTGGGCTACCACTTTATCAACGCCAACACGGTGATCGGCGACGTACATACCTTGAGCTTTGAGGAGGGGTTTGCGAACCGCGCCGAGGCGGGGTATACGCGCAGCGTGCATTGGACGGGCGACAGTCCGATGTTCAGCAGCTTGTGGCACTACGCGGGGATGAATATCTTCAATGGCAAGGTTGTGGCCATCAAGGATGGGCAGTTTCACGCATGGATGCCGGGGCTGGCGGCGGGCGGCGTGCTGCGGACGGGAGACAAGTTTGTGAGCGGGGCGCTGAGTCAGGAGCTGTTCGGCGTGCTGAAGTCCTATACGAACGGGGACGCTTATGTGGCGGCGACGAAGACATGGCTGAAGCCGCCTGTGCCGTTTCTGGTGAACTTTGGCTGGAAGGCTACCAACGCTTCAATTTATGGGCTGGGCGGGCAGTCGACGCGCTTTGGCGGGAGGATGTTTGGCGGATTGGGGATTCCGCTGCCTGGACCGTTCAAGACGGCGATTGTGCCCTCGGCGGGATTCTCTCAAGAGTCGCCGACGGCCGTGAATCTTGGCGCCATTCTTTATCCGCCAGGTGGCAGGGCTCATTTGCCCACAACGCTGGACTACGCGGTGCGGGTGACGCAGAAGGACCATCCCCACTTCGCTTTCGACATTGGCGTGGGACAGGTGGCGGGAATGATCGGGACGACCGCGGCGCTGACGCCGAACGGGCCGATTTTTATTCCGGTCAACCTGCAGGCGCGGCATGTGGTGGGGGTGGGGTTGAGCATTCGACCGTGAGCGTAGCGGGTGAAGAAGTGAACGTGTGAAGAAATGAAAGAGTGAATTTGGCATCGCCGCAGATCGGAGCTGGGAGCCTTCGTGTTGAATCAAGCTGAGGATGATTCAATGCCGGCGATTTCGATTTCGAGGCCGCCGAAGTCGGGGTGGGTGTTTTCGCGAATGCGGTAGGCGATGTCGATCAGTGAGCCCTGCTTGAGGTCAAGAGACGCGACGCGGGCTGCCATATTCCAGCCGATGGCGCGCATTGAAGCATTCGAGGCGGGCCGAATCGAATGGCCAGTTGCGGAGGCAGAGGCCTGCTGGGTCAGCTCGAGACGGATGTGGCGTTCTTTCATGATGCGGGGCGATGCCTGCAGGCGGACGTTGCGGGCAACGAAGATGGGCTCGGGGTTGCCGTGGCCGAGAGGCTCCAACTTGCGGAGCCAGCCCGCGAGTACGGTTGTGACGCGATCGAGGGGCAGCTGAGCGTGGATGCGGAGGACATGCTCGGGCTCGCGGCTGGCGAGATGCTCGGCGGCGTAGAGGCGCAGGCGGCGCTTTAACTCCGGGAGGGCCTCGGCGGGCATGGCAAAGCCGATGGCGAAGGCGTGACCGCCGAAACGGGTGAAGAGCTCGGCGCAGGATTCGACGGCGTTGAGCAATTGAAAGCCGTCGACGGAGCGGCCGGAGCCGTGGGCGACGCCCTCTTCAACGCTGACGACAATGGCCGGTTTGGCGGTGCGCTCGACAACGCGCGAGGCGAGGATGCCGATGACGCCGCGGTGCCAACCCTGGCCATCGATCACAAGCAGGCGGTCAGAGGATAAGTCGGGATCTGTTGCGAGCAGGGTTTCGATGGCGGCGAGCGCGGAGGCTTCAGTGTCGCGCCGCTCGCGGTTGAGGCGCTCGAGCTTGGCGGCTAGTTCAGCAGCGCGGGCGGCGTCGCGGGTGGTGAAGAGCTCGATGACTTCAGAGGCAATGTCCATGCGTCCGGCTGCGTTGATGCGCGGGGCGAGTCGAAAGGCTACGTCGAAGCCGGTGAGCTGTTTTGCAGCGGGATCGAGCGCTGCGGCGGCAAAGAGCGCGCGCAGGCCGACGCCAACGGGGTTGCGCAGTTCGCGAAGGCCGAGAGCGGCGATGACGCGGTTTTCGCCGCGCAGGGGCACGGCATCGGCGATGGTGGCGATGGCGGCGATTTTGAGAAAGCTGGGCAGGGTTTTGTTGCGCGTGCGGGCGGGGTCGCGACGGTGGAGAACGGCTTGCGCAAGCTTCATGGCGATGGCTGCCCCGCAGAGGGATTTCTCGGGATACGGGCAACCGGGCTGGTTGGGATTGAGGATGGCCAGGGCGAAGGGCACGGCATCGTCTGCCTGGGTGAGGTGGTGGTCGGTGACGATGAGGTCGAGGCCGAGGTTGCGGGCGGTTTCGGCTTCAGCGAAGGCCCTCATGCCGGTGTCGACAGTGATGACGAGGCGGACGCCGTCGGCGTATGCAGCTTCAAGCACGGCTGATTGGAGTCCGTAGCCCTCGCGCAGGCGGTGGGGGACGTGAAAGCGGACAATCCCGCCGAGCATTTCAATGGCGGTCTTGAGCAGGACGACGGCCGTGGTTCCGTCGACGTCGTAGTCCCCGTAGAGAAGGACAGATTCGTGAGCGGCGATGGCACGTTCGAGACGCTCAACGGCCGCAGCCATGCCCAACATTTGGAAGGGATCGTGAAGAAGAGTGAGCTCGGGGTTGAGGAAGGCGTACGCCGCGGCCGGAGTGGTGATTTCGCGGGCGATGAGAAGCTCTGCCAGGACCAAAGGCAGATGCGCGGCTTCAGCAAGAGCGGCGGCCTGGTCTGGATGCGGTTCGAGCAGAGACCAGCGCTGGCGTGGAGAAGCATTGGTAGCGGGGGGGGGCTTTTTGGACTCCCATGTCTCAGATGCGAGACCTGGGCCGCCCGTTGAATTGGCTGCGTGGGCCGGATTGTTGGGGGTGGCTGGATTCAAGGGAGAGCTTACTCGTCTTCGTCGTCAACCCCATGCACATCGTCGATAACGATGTCTTGAAAGCTTTCGATGTCTTCAAGCAGGGCCTGATAGCGCTCATACCATTCGGTGGTGGTCTCGTGGAGAAACACCAGTCCCTGATAGACGAAGCCAAGCTGAATGTAGCCGAGATTGCCGGCGTACTTGCGTAGCCATTGCGCTTCGACGAGCTCAGTGGCCTCTTCGTCGGGGAAGTTCATCTCGCCGGCTTCTTCGATGAGCGCTTCCAACTCTTCGTGCTCGAGGGCCATTTCGCTGAAGGTGACGAAGGGCGCGCCAACGTGCTTGGCCATCTCGACGAAGTCTTTCCAAGCGTCGGGGTTGCCTTCTCCTTCCCAAACAATGGAGGGAATGTCCTCGGTGACGTATCCGGGGAGGCGTTGCAAACCGTGACCTTCAATGAAGGCCACCATGTCGTCTTTGAGCGAGAGCAGATTTTCCGTGGTCATAGTCAAGTATCTATTTTCGCAGATGCGGGCGGGTGGGGGTGCGGGATTTGTGGAAAGTGGGAAAACAGTGGACAGTGGACAGTGGTCAGTGAACAGTGGTCAGTGAACAGGGATGCATGGTAGGGCGGGCGGTTTAGTCTGGAAACAGTCGGATCGATCTTCTCGAATGGAGAGAAGCGAATTATGCGGAGGAATACTGCTTGCCAGTTTTTGAGCGCCACGTTTTTGTCTGCCACAATACACGTCCCGCGGATGCGCCACGGCCGTCGTGCACTTCGGATGGAAAGAGTGAATTGCACACGCAGTTACAGCAGCTTGCAAAGGCCGCCGGGCTCGGGGGCAAGGTGCGGATCAACAAGTCAGGCTGCCTTGACCAGTGCGAACATGGTCCGACGGTGGTGGTGTATCCCGATGCGGTTTGGTATGGCAACGTGCAGCCGGGAGATGCGGCGGCGATTGTGGAAGAGCATCTGATCGGGGGGCGGCCGGTGGAGCGGTTGCGCATTGCCGATGGGTGCCTGAATACGAAGAGTTGCCCGCATCGGGGGTGAGCGCGCGGCCGGCCGGGATTTATGAATTGGGTGAGAGCGGATGATGCGCCGCAGAGGTAACTTCCGGTGCGCCTGGTCATAGCTTGACGTGCCAAAGTCCCTGCTAACATGATTCGTATGCAGCGCAGGGCCGGGAAAATCGTGCATATTGTTCCTTCCAATCTGCCCGGGCATTGCGGAGTAGGGGATTATGCGTTTCATTTGGCATGCGAGTTACGCGACGCCTGGAATATTGAAGCCAGCCTTCTCGTCATTTCCGAGGAGTATCCGGAGTTCAAGGCGTTTCGGGAGTTTGCCGCGTACCCGGCTCGCGGAGACGATGCGGAGGGGATCAAGGACGCCATATTGTGCGCCTCAGGTGCAGAAAGCGGCGAGCCATGTAAAGTGCTGCTGCATGCAAGCGGGTATTCGTATGACCGGGGCGGCGCTCCTGAAGCGCTGACCGAGGGGCTGGCCAGGGCTAAAGCTGCCGCGCCGGGGCTGGTGCTGGCAACCATGTTTCATGAGCTGTACGAGTCGATCCCGGTTTACCGCAGGTCGTATTGGACGACTGGCGCCAGGCAACGCCGCGTGGTCGCGGCCACAATGGGAATGATCGACATTGGGTTTACCAACTGCGCAGCGCACCGGGATGCCGTACGGCGGTGGAACAAGTCCGGGCGGGAGATCACGGCGCTTCCGGTTTTCTCAAACCTCGGCGAGTCCGAGGAGTTTCTCCCATTCGAGGCAAGACAACCGAGGATGATGGTATTGGGACAGCCTCGCTCACGCCGCAATGCATACGGACGCTTCGAGGCTGGGTTGGCGCGTGCGGTGAAGATGCTCGGAGTGGAACAGGTTTACGACGTGGGATCGCCGGTGGAGGGCTGCGCGAAAAAGATTGCCGGCTGCCCGGTGACAGAGCTTGGCTGGCAGCCGCCCGAGGAGATCGGTCGTCTGCTTTCGCAGTCGAGGTTTGGATTTGTCGCCTACACGCAGGAGGGACAGGCGAAATCCGGGATCATGGCGGCGATTTGCGCTCACGGGGCTGTTCCGGTTCTGGCGGGTAAGAGATCGGCCAATTCGGACGGGCTGATTCTGGGCATGAATTGCTGGTCTTCAGAGGCAGGTGGCCCGTTGCCACTCGATCAGGCGGAGCGAATTGGCCTGGGAGCGCATGCGTGGTACGGGGGACACACACGGAAAAAGCATGGCGAGTGGGTGGCGAGTGCGCTGGGGTTCACTGAGCCGATTCCTGCGCCTTTGAACGGGCCATGAAAGTGAGGCCTCTCGACCCGGAAGTTGTACATTCAAATGCTCGTTGTTGAAAGTATTCTGGAAATAGAACACGCTGACTTTGCCGTCTAAGTCCGCGGCCAGGAGGGCGCCATCTCAGTACGGATGCGGTTGGGCGATCTGATGATTCGCGCGAAGCTTGTCACGGAAGAGGACGTGGCCTGCGCGGTGGCGCGCATTGCGGTGCACGGCGGACGCCTGGGCGACAACCTCGTTGCGATGGGGGTTCTGGATCAGAAGACGCTCGAAGCATTCATCCATCGCATCCCGACCGAACCGGCGAGCATAGCGGCAACCGGGATCGATGAGACTCAACTGCTGAGCCTGCTGATGAAGTTGATCTACAACTTGAGGCTGACGACAAATCGCGAGTTTGTCGAAGCAATCAAGCTGCCTTACCACGTGGTGCTGGACCTTGTGCAGATGGCGGTGGATCGCGCATTGCTGCGCACGCTGGGATCGCGCAACTCCGACAGCATGATGGACATGAGTTACACGCTGACGGACGAGGGGCGGCGGTGGACGATCGATGCTCTGCAGCGATTGAGGTATGTGGGTCCGGCGCCAGTGACGATCGATGAGTTCACAGACCAGGTGAACCTGCAGAAGCTGACCAACGAACTGGTGACGTTCGAACGGATTCGCGCCTCGCTTGGGGACCTGGTATTCGACGACAGCATTGTTGAACAATGCGGTCCGGCGTTGAACTCAGGGCGTGCGATGCTGCTCTACGGGCCGCCGGGGAACGGAAAATCTTCCGTCGCATTTCGCCTGGCCAACGTCTTCAACGATGTAATCTACGTGCCTTATGCAGTGTCGATCGAGGGCCAGATCATCCGCGTGCATGACCCCAGCTTTCACAAGCCGCTGAAGACTGAGCCGGCGGCGGGCCCCGAGGTGACGACCTCTTTTCTGAGGCAACAGGAGTTTGACGGGCGCTGGGTGCCCTGCCGCAGACCGTTCATCATGGCCGGCGGTGAACTGACACTGGAGATGCTCGACCTGCGCTATGACACCAATGGCCACTTCTACGAGGCGCCTCTGCATGTGAAGGCGTTGGGCGGGTGCTTCATCATCGACGATTTCGGGCGTCAACTGGTTCGTCCAACCGACCTGCTGAACCGCTGGATTGTGCCCCTGGAGAGCCGGGTGGACTATCTGAAATTGCATACCGGAAAGACGTTCAGCGTGCCGTTTGAAGAGCTGATCATTTTTTCAACGAACCTTGAGCCGGAAGACCTGATGGATACAGCATTTCTGCGCAGGCTTCCGTACAAGATCGAGATCGGCGCGCCGACTGTGGAGCTTTATCGGCAGATCTTCGAGAAAGAGTGCGCCCGGCAAGGGATCGAGATGCTCGATCACGTATTCGACTTGATCGTTCACCAGATCGTGGACGAAAAGGAGTTGGAACTGGCGGCTTACCATCCGCGGTTCATTGTGGACCAGGTGGTGGCTACGTGCCGGTTCATGAAGATCAAGCCTCACTTTGAGCCGCGGTTTATTGAATATGCGATCAACAATCTGCGGGTGAAGCGAGGGGTCGGCTCGAAGCCGGGCAAGCATACATCGGCCTACGTGAGTTAAGGGAAAGTCCAAGGCGATAGGGCGCGGCTAAAGCCGCGCCCTATCCGATCAAGTGCGTCGAAAACGGGTTTGGACCGGCGATCAGGACGACTTGGTGACGATGGTATGGGAGATGGCGATCTGGGTTTTTCCGCCGCTCTCAGACGAGTTGGAGGTGATGGTCACGGTGACCTGTTCCGTGTCGCCCTTCTTCACGGTGAGAATCGCGCTGGGGCCGAAATCCATGGATGTGGCGTCGCTGCCCAACTTGCTCTTGTAGAAGCTCTCGACCTGCTCTTTGGAGTCGGAGGTGGTGAAGATGGCTGTCACGGAGGACCCGGTGGGCATGGTCATCTTCATGCCGCCTTTGGCAACTGTGGCGCCGGGGTAAATGTCCACGCCCAAGTCGGCGGCGGTGTATGTTTCGTCAGAGTTGGCGGTAATGGAGCCGCCGGGCGTATTGATCTGGACCTGGCCGTTGGAGCCCGAGCCGGAGACATGGACGGCATGGGCGATACGCCAAATCCAGAAGCCGACGGCTCCCGCACCCAGAACACCCAGGCCAATGAAGATGAGAACGACGATCAGTATGATCTTGACGACGCTGGAGCCCGACTTGGCCGGGGGGGGCGGGGCTGGTTGGGCAGCGACGACTACGGGGGTATACGCCGCGGCTGGGGCAATGGGGATAGCGGCAGCGACCGGTGCGCCGCAAGCCAGGCAGGTTTGGTTGTCGGACGATACTTCAGCACCACACTTTGCGCAAATGCTAGCCACGGTAATCTCCTTGTTGACGGTTTTTAGATGGGGAAAACCAACAGCATTCCCAGCAACGTCAATATACCTCAATACGGTGCGGCTAACTCCGTTTTTTTTGTTCAATTTCGCTGCGAAGGCCCGCGGAGACGAGAATGGGTAGTTTTTGGTGGAAAGTGTGGGTGTTCAAAGGCTCCGGGGGCGGATTTCGGCATGGATTGGGCACACGGTGTACAGAGCAAGGTGGGATGAGTTATTCTGGGGCTTAGCTCATGATCTTTTCACGCGATTACATCGGGTATCTGGCCCGCCGTACGGTCAAGCACCTCATCGACGCCAAACTCATCACCACCAGTGATTTGAAGGTGGTGGAAGCGCGCGTTGCCGCGGGACTGATCGAAGAACTTTCGCTCGAAGACCGCATCAACGATGAGGTGCGGGTGATTCTCGAAGCCTATTCAGAAGAGATGCGCAAATCTGGCGCGCAATATGCGGAGATGTTCAAGAAGGTGAAGACCGAGCTGGCGAAGAAGTACAAGGCGGTTCTATGAGGATCAACCGCGACAAGCTGAACAAACTGGCGCACACGGTGGCCGACACCCTGGCGGAGATCGACGAGGTAGGTTTTCTGGAGGATCGGAATACGATTCGCCAGGAGGCTCGCAAAGCGCTGGAGGGCCTGCTGGGCGAGGAAGCGCGGATTGACACGGCCGCGCGGCTCAAGATTGCCAATCAGCGGAAGATCATCCAAGAAGGCTCGCAGGAGTGGGAGATACTTTACCGCAAGTATTACAACGACGAAGTGCGGAAGCTGGGGATCTAGAGCGCCTTTTCTGGCGCTGGTTGATGTTCCGGGGCTTTGGCTTCGATATGGATTTTTGATAAAGTAGATGAGCAGCCGGAGGCGGCTGCCCTGCAAGCGTGGCGCTATCGTCTAGGGGTTAGGACGTGAGATTCTCAATCTTAAAACCCGGGTTCGATTCCCGGTAGCGCTACCAAAACACCTTCCGAAGAAGTCCAATACAGTCCAGGAAAAATATTAAGTCATTTATTTTCAACGTACTTGTTCCGACAAGGTCCGAGTGCGTTTATTGACAGCCGGGGGCATCTGGGGGCAACATTGGGGGCA
>Ga0302320_10022345_pt1 | contig 12502 bp, 8 predicted proteins | sample Bog_T0_3_FD_202130 | JGI IMG/M metagenome (GOLD analysis project Ga0302320, IMG submission 202130) | Peat permafrost microbial communities from Stordalen Mire near Abisko, Sweden - Bog_T0_3 | ecosystem: Environmental > Terrestrial > Soil > Wetlands > Peat | place: Sweden: Abisko, Stordalen Mire...
TGCCCCATGAGCGCCACGCATGCCCGCGCCCCATCCGCTCCGGCGGAGGCAGGGTGACATGACGCCCATCGCCGAGGGGAACCCCGGCCGAGGCAAACATCCCTTCCGACAATCCCATCCCACGCCGCGCGATAGGTCGGCCTTCTGGTCAGAGCACGAGACCCGCGCGTAGAGGACCGTCTTCCCGGCAGCCGCCGTTCCGGCCAGTTCCCCGTAGCGCCGGTGTCCTCCCGCGGTGCGCAGCGTCGGCTTCAGCTTTCCAGACCGTTCCCATCGGCGCAGCGTCACCACTGCGACACCAAGACTCCGCGCCATCTCGCCAATCGGCACCAAACCAATCATCGGACCCTCCCGCAACAGAAGGATCCAGTCTCACATCCTGTCCAGATGATCAGGTATGATCACGGATGCCGTTGCTGTTGTCAGCCCCGAAAGCTCCCGGCACCGTAATCGGGCCGCTGCGACTTCCGTCGGCCTTCCGGGCAGTCCCTACAGGCGATCGTCGCAACTCCCGCCTGTTCGCGGTCGGCTGTCACTTCCAGCACGTCGGTCTGCCAGCCGCGGTTCCGGTCACCTTCGGTGTCCGGGCGGCTCACCACGCCGATGTGGCCGGCATAACCGGCGGGGAGTCCAAGCACGGCCGCTTCCTCCCCTGCCTTGGCAACAATGACATGGAACCGGATGGGACGAAGGATTGCCTTATTCTGTCCTTTCCGTGCCGCCTGGTCGGCTAGCGGCCGAATGTCCGGTCGAAGCAGACGGCCATCCCGTCCCCGGTCAGGCCGCCCGCGTAGCCAGCCTCATCGCCATCCCCCTCGGCGAGCATCGGCCGCGCCGCCGGGTACGGTGACCGAACCCAGATCCTGTGCTTCCGGGACAGCTCCTCAAGGCCGGCGAGGAACGCCGCCATCCTTCCCTGGAATGAGGTGTCCTTCCAGGGAAGGTCCGGCCAGAGCGCCTGCGCGAGCTTCGCAACCGTGCGGATCCTTTCTTCCCGGACGGGGCGGACCGCGGTCAGGTCAGCTTCGCTGATGCGCCGCACCGCCAGGTGCTGAGGCCCGAACGGCGCACCGAGATCGCGGGCCGTCACGCGGCCGCGGGCGTCGACAAAGCCGCCGTCCGGAAGCATGACCGCAGCATGCCGCCAGGTCCCCGGAACGCCATCATCCCCGCAGCACTCATCGCTCCACAGCCCGAACATCGGCAGGCCCGTGCCGCGGTGCAGCGCGATGGCAAGTTCGTAGCACTGGCCGTCCAGGCACATGGCGGCCAGGATGCCGTGCAGGATTTCCCTGCTTTCCCGGTCGATGCCTTCCAAGGCGAATGGCCGCCGCGGCGTTTCTGCCATGCTGGCCGGCTCCCGTTCTGTCACTGGAGGCGCGCCGCGGGGGCCGCCGGCAAGGCAACCGCCGCCGACCGCATGGTCATCACGACAACAAGGAAATCCACACAGCCATGCATGCCCTGACTCCGCCCGCTTCCGCGGTGGCAATCATAGCCCGCGCGCAAGCATTCTGCCATCCGAAACGGCTTCCGTCCGGGCAACCCGGCACTGGAGAACGCCATCCGGCGCCGTCACACCGACCCCATCACGCCGCCCCATCACGCCGGCCATCGCCGTCCCAACCGATCACCGGGCCGGTTGGGGCTGCCCGAAGCCATGCCGGCGTTTTCGGCCGCGCGCGCCTCCGGATCGCACGGCGGCGGACACGGGACGCGTAGGCGCCATGGTGACATGCCTCACATCCCCTAAAGTGGATGTGCTTCCCCAGCTTGCGCTGTTTTGGATTCCAAGTGGTCTTGCCTCCCGCAGTAGCTTTCGCACCTGCGGTGTTCCCTCAAGCCCTGGGGTCACCAGAGGCTTTACGCTTCACCGAAACCTCTGAAGCGGCAATGTTCATGGCCGACTGTGGACCTCGCTTTCATCCCAAGAAATCCCCTAAAGGGGCAAATTCCGGGATAGGAATTCACGCTTGCATCGCTAACCGGCGCATGATCACATGGGCCGCCCAACCGGAAGCGGACATGTCCACACCATCCAAAGGCCCCGCTGCGGACCGCTGCGTCCTCGAGCACCGCATGTTCACGGTGCTCAGCGCGCCGCTGTTCCGCCGCGCCGAGGCTGACGGGGCGCCGGTGATGGCCATTCTGCTCGGCGAACGCGAGGCGGTGGTGCCGCTGGCCTCGCTGAAGGCCGAGTTCGATATCGCCGACGACTCGCCTGACGGCAAGATGCTGGCGATGATAGCCGGAGCGCTCGACTTCGTGAACGGCATCCGGCCGGGCGACCCGCTTCCCGCCGAGGTGCTCAGCGGCGATGCCAGCTGGGAGCCGGGGCAGTCGCATCTGGAGACCGCCTGCGGCAAGCTCCGCCAAAATCTTGTCGGGTGGATGCTGGGGCAGGAAATCGCCGACGGGAGAGTGCCTGCCGGGGCCATCCCTCCAGGGATTGGGCCTACCGCGGCGCGCCTTCAGGAGCCGGCGTTCGGGGCATGGCTTGCAGCCGCGCAGGACGCGCCGGCCGGGGCGGAAGCCAAACCGCCGGCCACGCACCAGCAGGTTCAGGCGGCGCTGGTGCTTGCAGCCAGCGTGCTTGGCGCAGGCTGCAAGGCTGAGGTTGAGGGAATGATGGCCGACCTGGCCGGTGAGCTCGCGTTCATCGAGGCGCTGCGCGACCGGCTGCTGCGCCGTGTGCAGCACATGGCCGCCAAGATCGACTGGCTGGCGCGCTTCTCCCGTCCCACCGGAGCACAGATGGATACGCTGACCCAGGTGAAGCGGCTTTCCGAAGAGGGGCTGCGCCAGATCGGCGCGCGCTTCGACGAAGTGGACGCGCGCGCTGCCGCGGTCATCCCGGCCCTGTTCGATCTCGAGAAGCAGCGGGCCTTCATCCGGTCCAACCGCAACTGGCTGTACCGCAGCCAGCTGGCCTGGGAGCCCCTGCTGGATGACTGGGATGCCGTGCGGGAGGAGTATCCGCGGGATCTGCTCGCCCGCAGCTACAGGTTCCTCGCTCCGCGGTTCATGTCGCTCACCGAGTGGTTCGCCCAGACACAGGCGGCGCTCGACAGGAAACGCAGCCGGCACATGGTCTGGTGATTGGGGATGGGGAGCCGGCCACAGGAGGTTGCTTTGCGCCCACGGCGGCCAGCGATTTAGGCCGTCTAATGCAACGTCTTGGGGTCCCGTCCGGCCGGGTTGATGCCAGTATGGCGTATCCTTCTTTATTGCGAATTTTCCTTTGTAAAAGGATTTCGCCCAAGCGGATGCTTGGCCCGCTGCGGGCGGCCGCCGTTGTCCGGCCGCCCGCAGCGGGCTAATCTCGCGATGCCATGTTGATCGGAGGCTGGATTGCGCATCTTCGGACAGCGTGCGCGCGGGGAGCGCGCAGCCGGCCAGGCACTGCTCCGGGCGGCCATGGGCGATGCGCGCCTGGCCGAGCTTGCGCTCATCGAGGCGAGCCGGGAAGCCTGTGGCCGCCCGCCGGAATTCCGGGCGGTGATGGACAAGCTAACCGCCCTCTCGCATGTGGCCGGAGGCGACATCCGGACCATTGAGGCGGCACTGGCGCGCGCATCCGCCGCCCATGGGCGCTGGCCGGCATTTTCCGCCGTTCTCGGCCATGCCCGCGCCCTGCGCGGCGCCTCCGCCCCGTAGCGCGGGACCGCCAGTCTGCGTCCTGCCAGTGGGTTTGCGGGCGCGGCACCGGATTCTGCCGCCAAGCCATCACGGGTTCCCGCCGTCGCCGCGGGCGCCTCGTCATGCCGACGCCATCGTGGCCCGTAGCATCGCCGCCGTCCGCCGCGAGCTCCGCCCCGTGGGCCATGCCACAAAATCCCCGCCGCTGACATGCGGCCCGGGCCCGTGACGGTGCCTGGTCATCTGGCACGGGGCCGCCATGCCTGCCCTGCTCCCAGCCTGGACAGGCATGGCGGCAACAATCAAGGCATCCGTGCACGGGGGAGCACCCGGGACGCGCACCTGACGTGAAGGCGCCGGCTCACGTCAGGGCATCACCTTTTGCCATGGCCATCCAGGCGCCACCCCGCAACGGCGGCTATCCGCCCCGGACGAGCGCCGGAATCGCCGGATACCGCTTGCCCTTGGGGTCCATGTGGCGGTTCTGCTGCAGCCACAGCTGGCGGTAGATCTGGCAGCGCTCGACCAGCACCAGATGTGGCGCGATGTCCATCACCCTGCCGCCGTCAAGAACCATGATCAGGTCACATTCGGTCAGCGACGACATGCGGTGCGAGACGATGAGCATGGTCCGGCCGAATGCAATGCGCTGCAGGTTGGCATTGACCACGGCCTCGCTCTCCGGATCAAGCGCGCTGGTCGCCTCGTCCAGAATGAGGATTCTCGGATCTGTGATCAGCGCGCGCGCGATCGCGAGCCGCTGCCGCTGGCCGCCGGACAGGTTGGGTGAACCTTCCTCGATCTGGGTCTCGTAACCGTTCGGCATGCGTTCGATGAACTCCTCGGCGCCGGCGAGCTGTGCCGCCCGCACCGCGTCCTCCAGCGTCTGTCCCGGCCGGCCGGCCAGGTTGTTGTCGCGGATCGAGCCGCGGAACAGGAAGTTCTCCTGCAGCACCACGCCGAAACTCTTGCGGAGATGCCGCAGGTTTATCTCGCGCAGATCGCAGCCGTCGAGCGTGATGAGCCCCTCGTACTCGCGGTTAATCCCCTGCAACAGGCGGGTGATTGTGGACTTGCCCGATCCGGACCGGCCGACCAGGCCAAGCATGGTTCCGGCGGGAACGGAGAAGCTGATCCGGCTGATCGCCGGAACTTTGGTCCCCGGATAGGTGAACGTGACGCTGTCGAATCTGACGGCGCCCGAAAAGACCGGCTTGATGCCGCCACCGGCGGCATCGGCTTCGGCCGGCCGGTTGAGCACGGAGGCCGCCTGGCCGATCGACGAGGCGACGTCCTGGTAGTCGTCAATCAGCCTGGCGAGCCCGACCAGCGGCTGGGCGACGCGCATCGACAGCATCATGTAGGCGAACAGGCCGCCGATGCCGTACCCGGTCGTGTCGTTCAGCGCCATGTAGGCCCCGACCATGATGATCCCGGTGGACATGAAGCGCTCAAGCGGCGTCACAAGCGTCTGCGGCCAGTTGGAGATGACGCTCAGCGCGAGGCGCCACTTCCCGGCGTCGGCAATTCGCTGATCCCACAGTGCCTTGCGCTGCGGCTCAAGTGCCAGCGACTTCACCGTCTTGACGCCGAAGATCGTCTCGCCGAGTGTCGCGTTCTTGTTCGTCTCGGCGTGGATCACATGGCCGAAGACGATGGCGATCGGGCGCATGTAGACCATGATTATGAGGCTTATCATGCAGGCGCAGGCCACGACTATCCACGTGAGCGATGCATTCAGCCAGAACAGGAACGGAAGCAGCACGAACAGCGCCATCAGGTCAAGGAACGCGGTCAGCAGTTTCCCGGATATGAAATCGCGGATCTTGTAGACCTGGCTGATGCTGTACATGGTCTCACCCGCCGGGTGGCGCTCGAAGTACTCAAGCGGGAGGCGCAGCAGGCGGTTGAACACGTGAAGCTGAAGCTTGGCGTCGATCCGGGTCCCGACCACGGCCACCACCGAGCGGCGGGCATATCCGAGCAGGGTCTCGTAGACCACGGCAACGGCGAGGACGGCTGACAGCACGGCGAGGGTCGAGTAGCTGTGGTGGGTGATGACCTTGTCGACCACTGTCATGACGAGGAGAGGCGGGAATATGGTCAGGAAGCTCAGGGTGAGGGAGGCGAGCGCGATATCGCGGATGGACTGCCGCTCGCGGAGCACAAGGCCGACCAGCCAGCGCACGCCGAAGGGCGCGTCGGCATCCTCCATGTCCCGGTCGGGACGCAGCAGCACCGCCTGCCCCGACCATACCTGCGCCAGCCGCAGCCCGTCGACGGGCTGCGGCTGGTCGGCTGGCGGGCCGAGCGGATCTTTCAGGAACACAACTTTCTTCGCGGCGTTGACGCCGGTCAGAAGGGCCGCCCCGCCGTCGTCAAGCAGCAGCACGGCCGGTGATGACGGCGGCAGCCGCAGCAGCTGCCGCCAGCTCAGCCGCACCGCGCGGGCCAGCAAGTCCCCGCTTCCCTGTGCCCAGCCCGCCAGCGCCTCGGCCTGCGGCGGCCCGTCCTGCGCACCGCGGAACTGTGCCGGATCGAGAGCGGTCCCGTAGTGCCTGGCGGCCACCACCATGGCCTGCAGGCGGGCCTGGGGCAGCGCCGCCCCGCCAGGCGAAGGCGCTGCCCGGTCCGGGCGGGCGCCCGTAATCGCGCCGATTCTCAGGCCATGCCCGGCAACCGTTGCGGCAGCCCCATTGCCAGTATCCACAGGCACCCCCCTTCCGGATGCGGTCCCGGCCGGCCGCTGCAGAGTGCCTGCGGGCGGCGCACGCTTCCAGCACGGCGCTGGCGGGAAGGACCGCCCGGATGGCCCATGTGCCATCCGCTTCCGGGGCGGAACATCGCTCAGCGCTTCCCGCAAAGCAACCAGTCCGTGGGGGCCGGCGCCACGGTTAGCGGGACGCGGTGCGGGAGGGGACGCGCCGCCCGGCGCCCCGCCGGTCCCGCACCGCGTGTGGCGGCCATGTTCGGATTAGCGGAAGTTTAACGGATGATTACTTTGCCTCGCCGATGCGGCAGTGGGATAAAATCGCAAGCCCAATGCGCATTGCCAGGCTCCGGACCGCCGCGGTGCCTGGCAATGCGCACGGGTTTGCAGGGCATGGTGAACAACGAGCAGTTATCATGACAAAGGCATAATCATGTATCTCCCGCCGTATTCCATGCTTAAGGCATGTATGGTTGTTGACCGTGCCACCGGCGAGGTGAGACTGCCAATCGCTCTTTTCGAGAAATTGCTTGCTGAACTGATGCGACCAAGTTTCGACCCGGACTGGTACCGCGGGGCCTATCCCGATGTCGCTGATGGAATAGAGGCCAAAGTTGTTTCAAGCGAGCTTGACCACTTCGTCAAGTCGGGCTATCTGGAAGGCCGATTCCCGGGCATCGAGGACGTTGACGAGGCATGGTATCTGAGGACCTACCCCGATGTCGCGCGGGCGGTGGCTTCCGGGGTCATCGCCAGCGCACATGTGCACTACCATAACAATGGTTACCAGGAAGGCCGTGCGCCAAACCCCACAGCGGCCGCCGAGCTGGCGGCGTGGCACCGCGCCCTGTCCGGCCCCGGCGCCACGGCTGGCGAGGCGTCCGGACCGCGGCAGCAAGTCCGGGCGGCGGAATAGGCCGGTTCCCGGACGCCCGTTTGCCCGGCTCCCCGGCGGGGAGCGCGTGCCCGACATGGCGCCCAGCCCCGCAGGCGTTGGCTGCCACGCTGCATGCGGCTGCGCGGCGCATCGCTTTGCCCCGGGCTAGGCGCAATCCAGCCGCGCGCGGGGACGCCCAGGCCGCCGCTGCCGGAAAACCGCAGGATGCACCGCGCGGCAGGGCGGCCGCACAGGGGCACGCCCCGCAACCCGGCGTATCCGGGGAGCAGGTGTTTTTCACCATCGTAGCCTGGAATTACATTTCCTACGCAGCCGCGCTGATGGAATCCGTGGCGGCCAGCCATCCGGATTCGGAACGCTATGTCGTGGTCTGTGACGTGCCGTCAGCCGACCCCGGCATCGCGCTGGACGCGGCGGTGCTGTTTGCCGCCGACGTCGGCATTCCTGACGTGCTGTCAATGGCTTTCGCCTACAGCGTGATGGAGTTCTCGACGGCGGTAAAGCCTTACACTTTCATGTATCTGCTCGACAGGCATCCGCGCGCAGGCGTTGTGTACCTGGATCCTGACATTCTTGTCTCAAGGCCGCTGCAGCACGTCTTTGATGCCCTGGCCGATGGCGCCGAAATCGTCGTCACGCCGCACATGACGCGCCCGCTCCAGGACGGGCGCCAGCCAGATGACCTCGCGATCATGAAGTCCGGCATATACAATCTTGGCTTCTTGGGCGCACGGAGGGACACCGAGTCGCTGCTTTTCCTGCGCTGGTGGGCCGACCGCTGCCACCGCGACGCCATAGTGGACCTGGCTGACCACAAGTTCACCGATCAGCGGTGGGTCGACCTGGTGCCGGCCTTTGTCGGCGCCACCCGCATCCTGCGCCACCCCGGCTACAACATCGCATACTGGAATATCGCCGGCAGGCGGATTACCAAAGAGAAAGGCGCATACTTCTCGAACGGCGAGCCGGTGCATTTCATCCATTTCTCGGGCGTGGTGCCATCTGACCCGTCGATTCTGTCAAAGCACCAGGACCGTTTCGCCGCCTCGGACCGGCCGGAATTCGCCGCTCTGGTGCGGGGTTACATAGATCTCCTCAATGCGCACGGATGGGCACGGACGAGCCGGGTACCATACGGGTTCCGCTGCTTCTCTGGCGGCCGCAGGATCCATGAGGCCATGCGCCTGAGTTTCCGCCGGCACGAGACTGCGGAGCGCCTCAGCGGGGCCGCAGCCTTCGCTTCCGGCGGCGAGCTTTTCGACCAGCCGGAGCCGTCGCTGGCGGCATCCGGGCCGCCGGCGGTCACGCGGGTCATGCATGAGCTCTGGCACCGGCGGCTTGACCTCCAGGGCGCGTTCAGGATCGCCGACGCCGCGGGCCGCCAGGCTTTTCTGGACTGGTTCGTGCACGGAGGCGGGCGTGAGGCCGGATTTGATGACCAGTCCGTCACCGCCGCCACCGCCACCGCCAGATCGCGGCCGGCGCGGCGGTCCGTCGAACCATGGCCGCCGCAGCGGCGCGAAATCATCGCCGCGTCCAAACAGGAGCTGGAATCCTGGCTTGCATCGCGCGTCCCGCTGCGGATCGTCGGGCTGAATGTCGGCGTCTACATCCCGCGGATGCTCGCTTTGCTTTGGGAATGCCGGAAGGACCTGTCCGCGCACTTCACAATGCAGGACGAAGCTTCAATGGAGGCGTTCCTCCAGTGGTGCCTGACCAGGGGGATAGAGGAGGACAGCGTCGCGATCGGGCTGCTTGGCCCTGCCCTCGGCGCCTTCCTCAGCGGCGATGGCGGCCAGGAACAGGAACCGCCGGCCGCTCCGCAGACCCGGCTCCTGCACCTGATGTCCGGCGCCTACGACGGGCCGTTCGCGAACTTTGTCGGGCATGGCCCTGGCGATGTCCGCGGCGGCCATGCGCTCACGCTGTGGCTGTGCGGCACGATGCGCGAGCGCTATGGATGGCCGCTCGAACTGCTCAACGCGTCTGTCCGGTGGCTCCGTGAGCCGAGCGGAATCTCCGTTGACGGGGTCGATCTGCCCAACGCCATCCATGCCTGCTACCGGCTGCGGCAGGATGTGCAGGCCGCATATGACGTGAGGGACCGGCAGGGTTTCTTCCAGGTCATCGCGTGGTACATCGTCTGGGGCAGCGCGGAGTTCAGGCTCTCGCCGGACCTGCTTCCGGAGGCGTTCCTCGAATGGCTGCTGAGCCCGTGGCACGAGCGCGGGCACCCGGACACGCAGATCATCGACCTCCTGATTCTGCTTGGGCGCTCCGAGGCCCTCTCGGCTTTCCAGGTGCGCACGGCGGATGGCGAAGCCGCGCTGCGCGAATGGATACGGAAAGAGGCCGGAACGGAGCCGGCGCTCGGATCGTGGCTCCGCCATCTCGGCATAATGCCGGAAGCGGGGCATTCTCCGGCGCGGACTCCGAGTGTCTGCCTGACCGGCTTCTGGGGCGCCGCAACCGGCCGCGGCGAGGACATCAGGCTGACGGCCCGTGCCCTGTCGCTGCGCGGAATCGAATTTGTGGTTTTTGACCGGCGCGCCGGAGCGTTCCTCGACGCGCACGGGGCGCCGGCGGATGTCCGCCCGGATGAGATCCTCGTCAACATCGTGCATCTGAACGCGGAGACAGCCCTGTGGGACTACGTGTCGCTGTGGAAGGCAGGACTGGGACGGGCTTACACCGTTGGCTACTGGGCATGGGAGCTGGAGAACATTCCCGAAGACTGGAACTTTGCGTATTCCGTCTGTGATGAGATATGGGCTTCGACGCGGTTCGCCAAGCGCGCCTTTGAATCGAGAGGGAAGCGGCCGGTCCTCCTGATGCCAATGGCGGTTGACCGTCCCGACGGCAAGCTGGCGCCGTCGCCCGAGCGTTTCGGACTGAGCGGCTCCAGCTTCATTTTCTATTACGGCTTTGACTTCCGTTCCTATGCCCGCCGCAAGAACCCGGAAGCCGCCATCGAGGCATTCCTTCTGGCTTTCGGCGGGACGCGGGATGATGTGACGCTGCTTATCAAGACGCTCGGAGCTGACGCCGCGGATCCGGCGTATTTGGAAATCGCGGAACTGTGCGCGCGCGACCGCCGCATCATCCTGACCGACCGCGAATACCGCAGGGCGGATCTGGCCGCGCTTGTCGCGAGCTGCGGATGCTTCGTGTCCTCCCACCGGTCGGAGGGGTTCGGACGCGGCCCGGCGGAGGCCATGCTGCTCGGCCTGCCGGTGATCGCGACCAACTGGTCCGGCAACACCGACTTCACGCGCCCGGACACGGCTTTTGTTGTCGATTACGAGCTGATCGGCGTGGGAGAAGGCGAATATCCTGGTGGAAAGGGGCAGGTCTGGGCCGACGTGTCCGTTCCGGGCCTGGCGGCGGCCATGCGCCAGGTGTTTTCCGACGCTGATCTCCGGGGGCGCATTGCCGATGCCGGGCGCCGCTTCATGGAGGAGAATTACAGCGTTGGCCGCGTCAGCGCCAATTATGCCGCGCGTCTCCGGGATCTGCTCGACGGCTTCAGGGCGGAAGACGGCGAAGCGGCGGACGGTGCCGGGCTGCCGACGGCAATTGCCCTGGCGTCCAGCGACAAGGTGACAGTTGTGCCATGATTGCGCGCCGGAAACCGTAATGCACCTCCACTGTCCGGCACTTCCATATCCCTGGCCCTTTGCGTGAAACCGTCCGTGCGGCTCGCTCGAAGCGATGGTGTCCGGCAATCCCGAGCGCGAACGCCGCATGCCGACGACGGGGACACCTGACGCCATCACGCGGGCGAAAGGCCGAGGCCGCCGCAAACCGGAATGTTTCGCGCGGCGGGCGGCTCTCCATTTTTTGCCAGCGCGGTGTCCGGGCGGAAGCGGCTGTCGTTTCCGGTCCTGCCACACAGGACGCCTGGAAATGACGGCCATTCCGGGGGCCGTGCCCGGCCGGGCCGGATGGTCGGTTTCGCGGCATGGACCGGGCGCGGAAGCTGTCACGGCGACCCGTTACGATGGCGTTGGATGCCACGCCCAGCCATTCGTCCCCGAACCGTCATATGCCAGTGGCACCGGCCGCACCCGGGGTTCAGCCTGAGACCGAAGCGGTCGCCGGCAGGCTGCCTGCGCCGAGCGGCCTGCCGCCACCGGCGCGAAACCTCATTCGAGTCTCAACACCACCAATTTGACCCGAGCCTGGTCGGAAAAGGACGGGAAGACCGCGAACGAGTGTGTCCTGGAGCGTATTGCATCCAGCTCGGCATGGCCAAGCACCGGACTCTCGATGTACTCGCCACGCTCGAAGTACGAACTGATCAGGGCGGCGGTCTTGGGGACCCGGGGAAGGCTGTTTTCGTAAGCCTCCGGCTGCCAGTGCAGATCCTCAATTATATAGAGCCCGCCGGGCGCCACGCGACGCCAGAGGGTCTTGAGCGCAAGCTGCTGATGGAATGACGCATGCGAGGCGTCATCGATAACCACGTCGTAATGAATGGAAGCGCCTGCCAACCGCTCAAGGTCTGCCGCGACACCCATGTCACCGCGGATGAACGTGAACCGCGGATCCGCCATATGCGAAAAATCAGACACGTCAAAGCCGAAAACATGACCTTTCGGGAAATAATCCAGCCACATCCTGACCGATGGCGATGTCACCCTGCGATCGATCGGTCCACCGAGTTCAGGACCGCCCACGGCCAGTCCCAATTCCAAAAAGTTGACCGCACGGGAGCGCATCTCATAAAAAAGCAGATCATACAGGTACGTATAACGGTGCGGCGGCCCCCCGAATTTCGAGCCCTTATCGCTTCCATAACCGTTCGCAAGATCAGTCAAATTCATCGTATTAACCGTCCCGGTTGAGTGACTTGCGCCGTGTGGTGCCAGGCCACGTTTGACGCGATTTCGCTTCCGTGTCTACAGGGGAAACAACAGCATTCGCGGTCGCATTCCGAATGCGCTGCCAGCGGAACGGCATGGCAGTTCAAGGGCATGGCCGACCTCCGGAGCCGTGGGGAACCCCGGCTTTCATGGACATCCACCTTCGCGCCCCGGACACGCTCAGCAACCCGGCTGCCTGGCGCGGGGAAGGCGCGGCTTCACCGCGCCAGTAAATCTGTCTATAGGACTTGAATGGAGTTTAATTTGACAGAGTCGAATTAGCTGGCATGTTTCTTGCTTCGGAAACGCCCGGAAATAGGCGGATCGCGTTACCCCAGCGGGCCGGCGACGGCGCTGTGCGGAATGAGCCATCAGGTGAGCGCATCGACC
>Ga0302320_10022348_pt1 | contig 12501 bp, 8 predicted proteins | sample Bog_T0_3_FD_202130 | JGI IMG/M metagenome (GOLD analysis project Ga0302320, IMG submission 202130) | Peat permafrost microbial communities from Stordalen Mire near Abisko, Sweden - Bog_T0_3 | ecosystem: Environmental > Terrestrial > Soil > Wetlands > Peat | place: Sweden: Abisko, Stordalen Mire...
GCAAACCAGTCAACCTCCGGTGAGCCGAGAGGGCTCCCCCTTTGTACCCAAAACTTGTACGCAAGTCTTTCTCTGAACTCATGCCAACTCTCATACGCAAAATCAGGGATGAGTTCGAGCGGTTGTTTTTTATCGAGCGATCCAGATTCATTGGGCATCGTGGTTCCTCCAATCTTGGATCTGCGAGAGTAATCCCAGCCTCGCTCCCGCCGTCTGTTTGATGGTTAAGGTGCTGGGAATGCAGTGTCCTCCCAAAGGCGTCGTACCCAATCTCTATGCTCATCGCCAGGACGGTGCTTCGTGCCACAGAATGAAAGGAGCCTCGAGCGGTACGAACGCCCCTACGTGCCGCGGAACGAGGCGCGGTGTGTAGTCAGCAACCGGGCGACTTGCCGGAACAGAAGCACTGTAGGTGAAGGCACTTGTCGCGCCGGCCAGGGGTTCGCCTCGACTCATATCCCGTGCCATGGGTTTTCCGTCTTTCTGTGCCTCCGCGTAAAGTTCGACCCTTACGGAATCGGGGTCGACATCATCAAGAAAAACCCGCACGTGAAATACATACTGCTCGCCCTGTTGCTCGACAGTCGCCGGGCCGAATCGCAGCGCTGACCAATGCTTCGACAATTCAGCCTGCCAGGCTACGAGATCTGTTCCCATTGAACCTCGATTCTCGGCGCGCTGGCGAAATGCGGCCGCAGCCGAGATATAGTGTTCTTCGGTATATTGGCGGACTACGCGATTGGTCGAAAAGGCCGGAGTCAAGCGGGCCATACTTTCACGCATCCGGGCAACCCAGCCGCGTGAAATTCCATGCTCGTCGCGGGTATAGAACTCCGGGACAACCTCCTTTTCGAGCACCGCATAGAGACTTTCAGCTTCAGCCGCGTCCCAGGAAGGGTCATCCCCATGTTCGCGCCCGTCTCCGATCGCCCAGCCAACTTCGGGAGAATAAGCCTCCGCCCACCAGCCATCGAGTTCTGAAAGATTCAAGCCCCCGTTCACCAGCACCTTCATGCCGCTTGTGCCGCTAGCTTCCCAGGGACGTCGCGGAGTGTTCACCCAGACGTCCACGCCCTGAACCAGATGCTCCGCCATGAGGACGTCGTAATCGGAGAGGAAGACCACCCGGGATCGAACTTCAGGGCGGCGAATAAACTCAAACCACTGTCGGATCATTTCTTGCCCCTCGACATCCTGGGGATGCGCTTTGCCGGCAAGCACAAGCTGAACGGGGCGCTCTGGATTCGTAAGGATGTTGATAAGCCGCGCCGGATCGTGGAGCAGAAGATTCGGGCGTTTGTATGCGGCAAAGCGGCGGGCAAATCCCAAAGTCAAGGTACGTTCATCGAGTATCTGTGCGGCCTGCGCGAGGTCTTCCGGCGAGGCTCCCCGAGGCGCTAATTGAGAGCCGTAAAGCCTGCGAACGTACGCAACCAGATCCTTGCATGTATCTGTGCGGAGTTGCCAGAGGTCGGAATCGCCGGCGGCACGAATGTCTTTTTCTTTGTCGGCCAGTGTTCCGTACCAGTATTTTTTTCCGCAGTGAAGTTCCCACAAGCGGTCTGCTTCAGCGGAATCCCAGGTAGGGGTGTGCACTCCGTTGGTCACGTGCGTTACCGGCACTTCAGGTTCGGGCCATCTGGGAAAGAGGGGCTGGAAGAGCCGTCGACTCACCTGACCGTGCAATTTGCTCACGCCGTTGATGGCTCCGCTGCCGTGAATGGCAAGATACGCCATGTTGAAAGGCTCGGAGGCGTCATGGCGATCGCTCCGCCCCAACGCCAGGAGCTCGTCGAATGAAATCGACAGTTTCGCCTCGGCATAGTTTCTGAGGTAGGGTTCGATGAGACTGGGAGCAAAGCGGTCAAAGCCTGCCTCCACCGGAGTGTGGGTTGTAAAAAGGTTCCCGGCGCGGGTAACGGCAAGCGCGACGTCGAATGGTTTGCCATTGTCTTCCATGTACGAACGCGCCCGCTCCAGCACCGCAAATGCAGCGTGGCCTTCATTGAGATGGCAGACCTCGGGCTCGAGTCCAAAAGCTCGCAGCAGCCGCCAGCCTGCTATACCGAGGACTAACTCCTGTCTCAAACGCAGCTCTGGACCGCCACCGTACAGTTCAGAAGTTATGCCGCGGAACGAGGGAAGGTTGGCGGGATCGTTGCTATCGAGCAAATACAATTTCACCCGGCCCACCCGAACTTGCCAGACTCTGATCCACAACCTGAAGCCAGGCAAAGCGATGGCCAGGCGCAGCCATTCGCCGTTTGGGTCGCGCACCGGTTGAATCGGAAGCTGGCCGGGATCATTGAATGGATACAGAGCCTGCTGGTGGCCCTGGGCATCTATTTCCTGCCGAAAATAGCCTTGCTGATAGAGCAAACCAATTCCGATAACCGGGACGCCCAGGTTGCTTGCGGCTTTGAGCTGATCGCCAGCAACGTTGCCGAGTCCGCCAGAATAAATCGGCAGGCCTTCGCTCAGCATGAACTCCATGGAGAAATACGCAACTGTCGAAACGCCCGAATGGGGATGCGTCTCCTGAAACCAGGTTTCCGACGCTTCGGCAAGGGTTTTCTCGCGGTGCAAATCGGCCAGGAGTTTTTGAAATCCTGGTTCGGAGGCTAGAGCTTGCAGTTTTTTCCGGGATGCGGTTTGCAGCATTACCCAGGGGTTGTGAGTCAGCTCCCAGAGCTCCGGATCGAGTTGCTCCCAAAGCTGGTCCGCGGAGTGATTGAACGACCACCTCAGGTCTAGGGCCAAGTCTGTAAGGGCATCTGAAACCCCCTTATCAAGTGGACGATCATCGATCGTTGAGCTACTCATAGGACAAACTCCTGTGACTGCTTACGTCTCTAGTTATGTCTTCAGGGCTTACCGGTTTCGACCGCGTGCGCACTGTCAGCCGCAGTCTCTGAAACAATGGCCTGAGCCTCTTCCTGAATGTGTCGTAGATGCTCTTGACCGAGAAAACTCTCGGCGTAGATTTTGTAGATTTCTTCCGTGCCCGAAGGACGTGCTGCAAACCAACCATCTTTGGCGATCACTTTGATTCCTCCGATAGGATTGCCGTCTCCGGGGGCGGTGGTCAGAATCTTCAGAATCGGCTGACCGGCAACTTGTGTAGCGTGAATGTCGGACGGGGACAATTTTGCCAGCGCGGCTTTTTGTTCCGGAGTCGCGGGAGCGTCGATGCGTTCGTAGACGGGCTCTCCTAGTTCGCGGGTAAGCTCACGATAAATCTCACCCGGATCCTTGCCCATACGCGCTGTAATTTCTGCTGACAGTAAACAAGGAATGATTCCGTCTTTGTCAGTGGTCCATACGCTGCCGTCGCGCCTGAGAAAAGACGAACCGGCGCTCTCCTCGCCACCAAAACCCAGGCGGCCAGCGAGCAATCCTTCGACAAAATATTTAAAGCCCACTGGAACTTCATAAAGCCGCCGTCCCAGGTGAGCGCTGACACGATCGATCATGCTGCTGCTCACTACGGTCTTGCCGACCGCGACGTCCCCACTCCAATTGGGCCGGTTCGCGAATAGATAGCTGATGCACGCTGAAAGGTAGTGATTCGGAGGCAGTAAGCCGCTTCCCTTGGTAACGATGCCGTGGCGGTCGTGATCGGTGTCGCTGGCAAATGCAATATCGAACTTGTCTTTCAGCGCGATGAGTCTCTGCATCGCATAAGGCGAGGAAGGATCCATGCGAATCTTTCCGTCCCAATCCACGCTCATGAAGCGAAATGTAGGATCTACAGATTTGTTGACGATCGTAAGGTCGAGACCATACTGCTCTGCAATCCGCGGCCAATAATCGATGCCCGCTCCGCCCAGGGGATCCACGCCAAGCTTGATCTTGGAGTCGCGCACCGCATTCATGTCCACGACACTATTGAGATCGCTTACATACAGATTCAAGAAGTCGTGCTTATGCGTTGTGGATGCACGCAATGCTTTGGCAAAATCTACGCGCTTAACACCGGCGAGGCTCGCCTCGAGTAAACCATTGGCTTTCGATTCAATCCATGTGGTGGCGGTCGAATCCGCCGGTCCTCCATGCGGAGGGTCGTATTTAAAGCCGCCGTCGTCGGGAGGATTGTGGGACGGCGTGATTACGATACCGTCGGCGACCCCCGACTTCCGTCCGCGGTTGTAAATCAGAATCGCATGGGAGACGGCAGGGGTCGGAGTGTATGGTGTGCCTTCGGAAAGCATTACTTCGACGTTATTTGCCGCAAGCACTTCCATCGCGCTCGCAAACGCGGGTTCAGACAGAGCGTGGGTATCTATCCCCAGGAACAGCGGCCCGTCAATGTTCTGGAGTTTGCGGTAATCACAAATCGCCTGAGTGATCGCCAGGATGTGCCACTCGTTGAACGCCACGTCAAACGCAGATCCGCGATGGCCGGACGTACCGAAGACGACCCGTTGTCTGGGATCGCTCGGATCAGGCCGCAGCTCGTAATAGTCTGTGACGAGCTTCGGAACGTTCACAAGAATGGAAGGGTCAGCCGGCTTCCCGGCAGCAGGGTTAATTGTCACGAAGCACCTCGCCGTCGTCCGTCAAGAGAATTGCACTTGATCTAGGTTCGAGCCGAAAACCGTTTTGCCCCTGTATGAGAGGCTCTTTCCCAGGTTCAAACAGATCGTCGGGGGCGACTCGGGAAGTATCAACCGCCAAGCGCCAGATCTTACCTGTCGGCAACGCGGGAATGAAAAAATCAACTGGACTGGTGCCGGCGTTAAACAGGAGGAATAAGTCGGGTTCTGTCTGTCCCAGAATCAGGCACGCAAAGGACTTCTGCCACTGGTCCGCCCAGTCGGGAGTGGCACTGTTTGGGGCGAACCACTTTATCTCTGCATCCGTGTAGAAATCTTCTTTTCGCAAAACAGGATGGGCTCGGCGGAACGCGATCATTCCCCGCGTGAAACGGTGGATCTCTTTGTGCTTTTCCAGCAAGCTCCAGTCGAACCAACTCACCTCGTTATCCTGGCAGTAGGCATTGTTATTGCCGCGCTGCGTTCGGCGAAACTCGTCGCCACCGAGCAACATGGGAACCCCGCGAGAGATGAACAGCGTTAAGAGGAAATTCTTGATTAAGCGGTTGCGTATGGCCGCCACACCGGGATCCTGGCTCGGTCCTTCCACTCCACAATTGTCGCTATTGTTAGCATCGGTTCCATCGCGGCCGAACTCGCCATTTTCGTCATTGTGTTTCTGCTTATAGCTGACCAAGTCATTCAAGGTGAAGCCGTCATGACAAGTGACGAAATTGAGACTCCTTGCGGGTCCCTTGCCTGAGCTTTGGTACAAGTCAGAGCTTCCGCTGATTCGGCCTGCGAACGATCCGATCATGCCCAGGTCGCCAGCCCAGAATCGTCGCACATCGTCACGGAAGCGGCCATTCCATTCCGTCCAGCGCGTGGAGGAAAAATCTCCCACCTGGTAGGCACCGCCTGCGTCCCAGGCTTCCGCGATTATCTTTACATCCCGCAGGATGGGATCCTCGGCAATGCCTTCAAGAAGCGGGGCTTCGCGCAGAATATTCCCATGCACATCTCGGCCCAGGACTGAAGCGAGGTCGAAGCGAAATCCGTCGACATGCATGTTCATGACCCAGTAACGGAGCACACTGGTAACGAACTCTCGCACCACAGGGTGGTTGGCATTCAGCGTATTGCCCACCCCGGTGAAATCCTTGTAGTACCGGAGTTGCTTCTCTTGCAACATATAGAAGATCGAGTTCTCAATGCCGCGCAGGCAGATCGTTGGACCCAGTTCATTGTTCTCGGCTGTATGGTTCAAGACGATGTCCAGGATCACTTCAATACCCGCGCGGTGAAAGGCCTTGACCATCTCTCGGAACTCCGTGGTCTGCCGCCATTGCGATCCATCAAAGCTGTAGGACTGCTTGGGAGCAAAGTAGGCGACAGGATTGTAACCCCAGTAATTCTTGAGTTTTTCTCCGGTCACGGGATTGAGCAATTGCGACTCATTTTCGTTGAACTCGAGAACCGGCATCAGTTCGATGGCGGTCACTCCCAGGTCTTGCAGATAAGGGATTTTTTCGATTAAGCCGGCGAAGGTTCCGGGACGCTCTATCTTGGAGCTGGCATGGATCGTGAAGCCGCGGACGTGAGTCTCGTAGATGACCGTATCTGAGGCGGAATGCTTCGGAGGAGAATCCATCTCCCAGTCGAAATGGTCGCGAGTATAGATGCATTTCGGTGTGGTGCCGGCGTTATCAACGGTCGAAATACTTAAGTCGGTGAGTCTGCTGGAGGAATCGTACCCTCGGGCGGCTGAAAAATCCCAATTTCTGACGCCGGCAATTGCTCTTGCGTACGGATCTAGAAGCAACTTGTGTGGGTTGAAGCGATGGCCTTCTTCCGGTTGATAAGGTCCGTCGATGCGATAACCATAAAGTTGTCCCACGTCAATGCCTCGCACCCAGATATGCCAAACGTCACCGGTCCGATGGCATATTGGATCCAAATCAATGATCCTGGTCGGAGAAGAATCGTCAGGATGTTTGTAGAATTCCAAGCGGATACGCGTCGCGTGACGGCTGAACAAAACGAAATTGACTCCGTCTCCTTGTTGATGTGTACCTCCAATTGGAAGTGGATACCCCGCCTGGATGTCACTTTCCTCGGACGAGGCTACAAGACCAGTCGCCTGCTTCTGCATAGCGCCTAACTCAGTCAATGACATATTTTGCCATCCCAATGTTTCAGACCCAATAATTCTCAACTGGCCCGCTTATTCCACCCGTGGAAATGCGAGAAGTCTCCCGCATTCCATGCCTCCCGCAGTCCCGAGGCACTTAGATCCCAGTCTGGTCGAATCTCACTTGTCGCGGCGCGCAGATCGCGCCAAAGATCCGCAATCGACGGACGCCCCCAGAACCAGTAGCCGTTATAGATGCTATAGATCACGAGGCCCGGCTTGAGCACCAGCGTATGCGGGATCATGGGATTGTGCTCTGGGTCGGTGTACTCCTGGATGTCGAGATCCTTTTGAACGGTTCGGTCGGGGTCTGAAAGGAATGTCCACTGGGCTCCGACTGACGCACGGAATTCCTGAAGAGTATGGTGATCATCGGTGGCGATCGTGGCGACCTGCGTGTACGCCACTGCGATTTTTGGGTAGAACGCGGCGAGTTCCAAATGCTGCTGGTGCTCCTTTGGGCAATAGTGACCGCGCGCGAGGGTGAGGATGAGCGGATCATCGCCCTGCAGCTTGCTGAGCTTACGCATTTCGCCCGTGTGATCGGGCAGTTCGTAGTCGGGGAAAATGCCTCCAGGCACGATATCGGAACGCATAATCGGACTCCTCCTTTGAGTCCATGGGACTGCCTCAAAGATCCAGAGTGACCGCCGCATTTGGCTGGGAACAGCATACAAGCACGTTCCCGGGAGCGGGCCTCTCCAACGGCTCAGGGTTATAAGTAGTCGATCCGTCAATCAGACCAGTCATGCACGTATGACAGACTCCAGTCCGGCACGACCATCTGACCGGAACGTCACACGCTTCAGCGAGTTCAAGCAAGCTCGCGAATTTCGAATCCCAAGCCGCGGTAATCCCGCTACGGGCGAATGAGACCGCAGGCCCAGACCCAGGCGGCCCTTGTGGCAGGTGAGGAGTGTGTTCAACCTGCGCCATACCGGGAGTAATGGCCTCAAGAGAACCGAAGATTTCGGCGTGCACACTCCCGGCGAGCACACCCCACTTTCGCAGCCCATCGCGCATATTCTGCAGGAATGACGTGGGGCCACACAGATAGAAGTCACTACCCTGCGGCACGCCAATTTTCTCCAGCAAAGCTGTGTCAATGTGCCCGCGAGCATCGAAGTCTTCCCCGACCCGGTCGATTGCGGTGGGCCTGCTGTACACGATGTACTCTTGTCCGCGGGCGAGCTGCTTCAACAATGAACGCGATTCTTCTGCGAATGGATGGTTAACGCGATTGCGCGCTCCGTAAATCCACCAGATCTCTCGCTGCGAATTTTCAGAAGCGAGTGCGTGCAGCATTGACATCACGGGCGTTGCGCCCACTCCAGCGCTCAGCAGAACCACAGGACCCTGGCCGGGACGCAAAGTAAAGCTTCCCCGCGGTGCGCCGACATCCAATATGTCGCCTTCTCGCGCACGGTTGCACAGAAATGAACTTCCAATCCCGTTCGATTCGCTCTTGACACTGATGCGGAAATGATCTGCTGCCGGCAGATCAGACAATGAATAGCTGCGAAGAACCGGCGGCTTGCGCGGATCGACGAATAACCGCAAGACGACAAATTGACCTGCCTGGAAGACAGCGAGAGGTTGCCCATCAATTGGCTTCAGGATGAAGGACGTCACGCGATCGCTTTCCTTATCAAGATTCGCGACTCGCATCTGTCGAAATCCGGGCCACGCTACCGCTTGCTCCTCATTGGCGAGTCCCGGATTCCCCACCTTAGTCTTGGAGTTCAAGTCTTGCTGGAGCATTGCCTGGAACGAACTCTGCCAACCCTTGCTAAGTGCGGGGATTAGAAGCGCTCGTTGCAGTTGCTCGCTGGAATGCCCTGGCAAATACAGAAGCGCGTCAGTGTCGGCAACACTGATTCGCTCTGGGCCATCAGTCACCTTTACGATTTCGTCGTCTGCACCAACTTCTCCCTCCTGCAACACCCGAAAGTAGAATCCGGGTCTGTGATGTTCTACGAGTAGGGCAGGCATCCGAGGTTCTTTCAAGCGGATGCCGACGCGATAGCACGTCACGCGTGGCTGCGTCACTTCAAACTCAGCACCACCGATGCGATATCGATCGCCGATGCACACCTCGTTATCGGCAAGTCCCTCGACGGTAAAGTTTTCTCCAAACTGGCCGAAGGTAAAATCGTTGCGGCCCAAAAAGCGCTCCCAGTAATGATAAGAATCCATCTGGTAAACGAATACAGCGCGGTTCTCCCCTCCGTGCCCCGTTAGATCGGCTTGGCCATCACCATCAACATTGAGCTTGCGCACCATTCGCCGTCCCGTGACTGGACTTTTCCAAATCGCGGTGCGAACAGTCTTGCCGTTCCACATCACCTCGCGTGGAAGCCCGACGTTCACTGAAAGCAATCGCGTCATGCGTACCTCGTTGAGGACCAGTCAGAGGCTGGAATTCTTCTATGTCCCACCAACGCCGAGCCAGAGCGGTCCCTTTCTCGGCTCAGGCGGCCACCGGTTGGGCAGATCGGATCTTGTGCGGCGCGCCAACATAAGGGAACGAGCCGAGCAGGTCCGTGTGGTGCCCCACGTTATCTCGAGTCACCTTGCCGTTTGTAAGAATCGTGAGAAAGACATCAATGGCGTCGTCGGTAAGTGTCCGGCCATTTGCAGGGTAGGACGCTGGCTTACTGGGATCATAAGGCAGAATATCCGGAAGCAGAATCCCGGCCGCTCGCCTTGCTGCCTCTGGCATATAGCCGCCCGTATGCTCCAGCGAGTGCGCAAAGACAGGGATGAAACGGGCATCGTCCGACGGCTGCCCGGCCTCGTAGCCAGCTTTATCATCCCCGGTAAGGAAGACGGATTGCGAGGCCAGCGCACCGCGGTCCGCCTGAACCCAGTTCCCGCTTGCTCCGTCCACGGTGCGATGCCACAGGCCTACCTTCCCAGTGCCCAAAGCAAAGTTGGGCACTTCCAGCACGATGCTGCACACATCCTTGTCGGCGAAGAAATCGTCACCGGTGAACTGGAGATTGTTCAGCGCGCCCATCGTGTCGAAGAAGAAGGGATCGCTCCGCCATCCGGCGAAGAAGCGGTAGTCTCCCGCCTCCGTCACGTAGGCCTCGCGTGCATTTGAGATCGGCGCTCCTTTTACGATCGTCTGTCCGTCGTCGCCTATGCCTGCGGCCCGCTCTCCTTCGACACGCCGCAAAGTCGCAGTCTGTGTGCCGTTTTGGTCTGCAGTGAAGCTTACCCGGTACGCGATGTCGGCGACGAGATCATCGTCGCAGTCAATCTTGAGCTCATAGACCGCCTCCGTCGCAAACGGAACCTCCGTCGTGGGTCCGGGCGGGTTTACACCTGTGGATGGATGTACGTTCATAATGAGGATCGACTTGCCCGCGTCCCCGGGCTTGGGGAAGGCATACAGGTCAGCGAGGTCGAGGCGCGCGTCCCCGTGGGGAAAGCCAAATTCCGGGCCGGAGTAATGGTGGGACATAAATTACCTTCTCCTCTGTTCTCGATTTCCGTGTGCTGCCTTCATTTCACGTCAATTTCACATCACCAAGACAACACGGAACTGTGCCCTCCTCACAAGCACTATCGGAGGCATGCAAGCGTGAGGGCGTACCAACCGTGACTGTCTTTCCATGCCCCAGTGGCATCAAAGCCACTGTCGTTGAGAAGGCTTCGAATGCCATGGTCTGTGAACTTGTAACTATTCTCGGTGTGAATGGTTTCGCGTGGCAAGAAGTGAAGATCAAGGTCAGCGTCCTCAATACTTACATCCTGCTCTTGCGTGCTTTCGAGGTGCATTTCGATTCGAGACTCAATGGAATTCCAAAGCACGCGATGACGGAAGCTGGAAGCATCGAAGTCGGCCCCCAGCTCTCTGTTAAGGCGACGCAAAATGTTCAGGTTGAATGCGGCGGTGATTCCGTCACTGTCGTCATATGCGGCTAGAAGAGTAGGTTCGTCTTTCGCCATATCTGTACCGAGCAACAGTGCGTCTCCGGTTTGAAGCTGAACACGTAAGTTTCGCAGGATGAGTCGTGCTTCTTCAGGCGAAAAGTTGCCGATACTTGTGCCGATGTAGAGTGCGAGTGTGGTTCCATCGAAGGGCTCGAGTTGGAGCGGGTGTGTTACGTAGTTCCGGACGATCGGCTGCACGCGCACTTCCGGCAACGCGCATTCGACGTTTACGCATGCCAACTCGAGAGATTTGGAACAGACGTCGACTGGCACATAAGTGACGTCATCCGAGAGCCGCACAGCAGCTTCAAGCAGAATGCAGGATTTCGAGGCGGTGCCTGCACCCAACTCAACGAGCCGCAGTGGCAACGATCTGTCGTTGTGACTACGAGCAACGATCGCATCGGCGTTTTCGGCCAGGATCGTTCTTTCTATGCGAGTGGGATAGTACTCGGGAAGAGTCGTAATTTGCTCAAACAGTCGCGAGCCCTCTGCATCGTAGAACATCCACGGTGAGAGAGATCGTGGTCGTGCGATCAAACCGCGCCGAACTTCGCAAGTCAGTGCTTCGTGTTCATCCGCGGTTGCGAGGTGCTCGAGTTCACCGGTCTCAAGGTAAGTTGCCATGTGCGCGGGTCCTTTCAGACAGCCAAACGAATCCCGGTGAACTGCCATCTGGTTGCTGGCGAAAAGAAATTGCGATAAATCGGACGAATATGACTCACAGGTGTGACGCACGACCCACCGTGCAGAATCATTTGGCCGGACATGAACTTGCCGTTGTATTCGCCGAGTCCGCCATCTTCGGCCGAAATACTCACAGCCAGGGCACTCGTCGCAGACCGCACGGCCCTGTGTCTGGATCGGACGGTGGCGTCCAACACATCGCTCCCAACTCTGCAACGGGCCGCCTGCATAGCCCCCGCTCGGCCTCGCTCTGCAATCGCACCGATTTGAGCCACAAGTTCCTCCCTAGAAGTTTCTGGTCGCGCGCCGAATTGACTAGCACGTGCTGAATGCAGAAGAACAAAGGCGTCAAATCGAGGCAATCAGACGATGGTATTGGCGATACGTTGGTATCAGCTCTTGAAGTGCTGGACGATGGCCGCGAACGGCAACCTATGACATCGACTCGATCTCTGCGCGGCTAAGACTGCCATGGCTACGCAAGCGGCTCGAGTTTGTCGAGTATGATCGGCAGATATTCCGAGACCGTCGGATGAATGTGCATGGCGCGCTGGATGACCGTGTACGGCGCCTTTGCGTACATGGCGTCCAACAGAACGTGAACCACTTCATCGCCTCCAACGCCAAGAATCGCCGCACCCAGAATTTGTTTCGTCTCTGCATCGACGCTGATCTTGATGAACCCCTGTGTTTCACCTTTCTCGAATGCTCGGCTCACTTGACTCATCGGATATTTCGCAGCGAGGGCACTGCGCCCTGATTTCCGTATCTCTGCGTCCGTCATACCGCATCGGCCTAGCGGCGGATCGATATATAGCGCGTAGGCTTGGATTCGGTCGGAAACCCGGCGATGGTCGGCTTTAAAGAGATTGTCCGCAACGATCTCGTAGTCGTTATAGGAAGTATGCGTAAAAGCGCCCCGGCCGTTGCAGTCTCCCAATGCCCAGATGCCTGGCACGTTTGTCTGCAGTTGATCATCAACGACGATGTAGCCGCGGTGGTCGGTAGCAACCCCGGCCCGGTCCAGTCCCAGGTCGCTCGTGTTAGGAGTACGTCCGACGGCCAGAAGGACGTGAGTGCCGACTACTTCCGGCGGACCATCTTCGCATGTGAGGCCGACGGCGACACCGCCATCGCGTTTCGTCA
>Ga0302320_10022349_pt1 | contig 12500 bp, 9 predicted proteins | sample Bog_T0_3_FD_202130 | JGI IMG/M metagenome (GOLD analysis project Ga0302320, IMG submission 202130) | Peat permafrost microbial communities from Stordalen Mire near Abisko, Sweden - Bog_T0_3 | ecosystem: Environmental > Terrestrial > Soil > Wetlands > Peat | place: Sweden: Abisko, Stordalen Mire...
ATTGCAAGTGGCGCCGCTCCCGGCCAGGGGCACGTTGGCGATGACATCCGTGCCGTCCAGGAAAAGGACGCTCCCGGTGGCGGGCGCGGGGCCGCTGACCGCGCCCACAGTGGTGGTCAGGGTCAGCGGCGAGCCATAGGTGGCGCTGCCGGCCGGGCTCACGGCCAGGGCGGTGGTGGTGGCGGTGGGCTGGTTCACCACCTGGGTGACCGTCGGGACCGGAGCGGGGGTGGAGGACGCGGCGTAGGGGCCGGCGGCCAGGAACTTGGCGGTGATGGTATGGGTCGCCTTGGAACTGCTGAGGGCCAGGTTGTCGGTGGTGAAGGTGGCCTGGCCGTTGCTGCCGACCTGGCCGTCGCCCAGGACGGCGGAGCCGTCATAGAACACAATGCTGCCCTGCTGCACCGGGGTCCCGGGGGTGGCGGTGGATGCCACCGCGGCGGTGAAGGACACCGGCGCGCCCACGGCGGAGGGGTTGGCGCTGGAGACAAGACTCGAGATGGTGGTGGGGTTCATGGCGATGGTCTGGCCCACCTTCGCGGAATTGGCGGCATTGAAATTGGTGTCGCCGCTGTAGCTGGCGCTGATGCTGTAGCCGCCCACCAGCAGCACCGGGTTGATCCAGGCGGCGCCCCCTGACGTGACGGGCATGGGGTTCGAGGCGACGGTGGGGTTGGGCGGGTTGGCCGTGCCGGTGGCGGTGAAGGTCACCGTGCCGGTGGGCGCGTTGGGCGGGGCGGGGAAGCTCTGGCCGCTGGGCGGCGCCAGGGAGGCAGTGTAGGTGAGCGGAACGCCGTAGGCGGAGGAGGCGGTGCCGGTGGAGAGCGCCAGGCCAAGGTTGGCGGCGCCCTGGCCCACGGTCTGGGTGACGGCGGCGGAGGTGGAGGTCTGGAAGTTGCCGTCGCCCGAATAGCTGGCGGTGACGGTGCAGTTGCCCAGAACCAGGGCGGCGGTGGTCCAGGTGGCGGTGGTGCTGCCGGCGGCCAGGGGCACGCTCTGCTGCAGGCCCGGGATGGGGCTGCCGTTCTGGAGGACGGCGAAGCCCACCGTGCCGGTGGGCTTGCCCAGGGCTGTGGTGGCCGGGGAGACGGCGGCCACGTTGGCGGTGAAGGTGAGGGTCTGGTCCAGGGCGGTGCTGGCCGCGCTGTGGCTGAGGCTGGTGGTGGTGCCGCCCAGGTTCACCACCTGGGTCCAGGGGGCGCTGGCGCTGGCCGAGAAGTTGCTGTCCAGGCTGTCGGCGTAGCTGGCGGTGATGGTGTGGGTGACCGTGGGGGAGCTCACGGCCAGGGCGGCCAGGCCGAGCGTGGCGCTGGGCGCGGTGATGCTGGCCTTGCCGTTGACCAGGCTCACCGGGCCGACGGAGGTGCCGTCCACGTTGAACATGACGCTGCCGCCGGGGGTGCCGCCGCCGGGGGTGGTGCTGACCGCGGTGGCGGTGAAGGTGACGGTCTGGCCCGCCACCGACGGGCTGGGGCTGGCGCTCACGGTCACCTGGGTGCTGTCGGCGGTCACGGTCTGGGTCAGGCCGGCGCTGGCCGCGCTGAAGGTGGAACTGCCCTCGTAGGAGGCGGTGATGGGATGTGCGCCCAGGCTCAAGGTGGCGATGGTCAGGGTCGCCTTGCCGCCGCTAAGAGCGGCCACGCCCAGGGTGGTGGGCGGCGTGGTGCTGGTGGCCGTGCCGAAGTCCACGAAGGTGACGTTGCCGGTGGCGCCAGCGGGGCTCGGGGTGAAGGTGAAGGTGACCGACTGGTTGAGGCCCGAGGCCCACTGGCCGAAGCCCGACGGAGAGCCGCTGGAGGCCAGGATGGCCGTGGTGTTCTGCAGCATCGCCAGGCTGAGGGTCCCGGAGGAGGTCTGGTAGGCGGTGCCGGCGCCGGGAGAATAGGTGGCCTTCAGGGCGTGGCTGCCGGCCGCCAGCGTGGTGATGGGGAGGCTGTACGAACTGGAATCGGTGCCTGCGGTGAGGCCCCCGCTGCCCAGGGTGGTGGTGCCGTCGGTGATGGTGACGGTGCCGGTGGTGAGCGGCGTGCCGGTCTTGGTGGCCACGGTGGCGGTGAGGGTGACCGGCGAGCCGTTGACGCCCGGGTTGGGGTTGGCGGCGAGGATGGTGACCGTGGACTGGGGCTGCAGGACGTCCTGGAACAGATCAGGGGTGGAAGTGCCGCCGGTGAAGTTGGTGTCTCCGGCATAGACGGCCACCAGATCATGAGCGTTCAGCGGGCTGCCGGTGTTCGGGATGGTGATGCCCAGCCCGTTGGTGGTGAAGCTCACCTTGCCGGCGCTGTTCAGGAGGCCGGTGAAGAGGGTGATGCCGCCGGCGCTCTTGTCCTGGATCTGCACCGAGCCGGTGGGGGTGACTCCGGTGACGGTGGCGCCCTGCGCGGGCGAGGCCACCGCGGCCACGGTGGCGGTGAAGGTCAGGCTGCCGCCGAAGGTGGACGGATTGGCGCCGGTGGTCAGGACCAGGGTCACGCTGGTGCCGTCCTGTTTCACCTCCTGCGAGGCGGGGGCCGAGGTGGAGCGGGCCCAGTCGGCGGCGGGGGCGGCGTCCCCGTTGTACACCGCGGTGATGTTGTGGTAGCCGAGGCCCAGGGTCAGGGCGTTGCCGCTGAACGTGGCCACGCCGCCGTTCAGCTGGACCTTGGAGGCCAGGGTGATGGCGGGCGTGGTGCTGGTGTCCTGGAAGGTGACGGTGCCGGTGGGGGTCATGCCCGGATTGAGGGTGTCCGCCACCGTCGCGGTGTGGGTGAATGTCTGGCCGTAGTAGAGGGTGGGGGCGGCCTGGACGGTGGTCAGGGTGGGATCAGCGCCGATGGACTGGTTGAAGGTGGCGGACGTGGACCCCGCGTAGGCGCCGGCGGGGTCAGGCTGGTAGATGGCCTGGATGGGATGATTGCCCGCATTCAGCTGGCCGGTCGACAGCGTGATGCTGGCCACGCCGTTGCCGAGGGTCTGGCTGGTCCCCAGCGGGGCCCCGTTGTCCGTGAAGGACACGGTGCCGCCGGGGGTGCCCCCGGGGCCGGTGACCGTGGCGGTGAGCGTCAGGGGACCGGAGCCGAAGGAGGTGGGGTTGGCGCTGCTGGTGACCCGGGTGGTGGTGAGCCCGGGGCTCACGGTGAAGGTCACCGCAGGCGCGCTGACGCCGCCCGTCACCGGGTAGGTGGCGGTCAGGGTGTAGCTGCCCACCGGCAGCGTTGCATAGTGGACGGTGGCCGCGCCGCCGCTCAGATTGGCGGTGCCCAGGCTGATGGTGCCCCCGCTGCCGGTGGCGCTGAAGGCGACCGCCCCGGTGGCGCTGGCGGGAGCGATGGTGGCGGTGAAGGTGACCGAGGCGCCGAAGGTGCTGCTGCCGCCCGCGGCGGGAGCGGAGAGGGTGAGCCCGTTGGCGTTCACCATCTGGGCGATGGGGGCGGAGGTGGAGCCGCTGAAGGGGGGATTGGTGCCGGTGGAACCGCCGTAGGCGGCGGTGACCGTGTCCGAGCCCGCGGGCAGGGCAGTGGTCTTGAGGACGGCCACGCCGCTGCCGTTGACGCTGGCGCTGCCCAGGACGGAGGAGCCGCCGCTATTGCTGGCGGTGAAGGTGACCGACCCGTTGGTGGGGGTGTCGGGGGAGCCCGAACCCGGCAGGGCGCTGACCGCGGCGGTGAGGGTCACCGATACCCCGTAATCGGAACTGGCGGGGCTGGCCGCCAGCACCGTCTGGGTGGGCGCCTGGGCCACGCTGAGACTGGCGCTGCTGGTGGAGGACGAGGCGCTGTCGGCCACGTCACCGGAATAGGTGGCCGAGATGGTGTAACTGCCCGGTGCCAGGGCGGCGGTGGTGCAGGTGGCGGTGCCGCCGGCCAGGGCCGCGGTGGGCAGGGTGGTGGTCGTGGTGCCCGAGGTGGCCTTGAAGGTGACGGTGCCGGCGGGGGTGTTCAGGGTGACCGAGGAGGGCGGCGCCACGGTGGCCGTGAAGGTCACTGGCTGCCCGTACACGGAGGTGCCGGGATTGTCCGTCACCGTGACGGTGGTGCCGGCTTTGACCACGGTGAAGGGCGCGACGATGCTGCTGGTGGACCCGGGGTACCTGGAATCACCGCCATACTGGGCGGTGATGGAGTGGCCGCCGAGGGCAGGCAGGTTGGGCGAGGCCGCCATGAAGCTGGCCGTGCCTCCGGGCGACAAGCCGACGCTGGCCACCATGTCCTTGCCGTCCAGGAAGTACACTGTGCCGGTGGGTACCGGGCCGGAGGATCCTGTCACTGTCGCCGTGTAGGTGACCTGGGCGCCGAAGGGAACCGCCCCGGCGGGAACGGAGGACGGCGGCGTCACCGCGATGGTGGTGGTGGCGGTCTGGGCCAGGGCGACGGTGGCCGTCAGCAAGGCGCAGGCGAACATCGCCAGGGTCCGGAAGCAGGACGTGAACGCCCTTCGCGGTATGCACATGTCAAGTTACCTCATGAATCCCTGAGGGGGCAGGCGGAGATTGGTGATGGCTATGAATAGGCATTCCCCAGCCCGCCGCCATGAATTTGCAGCGTTTTTTTCCTTGGTTTAAAACGATCAATATGATGAATCTTATAAATCAAGTTGATGTTTATCCGAGACCTTTTTGTAACTGTTCGAATGAATCCGATTCATGAAATGCAATATCGATCCAGTCAACGATGAAAAATACCAGTAGAACCCCCGCCGCCCGGTTCCCCGGTCATTCCGCCAGCCGTTCATTGCCGTTATCATGGTGCAGAGCGGCCTCCACCATCCCCGGGGCCGCTCCCTTTTTGTGACGGACCCATGGACCTACTGGACGAAATCAAGCGCCGGCGCACCTTCGCCATCATCAGCCACCCCGACGCCGGCAAGACCACCCTCACCGAGAAGCTGCTGCTGTACAGCGGCGCCATCGACCGGGCCGGCTCGGTCAAGGGCCGGGAAGGCTCCGGCCACGCCCAGTCCGACTGGATGGCCATCGAGCAGGAGCGCGGCATCTCGGTCACCTCCGCGGCCATGCAGTTCGAGTACCAGGACCACGTCATCAACCTGCTGGACACCCCCGGCCACCAGGACTTCAGCGAGGACACCTACCGGGCCCTCACCGCCGCCGACAGCGTGGTGATGCTGCTGGACTGCGCCAAGGGCGTGGAGGAGCAGACCAAGAAGCTGTTCCGGGTGGCAAGCGAGCGGGGCCTGCCCATCTTCACCTTCGTCAACAAGCTGGACCGGCCCGGCCGGGAGCCGGTGGAACTGATCGACGAGGTGGAGGAGCTGTTCGGCCTGCACGCGGTGCCCATGACCTGGCCGATCGGCTCGGGCACGGACTTCAAGGGCGTCTACGTGCGCGCCACCGGCCAGATCCAGGTGTTCGAGCGGACCAAGGCCGGGCGCAAGGCCCGGGTGGCGGGGCAGGGGACCCTGGAGGATCCGGAAGTCCTGGCGCTGCTCTCCGCCCAGGAGCTGCAGCAGCTGCGGGACGACATCGAGCTCATGGACCACGTGCTGCCGCCCTTCGACCGCGAGGCGTTCCTGGCCGGGCGCCAGTCGCCCATGTTCTTCGGCAGCGCCATCAACAACTTCGGCATCGCGGAATTCCTGGAGGAGTTCCTGGACATGGCCCCCGCGCCCCACGCCCGGCCCCTGGCCGGCGGCGGCGAGATCGCGGTGGACGCTCCGTTCACCGCGTTCGTCTTCAAGGTCCAGGCCAACATGAACAAGGCCCACCGGGACCGGGTGGCCTTCGCCCGGATCGTGTCGGGCCATTTCAAGCGGGGCATGGACGCGCTGCACGTGCGCGCCGGGAAAGAGATCAAGCTGAACTACCCGCACATGTTCTTCGGCCGGGAGCGGCTGATCGTGGACGAGGCCTACCCCGGCGACATCCTCGGCCTCATCAACCCGGGCCTGTTCCGCATCGGCGACGTGATCTCGGCGGCGGGACCGGTGGAGTTCCACGCGGTGCCCCGGTTCTCTCCGGAGCAGTTCTCCGCCGTGCGGCTGGCCGACCCCGGCGGGCGCAAGGGCTTCCTCAAGGGCGTCCAGCAGATCGCCGAAGAGGGCGTGGTCCAGGTGTTCTGGCCCACCGGCGGCGCTCCTCTGCCCATCCTCGGCGCCGTGGGCCGGCTGCAGTTCGAGGTGCTCCAGCACCGGCTCAAGAACGAGTACGCCTGCCCGGTCATCATGGAGCCCAGGAATTTCCAGATGGCCCGCTGGCTGCAGGGCGGCTGGCCTGAGCCCAGCAAGTTCTGGGGCGAACTGGTGGAGGATTCCGACCGCAATCCGGCTATCCTGTTCGAGAACGATTGGCAGCGGCGGACCACCATGGAAAAGAATCCCGGGCTGACCTTCCTGGACCATCCCGCCTGAAAGGTTTTCCTCAGCTTTGGTCCCCCTTCACCCGATAAATCTCCCAACGGGAGCATTCCATGCGGCAGGAAATCAAACCGGAGGATCTCATCGTCACCGAGCAGGACGGGACGCGCAGGATCAACCATGACGTGCTGGAATCCTACGGCCTGTTCAACCTGCCCAAGTCCATCATGCGCAGCGCGCTGATGGTCTACTACGACAACGCCGCCCGCCAGGGCCGGTTCGCCGCCCAGACCGTGCGCACCTTCATCGGGCTGGCCAGCTCCATCACCCGCTTCCCCAAGCAGGTGGCCATCAACTTCACCCGGGGCGCCGCCTACCGCCGGAACATGCGCATGCTGAGGCGCTACAGCCGCTGAACGGCACCAGGAAATCCCCGGAATCGCCCAGGAACAGGTTGACCGTGCCGGCTTCCAGACGGACCGAGCGGCCCTCCAACTGGGTCCGGAAGCGCCCGAGGGTGGCCCGCAGGGCCGCGGCCTGGGTGGGGGTGATGGCCGGAGCCTCGGCGATGGCCTGGGACACCATGCAGAGGCCCCGGGTCCCCGGCCCGGGGAAGGCGATTTCTCCCTCCTCCACCCCCAGGTCCGCCAGGGTCGACTTCAGCCGCAACGCCTCGTTCCACGCATTCATGCCCCCCCTCCAATCCTGATGAAAGGTCGAAGGTAGCAACCCCGGTGAGGAGATGAAATTGCGGAGTCCAATATCTTAAACCCAGGCGGGGCACCTGCTCCGGTCCGGTTGTCCCGGGGCCGTCCCGGGGATTTCCGGCGTTTGGATAAAATCGATTCTAAATATGAAAAAATATTTTTGCAAGGTCTAGAACAGCGGGTGGATCAGCTTCAGCACTCCGGCCGCGATCATGAAGCTGCAGGGGATGGTGAGGATCCAGGCCACGAAGATGTTCCCGGCCACGCCCCAGCGCACGGCGGAGGCGTTCATGCTGGCGCCCACGCCCATGATGGCGCCGGTGATGGAGTGGGTGGTGGAGACCGGGATGCCCAGGTGGGCGGTGGTGAACAGCACCATGGCCGCCGCGGTCTCCGCCGCGAAGCCGTGGATGGGGCGCAGCTTGACGATCTTGTGGCCCATGGTCCGGATGATGCGCCAGCCGCCGCTGGCGGTGCCCAGGGCCATCATGCAGGCGCAGCCGAGCTTCACCCAGATCGGCACCGCAACCATGTGGCCGGGGACGACGGTGAGCTTGCCGTACATGATCAGGGCCAGGCAGATGACCCCCATGGCCTTCTGGGCGTCGTTCTGGCCGTGGGTGAAGGCCATGGCGCTGGCCGAGAGCAGCTGCAGCTTGCGGAACGCGACGTTCACCTTGCGCTGGACCATGTTGCGGCAGATCCGCAGGATGACCAGGATCAGCACCATGCCGGCGATGAAGCCCAGCACCGGGGAGATGATGATGAAGGCGGCGATCTCCTCCAGCTTGTGGATGTGCAGGGCCCCCACCCCGGCGTGGGCCACCACCGCGCCGGCCAGGCCGCCCATGAGGGTGTGGCTGGTGCTGGAGGGGATGCCGAAATACCAGGTGCCCAGGTCCCACACGATGGCGGAGGTCAGGGCGGCGATGATCACTTCCGGGACGATGAGGTGCGGGTCGGCCAGGCCCGAGGCGATGGTGGTGGCCACGTGGGTGCCCAGCAGCGCGCCGCCGAAGTTGAGGCAGGCCGCCATGAGGATCGCATTACGGGCCGACATGACCCCGGTGGAGACCACGGTGGCGATGGCATTGGCCGTGTCGTGGAAGCCATTGATATAGTCGATGCCCCAGGACATGAGGACAATGAGCGCTAGCATCCATAACATAAATGATCCGTTCCGCTCAGGCGTTGCGCATGACAGTGGAACTGACGACCTTGGACACCAGTTCGATGCGGTCGGTGGCGTCCTCCAGCAGGGCGAGGATCTCCTTCCACTTGATCAGCTCGATGGGGTCCCTGGGATCATCAAAGATCTCGGCCAGGGCCTGGTGGAACACCGCGTCGGCCTGGTTCTCCAGCTCCATGCAGGCGTGGATCTGGCTGTTGATGGCGCGGGTGTTGGACATGTTGCGCAGGGCGGCGATCAGCGGCACGAGTTCCTCGCTGCCCAGCACCACCAGGTGGGCCAGCTGGGCGGCCAGGGGCATCACCTTGGTGACCTTGTACAGCACCAGCCGCTCGCTGACCCCGTCCAGGCAGTCCACCACGTCGTCCAGGGCATGGGCCAGGGCCAGGATGTCCTCCCGCTCCAGGGGGGTCACGAAGGTGCGGTTCAGGCGGTCGACGATGGAATGGGTGATCTCGTCGCCGACGTGCTCCAGGTCCTTCATCCGGCGGCGCATGTCACCCCACTGGCCGACCTGGTCCCGGGAGACGAACTCCTGCTCGAACAGTCTGGATGCCTTCAGCAGGTTGGCCACCGAACTCTCCAGGAGGTCGAAGAAGACCATTTCCCTGGGCTTGAGCCAGGCGATGAGCGAATTCAACGACATTGAAGCTCCCAACAATCCATATGCCTCCATTGTGCCTGGGACTGCGCGGCGGGCCTAGCCGAAATCCCATTGACGGGCCTTCGGCGGAACTCACTTTGATCCCCTTGCCAAAGGCTCCATTTGAATAATAATTTATATAGTTTTCCCGGAGGAAACGTGAATTGGAGTCTGCAATCTGCCGGCAAGCTGCTGATCGTGCTCTGCTGCCTCAGCCCGCTGGGGCTGCGCGCCCAGGATATCGACATCACCTTCAAGAACGAGACCGGGTCCAACTACCGGATCAGCTCCGCCAGCGGATCCATGAGCGGCCACAAATTCAACACTCCGAGACCCTATTCCAGCTCTCCCCAGCTGGCGTTGAGCTGGGGCGAAAAGAAGGGCGATGCCATCACCCCCGGGGACGGGAACTTCCTGCTGAAGGCAGGGAAGGAGTGGAAGCCGACGGTGAAAGGCCATGACCCGACCAAGGCGAACCTGAAAGTCCTCTACTTCAAGGTCAGCAAGGAAGGCAAGGACAGCAAGGAGCACCCGGAATCCGTGGTGCTGGCCTTGCGGGTCTACATGGGCAAGGCCAAGCTGTTCATCGAAAGTTGCTCCCTCGCGGATAACGCCGATGTGGTGGACGTCTTCAAGACCAACGATCCGGAGCCCGGCAGTCTCACCATCAAGGCGTTCAATTATTCGGCCGCGATCTCGGGTGATGGTGACTAGCAACGTTGGATCACGTTTGGCTTGGGCGTTCGGCTGGGCACAAGCAACCGTAAGGTCGCCAGCGACCTGACGGTTGCTAGTCCACGCTGCCCAGCCGGTAGCCCACCCCCACCACCGTCTCGATGAGCGCCGCGGCGTCGCCCAGCTTGGAGCGCACCCGGCGCACGTGGGCGTCGATGGTGCGGCTTTCGCCCAGGTATTCCAGGCCCCACACCTGCTGCAGGATCTTCTCCCGGCTGAGCACCCGCCTGGGGTTATGCAGAAAGTAGGCCAGCAGCTCGAATTCCCGGCGGGTGAGGTCCAGGGCCTCGCCCTCCACCCGCGCGGTGTGCATGTCCAGGTCGATGCTCACCGGGCCGAACTGCAGCTGCCGGGTCTGGTCGGGCGCGTCGATGAACGCGGCCCGGCGCAGGATGGCCCGGATCCGGGCCACCAGCTCCCGCGTGGAGAACGGCTTGGAGATGTAGTCGTCCGCCCCCAGCTCCAGCCCCAGCACCCGGTCGATCTCCTCGTTGCGGGCGGTGACCAGGACCACCGGCAGGGCCCGGTACTGGCCGCTGGCCCGGATCGCCCGCAGCACGTCCAGCCCGTCCATGTCGGGCAGGGTCAGGTCCAGCAGGGCCACGTCCAGACGGGGCGACTGACCGGCGGCGGACAGGCCGATGCACTTCAGCGCATCCCGGCCGTTCTCGAACGAACTCAGGGTGAAGCCTTCCCGCTTCAGGTGCTGCTCGAGCCCCGTGCGGATGTCCGAATCGTCTTCGAGCAGGAGGAGGTGGGGCATCGAGGCTCCGGGGGTGGGGGGTCAGGGCTTGGCATTCGCCTGCAGGTAACTGTGCTTCACGTTCACCCCTTCCAGGATGAACAGGACCTCTTCGGCGATGTTGGTGGCCACATCGGCGATGCGTTCCCAGTTCTTGATGACGATGATCAGGTGGCTGGACCTTTCGATGCATAGCGGGTCCGCCAGCATGTTCCGCAGGAGTTCAGTATAGATCTGAAGGTAGAGGGCATCCACCTGGTCGTCGGCCAGGATCACCGCCCGGGCCATGGGGGCGTCGCCGTTGATGAAGGCGTCCACGGCCCGGTGCACCATGGACTCGGTGGCGGCGCCCAGCCGCTGCAGTTCGTCGCCCGGGAGCACTGGCGGCTGGGGGTTCAGGATCAGGGCCCGGCGGGCGATGTTGCAGCAGTGGTCGGCGATCCGTTCCAGTCCCGGGACCAGCTTCAGCGAGGAGGCGATGAGCCGGAGGTCCGAAGCGAACGGAGCGCGCAGGGCCAGCAGGTCGATGCAGGTCTGGTCCAGCCGCAGCTCCGCCTCGTCCACCAGCGGGTCCAGCCGGGACACCAGCTCGGCCTTGTGGGTGGAGCGCTCGGCCAGGGCCTGCTGGGTCAGGTGCAGCATCTCCTCCACCTGGCCGGCCATGGCGAGCAGGCCGAGCTTGAGGTCGCGCAGTTCGGCCTCGAAGGGGCGGGGCATCAGCCGAACCTCCCGGTGATGTAGTCTTCGGTCATGGATTTCTTGGGCGAGGTGAAGATCATCTCGGTCTCGCCGGCCTCCACCAGTTCGCCCATCCAGAGAAAGGCCGTGCGGTCGCTGGCCCTGGCGGCCTGCTGCATGTTGTGGGTGACGATGATCACCGTGAGCCGCTCGCGCAGGCGGAACATCAGCTCCTCGATCTTGGCGGTGGCGATGGGATCCAGGGCCGAGCAGGGCTCGTCCATGAGCAGCACTTCGGGGTTCACCGCCAGGGCCCGGGCGATGCACAGGCGCTGCTGCTGGCCGCCGGAGAGGGTGGTGGGGTTGCTCTTGAGCCGGTCCTTCACTTCGTCCCAGAGCGCCGCGTCGGTGAGGGCCTGCTCGGCGGCCTCTCTCAGGTGGGCCTGGTTGCGCACCCCGGACAGGCGCAGCCCGGAGATGGCGTTGTCGAAGATCGACAGGGTGGGGAACGGGTTGGGCTTCTGGAACACCATGCCGATCCGGCGCCGGATCAGCACGGCGTCCTGGCTGGCGCCATAGATCTCCTGGCCGTTCAGGGTCACCGACCCGGTCACCTTGGCGCCCCGGGTGAGGTCGTGCATTCGGTTGAAGGCGCGCAGCAAGGTGGACTTGCCGCAGCCCGAGGGCCCGATGATGGCCGATATCCGGCGCTCGGGAAAGACCAGGCTGACGCCCTTGAGCACCGCCTTGTGGTCGAACTCGATCTGGAGGTCCTTGCATTCAAGCATTTAGTTTCCTAGGTATTCAGGCTGCGCTGATGCCACCAGAGGACGAAACGGCTCAGCAGGGTGGCCCCCAGGATGCCGATGACCAGGATCAGGGCGCCGCCCCAGGCCAGGCGGTGCCAGTCGTCGTAGGGGCTGATGGCGTAGTTGAAGATCAGGTGCGGCAGGGTGGCGATGGGGGCCTTGGGGTCCAGGCTCAGGTAGGGGTTGCCGAAGGCGGTGAACAGCATGGGCGCGGTCTCCCCGGCGATGCGCGAGACCGACAGGATCATGCCGGTGAGCACGCCCGGGGCGGCGGCCCGCAGGGTGATGGAGGAGGCGATGCGCCAGGTGGGGATGCCCAGGGCGTGCCCGGCTTCGCGCAGGCTGTGCGGCACCAGGTAGAGCATCTCCTGGGTGGTGATGACCACCACCGGCAGCATGATGAAGGCCAGGGCCACCGAGCCCGATACCGCGGAGAAGTGGTGCATGGGCACCACCACCACCTGGAATGCCAGCAGGCCCATGACGATGGACGGGATGCCCGAGAGCACGTCGCAGGCGAAGCGGAGCGCCGAGGTCACCGAAGGGCTGGCGAACTCGGTCATGAAGATGGCCGCGCCGATGCCGATGGGGATGCCGGCCAGGGTGGCCAGGCCCACCACCAGCAGCGAGCCCAGGATCGAGTTGAGGAGGCCCCCGCCCAGTTCCCCGGGCGGCAGGGGCAGCTGGGTGAACAGCGACAGGGTCAGGG